>Ga0099364_10000575_pt1 | contig 62778 bp, 66 predicted proteins | sample TergutTh196P3_FD_73070 | JGI IMG/M metagenome (GOLD analysis project Ga0099364, IMG submission 73070) | Microcerotermes parvus P3 segment gut microbial communities from Pointe-Noire, Republic of the Congo - Th196 P3 | ecosystem: Host-associated > Arthropoda: Insects > Digestive system > Gut ... | reverse complement strand
TTTTCACTATTCAAGCAATTCGGAATGAGAACCTGTTCTAATAAGCAGGAGTTGCTTTTCGCCTTTTTCAAGGTTTTCATAATCATAAATTAAGAGCCAATCAGGTCTGATATGACATTCTCTGCATCCGTCAAAATTACCCACAAGGACATGGTCACGGTATTTTTCGGGTAGAGGATTCGGTACAGCAAGTTCGATAATAACCCGGTCTAACTCGCTAATATCTTTACTTTGTTTAATCATACGCTTGTAGTCTTTTTTAAACCGACTTTGCCACCGTACTTTCATTCATCGTCTTCCTCTGATTTTAATGCCGCAAGCGCGGAATGAACGTCCACACCACGAATACCTTTACCTTTGCTTTGCTCCATTTCGTTAATGGCGGTAATCGTCGTCAGGTTATATCTTTTATAATCGGGAATTTTTAACTCGAACGGTAGACCGCCATGTAAAATCGACTGGTGTAAAAACATATTAAGCGCATCTGACATGGTAATTCCGAGTTGCCCGAAAACGGCATTAGCCTGTGTTTTAGTCGCGTTATCGGTACGAAATTGAATTGTAGACATAATATACACCCCTTTCAATTCTATATTATACCTTAAAACTTGTGATTTGTCAATACTTTGTAACTACGTTTTGTGGGTTGTTTTATGGAAATAAACATAAGATTCCCCCCCCGCCCTCAAAATTTTTCTTGACAACCCTTTAAACTCATGATATAATTATTATGTAAGTAAAATCGGCGTAAATGCAACCTTCCGTCAAGCATTTCACGGCGGTAGAGTTTTTTGTTTTTAATAAACCCCTGCACCAAAAAAAGTCAACCTAAACATAATCAAAAACCCGGAGGTTACAATGAAAAAAAGGATTTTATCAATTTTTATCGCTTTCAGCATGATTCTCTCGCTGTCGGCGATAACGGCGGCGGCAGACGAGAGCGATTTCACAATCGTAGACGGCACACTCACCGAATACACAGGCACAGACACAGAAATAACAATCCCCGACACTGTGACAGCTATAGGCACTTATGCGTTTGATGGTTGCACAAACCTCGAAAGTGTTATCATCGGAAACGGCGTTGAAACCATAAGCAGTTGGGCGTTTCAAAATTGCATAAACCTCGAAAGCATAATATTCAAAGGCGAAACGCCCCCTATTATCGGTACTAACGCGTTTTTGGATTGTACCGCGCTTACAACCGTATACGTCCCCAAAGGTTTTGAATCTGAGTATGAAGCCATTACACAGTTGAGCGGTTATACTATTATTGAGTTTGAGCTTTGCGAGGAGTGTGGGGAGTACCCCTGCGTGTGTTGCGAAATCTGCGGCGAAGACCCCTGCGTTTGCGAATTTTTCACAATCAACGATTTCGGCGTAAACGAACACCGCCCCGACCATGTCATCATCAATCAAGTCTACGGGATTGGGAGCGGTACACGTTCGGACACTCCCGCACTTTCGCACAGCTTTATCGAACTGTACAATCCAACTGATAACGACGTGGATTTAAGCAGTTGCGCTTTGTATTACTTACAAGGCTATGAACGCGGTGAAGAGCATGACATGGATTGGCTCAGAGTCAACCTCACGGGGAAAACAATCGCATCCCACTCATCACTCACGATTTTGAGCAGTGTGGGCGTTGAAGACAGCCCTACGCGTGCCTCATTTAGTACGGACTACGCTGACATGGTGGTTAATTTCCCAATCAGCAATCGTGCGTTCAGTGTCGCGCTTGTGGATTTGAACACTATTGCGGCTTCCTCATATTCCGCGTTCAGTGTTAAGGGAGCGTATCCGGTTAAAGGCGACATCTCCGAAATTCCCGGTGTGATTGATGCGGTAGGCGTTACCAACAACGCATACGGAAGCGGTGACGTTGCACTCGCATACGAGTACAAGCCGTTTGACGGAATCTCAATGCAGGCATCGGCGAGGCGGCTCAAATTCGCCGATTATGACGAGAATCACTTAGACTTTGAGCGGATTGACTACCGCACCAATACAAGTACTCAAACAATGCTGCCGAAGTTTGGCATAGAAGGTTCATGGGGTGTGGCGATTCGCACCGACTATCGCATTCGAGAAAAGGGGCAGTTGGAGTTCAGCCACGAGGGTGGGTTTTATCCGGAAGGGTTTTTCTACGCTAATAGTCTCGGCGGAAATGTGCTGTCGCTGACAACGACAATCCCGAACGGGACAATCCGCTGTACCACCGATGGCAGTGAGCCTACTTGGACGAGCATGGGCGGGTCGCCGTTTGCAACTACACCGTTTAACCGCTCCGGGGTAATCGACTATGACCTCATCGGGGCTAAGACTGTTGAGATTTTGATTCAGGGGACAACTGAGGCTGACCGTATCTATCTCGAAGATTCCCAAAAGCAATGGGATGCGACAGATAAGCAGTGGGAACAGAGAACATCTGTAGGCAAACCAAGCGGAAATTTTGTGATTTCCCGCACACTCACCGCACGGGAAATTCTTGAGGTTGCAGGCAATCTGTCATTCCGTACCGACTGTGACGACAAATGCGACAAAGCACCCGGCGGAAACCGGGTAGGTTGTACTTGTGCATACGAAATCACAAGTATGAGGATTGAGTATGCCGATGGTTTTTCAGTACTCTACGTTATGGAGTCCGACACCGATTTGGAACTCCTTAAAAACAAAGGCGGTAACAACTGGCTCAAAACCGATGGCAACAACGACATGACAATCGGGAGCCGCGGTAGCTATAAAACAATTCAAATGGCGGGTACACGTAAAGCGGCATGGGAAACCGTGGACATTCTGAAAGATTCCCTGCTCTTCGCTTCGATAGACTGGAGCAGAAACCCACTCTTGACGTTAAAAGCTCCCAACGCCCCTGTAGGTAAGACTATGGCGCGTGCGTATACTATTAAAGCGCAGGTTTTCGACGCAACGACACAAGAGCCTGTTACTAAAACTTTTGTTCAAACTTATTTTGTCGGGTTTGACGAAGCGTATTCCAATATGCCGATTGTTTCGCTCACCACTGACGGTGACAATCTCTTCAACCCTACAGACGGGTTGTACACCAACGCGCAGGAACGCGGCAGAGAAACCGAGAAGCCGGTTCACTTTGAGATTATCGAGCCGGACGGAACGCGCCATTCCCAAGATATGGGGCTCAGGTTGCACGGCAACTTCTCACGGCTTGAGGCGCAGAAGTCTTTCCGCTTATATGCGCGTGCAAGCTATGATTCGGCGAATCCGACCATGCGGTATGACTTGTTTGACGGGGCGGCTACCGATTCATACGGTAACAGAATCACCGAGTTTAACCGTTTCTTGCTCCGTCAAGCGGGGAGCGATGTCAACCACGCAATGATGCGTGACCCGCTCTTACAAGGCATGGCTAACGACTTAGATATTATTAACCAGGCGAGCAGACCTGCTTTGTTATTCCTCAACGGCGAGTTCTGGGGGTATTATTACATTCAAGAGCATCGCGACGATTACATGGTGCAAAGTCATACGGGGATTTCCGACCGTGACAAAATCGGGATTCTCTCCGCGCCTACGATTAACTCGCTCACAGGGAAGCCGGGTGTTTACGGGGCGGATGCCACTGAAGGGTGGGACGATTTGACAGAAGCGTACTTCAGTGACGACCCTGCCGTTAAGTCTGATGCCGACCGTTTCTTGGAAATGCACGACTGGTTCAGGAACACGGCAAATTCGGGAACGTATAACTGGAAGACCGGCACAGGCACTAAGATGAGCGATGCTAAGTTTATCTCGGCGGGCAAGTTCTTAGACATTGACAACCTCATTGAGTTGTGGGCGATTCAAACGATTACCGCGAACGCCGACTTCCCAAGCGGGAATTTTACAATGTGGCGTTATCGGTTAGACCGCTTCCCGAGTGCGACTGCCGATATCCACTTTGAAGATGGGCGATTCCGTTATCTCCTTGAAGATATGGATATGACGTATAACCTTTACGAAAGTGACCATGATGCACGGTTCATCGGCGACATTCTCAAGACTATGTTAGAAGAGTCCGACGCGGAGGATTGGCCGTATTTCGGTGAGAACGCACTGTACTTCCGCAAACTGATGACTAACGATATATTCAGAGACCGTTTCCTCAATCGTGTGTTGTACTTGATGGAGTCAAACTACAGTTCCCAAAACATTACGGCGGCGATTAATGCACTCGAAACGAACATGAATCCGATTATGCCACTGCAACGTGCAAGGTGGTCTGCCCCCGCATGGACGGGGACGTGGGAAAGCCAAGTCGCACGCTTTAAGGCGGAAGTTGTGGCAAGATACGATATGCTTGCCGTACAAATCCACGCATACTTCCCCGATTTTGTTCCGGACAATTCAAACCCCGACCCGAACAATCCGGACCCTGACCCCGATAACGGCGGCGGTGGTTCTAACAACAACCCGATAAACAGCGGAAGAAGACCCGCATCTACGACAAACAGCCAAATGACAGTTCAACAAGGAACGGACAAAATAATAGTTGATATTCCGGAGGCCGCAATTCTGTCAATAGCTAAAAACTTGCCTGTGTTCCAAATCAGCGCGAAGGAGGCAGGAAGTCAAACAATCACTACAGCGGCGTCGAACGCAGGGCAGAATGCGATTCTCATGCGCTACAATAACGATACAGGCGAGTTTGAAGTTGTCTCTGCGGCGACAGTCGGCGCAGACGGCACGGTAACAGTAAACATACCCGCCGTAGGTGATTATATCGTAGTCGTGGCTCAAATAGGCGACCTCACAGGCACAGGAACAGTAACAGCGGCAGACGCACTCTTACTGCTTCAAGCTTTAACAGGAAACGCAGAACTCAACCCGCTTCAAGCCTTCCTTTCAAGCCCAAGGGGCGACAGAAAGTACACAGCGACAGATGCGCTGAATATTCTGAAATTCGTAGCGGGAATGCTCGATAGGATTTAGATTTAAAACGCAAAATAAAAAAACCCCCGCCTCAGTCGGCTTTAAGCTGACAGGGGCGGGGATTTTTCCTTTTCAATACGTTTTACGAAAGTAAAGACAAATATTTTTAATTTTTTTTAAAACATACTTGACATATAAAAATAATTAGTGTATAATATTTTATAACATACCAATTATATATGAATGGTATGATATAAAACTCAAACAATCTATTTAAAGGAGAAACATGAAATGTTTAAACAACTAAAACAATTTCCACGGTTCATAGCAATTTTGGCAACCCTCGCACTGTTAATAACGGGAATGACAGCGTGTAATACAGACAATGGAGGAAGTGCCAATCAAAACGCAACCAACAGCGGGAATACCACCGAACCCGCAAGTGTACCTATTAAAATAGTCGTCGCCGATGCGAAGACCACCCACCACTTAAACCTCTACGTCGCAAAGGAACTCGGACTTTTTGCGAAGTACAACCTTGACGTTGAAATCGTCCCCGTTGACGATAATGCGGCGGCGCGTGACCTCGTAGTCAGCGGCGGAGCAGACGTATTTTGGACCTGCCCGACTACGGCAATCGCCGCAATCGCCAACGGCGCGCCGATTCGGACAATCGCACAAGTTAAAAAGCCCTGCACAAGTGTCTTGTTAGTACCGCCCGAATCCGATATTAAGGAACTATCGGACTTAAACGGCAAGAATATTTCGGGAATTTCCCCCACTTGTGAAGCAATTATATCGCTCACGGTAGCCGCCCGAAACGAGGGAGCGACATTCAATCTTGAACGTCTTGCAGGCGGTCCGGCGATTCAAGCACTTCAAGCGGGTCAAGTTGACGGAGCAATTCTTGAAGAACCGCAGGCAAGTATCGCTGAACTTGAGGGTTATGTCAGAAAGTTTGATGATGTTTCGGCGAATATTCCCTGCCGGACGATTAACGCAAGCGAGAGGATTCTGTCCTCTGATTCAGACGCACTCAAAGATTTTGTTAAGGCGATTGATGAAGCAAACGGAATTATTCTCGCCGACCCTGTCGCCGAAAACATAGTAGACATCGCACACAATTACACAGGCGCACCCAAAGATGCAATCATACACGGGAATAACAGACTCTTATTCGGTATCACCCTTGAAGTCGAGGGTCTGAAAAAGCTCGCCGATGAGCTTGTCGATATGGACGATATAAAAGAAAACCCCGGCGACACGATGTTCGCAGAGGCTTTCAAGGGAATAACATGGGGCTGAAGGGAACGGGACTGGAGTTGGGAGGTTAAGTGCTGTTGAAAACTACTGATACAACCCGAAAAAATCTGCGAGGATTTTTAAGACTTGTTTTCCGTGAAATCGGCTACTTCTTCAAAGGGGCGGCAGGTAATCTTTTCACGTGGGAGTTTATCACTATCTTAATCCCGTTGCTCCTGTTGTGGGAATTGTTACCGCGGCTCGGGGTAGTCAATGACAGGCTTGTTCCGCCGCTCAGTGAAGTCGCCGTGACCTTTTGGGTCATGGTGACGGAGCGGGGCTTCCTGTCCGACATAGGCGACAGCATGGTGAAATTCTTTTTAGGGTTAGGGCTTGCCATAATTGCGGCGATTCCAATAGGCTTACTTATGGGGTGGAATATTTCCATAAGAAAACGTGTTTTACCGCTGTTTCAAATGCTCTCGCCGATTCCGCCGCCCGCATGGGTTCCGATTACGATTATACTTTTCGGGGTAGGACTGCCCATGCAGACCTTTCTGATTTTCTTAGCGGCTTTCTACCCGATTCTGTTCAATACCTACCAAGCCGTTAAGGACACCGACCCGCGTTACTTAGCAAGTGCGAGGATATTCGGGGCAAGCGAATTAACGCTGATTCTTCGGGTATACTTTTGGCACTCAATCGGCGCGATTATTATGAGCGTTAAGACGGGCGTTGCTATGGGGCTTGTCATGCTCGTAATTGCCGAAATGTACGGCGGACGAACAGGCATCGGATATATTTTGAACGAGGCAAAGGACTACTTCAGAATTTCTCAAATGGTGGTATGTATGGCTACTTTGGGAATGATTGGTTGGTTCTTGATTGAAGTCTTGAAGTTTGTTGAGATTAAACTCGCAGTCTGGAAAGTTGGTAGATAACCATGATTGAAGCACGAAATGTAAGTAAATTTTTTTCTATAATCAATGAAGACCGTACCGCCGACGGTGTTACCGCCGTTTTATCGGTGTCGCTGACAATAGAGGACGGGAAAATCGTAAGCCTGCTCGGACCGTCGGGGTGCGGGAAGTCTACCTTTTTGGAAATTCTCGGCGGACTTCAAGCCCCGACCGAGGGTAGCGTGTTCATTGACGGTGTGCAGGTGCTTGAACCGCTCCCCTCCACCCGAAAAGAAATGGAAGCCTATCGCCGCAAATACAGGCTGTTATCGCCGCTTGCCAACAGTATGTTCAAAAACCGCCCTAAGCACGACATCGCTATGATTTTTCAAGATTACGCAGTTTTCCCGTGGATGACGGTTTTGCAAAACGTCATGTTCGCCCTCAAACTGCGCGGTATTCCGCGAAAGGAACGTGAGGGAAAGGCTTTAAATTATTTACGAAAAGTCGGGCTTACGGATTCCCTGCGGAAATATCCGTCACAGCTTTCGGGGGGAATGAGGCAGAGGTTGGCACTCGCACGGGCATTGTCGGTAGAGCCGCGAATTATTCTGATGGACGAACCGTTCGCCGCCGTTGATACGCTTACCCGCGAACGCTTACAGGACGATTTACTGCGGTTGTGGGATGAAACGGGTGTGACAGTTGTAATGGTAACTCATGACACAGACGAAGCGTTGTATCTATCAGACGAAATCGTGGTATTCTCGCCGAATCCGGGCTGTATCAGAAACAGGTTTACGGTGAATACCGAACGTCCCCGCAGACGAAGCGACCCGGAATTATCGGACTTAAAAGCACGCATAAACTCGTTGTTCAAATATGATGGGATACATGAAAGTGAGTATAGCATATGAGTAATTTCAGAAACAGGACTTACGAAACAATCACAGACGTAATCGGGGTTACTCCGCTTGTACGTCTGCCGAAAATCAGTGCGGGACTACCGGGGGTGCTACTCGGAAAACTCGAAGCGTTCAACCCTGCCGGAAGCGTTAAATGCCGCATAGGTGCGGCAATGCTCGAAGCGGCTCGCCGTGAAGGTAAACTCAAAAGTGGCGGCACGGTTATCGAACCGACAAGCGGCAATACAGGAATCGGTTTAGCGTTCGCCTCGGCGGCTCAAGGTTACAGGCTGATTTTGACAATGCCCGAAACAATGTCGATTGAGCGGCGAAAGTTGGTTAAAATGCTCGGTGCGGGGTTGATTCTGACGCCGGGTAGTGAGGGTATGAATGGTGCAATCAAGAAAGCGCGGGAATTGCTGTCGCAAATTCCCGATGCGTTCATGCCGCTCCAGTTCGAGAACCCTGCCAATCCTGAGGTTCACCGCATTACCACCGCCGAGGAAATTTGGCGTGATACAGGCGGCGATGTTGACATATTCGTTGCAGGAGTGGGTACGGGCGGCACGATTACAGGAGTGGGCGAGGTCTTAAAAGAACGAAAGCCGTCTGTAAAAATCGTGGCGGTAGAACCCGATGCTTCGTCTGTACTGTCGGGCGGTAGAGCGGGACCCCACAGGATTCAAGGAATCGGAGCGGGATTTGTTCCGAAAATCCTCAACCGCGCTATTATTGACGAGATTATCAAGGTGACAAACGATGATGCTTTCGACACCGCAAAAAGACTCAGCCGTGAGGACGGTATACTCTGCGGAATATCATCGGGAGCGTCTGTGTGGGCAGGGCTTACGCTTGCCGCCAGACCTGAAAACAAGGGGAAAGTCATAGTCGCTATGTTACCGGATTCGGGCGAGCGGTATTTGGCTACTCCGCTTTCTGATGTAGGTGACGAACAATTGACAATTAACAATTAACAATTGACAATTATTGGGAGGTAAGGCGCAGTGAACATTTTAGATTGTGTCGGTAATACGCCGCTGATTGAAATAAACATGGACGGTTGCCGCATTTATGCCAAAGCCGAGTATTTTAATCCGAGCGGCTCGGTCAAGGACAGGGCGGCGAAACTGATGTTGCTTGAAGCAATCGCAGACGGGCGGCTCACTAAGGATAGGATTATTCTCGATGCCACAAGCGGAAACACGGGAATAGCCTATGCGATGTTCGGCGCGGCTTTGGGGTATGATGTTGCGCTGTGTTTGCCCTCAAACGCGAGTATGGAACGCAAGAAAATCCTACAGGCTTACGGGGCTGAAATAATCGAGACAGACCCGCTTGAAAGCTCTGACGGTGCGTATTTAAAAGCTGTCGAAATTGTAAAGGACTGCCCCGATAAGTATTTTTTCCCCGACCAGTATAACAACGATGCTAACTGGAAAGCGCATTATTACAATACTGCGGTTGAAATCTTAAACCAAACCGACAATAAAATCACGCATTTTGTGGCAGGGACAGGCACGTCGGGGACTTTCACGGGTATTGCGAAGCGGCTCAAAGAGGACAAGCCCGATGTAATCATAACGCTGATGCAACCCGATTCGCCTTTTCACGGCTTAGAAGGCATGAAACACATGGAAACTACGCTCAAACCGGGATTTTTCAACAGAGAAATCGCCGACCGCGAAATCGAAGTCGGCACGGAAGAAGCGTACAACATGGTGCGGCGGCTTGCGAAAGAACAGGGGATTTTCGTGGGGGTAAGTTCGGGAGCGAATGTTTATGCCGCACTCGAAATCGCCAAAACCGCCCCGAAAGATTCTGTCATAATGACGATTTTATGTGATAATGGATATAGGTACTTGACAGAACCGGTGATGAACAATTGACAATTGACAATTGACAATTATATTAAGGGGGGAATGGAGTTTGATTTTTATTAGTAGTGAGATTTTAGAAGAAATCAAATCTGAGGGGGAGAGAGCTTATCCGAATGAGTGTTGCGGTGTGATTTATGGTAATTACGACGACTGTAAAAAAGCAGTGTGTATTGAAGCAATTGTAAACGCGAGCGAGGACGGCGAACAGTATCACAGATTTTTGATTACACCTGAAAATATGCTAAAAGCCGAGTTGAAAGCACGGGAGCAAAAACTTGATATTATAGGCTTTTATCACTCCCACCCCGACCACCCCGCCGTGCCGTCCGAATATGACAAAGAACACGCATTGCCTTTTTATTCTTATGTGATTGTATCAGTTTTAGAAGGTAAGGCAGAAGATTTTACGAGTTGGGAGTTGTCGGACGACAGAGAAAATTTTAATTCAGAGGAAATAGAAAATTAAATAAGGAGAGGTGATTCAAATGGCAGTTACAATTTTAATTCCGACGGCATTGCGTTCTTTTACGGAGCGTAATTCGGAAATCAACGCACAGGGCATGACGGTAGGGGACGCTCTGCAAAATCTTACGGAGCAGTACCCCGCGATTAAAAAGCACTTGTTTCTTGATGAAGAAAACTTACGCGATTTTGTCAATGTTTTTCTCGGCTCGGACAATATCAAGAATTTAGAGGGGCTTAACACTCCGCTAAAGGACGGCGATACATTGATGATTGTCCCCGCAATCGCAGGAGGGCGGGGAACCCCCGCGGGCGATACGGCTTCGCCGATTGAAAAAAACACAGAAGTTGATTTAACTAACGAGGAAATCGCCCGTTATTCACGCCACTTGCTCTTGCCGGAAATAGGAATCGAAGGACAGAAGAAAATCAAAGCCGCAAAGGTTTTGATTATCGGAACGGGTGGGCTTGGTTCGCCGCTTGCTTTGTATTTAGCGGCGGCGGGCGTTGGAACAATCGGGCTTGTGGATTTCGATTATGTGGACGAATCGAATCTGCAAAGACAGATTATCCACGGTGTCAAGGACGTGGGCAGACCGAAAGTTGCTTCGGCAAAGGACAGGCTTAAAAGTATAAATCAACATATCAATGTTGTTACTTACAATGAGCAATTATCAAGCGAAAACGCACTTGACATTATTAAAGACTTTGACATTGTAGCCGATGGCACGGACAATTATCAAACCCGATATATTGTCAACGACGCCTGTAAGTTTTTGGGCAAGCCGAATGTTTACGGGTCGGTCTTTCAGTTTGAGGGACAAGTTAGTGTGTTTTATGCGTCCCAAGGTCCTTGTTACCGTTGTTTGTACCCGTCACCGCCGCCGCCCGGTCTTGTTCCGTCATGCGCCGAGGGTGGAGTTTTGGGGGTATTGCCGGGTATTGTCGGGACATTGCAGGCAAGCGAGGTTATTAAACTCATCATAGGTGGAGGAAAACCTTTGATTGGCAAATTACTCACTTTCGATGCGTGGAATATGCGGTTTAATGAATTGAATCTCGAAAAGTCACCTAACTGCCCCCTTTGCGGCGAGAATCCGACGATTACGGAAGTCGGCAGTGATGAGTATTACTGTGAATTTTGCGGCATTAAAAAGGAAAATGAAGAAAAGCCTATTCTTGCAATCACACCTACAGAATTAAAAGAACGGCTTGACAATGGGGACAAAATCACAATTATCGACATTCGAGAGCCACACGAACGTGCAATTGTCAAATTTCCCGGTGCTGTTGTGATACCGCCCGGACAACTCGTTCGCAGAATAGACGAGTTAAACCCCGAATTTGACACAGTACTTATTTGCAAAGAGGGCAAAAAGAGCGTTCTTTCAATCGAGGATTTAACCGAAGCGGGATATTCGGGAAAACTTTTTAATCTGATTGACGGAATCAATGGCTGGGCAAGAGATGTGGATACGGCATTGCCGACATATTAACAATTGACAATTGACAATGGACAATTGACAATTTATATTAATTTTAAAGGAGATTAAAATCATGGCAGAAAACAAATTAAACGCACTGGGGGCAGCTACTGCCTTGGGGGCGGCTACCGCCTATCAGTTGGCGGACGTTGCCAAAACCACACCGCAATTCGGGGCGATTACGCCGAGGTGGTTGACAAAGTTTCTTGAATTTAAGGGACTTGAAAGCGGAATTTACAGGGTTAATAAAGTAGTCGAGGGCGAAACGCCGCTTGACGTGCTTTGCTCAACTAAGAGGAAAGGCGATGAGATTCCGGAGGGGTTTGTAGAGTATCAATCAAAACCGCGCGAGTACATTCTGAACAATATCTCAACAATCGTGAACGTAAACTCGACCGTGCAGGACGTGTTCTCGCAACCCTATGACCAGACCAAAGAGCAATTAAGGCTTGCAATCGAAAGTCTGCGCGAACGGCAAGAAAGCCAGATTATTAATAATGATGATTACGGGCTTCTCAAAAATGCCGCCGATTCGGGGAGAGTCAGCACACGAAAAGGCGCGCCCACCCCCGATGATTTAGACGAGTTAATCTCAAAGGTTTGGAAAGAGCCGGGCTTTTTCCTTGCCCATCCGAGGGCAATCGCCGCTTTTGAGCGTGAATGTACAAGAAGAGGTGTACCGCCCGTTACCGCGAATATTCACGGCGGGACATTTATACTGTGGCGCGGTATTCCGCTTATTCCGACTGATAAGCTGTTCGTGGACGGGCTGAAAAATCCTAAAGGCAAGGGCGGTAAGACAAATATTCTGCTTGTCCGTACAGGCGAAGCAAAACGCGGCGTAGTCGGGCTGTATCAAGCGGGTCTTGAAGCCGAGGGCGGACGCGGTCTGTCAATTCGTTTCAGAGGGGTTGACAACAAAGGAATCGGTTCATATCTCTTGAATCTCTACTGCTCTGCCGCAATTTTGGCTGATGATGCGGTCGGCGTTCTTGAAGATGTTGAAGTGGGTGAATACTATGACTATAACTAATTCGGAATTCGGAATTCGGAATTCGGAGTTAAATTTTTTTGAAGCTTTAATTAAGGATTTAGCAAGTGAGGAAGCGGCGAAAGAAACGAATTTTGCCCCTGTAATTGCACCGTATTATACTAATAATTACGTCGGTAATGTTAGCGTAGACAAAATCCGTGCGGATTTTCCTATACTTTCGGAAAAGGTAAACAATCGCCCTTTAATATGGTTCGACAACGGCGCGACTACGCAAAAGCCGCGCCAAGTAATAGACAGAATCAGCTATTATTACGAGCATGAAAATTCCAACGTACACAGAGGGGCGCACGAATTGGCGGCACGCTCCACCGATGCTTACGAAGCGGCAAGAGGGAAAGTAGCCGATTTCATAGGGGCGGGTTCACCGGATAATATCGTGTTCGTTCGCGGAACTACCGAGGGGATTAACCTTGTAGCGCAAAGTTACGTCAAGCCGCTCTTAGACCCTAACAGCGAAATAATTCTCACCATACTTGAACATCACGCCAACATAGTACCGTGGCAAATAATAGCCGCCGAAACGGGTGCGAAAATCAAGGTCGCGCCTGTTGACAGCACAGGGCAGATTATACTTTCGGAGTATGAAAAGCTGTTCAATCACAACACGAAATTCGCATCAATAACGCAGGTGTCAAACGCACTCGGCACAATTACCCCCGTGCATGAAATGGTACAGATTGCACATAGGCACGGTGTACGGATTTTGGTTGACGGGGCGCAAGGGGTTTCGCATATTCCCGTAAATGTAACAACTCTCGATGCCGATTTCTTTGTGTTTTCGGGGCATAAGATTTACGCGCCGACAGGCATAGGTGCTGTTTACGGCAAGAAAGAATTGCTTGAAATTGCCGGTCCGTATCAAGGCGGCGGTAACATGATTAAAGACGTTACTTTCGAGAGAACCGTCTATAATCCCGCGCCGCTTAAATTCGAGGCGGGAACGGGGAATATCGCCGATGCTGTAGGACTTGGTGCGGCTTTAGATTATGTCAGCCAAATCGGTCTGCCGAATATACTGAAATACGAGCATGATTTGTTAGCTTATGCAACATCGGAACTTGGTAAAATAAGCGGTGTCAAGTTTATTGGTACTGCCGCCGAAAAAACAAGCGTTTTATCGTTTGTGCTTGACAATTATACAACAGAACAAATCGGAAAACACCTCAACAATTACGGCGTGGCGGTTCGCACGGGACACCACTGCGCTCAACCTATTCTGCGGCACTTCGGCGTAGAATCAAGTGTACGTCCGACCTTTGCGTTTTATAACACTTTTGAGGAGATTGATGTTATGGTGAATGCTCTCCGCGAACTTGTGAGGAATTAAAATGATTAATGCTGTTGCAGAACAAATTCTTAAAAACTTTGACAAAACAGTAACCGAAAAACAACCGGAAAAAGATGTAATCAGTGATATTATCGAGAAAATGCGATTTATTCTTTTTCCGGAGTATTTCGGTAAAGGTAAAAGCGTAGAAAACGAATTAGTAAAGTCACTTGAATATGTCTATGCCGACCTGAAAAGTCAAGGTGTGTCCGAGCAAACAGCGGGGAGTTTTATCACAGAAATACCCTCGCTTCGGGAAACGCTCAAAACAGATGTAGAAGCGGCGTATGAGGGCGACCCCGCCGCTTACAGCCGTGCTGAAATAGTAATTTCATATCCCGGAGTATTTGCAGTCATGGTACAGCGTATTGCACACGTTCTGTACGATTTGAGTGTACCGCTTATTCCGCGAATTATGACAGAACATGCTCACAGCATTACCGGTATTGATATTCACCCCGGTGCGAAAATAGGAGCGTATTTCTTCATCGACCATGGTACGGGTGTGGTAATCGGTGAAACTGCAATCATCGGAAATTACGTCAAAATCTATCAAGGTGTTACACTCGGCGCATTATCAACAAGGGGCGGTCAAAAACTTAAAAACGTAAAAAGACATCCTACTTTGGAGGATTATGTCACGGTTTATTCGGGGGCATCTATCTTAGGCGGCGAAACGGTTATCGGCGAGGGTGCGACAATCGGAGGAAACGCATTTGTTACAAAGTCCGTACCCGACAAAACGCGGGTTAGTGTTAAGAATCCCGAATTGCAATTTAAGAGCGGTAATAGCTCTAATCCCCAAAAAGTCGAATTAGAGCAAAACGAATTTTGGGATTATGTAATCTAACTCAGCGAGGGCGGTAATATCGACACACGGCTTATGAATCCCATGTCTGATGTATTTGAATAACGCATCGCACCGTAAATTGTAGGGGACGCCGCCCACGGCGTCCCGCAAATTCACGCCGTCCACGGCGTCCCGCAAATTCACACCGCAATCATGTAGGGTGCGATGTCTTCATCGCACCGCGCCATCGCGCCGAAAAAACACGAAACATCTGCTAATTGCGGCGTGATGGCGCATTGCGCAAGACATACACGCCCTACAAAACGAGGTGAATTTGTTGTGCAATATGTGCAACAAGAGATAGAGCAACTTAATAGATACGAATTAAATTAAAAACCGCCTGCGGTCAAAAGCAGACGGCTCGATTTTTAATCACTGACTACTTTACCACAAGGTCAACACCCACGGCAACGCATTAAACGCCGAGTCGTCTGTGATAAGCGTAAGGTTTTCAATAGAGGCTTGTGCCGCTAATAATCTGTCGAAAGGGTCGCGGTGTTCCCACTTAAATTTCCCTGCTAAATGTGCGTGGTGCGTATTTAATGGCAGTTCTTCCGCACCAAACATTTCAAGCACATCAAAATAGTTTTCGGCAACAAAATTATATTCATTTAATTTGTTGAGTTGGTGCTTATACATAATTTCATAAGCACTTACTGATGAAACATATTTTATCACATTCGTATCTGCAATCGCTTCTTTAGCCGCTATGCTCAAGTTCTGATTTCCACGCAAAGCCCAAAGCAGAGTACAAGTATCAAGTAAATATCCTACAGACCCCATGCTTTTAAATCCTCCTCCGGTAACGGCTCGAAGAAACTGCCGGGCAGTTCGGGAAGGTTAGGATAACACCCGATTCGGCAAACTTTGCCCTTTTGCTTTTCGGGCATAGCGGTTTCAACAGGCAGAACAATAATTTCTACCCGCCTATTACGAAGCGATAAGGGGAGATTTATAAAGTTGTTTAATTCTGCACCGCTCACGGTTTTGCGAACATAATCCATTTCTTGTTCCTCCTGTAAGATTAATCTACCCCCATTCTACCACACCCGCCCCGAAAAGTCAACCCCCATTCGTAGGGGACGCCGCCCACGGCGTCCCGCAAATTCCCCCCACATTATAATTATTATTTGTCATGTGTGTTCAACCGAGTAAATTTGAATAGGTACTTCCCCAAGTGACAACTGCGGCTTGTCCGCAAGTTCAAACAATCGGAATTCGCCCGTGCTGTAACTCACTGTCTCCGGTCATCATCATTGAATTAAATTCAACCCGCCCTAAGTTGCTTGGGGTAAAAGGGATAATTATTGGTAACATATTTCAAGACCACCGATTTGCGGAGTATCGTTGAAGCCCTCAAAAACTAAATTTCTACCCATGCTATTTCCTAATGCTTTGCATTTAGCATAAGCTTCATCCTCGTCAGGTGTAACTAAAAAAACATCGCCAATAGTCTTGTTTGTTTTCGGCTCATCCTCGATGTTCACCATAACAATCCATTGTTTCGGATACTTCATAAAAGCGGTTTCGCTCCATAATCTTTCCATGACTTACCTCCTGTAGCTTGATTGTTCTTATTTACAATAATAGTATATCATTTAATAAGAATTTTGTCAAGGTTCTTTAGGCTTCTATTCGCATTATATACGGTTTTCCCCCCCCATTTCAAAAAATTTTTTTCAAATATACTACTCATGAGAGACTTTTTTATAATCATGGTTAGTGATATAATATATAGTAATTAAGTAAAAAGCCGTCCGCTTTTTATCGCAGACGGCTTTTTGTTATTCTATTGTTGTTGCAAGCGTTCAATTTCTTTTAGGGTTAAGCCGGAATACTTCGCAATTTGGGGGATTGGCATATTGTCTTCCAACATTTCACGGGCGACTTTAATAATACCCTCGGCACGCCCCTCTCTCCTTGCACTCCCCATCCTCGTAGCATCATCATGCAGAGATATTTCCCTCTGATGCGCCATTTCCTGTATTTTTTCGTCTTCGCTCATCTGATAGAGCGTGTAAACAGCCTTCTGAATCGGCTCTACTCCTGTTTGTGCTAACATATCGAGTTCCTCCTTGCTTTCCGCATTGATTAACTGTAACCATAACTCTTTACGGTTGTCTTTGTTGGCATTTTTGCTGATTTTTTTAAGTTCAAAAAAGATAATCGAGCATTTATCGGTTAAAACTTCGTGTCTGTTCTTTTCCATTACGGTAAAATGAGAATGAAATTCGGGACAATCGAACATATTGAAATTAATTATGTTTATGCAGATGCTTTGTTTCAGTTCGCCGTACTCATCGCCCCTTTTAAGCTCGCCTGTGAACAGCTTTGCCCAAAGGTACATCGCCCTGTCGTTAAAGTCGGATTCGTTTCCGATTTGCATTTCGATATTGATGAGTCTGTTATCAACAGCTAACTTTATATCCATGCGGCTAAGTTTTCCGTCTATGGAGCCGGGCAAGATTTCCGAGTTCATGATTGTGATGTCTTTTATGGAATCATATGGTATTTCGAGTGTGCTTGATAAAAAATCATGCAACAGGTCGGTGTTCTCGGTGAACAGCTTTTTCAGAATCACATCTAATTTCGCTCTCACTACGCTGTAGTAGTACATTTTATTAATCCTCACTTTCTTTAATTTTATTCTACCACACCCGCCCCGAAAAGTCAACCCCCATTCGTAGGGGACGCCGCCCACGGCGTCCCGCAAATTCACGCCGCCCACGGCGTCCCGTAAATTCACGGTCGTTGAAACGGGACGCCGTGGGCGGCGTCCCCTACGGTTGAAAAAGCCGTCCGCTTTTTATCGCGGACGGTTTTCGGTTGTTTTATTGTAGTTGTAGACTCTCAACTTCTTTGAGGGTTAAACCGGTATCTCCGGCGATTTCTTCAATAGATTTCCCGCGACCCAACATTCGCCGGGCAACATTAAGTATTCCCTCAGTTCGCCCTTTACGCTCTGCATCGCGTACATACATATTATGGTCGCGCCTTGCCTTTTCCCTGCGTTCATAAGCATCGCGGGCTTTTTCGTCTGCGGATAATTCGCGCAGTTTAACGACAGTCGGTCCGAACTGCGGATTTCTTTCAGTTAACATGTCAAGTTCCTCCTCCGTTTCGGCATCGATAAACTTTGCCCAGTCGTATAATTCCGTGCCGTCCGTACTCGTGGGCAGTTTATTCAATTCAAGGGTGTGAATCTCCATTAAGTCCGAAAACTCTACCCCCGCTTCTTGGTCGTACATAACAAAGCGGTGATGATATTTAGGGCTGTCTTTAATCAGCGTGTCTTCTAAAATTATTATGCTTATAACTTTTTTTATCGTATCGTAATCGTCTCCGCTCCCGATTTGCTCTGTGATTAACTTAGAACTGTAGTAAATAATTCGCTCTTTTAGTTCGGGTGAAATCCGAAGCTGTATTTCTATATGAATCGTCTTCTTACTCTTTGTGCGGAGTTTTATGTCTATGATTGCTAATTTATCGCCGTCAAACTCGCGCTACCCCCATTCTACCACACCCGCCCCCAAAAGTCAACCCCCGTTTCGTAGGGGACTGCGGCTTTTAATTCTTTAAGCGCGGCGCGGTTAAGGTTCTCGCTGTGAGTGACTTCATCTGCGTGATAGCCGTGTTGTTAAGCTGTACAAGCCGTTCGCTTTGTGCCAGTCCCTGCCGAATTAAAAGTGCATTTATGCTTTCCATGTTCGACAGCACTACAAGCTGTTCAAGGGTTGCGTGGTCGCGCATATTGCCGTCTTTGTCGGGGTTGGCGGTTTTCCATTCACCCGCTGTCATTCCGAAAAGCGCGACATTCAATAAATCGGCTTCCGAAGCATAGACCGCCGCCGCCTGCATTTTCGTGATTTTCTTGGGGATAATTTCGTCTTTTATAGCGTCTGTATGTATGCGGTAGTTAATTTTTGACAGAGTGCGTTGTAGGTTCCATTCGAGGGAAATGCGGTTGTTCTCGTCCTCTTTCAATCGTTGATAATCTTTGATGACATATAGTTCAAACTCAACTGAAATCCATGCCGCGAACTTAAAAGCGATGTCTTTATGGGCGTAAGTTCCGCCGCCGCGTCCCGACTTGGAAATAATGCCGATTGCGCCTGTAGTTTCAATCCAGTATTGCGGAGAAAGGGTAAAGGAATTAGCCCCTGCTTGGTTTAAAAAGGCATCGAATTCGACCCCTTTAAAATTCGGGTTGTGTAACCGTTCCCAAATTCCGAGGTATTCAATCGTGTTATATACACGCATCCAATTTGCCACAACGTCTTTGGGTTCACGAGGGTTTTTGTACCTTGCCAAATCGGTTAAACAGATGTAATCATTATCTTTTTCACGCGAAATGACCGTGATTTCCATGCCTTTCGCAGTTATTTTATCTTTTTTAGGCATTGTTCCCTCCATTGATATGCTTTTAATATTACTGAAAACAGTTACATTAAAATGCTAACTTTAGATTTTAACCGACTGTGATTCCATACGGTTAAAACTATTGTAACATAATTCTTATAATAAGTAAATACTAAAATTTATTTTTCAATTTTCAAAAATATTTTTCAATATACTACCCAAGGGGGACTTTTTTATAATCATAATTAGTGATATAATAACAGAGATTAAGTAAAACCATACGGTTATACAGTAAAAGGAGTACTATCATGAGTAACAAAAAATTTGTTCAAAGGGTCTCGAAAATTTTATTATGGGTGTTATCGTTGGCGTTGGTCACGACCGTGCTGACGATGGTCGTCCTCGCGAAAGAAAACGTGGAATACGTTGATGCCGAGGGTACCACGCAATATACATCTATCGGTGTCACGGTAGAAGATGTAACCGATATCGACACCGATTGGACTGAGACTTGGTATATTGCAGGAGGCAATATAACAATCCCGAACCGTGTCACGGTCACGGGTGAGGTTAATTTAATACTTGCGAACAATGCAGATTTAACCATAGAAGGCGGCATAGGCGTAATGTCGGGCAACAGCCTCACCATCTGGGCGCAGTCCCACGCGGACGATTGGGAAACTTCCACAGAAAACGTCGGAAAGCTGACGGCTACAGCGGAAATGAACGCCGCGAACGCAGGCATCGGAGGCAATAACGGTCAAGCCGCAGGTACAATCACCATCAACGGCGGCGTGATTACAGCTAAAGGCTCTAATAACGACACCGGCAATTCAGCTGCTACAACATCACCCGGCGGCGCAGGTATCGGCGGCGGCGGTGCGGTGGGTAATACCGCCGGCGGTGCGGGCGGCACGATAGAAATAAACAACGGAAAAGTCACCGCAACCGGCGGTCGCATCGAATCTGATAACGACGGCGGCAGCGACATCACCCTCGGCGGCGGCGGCGGCGCAGGCATTGGCGGCGGCGCGGGCAGTCCCGCGGGCGGCGGCGGAAACATCACCATTAACGACGGTCATGTGACCGCCACAGGCGGCATTCCGCGAAGACAATTCAGCGGCTCCGGCGCGGGCATCGGCGGCGGCGGCTCGGGCGGCATTGGTGGCACGGGCGGCACAATTGAAATTAACGGCGGTACTGTCATCGCAACAGGCGGCGCGGCTTCTCTTGTCGGTACTAGCACGGGCAACTGGGGCGGTTCCGGCGCGGGTGTCGGCGGTGGCGGTGGTTTCAACGCAGTAGGCGGAACCGGCGGCACGATTAGTATTAACGGCGGCGATGTGACCGCGACGGGAGGCCGTTTCAAGGTCAGCGGTGCCCCCGGAAATTATACATCAAATGAACGTAGCGGCATGGGCGCAGGCATCGGCGGCGGCGGCGGCGGTACAAGTAGTGCCGGCGGTATTGGCGGTGTTGGAATCATCGCCGGCGGCGCGAGCGGAACGATAGTAATTAACGAGGCGACAGTTAACGCGACAGGCGGTCAGGCGGGTTCTTATGGCGGCGGCGGCTCGGGCATTGGCGGCGGCGGCGGCGCCGGTTCTACTAACTCCAATGATGGCGTCGCCCCTCCTACCGGCGGCGGGCTCGGCGGCGTTGCAACTGATATTACGATAACTGATTCGATTATTACCGCGACAGGTGGCGTCTCCGGTAGTTTCGGCAGCCCCGGCATGGACATCGGCGGCGGCGCCCGCGCTTCAGGTAGTCCCACCCAAGAAAACTACGCAAGCGGCGGCACGCTGAACATAACCGATAGCGAGGTTACATTATCGACAATCGGGCATAATGCGGCAACCTTGAATATTGAAAACACAACCATTTTAGGTCCAAGCGCGGCTGAGGGTGTGTACAACAGCAACGGCAAGCATGATGTAACCATCACAAGCTTCACAGCGGCGCCGCCCACCTCCGGCATCGTCAACAACGAAGTCACGCTCACAGCAACACTGCACACAACGCGTACACGCGGTTTTGCGGATAATCTCACGGCGTCAGGTGAAGGCGTGGTGTTTTCGGTTGACGGCACGGATATGACGGGAACTATATACGCGGAGGCAGTCCCGGCAGGCACTGTGAATATAGACGGAACCGACTTCCCTGTGTGGAAGGCGACCTTGGCTTGGACGCCCCCTGATATCGGGGAGTATAATCTCAGTGTCAAGTTCATAGGAAATGGGCGATTTGAGTCGGCTACTTACACTACAACAATCACCGACTACGAAGTAACTGACCCCACCAAAAGGGAAAACGTCCCCTACGTCAATGCGGCAGGTCTGGCGCAAACCGCAGTGCCGGTAGCAACGGCAATCTACGACAACACAGGCGGTGATAACAATCTCCCCACCGCATGGAGTACGGGTTGGTACGTAGCGGAAGGCGAGGTCACTATACCCTCGCGTGTCACGGTCGCAGGTGAGGTTAATTTAATACTTGCAAATAATGCAGATTTAACCATAGAAGGCGGCATACAGGTACAAGGCACCGGAAACAGCCTAATTATCTGGGCGCAGAGCCACGCGAGCGGCGGCGACTGGACAGACCCTGATAAATATGACGAAGTCGGTAAGTTGACAGCTACAGCCGCCGATGCAAGCTCAAGTGCCGGTATCGGCGGAACGAGCAACGGCAGCACAACTGTCAACAACGGAGGTACTGTCACTATTAACGGCGGCGTCATCACAGCGACCGGCGGAAGCGGAAACCTTACGTCAGGCACAGGCGGCGGCGCAACCGGCGGCGGCGCTGGTATCGGTGGTGGCGGAACTCGCCACGATACCAGCACCTATGTCGGTGGTTTCGGTGGTGACGGCGGTACGATTAACATAAATAACGGAAAAATTATTGCGACCGGCGGTACGGACGGACCCGAAACTACCGGTACTATGCCCAAAGGCGGTACGGGTGCGGGTATCGGCGGCGGCGGCGGAACCATAACCGGCGGCATGGGCGGCAATATTACGATTTTAGGCGGACACGTCACCGCGACGGGCGGAGCTGATACCGTGACAAGCGGTGCCGGTCCGGGCGGCGGCGCGGGTATCGGCGGCGGCGGCGGCGGATTCAATAGCACGTCATCTGCCGGGGGAGGCGCAAGCGGCACTATTATAATCAGAGATGCTGTCGTAATCGCGACATCGCCTGTCAAAAGTCATCGCGGTGCCGGCGGCGCAGGCATTGGCGGCGGCGGCTCCGGTCGGATTGCGTCAGGTGGAACTCTTTCTCCCGGTGGCGCAGCGACTTCAATAACCATAGAACGCTCGACTGTTACCGCACAAGGGTCAGATGGTTCGGGGATTAGTGCTACGAACGATAACGGCAGATACGGTGCGGACATTGGCGGCGGCGGTAGTCTAAACGGCACAGACACTACTGCCGCAGGCGGTAATCTGTCCATAACCGGTAGCACAGTCACGCTTATGAAATTCGGTACTAACTCGACCGTAACCGTCACAGGCTCCACGATAAACGGCGATGGCGCGGGCGAACGCGAGGGCGTATATAACGCAAGCGGAAAGCATAATGTAAACATCACCTTAAGCGCATCACCGTCCGATTCAATCTACATTAACGACGGCGATGTCACATTCACGGCGGAAATATATACAACCCGCACGAGCGGCTTTGCAACTCCGTCACCGAGTAGTGACGCAGTGACTTTCTCTGTTGGAGGCACTCAAATCGGCTCTTCTGTCGCTTTCGCACCGAAATTGGACAGTAGTTCAGACCCGATACTGACAGACGCAGGCTTCCCCGTTTATGTGGCTACAGCAAATTGGACTCCTTCCGCTATCGCAGATTACACTATTACTGCTACGTTTGCAACCGACACACGTTATGCGGCAGGTACCGGTTCGCTCACATACAAAGTAACCCCCCAGCCAATCACAGCCGTGGCAGTCACAGACGTAGCGACCCCCGTCAAAGGCGGCGCAATGATGACGACCGCAACAGCGGGTGCAACATCATACACGGCGGGAGCGGGAGCAGTTTCTTGGACTCCCTCGGAGACGGGTACGGGCAGTAAATTCTTAGGAGGCAAGCAATATACCGCAACTGTCACGCTTACAGCGGCAACAGGATATACTTTCGGCGAGGACGGTACATATACGGGAACAGCGAGCATTAACGGCACTACCGTAACCGACCTCGCGACTAACGCAGTCGTAAGCGGCGGCGGTACAACCCTGACTTTGAAAAGAGAGTTTGACGAGTTAGACCCGAAAGCTATAACTGCTATTACTAGACTTTCGGGAACAGTCAAAGAAGAGTACGTTCACGGCGAAACACTTGATTTGACGAACTTGGCGTTTAAGATTGAATATGACGATGGGACTATTGACGAGAGTGTGGCTTATAGCGACTTATCGGCGAAGGGTGTTACTTTGAATTATGCCCACGGCACAACACTTTCGCACACAGATGATGATGGGGAAAATTTGACGATTGAATTTACAATCGCCCTTGGCGTGCCACGAATAAACGATGTCTTAACCCTGACGGTTGAAAAAGGCTCGCAAGCAAAGCCCACCGAGCCGACAGAAGTGACAGCTTCAAGAACCGCTGAAAGCATATCTCTTGTAGCAGACGCTGACTATCAATACAGAAGAAGCACAGTCCCATCCGGATGGGAGGAGTGGCAAAATTCTGCTGTGTTCACGGGTCTTACCCCTGACACGACATATAATTTCCAAAGAAGATTGATAGCGACCGCCAACCTCAATGCTTCGCCGGAGAGTGACTCGCTGACGATAAAAACAAACCAGGCGGCTATTAGCGGCACGGTTACAATCACAGGCGGCTCAAATCCGCCGCAATTCGGCGAAACTCTGACTGCAAACACTTCCTTGTTAATTTCTACCCCGTCTGTGACTTTAGGTGAATTGACCTACGTCTGGAAACGCGGCGCTACAACCATAGGAGACGCGTCCGGCGAGACCTATCAGCTTGTACAAGCTGATATAGGACAGCCTATAAGCGTCACCGTGTCGGCGGCAAATACAACGGGAAGCAGAGACTCCTCCGCAACGGCTAACGTAGTAAAAGCCACTCAGACCGCACCGACCTCTGCACCGACAGAAGTAGAGGCTTCAAGAACCTCGGAAAGTATTACACTTGCCGCAGTAGCGGGATTACAGTACAGAATAGGCACGGCGGGAACATGGGAGGACTCGCCTGTGTTCACGGGACTTAGCCCCAATCAAGAATATGATTTCTATGTTCGTTATGCAGTAACAGACACCCATTTTGCCTCAGATGCAAGTTCTTCCGCTAAATTCAAAACCGAAAAAGGTACACTGTCCGGTGACGTTACAGCGGAAATTTCCGGTACAGTGGCTTTGGATGGAGAGCTGACTGCAACTTTAATCAATGAACCGTCCAATGCGGGTACTTTGTCATACCAGTGGAGAAGCAACGGTGAAGATATTGCAGGTGCGAATTCTAAAACCTACACGCTTGTTGAAGCCGATGTGGGGAAAACTATCAGCGTTGTTATCACAGCGGAGCATTACAGCAACAGCGTTACATCGGACGAAACCGCCGCAGTAGCAAGAGCTTCACAATCCGCACCCGCCGCACCTACAGTAAGCGGCTCTCCGACTGCAACGAGCATAACGCTTAACGCTATTTCAGCACCTGCAAACGATTCTGAAGTTCAATACCGCATAGCCGGCACTACACCCGGTGCTTGGCAGACGAGTACGACATTCGACAACTTAACCCCGAATACAGCCTACACCTTCCAAGCGGGATTTTTAAACTCGACTACCCATGCCGATGCTATAAGTGTTGCTTCAAGTCCGATAAGCACAGTAAAAGCCGCACTCGGCGGTAGTGTCTCGATAACAGGTAACGCCATATACGGCGAAACACTGACAGCAGTGACAACGGGTCTTTCTACAACTCCAAGCGGTGTAGACCCCGGCACGCTGACCTATCAATGGAAGAGCGGCGGAGCAAATACAGGCACAAACAGCTCGTCATATCAGATTGTTACAGCCGATATAGGTAAATCAATCACCGTAACAGTAACGGCGGCGGATTGTATCGGAGACGTGACGTCCTCTCCTACAGACACAGTAGAAAAAGCAACACCCTCTGTATTAACGCCTCCCACGGCGGCGGGAATAACATACGGTGCGGCACTGTCAACCTCCGGTTTCACAGGCGGTTCGTCAGGCGGAACTTGGAATTGGACAAACGGCGCTACAATCCCGACAGTCACGAACAGCGGTTATGAAGTGACCTTCGACCCGACAGACACTGATAACTACGACTGGAGTAAAGTAACAACTACCGCGACAATACAAATAACGGTCAGCCCCAGAGAATTAACCGGAATATCCTTTACCGCAGATAATAAAGAATATGACGGAAACACGACAGCAACGGTGGCAACCGTTAGTACACCGACCAACATAGTCGGCGGTGACACAGTGGGCGTGAATATTACAACGGCGGCTTTTGCTAACGCGAACGTAGACACAGGCAAAACCGTAAGCATTTCGGCATGGTCACTTACGGGAACTTCCGCAAACAATTACAGCCTACCCGCTACGAGACCGACAGCCACGGCGAATATAACTGCCGCGCCGCTGACGATAACAGCAGGAGATATATCGGTTTCGTTATACGCTCCCGCCCCGACTTCGTTTACCTACACCCTATCGACATTAAAGGGCGCAGATACGAGAGATACAATATTTACGACACCGCCGACATTCAGCATATCGCCGACTTTCGACAGCAATACAAACGGTACCTTCGCTATTGAGCCGAGCGGTGCGGTAGCCCCGAATTACGACATAACCTACCAAAACGGCACACTCACGGTACTTGAATGTGAGCATGATGATACCACAACAGAAACAACGACAGAACCGACCTGCGGTAGCGAAGGTTTAAGCACAACGACCTGTAATATCTGTAACGAGACAACAGGAACGAGTCCCATCGACAGACTGCAACATATATTCACGAATTATTCAGGCAACACCGCGACCTGTACGGCAGGAGGAATAGAAACAGCGACTTGTGACCGTGAAAACTGCACCCAAGAAAATACCCGCCCGACTTCATCGTTAGACCACGATTTCCAAGATTACGAATCGGACGACAACGCCACCTGTACGGAACACGGCACGGAAACGGGGACTTGTGTACGCTGTGATGAGACTAATTCGATAATGGAAATTGATTCTATGTTGCCGCACACACCGAAAACCACAAATTGTACCGAATGTGAAAACTGTACCACTGTTTTGGATAGAACCTGCACAGCAGGAAATCCCTGCACATTCCACACAGAAACACCGAACTCGCCCTCCGAACCGCAACCCTCGCCAATCCCGAATACTAACCGCCCCGCAAGAACACCCGCAACCCCCGAAACAACCGAGTCTTCCGAAAATGAAACAGACACCGTAGCCGCAGAGGTTCAAACAGATACAGACGAAATCGTAATTGACGTCCCGAAAGCTGTAGTTGAAGAAATCGCCGCAAGTCTTCCCGTAGCCCAAATCGCGGCGACCTCGGCAGGAACGCAAGTCGTGACGACAACAAGCTCAAACGCAGGGCAAAACGCAGTTCTGTTAGTGTACAACGATGAAACAGAAGAGTTTGAAGTAGTATCGGCGTCCACAGTAGACGAAGACGGCACGGCGACAGTAAATCTACCCGGCGCGGGTGATTACATCGTAGTCGTAGCCAAAACGGGCGACCTCACGGGAACAGGAAATGTTACAGCGGCTGACGCACTCTTACTGCTTCAAGCCCTTACAGGAAACGCAGAACTTAACCCGCTTCAAAAATTCCTGACAAGCTCCAGAAGCGACAGCCAATACACAGCAACAGACGCACTGAATATATTGAAATTCGTCGCGGGAATGATTGATGAACTTTAAAATCTTCTAATAATCTAAACGCATAAAAAATAATTCATGCTCCGATGTAACAGTCGGGGCATGAATTTATAAACACTTACAAAGAATCAAAAACCCGTACAAGCCCTGCGCCTTGCATTGCAAGACGCCGCTGTGCGGGTTTTGTTTTTTCACAACGGGTCGTAGGGCGTGTATGTCTTGCGCAATGCGCCATCACGCCGTTAATTATTCGGCGGTTGTGTTGTTTACGGCGCGATGTGGACATCGCGCCCTACAAAACCCCGTGAATTTGCGGTACGCCGTGGGCGGCGTACCCTACATAACGTCTGCAAAAATAACCCCAATTAATTCCCCGGTGACGCTATTAAAAAAAGGTTCTGCGGGAAATCGGGGTCGAACCGATTGCTCCAATTATAATACAGCCTTTGAAAAGAAATGACAGTATAGCCGTCTTGATTATGGTCGCTTGTGTCATAAGGGTCGGCGAGAATTAAAACATCATTGCCCTCAAAGTCGTCGCCCATATCGTCATAGCCTATAATTATCCGCCAATGCCCACCCCAGTCGTCGTCGCCGATGATGATTGGCTTTCCGTCCTTGAGGGCGTTTATAATTAAATCCTCGGGAACTTGGGTCGCGTCCTGCAAATCGTATGTAGAATAAATTTCCCAGCCGCCCTCGCTTTCCAAAATGTTAATTAAATCCTTTAGCATGGTTTCGGGGCGTTCCTTGTTCTCGCGAAGTTCGTACCATTCTCTGTCGCCTTGCCCCTCATACATTCCGTAGTATTCAAAAAGCATAACAAGACAAGCAGGTCCGCAGGTTACTTCGGTTGTTTGCTGAAAGGTTTTGAATTTTTCAAGAATAATAAGACTGCCGCCCGAACGCATATTGTAAAAATCGGGCGAAGCGTAATAGTGCGATGACTGAACGTCAAAAACCCGCTCAACGCTCGCCGCGCCATCCAAAGCCATTTCGGGCGGATAGGGTATTTTCTGCTCGTCCGAGTGGCTCGAATTAGCACCGTTTCCGCAAGCTGTGCAAAGCGAAAACAACAATAATACAGCTAAGGTTGCAATAAAAATTTTTTTCATAAAACCTCCTAATACAATTATTTCCTTGCTTCTTTCAATACATTTTATCATAAAAACATATTAATGTCAATGTTTTTGACAAAACCCCGTGAATTTGCGGTACGCCAAAAGAAAAAACGGGACGAGCCGGAACTTTAAAGGCGAAATATCGGAGCCTGTCCAAACTTACCCACTATAGTGGGTACGATATTTTTAAGATTTCAGAGAAATTAAAAACCCGTACAAGCCCTGAAGCCTTGCCCTGCAAGACGCCGCTGTGCGGGTTTTTGAGAAGCTCCCAATCGGATTCGAACCGATGACCTCGTCCTTACCAAGGACTTGTTCTTGTCCCTTTAATATCCCTCAAAACGGCTTTATTAAAGGGTTTTTCCGGAGGTCTTAATTCTCCAAGTACTGCAAAGTACTGCAATCTTTGCTTATCATGAAGAAATCGAACGCGGGCTTAAAACCCATAAGCGTATGTACCGTGTACTAAAAGATTTAGTTAAAACTGTATCGTAGATAAAGCCACGGGTCTAAATTGCAAGTGGTTTTTATTAACGGAACCAGAAATTTACACCATTGGAAACATATTCGATTCTCCTGTATCCGAACTGTTCAAAAATGTAAAGCAGTATAATGATGAGTGTCTTATAAAAAATCGTGAATTGATAGATATGACTTTTGATGTCTCTTATGTTTTTGGTGGCTGTGGTGGTAATCCAAGAGATGTCATTAAACTTGTGAAAGAAAGAAACCTTTGCCAAACATCAAAATAATGAGAAATTTCTATTACAACCAAAATAATTTTCAAAAATAGGTTGCATTTCTCCTACTCGTGTGATATAATAAGAGTATCACACGAGTAGGAGGTTCTGTAAATGCAGATAAACACTAACAATTTGGTTTCGATAACCGAAGCCAATCAAAACTTTTCCCGTGTTGCAAGGCTTGTTGATGCGAACGGCGCGGCGGTAATCCTCAAGAATAACGCGCCGCGATATATCCTCATGGAGTACAGCCGATTCGAGAGCGATGAGTTCGCTGATACTGCAACGGTGCAGGAAATCGGTGAAAGGCTCGTCAAGAAGCACCTTAACGCCTTTAAGGAGCTTGCAAAATGAGAATGATTAGCAAAGTAGGTCTTGCCGACTGCTCCCTTGACGAAAGCGATGTCCTTGACTTCATTATCGAACACAGTTAATTTGCTTCCGCTAATAACCAAACCACCACTATCCCCCAACCACCCCATTAGCAAAAAAACACCCCCTGTAAACCCCCGCCGCCGATTCAGTGACAACCCACCGAAACGGCGGCGTTTTTGCTTTCAACCCTGCCCGTTTCTGTTTTATGGGGTTTTGATACAGTCCGATTAATCATTTCACGGCGGCAAAAAGGAGAGAGCCGCCATGTTAAAGTATTTCGTTGGAGCGGATTTTTCGCACTTTCTAAGACTTAAACACCCTCAATCACGGGGGGGTGTTGTTTGCACTTGAATTTTTCTGTCGTTTATGATATAATAAGCGGGGTTAGAATGGTGGTGAGAAATTATGTACAGAATAGCGTTATGCGAGGATGAGAAAATCTTTGCAGAAGAGCAGGCGCGGATTTGCCGCAGGATTATGGAGAAGAGAAACTTAGAGCATAGCATTTCCGTGTTTGAAAACGCGGAGGATTTTCTGCGGGTTCTTTCGCTTTCGCCTTCGGATAACACGCGATTCGACCTCTTTCTATTGGATATTGTCATGAATGAGACGAACGGCGTTGACTTAGCGCGGGTAATTCGCGAACGAGACAAAGACGCCGCAATTATTTTCATCACAGCCAACCCCGAATACGCCCTGCAAGGCTATGACGTGAACGCGCTTCACTACCTTATAAAACCGATTGACAGCGGGGTTCTTGAGAAAATAATAACGGCGGATTACGAGCAACGGTTTCAGCGAGATTTTCTTATTATTAAGACAGATGAACGGAATCGGCGAATCCCGGCACAGGATATTGTCTGTCTCGAAGTCGTAGGTAGGAATGTCGGAATCACGCTGAAAGACGGGAGCTTTGAGTATTCGGGTAAGCTATCGGAGCTTATGGAAGAGCTTTCTTACCAACTTTCAGACGAGTCTTTTGTTCGCTGTCATATCGGCTATATAGTTAATTTAAAGAACATAAAAAAGCTTACTCGAACACAGGCTATTACCGTGACCGACAAAGTAATACCCATCAGCCGTGCATATTCAAACGAAGTTCAAAAAGCTTTTTTGAAGCAGATGTGGGAATTTTAAAGCAAGATTAACCAAATATGTCGCTTTTTTTACCAAGTTTGCATTTTTTATGGTGAAAAGTAAAAGACTATGCTAAAATTATATGCAGATTAAAATTGGGGTTTAGGTTTAAAGCATGAGTAAATTCAAAACGACGATATGGCGTAAAATAATTACGCTCGCAGTTTTAGCGGTGTTGATTTATGTCGGCATGGTAGGTTCTTATATTCCCTTGTCGCAAGGCGGCTCTTTTGATGCGCGTTATACCGACATGAACCTGCACATAGGCGAAAAAATCCCGCCTCCCAGATTTTATGCGACTTTATGGGGCGACTTAGATTTTGCGGGGAGCCTTCTCTGCCTTTTCTTAGGTTTTTTGTGTCTTGTTTTGGGTATAATCCGCGCTTTTAACAGACTTGAGTGTAAGCAAATACTCTTGATTTCTCTGTTTTCCGCGTTGTTTTCTGTGATGTCGCTTACTCTCAGCGATTTTGCCGCACGGTATTTCAACAAGGAACTGCTTTTTTACCTGTTCTGGCTGACGTTTTTTGCCTACCCGGTCGCCTTGTGCCTGTATTTTCGCGGCTGTCTGAGTTTTGAGTGGCGGCGAAGGCTCGTTGCACCTGTATTTATACTCGCGGGTTACAGTGCGGCGGCGTTTGTGATGTATTTTGCCGTCGGACTGCCTTTTGATATACCCGAAAGGCTCTACACAATTATTTCGCTTATAGCTGCAGCGATGTATCTAAGCTTCGGCATTTTCACAGCAAAGGACAAAAGCACAGGCTGGTATATACGCGGAATCGTCGCTTTTTGGCTCATTTGGATTTTTTATTTGTCGGTTAAGATGCTTACCGGAGCAAATTACTCACTGCATAATGAATACAGAGCAGGCTTCTTTATCATGTTGGTCTTTATGTTTTGCTATGTGTTGTTTACAAATGTGCACGAGTTAGTAAAGCACAAATCAGACATCATGCAGATGGAAATTAAAGCTGAGTTCATGCTGGAGAATTACAAGGCTCTCGAAAGCCATATAACTCAAATAGCAGAGTTAAAGCATGAAATGCGCCATCACTTATTAGCAATCAGTGTGCTTTCAGACAAAGCGGAATACGAACGGCTTGCCGCATACTTGAACGAATTACAGAGCGGATTTGCGGAGATTGAAGAGCCTGTAGCTTGCGGCAATCTTGTGGTTCAATCTGTTCTCGGTTATGCCGCTCGCCGCGCAAAGGAACTCGGCTTTGAAATAGGGTTTGAAGTTCTCCCCCTGCCCGAAAAAACCATTCCCGATGCCGATATTGTCAGTCTGCTCATGAACCTTTTGGAAAATGCACTCCAAAGCTGTGCAAAAATCCGGGACTCCACTGAACGTAATATAAAAGTGCGGCTCAAAATGCGTGACTCGTATCTCTGCCTGTCGGTTATAAACTCGACTTGCGGTAGGGCGGATTCTTATGCAGATACAAAAGACGATGCTTTATTGCACGGTCACGGCATAGAAATCGTCTGTAAAATCGCGGAAAAATATGGCGGAATTGCTTCTTTTGAGAGGATTGAAGGTTATTTCAACGCAATAGTCGCACTGCCGATTGAATAGGGGGGATACCATGTACAGAATTGCAATTTGTGAAGATGAGAAGGTCTTTTCTGATGAAAACGAAAAGATTTGTTTTAGTATTATGGAAAAGCTGAACGCAGAATTTGAACTCGATTCGTTCAGTAATGCAGCCGAATTTCTGAACGGATTTTCAGGGAAATGCAAAAAATACGACCTTTTACTTTTGGATATTATTATGGAAGACGGAGCTATTAACGGCGTGGAATTAGCGCGGAAAATCCGCGAGCAGGATAATGATGCTGTCATTATATTCATCACCTCAAAGTCCGAATATGCCGTGCAGGGTTACGGAGTGAACGCACTATATTATTTCATGAAGCCTGTAGACGGCGATGCTTTGGAGCGACTCATTGCGGCGGATTATCACCGCCGATGCCGCCACAGTTATTTAGTCTTTAAGTCGGGAGTACAACATTTACGAATACCGATAAAAGATGTGGTTTTTCTTGAAATAACGGGCAGGCGAGTGGCGATTAACTTAATTGATAATACAACGAGCGAATATTACGGCAAGCTTACAGATTTCTTGAATAAGGCTAATCCGTTTGTTCGGTGTCACAGCTCTTTCGCGGTTAATATCTGTAATATCCGCGAGCTTACGAAGACAGATGCGGTAACTCTAAACGGTAAGACAATCCCTGTCAGCCGTGCCTATTTCAAAGACACACAAAAGGCGTTCATGCGGCAGTTGCGAGGAGAATATAATGTCTGACATAACCCAAAACCTTAAAAAATATTTAAAGAACATGGAACGCAGAACTGCCGTTTTTATTGCGGTGCTTCTGTTGCTCGGTGTTGCTTCGGCAATTTTACTGCACCTTTATTTAAGTGCGTACAGTCAGCCGTATATGATGAGGGACGTAATTCGCTTGTCGTCAGGGTGGAAATACAGCGCAAACGGCTCCGAGCCTGCCGAACTCGGCATAGGTCCTATGCTCAATGCCGATGTAACCGTGACGTTGGAGCGGGTGTTGGACGAAGTCCTTGGGGGCGACTTTCGCCTTGGGGGCGACTTTCGCCTGGACGGTGGTGAAGCCGCTATTATGGTGCGGGCGAATCACCAGCGCGTGAACGTATACTTAGACGGCGAGCCGCTGTATATTGAGCGAGAAATTAACCCGGGCGAGAATCCGGGAATGGCGTTGCACTTTCTGTTACTGCCCCGGGATTATTTGGGTAAAACCCTGCAAATCGAGCTGACTTCGCCTTACGCGCTTTATTCCGGACGCACGAGTACCGTCTTTATGGGGACGATTCCGTCACTTGAAGCGTTCGCCTTATCTGCTTCTATGAACTCGGTAATTATGATGGCGATGTGCCTGTTTTTGGGAATCGCCGTCATAGCCTTGACGTTCATGCAGGCACTGCGAGGTGAACGCCGCCCCGAAAACTTGGCTATAGGCATATTTGCTTTAATTTGGGCGTTATATTATGTTTGCACAGATTACATTGTATTTCAGTTTTTCGCGCCGTTTTGGGTGTCTGTGCTGAGCTTAGGTCTGTATGTTTCTTTTCAAGCACCGCTCGCGTTGTACTTCTATTTCTCTTTTAGGCACTACAAAAAACAAATGCTCCCCGCCGTCATACTGCACACGGCATTTCCTGTAATCGCCTTGTTTTTGCAAATAACAGGTATTGTGGATTTGCCGCTCTTGCTTAATATAAACAACATTATATTAACGGCACTTTTGTATACTCTTGTGCTTTGCGGACTTGAAGCGTTGAAGAAAAACCTCTTGATGGCGGTTGTGTGGGTGTTTTTCCTGCTTTCATATATTTCGATGCTGTATAACTTCAATGTGTTTTATACAAGACACGGCGTACCGCCTTATTCCTACAGAAGCACTTATTTTTTACTGCTACTATGTGTGTTGGTGTATAATATTCAACAATTCTTTAATTCATATTACCGACACCGCCGCGAGAATGAATTGCTCTCCCTGCAACACCGATTGGCGACCGAGAGCTATGAACATTTGAACGCACATCTTCAAGAGGTGGGCAGTCTGAAACATGAAATAAGGAATCACTTAGCCGCTATGAAAATCTTCCTTCGTGACGGGCGTTACGACGAGGCGGCAGGGTATCTTGAAATATACGCGGAACAGTCCGCGGAAGTAACAGAGGCAGTTCTTCACGAGCATTATATTATTAACGCACTTGCAAGCAATTTGCTGAGCAGGGCGGATAAGGCTTCCGAGGCTTCGGCAAAGCCGCTCAAAACTGAGCTTCACTTGAACGCATTACCGAAAAACATATCCGACCCCGATTTGTACAGCTTGTTGTCCAATATTATAGACAACGCGCTTGAAGCTTGCTCGAAGATTCCCGAAGACGATGACAGGGAGCGGTTTATACGGCTGACTGTGACAAGGCGCGAGCCATATTTGACTTTTATCTGCGAAAACAGTCGGGGCGGCGAGATTTTAAGCGAGGACGGCGTTATCCGAAGCATGAAACAGGAGAAAGGTCACGGTTACGGCTTATGGACAATAAATCGCATTGCAGAGGCTTATAACGGGCATACCGACACCGATTATGACGAGAAAAGTTTCACGCTTACTGTTGCGATTAGGGACTGATACCATAATATAGAATTACCGATTTTGTCGCTTTTTTTACCAAGTATGCAAGAATTATTGATAAATACTCCTATTGGTTTTATACTGATAGGAGTGTTTTTATTTAGGAGGGCTTAAGTTATGCAGGGGCAGGTTCGGACAAATGGCGGTTCGAGCGAGAGTTTTGAACAGCTGTACGATGAGTATTACGACAAGATATACGTCTACATATTCCTCAGGGTGAACAACCATCACGATGCACAGGACTTGACCGCAGACGTGTTTCTGAAAGCGTTTGCAACCCCGTACAACCCGAATTTGGCTAAATTTTCCACATACATCTACACAATTGCGGGAAATGTCTTGAAAAATCACTACCGCGCTTCATCAAAAGCGAAAGAAGTCTTCGCATTTGAGGAATATGACGAAAACATTCAAGACGAAACCGATATTCTGAAAGACTTAATCAGTCGTGAAGAACACGAAGAACTCGCCCGTGCTTTAGCTACATTATTCGAACGGCAGTACGAGGTTGTATATCGCCGATATTATCTTGAACAGCCTTTTAAGGAAATCGGCGCGGCACTCGGCATTTCGGAAGATGCGGCAAAAAAACTTCACAAGCGTGCTTTGGAAGCTTTAAAAAATATTTTACAAAAAGAACGTCCCTTTTCGCAAACTTCGGTGTATAAACAGACAGAAGGCGGTGATGGACATTATGACTGAAGAAAAATTAAACCGTGTTCTTCCGATGATGTTCCGACGGGTTAAAGTCCCGCCAAGAGCCAAAGAAGAACTGCGGTGTCGGTTGTTTGGTGTTAGTGGAGCTATCGCACTTAGCGACAATGACCTTTCGTATATCGCGGCGGCGGGTGACATATTGAAGTCGGAACAAAACAAAGATAATAATCAATAATGAGCAATGAGTAAAAATTTTTATTAGGAGGAACTCACAATGGCAGATTTAAACAAGGAAAACCTCGCAAACCTCACCCCCGAACAGGCGGTGACGGACGATGAAGTTGAAGACGTAGCGGGAGGGTTACCGCAGAACCCGCGGGTGAAGTCACAAGACCCATCAACATTCCCGCAGTCGATGTAAAAATTCTAACTCGGCAGAGACCGAAATAGATTAAAAATTTTATTAGGAGGAAATTACAATGGCAGATTTAAACAAGGAAAAACTCGCAAATCTCACACCCGAACAGGCGGTGTCGGACGATGAACTCGAAAAGGCGGCAGGCGGCGCAGTCCCGAAAGGCAATGTAAAGTGGTTTAACAACGAGAAAGGCTTCGGCTTCACCACGGACGAGGAAAAAGAGAAAGAATTCTTGAACAATTCGGGGATAGATTTCAGGAAGTCGGTAGGCCCGAAGCCCTTATCCGACGATGATGTTGAAAACGTGACGGGAGGGGTAGGTCCCCAAATAAGAGGCGATTATCCTAACGCATAAAGCCTATTTGTATCTATAATATCAAGGAGGAAACTGCAATGCCAAACAGAGCAAGGCTTCAGCCGTCCCCGGTACCTTTAACTGACGACGAACTCCAAAGCATATCGGGCGGGTTTGCATCGGAGCAGGAAATGCGACTTTTTGCGATTAAAGTGATTGGATTCAGTGGGGTTCATGGGGGACAACTGCCTTATGAACTCGGACGAAAAGTAGCTCCCTGCAATTGTTCAACCCCGGAGTGGCCGACCATATTTTGCTGCGACAAAGAGATTGGTCATGTATATTATGATATGTTTTGCATGAGGTGCGCCTGGTATGCGGATACGGTAATAGAAAAGAACGGAGAATTTCGTATCTTCGGGCAGGGGTATAAGCCGGAGTGGTTAGATGCTTCTAAATGGTTTGACGGTTCTAATTAAATAACATGAAACACATTCTAAATCCGAACATAGCTCTGCGTGCATGGTGGTTTGTGCCGCACGCTTATTACCGCCGTGATGTATTCGGCGCGAAGGGGTTATCTGCAAAAGACTTCGACATCTTAAAACAATGTGACGGTGAAGCCGAAATCGAGTCGTCGCCTTTGTTGGAATCGCTTGTTGAGAGGGGCTTATGTACGCTTGCCAAAAGCGGCGAAAAGCTGACAGAGTGGCAGAAGTACCGCTTTTGCGATAACCGCTATTTTCCTGCTGTCAATTGGGCGATTACGGGCAAGTGCAACTTTAACTGCCGCCATTGCTTCAACGCCGCCGATTATTCGCCGCTGATGAGCGAATTTTCATGGGAGCAGTGCCAAGATTTTATAAGACAGCTTGACGAGTGCGGCGTTCAAAACTTCTCGCTGACAGGCGGCGAGCCTATGCTCCACCCGCGTTTCATGGACATCTGCCGTGAGATTGTAAGGTACGGTATGACTATAGACGAACTGACCACCAACGGCAGTTTTATTACGCCCGAAATGCTTGACGAGTTTAATAGTCTCGGTGTAAATCCTGTGTTTAAGTTAAGCTTTGACGGAATCGGGCATCACGATTGGTTTCGTGATAAAAAAGGTGCAGAGTTGCAGGTTATCGAAAAAATTAAACTGCTTCGTGAAAAGAGCTTTCTTGTGCGTATGCAGACCAACGTACATAAAGGTAATGTTGATACGATTCTGCCTACTGCGAAATTAGCGGAAGAGCTGGGCGTTGAATCCATACGAATTATCCGCACTACCGAAGCACCGCGCTGGGCTGAAATGGGCGGGGATTTATGCCTTTCGGTCACAGAGTATTACGACTTCGCGCTTGAATTTATCAGTGGTTTTTTAGTGGGGAACAGACAAATATCGGTGGATATATGGCAGGTTTTTCAGATTTGGCCGCATAGCCGCCGCTATCATCACCGCCCTGTGCAAAGCAGTGCCGAAAAATATCGAGGCAGTCTGCCCGCCTGTTGCGGCACGAGAGGGCGAATCGCCGTAACTCCCGAGGGCGATATTCTCCCCTGCAATCAGATGAGCGGATATTTCAAAAAGCACGGTATACACATGGGAAATGTGCATAAAACACCGCTTCGCGAACTGCTCACAACAGGCGAATACTTAGACAAAGTCTGCTATACCGTAGGCGAACTTAAGGAAAAAAACCCTAAATGTCAAGAGTGTCCTCATTGGGAGCGTTGCATGGGCGGTTGCCGCGGAATCGGCTTGCTTTTCGGCGGAAGCTACGACAGCTACGACCCTGCAAAGTGCATTTATTTCAACGATTACTATGATAAATTTGATGAATTGTTCGACGACACATGGCGGTGTTCGGATTAGTTTTAGAGGAGGAAATTTAATAGTGACACTCGCAGAAAAATTCGCGAATTTAACCCCAAAACAGTATGTAAAATTTAATTCCCTTAAAGGTAATGCAGGATTGAAAATATTTTTATCCGAAACAAAAATCGTATTGACCACCGATGAAAGGGCGAGATTATTGGAATTAATCGAATCCGGCAAACTGCCGCTCTTAGACGAGGAGTTGAAAAATGTGGCGGGAGGAATTGAGGATTATATCCCAATAGCTATGAAAAAAGTGATAGACATTATTCAAGGGAAGGAATGAAAGAAAGTAGGAAATCACTATGAAAAACGAAGCGAAAATATTAATTTCCGACGATAAGTTGGATAGCGTTACCGGGGGCAAGGCCGGGTGCGGGATAGGGTATGCGTTTTACCCGGGAAAGGTGGGTTTTGCCATTGATGCGGACTGCCGAAACGATAAATGCGATGGTATTCCTGTCGATGTTTACCCGCTGATTGAAGAAAGTGCGTTAATCGGAGTCAGAGAGTACAACATTTCGCAAAATCAAAACTGGATTGAAAATAAAACCATAGTCTTCAAATGCAGACACTGCGGCGAAGAATGGTCGGTAACGGTAAATTTACCGCTATCTTAGAAGCTACGAAAGGCAGAAAAAACTTATGGAAAAGTTCAAGGCGAAAGTCGCCCCCGGGCATTTCACCGAAAAGTATACCTATGTTTTTGTTATAGGCGTGGCTTTGGTGTGTACGGCACTTATGGAGTTGCTTAATTTCGTTGCTTTTAAAATCGGCGATTCTGAAAACATAACTTACTTTTTCGGCGCATTGGCTCTTTCAAAAATAATCGTCAGCGTTTTGTTGACGGTGTTGGTATTTAAGCTATGCCTTGTAAGTAAAAAGGATTTCGGTGCAAGGGGCTTGTGGAAAGGTCTGCTGTTTGGTCTTCCGCTTTTGGTTTTCTTATCGCTTGTCGGAGATATTTTAACTCTGCTGACTTCCGGTAAGCCGTATGAAAATGCAACACTTCTGACAATATGCCTTTTCCTGCTCAAGAACTTCATGATTGGCTATTACGAAGAAGTATTATGCAGGGGCTTTATGCTGAACGCCTTGAGAAACAAATACGGAGATAGAGGCTTGCTTTGGGCTGTTTTACTATCATCGTTTATTTTCGGTTTAATGCACTTAATCGGAGTCTTCGGGGGTGCGGCTCTTGTTCCGACTATTTCACAGGCAATATACGCAACTTTTATAGGCGTGTTTTTCTGCGGGGTTTATATTCGGGTCGGGAATTTGTGGTCCGTGATTATTATTCATGCCTTGATAGATGTTACCGTTTTCTTTAGCGATATTTTTACTATGGGCGAAAGCGTTACAGATGTCGCGGTGGAATCGGCACAAGCAACATCGGCATTGGCGGAATTTCTCTCCCCGCCTGCTGTTGTGTTGCCGTTCGCGCTGTACGGCTTATTCTTAATCAGAAAGCAACTGAAAGGCGGTAAACCACAATGACATTTACAGAAAAGTCTAAGGCGAAAGTCGCCCCCGGAACTTTGACTCAAAAGTATGTCTGGTCTTTTATTGCCGGGTGCGTTTTGATTGATATTTTTTTGAGCAATTTCTTAGTTAAGTTGATAAAATTATTCCCCGCCGACACTAAGAATCTTTCGTACATGATAGATATATTGCCGCGGGCGGTCAGCGGAATTTTCTTTGTGGTGTTGGCGATTTATTTGGGTCTTTTGAGTAAAAAAGATTTCGGGAGCAAAGGGTTCGGGAAAGGTCTGCTGTTTGGGATTCCTTATCTGCTCTTTCCGGCTTTTGTCGGCAACGCTATCACTCTTTTGGTTTCCGGGCGGCTTCGCGACGATACAACATTTCTGACGATATGCCTTTTCTCGCTGTCTTATTTAATGATAGGTTTTGTTGAAGAAGTGATATTCAGGGGCGTTATATTTAACGCGCTGAAAAACAAATACGGTGACAGTGGGCAGGGTTTATTCGGGGCTGTTTTATTATCGTCGGCTGTCTTCGGCTTAAGCCATTTCATGAACTTCATATACGGTGCGCCGCTTGCCCCGACGCTTATGCAGGTGCTGACTACGGCACTTACAGGCGTGCTTTTGTGTGCGATTTACATACGCTCGGGGAACTTGTTGGCGGTAATTGTATTCCATGCGTTGATTGACCTTATCCTCAATTTTAAGGGGATTTTAACTTTAACGGATATTCCTGTACCGACACAAACAGAGCCGCCCGAGCTGAGTATCTTAATTGGGGCAGCTGTCTTTTCGATAGTGATTGAAGTGATATTCGTGCTGTACGGCTTATTCTTGATTAGAAAGCAGCTCAAAAAGAAAAAGGAAATTCTTTAAACCACAGCGTCCCTTTTTGCAGGTTCGCGTGTATAACTAAACAGAAGGCGATAAAAAAATCAGGAGGACATCAGTAATGTCAAACACACAAAAATTCTTTGAAGCATTAGCAAACGATGAAGCAATGCAGGAGAGAGCCGCCGCTTCAACCGCCGGGCTTTTCGACTTCGCAAAGTCGGAGGGGTACGATATTGCACAAGGAGACTTTGAGCAATTCGCCAAGACCGCCCCTGCTGCCGTTGGTGATGATGAGCTTGAGGAAATAACGGGCGGTGCAAGCGTAGGATTCAAAATACCATTCAACCCGAATTTATATAACACACAACTTTTATATCAAAACAAAAAGGGAGCATACGCCGTCACTGCGAAAAAAGTAGGCGATGAGCATAGGATATTATGGGTTAACAAATCAAAGCCGAGCGAATCTATTCTGTTTCCGTGGAAGGTGGATTACGAATTTGATTGGAAAGAGGCGACTGCGACGCCATTAAAAAACTTGATTTAAATATTTAGGAGGAAACCACAATGTCAAACACAGAAAAATTCTTTGAATCATTCGCAAACGATGAAGCAATGCGGGAGAGAGCCGCCGCTTCAACAGTCGGGCTTTTCGATTTCGCCAAGTCGGAGGGGTACGATATTGCGCAAGGAGATATTGAGCGATTCATCGAGACGCAGTCCAAGGCGAAAGCTGCCCCTGCTGCCGTTGGTGATGATGAGCTTGAGGAAATAACGGGCGGCGCAAGCGTAGGATTCAAAGTACACACCAGCCCGGATTTCGAGAACACACAACTTTTATATCAAAACGAAAAAGGGCAATATGTCGTTATTGCGGAAAAAGTGGGCGATGTGTATAAGTTGGCATGGTTTAACAAACCAATGGCGAAAGTCGCCACCATGCCGATTCCTTCCTTAGCCGGCAAAACCCCGCTTACCGACGAAGAAGTGAGCAACGTAGCGGGCGGTATGCCGGAAGATGCGCCTGACAGGGCGACCGGGTTTTACTGGATGGCGTGTGACGAAGGACGTAAGCTGCGTGTCAGCGAATACGAAAATGGCACATTTTATATAAGGTATCACATTGTGAAATGCCCGAAATGCGGAGAAACCGAAGGAAGTCTGTATTGTAAAACTATACAATGGGCGGATAGAGGTACTTTAGATTGCGTCGACACCAAATGCTATAATTGCGGTTATTATTTCGGCAATTGCGAGCTGGTAAAGACGAATTGGCAGGTGTATATTCAGGACTGGGGACGTTAGGCGAATAGGAGGAACTACAATGTCAAACACGGAAAAATTAGACACAGGCACGACACCGCTCACAGAAGAAAACTTAGCCGCTGTAGCGGGCGGTATGCCGGAGGATGCGCCGGATAGGCAGACAGGGTTTTACTGGATGGCGTGTGCTGAAGGTCGCAAGGTGCCTCTCGGTCGCCACGATGCAGGGATTTTTTATCAAGATTATCGCTTTCCGCCCTGCCCGAAATGCGGCGAGACTGCAGGAAGTTTGTACTGTTACTCTATGGCGGTAAACCCGAGCGGAGGTGCTTATTGGTGTACCGACACCAAATGTTATAATTGCAATTATAATTTCGGCAAATGCGACATGAAAGCAGGGCAATGGGAAGTGTACATTGAAAACTGGGGCAGATAAATTTTTTTAGGAGGAAATCACAATGTCAAACACAGAAACTCAAGAACAGGTCAAGAAGCCGCTCACCGATGAGCAAGTAAAAGCCGTATCAGGCGGCACCGTAGACAGCTCAATAATCTCGGCATGGCGCAAAATAGCAGAAAGCGAAGGGCGCAACTCGCATATAGGTGCTTATGTACAAGGTTGGCACAACGCCAATTGCCCGGAGTGCAATGCTGCCGAAAGTTTGTTTGGTCGTACTCTGCATATGACAAAAAATTCAGCCGGGCAGGTCATAATGTATGAATGTGGAGATGTAAAATGTTATGTATGCGGTCATCTTTTTGGTGATTGTGAATTAGTGCAGGGAAATTCATGTGTGTATATCCGAAAGCGGGTCGTATAAGTTTTTTAGGAGGGAATCACAATGTCAACTACAGAAAAATTAGACAGCGACAAGCTGCCGCTTACCGACGAGCAAGTAAGCGACGTATCGGGCGGTGCCGCAGACAACAGCTCGATAATCTCGGCATGGCGCAAAATAGCAGAAAGCGAAGGGCGCAACTCGCATATAGGTGCTGAAGATTCAAACCCTTATGTAATACAATGTTGGCGCAATGCCTCTTGCCCGAAGTGCGGTGCTGCCGAAAGTTTGTTTGGTCGTTCTATCACAGTAACAAAATATGCAACTATGGGGTTTCCCATGGAGCATGAATGTGAAGACGTAAAATGTTATGTATGCGGCTATCTTTTTGGTAAATGTGACTTAATTCCGGGAAGTTTTGAAGTGTACATCCAAAACTGGGGCAGATAAAATTTTAGGAGGAATCTATAATGTCAACTACAGAAACTCAAGAACAGGTCAAGAAGCCCCTTACCGACGAGCAAGTAAGCGACGTATCGGGCGGTGGCGTAGACAGTTCGATAATTTCAGCATGGCGCAAAATAGCAGAAGCCGAAGGGCGAGGAGCGCATATAGGTGCTAAAGAAGCAGGTGCTTTTATACACAGGTGGCACAACGCCAATTGCCCGAAGTGCGGTGCTGTCGAAAGTTTGTTTGGTCGTTCTATAGTAATGACAAAAGAAGCAGCTAATCGGCTTCCCTTAAAGCATGATTGTGAAGACGTAAAATGTTATGTATGCGGCTATCATTTTGGTAATTGTCACTTAGTGTCGGGAAGTTTAGAAGTGTACATTCAAGACTGGGGTAGATAAATTTTTTAGGAGAAACTACAATGTCAAACACAGAAAAACAAGAACCGAGAAAAGCACCGCTCACCGACGAAGAAGCAAAGGAAGTTGCGGGCGGTATATATGACGATGCGCCGGATAAGAAGACGTGGTTTCGCTGGGCGGCGCTTGGTGAAGGTCGCGAGGTGCTTCTCGCTTGCTATGATAGAGGGATTATTTTTCGCGATTATCGCAATGCGCGTTGCTCGAAATGCGGCGAAACTGAAGGAAGTTTGTATTGTCGCATTTTAAGCACACACCCGGTTACAGAAGGTTTTGAGTGCATCGACGCCAAATGCTATAATTGCGGCTATCATTACGGCAATTGCGAGATGCAAGCGGGGCTGGCGCAGGTCTACGTTCAAAACTGGGGGCGTTAAGCTTTTCGAGAAAAATTTTTAGGAGGAATCGCAATGTCAAACACAGATAAGGCGAAAGTCGCCCCCAAGACGCCGCTTGCGGAAGAAGATTTAAACGCAGTAGCGGGAGGTTCGGCAGAAAAAGAGATTCGGTTTTACATGGCGGCGTGGGCCGAAAACCGCACGGTGCGTGTTGGTCACTACGATGACGGGATTTTATTTCGTGAGTATCATTATGCGCCTTGCCCAAAATGCGGCGAACGTGATGGAAGTTTGTATTGTTACACTATAGGAGTAATTACGAGTGCAAGTACTTTTAATTGTATCGACACCAAATGCTATAATTGCGGCTATGACTTCGGCATTTGCGAGCTGAAAATCGGGCGGGCGGAAGTCTACATTCAAGACTGGGGTAGATAAATTTTTTAGGAGAAACTACAATGTCAAACACAGAAAAGCAAGAAACAAGCATGGCGAAAGTCGCCCCCATGACACCACTTTCGGAAGAAGTTTTAGCCGTTGTGGCGGGCGGCTCAAACGCCGAGCTTGATGCGTTGTTCAGAACTCGCGCCGAAGCCGATGGGCGTCGTGTTTATGTGGGGATTAATAAAGACACTTTGAGGCGGCTACCCGAGGTATTGGCAGGGTACGCATGGCAGAAAAGCAATTCGATTTGCCCGCGCTGTACGATAGAATCAAGCCTATACTGTAGAGACAGCGTCCAAAATGATTATTCAAACACCGTATATTATAGGGACTGCAAATGCTATCTGTGTCATGCCGAATTTAGTACAGTCGGTGCGTTTTATTCGGAGATAATGGTTATTTGGGACTATTGGGCTAGTTATTAAAAAAAGCAGGAGGATTTTACAATGTCAAACACAGAAAACTTAGACAACAGCAAGGCGAAAGTCGCCCCCATGGCGAAAGCACTAACAGACGAAGAAGCAAAGGAAGTTGCAGGCGGTGTCGGCGAAACAATGGATAGTTACTCAATACAAATGCAGGCACTCACAGAGGGCCATATAATAGAGGTCAGTCGCGAAACATGGTTGCGTCTTCCTTGTAATTGCTCGACTATCTCATGCCCGACGATTTATGCTGTAAGCGTCAACAGGAAAATAAACGAGATAAGGGATAGAACCGGCAAACACGTCATGGACCAAACTGTGGAGCTTGCGTATGAAAAAGCAAAATGCTTTAAGTGCTTGTGGTTTGCAGAAAATGTGACACTTGAATGTCTTACCGGGAAAGTGACTTATGATTTTTAATTAGAGGAGGATTTTACAATGTCAAACACAGAAAATTTAGACAGCGGCAAGGTATCACTTGCAGACGAGCAATTAGACAGCGCAGCGGGAGGCGGGATTCTTGACGATATTCAAAATGCGTTCAAGAAAGTGGTGACTATAATCGAAGGGCGCCCTACCACGCAAGACCCGACTAAATGCCCTACCTGCCAAGGTGACGGCATAGCACTCGAAGTATATGACAGAAACAGACCCGACTACGGCCACACCTGTTACCAATGTGTGAGGTGCGAAGCAAAATGGACGGTACATTATGGGTGAAATAATCAACGAGGAGGAATAGGCAATGTCAAACACAGAAAAATCAGACGCAGGTAAAATACAGCTTTCTGACGAGGAACTTGAAAATGCGGCGGGCGGGTCTTTTTGCGGTGACGAGCCGCAGGCGCAGACCTATCAAGACAAGGCAAGAGCGGAAGGTTATGGCTGGAGTTTAACACCCGAGGCGGCTAAACTTATTTGCGGCTGTACACTGCAACAGGGGACGTCGACCATTTGGGCTAAAGGATTTAGGTCAAGTCAAGTAAGCCGCAGAGACGGCGCACCCGCACCGACTTTCACAAGCAATAAATATCAAATAATGAAATGCTTTGAATGTGGCTGGCAACATAACGGCTCGTTATTCGAGGATTGCGGCTTAACCCCTCCCCGGCTTGATTTTATGAATTAAGAGAGGTATTTACAATGTCAAACACAGAAAATTCAGATGTCGGCAAAACGTCGCTTGCTGATGAAGAATTAGAAAACGCGGCGGGAGGATTTCTCTGCGCTCCCGCCCCCCCTGTTTGTAATAAGTGCGGCGGGAAAAAGTTCGGCAACGAAAAAGGTTGGTATTGTCACAAATGCGATGAAATATTTCTATAATCGAAATAATTTGCTATCCATAAATTAAAATGAGCGTAATTACAGGAGGAAATCAAAATGTCAAACACAGAAAAATCAGATGTCGGCAAAATACAGCTTTCTGACGAGGAAATGAGCGACGTAACAGGTGGCACAGAGTTTACACAGTCCCCCGAAACAGGCAGATACTATGTCACTTATGCGGACGGCAGTCATGTTTGCTGTTTCGGTTGCACGGGAAGTCCGCTATATGCGTTATCTGCAAGAATGGAGAGCGAAGGCGGCACGACCTACTTGGTTTACGAAAAAAGTTTTTGCGACCACTGCAAAGGAAGAAACTCCGGTCAAATGACTTACTTATGGATAAAAGTACCCCTCGACGCCAAACGCTCCGATTCTGTGTTTGGTTGGTCGAAAATCAAACGAGGACCCGGATGGCCCTATGAAAGAAGCGGCAACGCACGGCTTACATGGCACGATTAAAAAATAAATTTTTAGGAGGAAACCAAAATGTCAAACACAGAAAACATCGAAAAAATTGAAAACACAGAACCACAAGAAACCGGCAAGACGAAAGTCGCCCCCAAGCTACCGCTCACCGACGAGCAAGCAAGCGAGGCATCGGGCGGCGCCGTAGACAGTTCGATAATTTCGGGGTATCGCAAGATGGCGGAAAGCGAAGGGCGTCCCACTCATGTAGGTTGCAACGACGCCGGCCTGTTTTCTAAAACATGGCGTAATGCCAATTGCCCCAAATGCGCGGCAGCCGAGAGTTTGTTCTGCAAAAGAATAACAGAAGGGCAACAGAGTCCGCATCGACAACCCCATGATACTGTGTACGTTTGTATCGACACAAAATGCTATGTCTGTGGGTATATCTTCGGCAGGAGTTGTGAACTAATATCCGGATACGGGCAAGTGTTCATTCAAAGTTGGTAGACCTGATAACACATCGAGTATTCACCCCGCATGGGCGGGTAAAAATAAATAAAAAAATCAGGAGAAAAAAATCAATGAAAAAGTTTATTACAATGGCAATGGCGGTACTGTTAATCGCAGGGCTGGTGGCGACTTTCGCCTTACTCACAGGTTGTGAATTTAATGCTCACCCGAGCGGCTCGGACGTAGATTCTAATGGTAATGTCATGACAGAACCCGCAGAAGACATAACAGAACCAACGGTAGACATCACAGAACCCACAAGTTCAGAACTCCCCCAAGGCGAAAGTCTCCCCCAAGTCGATGTGAAAATTCTCACCCAAATCGACCTCGAAAACGAGGACAGGGATTACAACATCGAGTATCTGTTGCTCAGCGGGTTGGAGCATGACATTAATCTCCAGAGTGCGTTAAACGATGAAATACACACCTTCTGCACATGGGCGGCATTTAACCGCGACAACGATGACAAAAACATCAACGCAACGGTAGAATACACCATACTCGGCAATAAATTTCTCAGTATTCGTATGACTGATTCGGTCTATTCGGATGGGGCCGACGGCGCGGCACACCCCGAAAACAATTACAGAGCCACTATCTTTGACTTAGAAACAGGCGAACACGCGGGCAGTCTAATTGCCTTTTCTGATGCCGGCGATGAACTCCGTGCGAAAATCACAGACGGCACATTCAAGCAGGTTTTCCCCGAAGAAGCAATTGACGGTGCGTTGGAAATCTTAGCGGCAGAGTTTGACCTTCATAATTTCTACCTCACTAATGACAGCTTAGGTTTGTTTATCACCGAACGTCCTTACGCGACGGGAAGTTACTGGATTTTCGAGGCGAAATATGACGATATTCCGACGTTAGTCGGCAGTAGTTATTTTATGGATTTTGTAAATTAGAAAGGTAGGCTCTCAATGAAAAATGAACTTTTCCGCAAAGAAGCGGTAGAAAAAATCGCAAGCCCCGAAGAATTAAACAAATACGTCAAGGTGCTGAACCCGCGTGTATGGCTTATTATTCTTGCTATTATAATTGCCATTGCCGGAATGGCGGGCTTTGTGGCATCCACCGGATTCCCGATTTGGGATTTATTCTTCGGGAATACAGGAGGATGACGGACAATTGACAATTGACAATTGACAATTGACAATTGACAATGGACAATTGACAATTTTCTAAAGGAGAAAGGTTATTTATGATTAAAAAATGTCCTGTAATATTGCAACTTGAAATAGTCGAGTGCGGCGCGGCTTCCCTTGCTATGGTAATGGCTTACCATAAAAAGTGGGTGCCGCTTGAGCGCGTTCGTGCCGACTGCGGCGTTTCGCGTGACGGAAGCAACGCAAAAAGCATACTGCAAGTGGCAAGGCTCTACGGTTTTACAGCGCAAGGCTACCGCGTTGAAGCTTGCGATGTCGACACGGTTCCAATGCCCTGCGTCATACATTGGAACATGAATCATTTCGTGGTACTGTGCGGTATTACCAAAAAATACGCCTATATAAACGACCCTGCAAAGGGAGAAGTCAAAGTACCGATTGAACAGTTTAACACTTCTTTCACGGGCATAGCCTTAGCCATAACGCCAAGCGAGGAGTTTAAACCGAGCGGCAAGCCCGTCAGTATAATGCCGTTCGCTAAATCACGTTTGAAAGGCACTGCGCCGGTTTTTGCGTTCATCCTTGCGATAAGTGCTATGACTTCTGTTATAGGCATAATATCGACGATGTTCAGCCGTGTGTTTGTGGACGACTTGTTGTCGGGCAATCACCCCGAATGGGCATATGGCTTTATCGCGTTATTTTTGGGGTTCAATTTTCTGAGTATTTTGCTGACTGTTATTAATACAAAAATAAACTTGAAAATCACCGCCAAATTCGCAATTGTTTCAAGCGGTATGTTCATATGGCACGCCTTGAGACTGCCGGTGGATTTTTACGCTTCACGCAATGCGGGCGACATAGCCGCAAGGCAGAGCGAGAACGACGGCATATCCCTGTCGCTTATACAAATGTTCGCGCCGTTGTTCATACAAGCGGGCATGATGGTGTTTTACTTATTTATTGTACTGCGATACAGCGTGCTACTCACGATAATCGGTTTTGCATCTTTATTGATTAATTTTGCCGTAAACAAAATTATTACCGACAAGAACGTGAACATTTCCCGCGTTACTTCCCGCGATAACGGAAAGCTCGCCGCATTGACGGTAGCGGGCGTTGAGATGATAGAAACCATTAAATCAACCGGTGCGGAAGAAGGGTTTTTCGAGAGATGGGCGGGGCTTCGCGCCTGTGTTAATAACGCTGAAGTCGCTTCGGCTAAACTAAACCAGTTCGGCGGGCTTATTCCGCGGATTATATCTCAAGCTGTCAACATAGTCATTTTGATGATTGGGGCAAACTTGATTATAAAAGGCGACATGACCGTTGGTATATTCTTTGCGTTTCAAGGGTTTTTAAGTGCGTTTCTCGCGCCGCTATCTACAATCATAAACACACGACTGCAAATGCAGCAGATGAAAGTGTCTATGGAGCGGGTACAGGACGTGTTTAATTACAAGCCCGATGTGACGTACAATGAACAATTGACAATTGACAATGAACAATTGACAATTGACAATGGACAATTGACAAATGACAATGGACAATTGCAGGCAGACGAACAATCATTCTTTAAATTATCGGGGAACATTGAAATCAAGAACCTCACTTTCGGATACAACAAGCTTTCGCCGCCGCTCCTCGAGAACTTCAACTTGACTTTGAAACCGGGGGAAAGCGTTGCACTTGTCGGGGGTTCGGGTTGCGGAAAGTCTACGGTAACTAAATTAGTCAGCAACCTTTATAAACCGTGGAGCGGCGAAATCCTGTTTGACGGCAAGTCAGCCGACGAAGTACCGCGTGAAATATTCACAAGCTCGGTTTCGGTTATTGACCAAGACATCATACTCTTTAACGACAGCATATCAAATAACATCAAGACGTGGGACGAATCGATTGAGGATTACGAGGTGATACTTGCGGCTCGCGACGCACAAATTCACAAGACGATTATTGAGCGAAATGACGGTTACAGCGGCGATGTGAAGGAGGGCGGCAAGAACTTTTCGGGCGGTGAACGTCAACGTCTTGAAATAGCAGGCGCACTCGCCAAAGACCCGACCATTATTATTTTAGATGAAGCGACAAGTGCGCTTGATGCAAAGACCGAATATGACGTAATTAACGCCATAAGAAACAGAGATGTTACAACAATTGTCGTGGCGCATAGGCTTTCTACAATTCGTGACTGCGATGAAATCATAGTATTAGACAAAGGCAAGGTTGTTGAGCGGGGAACTCACGACGAGTTGTACGCCGCAAAAGGTAAATATAGAGAGTTGGTGAGTACAAATTGAACTGGTTTGAGAATCAAATTAAAAACAGAATACAAAACGATGAGGATGCTTTTTCGGGTGCGTTCGCCGAGCTTTCCTCAATCGTTATGGGCGAGGAGGCGGCAAAAGCGGGGCTTGTCACCGCACGTCAAAGAACCCATAACGCCGTGCAGGAAATCTTGAAATATTACGGGCAGGACATTATCCCCGTTCCTGAAAGCATCACAGATACAGCAGAATACTTAAGATACTGCCTGAAACCGTCCGGCATCATGAAGCGCAGGGTTGAACTTACCGAAAAATGGTGGAAGGATGCCTTCGGGCCGATGCTCGGTTTTTTGCAAAGCGGAGAAGCTGTTGCTTTGCTTCCTACGAGTAAGGGTTACAGCTATTTTGACTATGAAAGCGGCAAGAAAGTCCCGATAAACGCAGACACTGTAAAAAACATACAGGATTTTGGGTATTGTTTCTATAAGCCGTTTCCAAACCGCGCTATATCCGTTATGGATTTAGTCAAGAATATGTTTTCGACCTTCACCAAAAGCGATATTGCTTATTATTTTATAATAATGGGCGTTACAACGCTTATGGGAATTGTTCAGCCGAAAATCTCACTGCTTTTGTATCAGTATATAATCCCGGAGGGCAAGGCGAGTATGCTGTGGGCTATGGGGGCTATGATGCTGTCGATGATATTTGCCACGCAAATATTAGATATAAGCAAAAGCCTTATCATGCACAACGCCACTTCGCGGCTTAAAAACTCCGTAAAACCTGCGATAATGATGAGGATGCTCTATCTCCCCGCCGACTTTTTTAAGAACCACTCATCGGGCGAATTATCCCAGAGATACCAGTTAATTTCCACGGTTTGTAACTCTATTTTTTCGCTCATTACGGGAACGCTGTTGACTTCCCTTTTCTCGCTTGCATACTTCACGCAAATCGCTAATATAACACCCGCGCTTATGATGCCGTCGCTAATAATTATCGGTGCGACACTTGCCATGAACATTATTACTACATTGGCGAGCATAAAAATTCAGAAAAAATCATTAGAAGCGGGTACGGATTTATCCGGTATGACCTACTCGATGTTGGCGGGTATACAAAAGATTAAGCTGACAGGTTCGGAGAAGCGGATTTTTGCAAAGTGGGCTTCAAAGTTTAAAACCTCTGCTAATTTTACTTACAACCCACCGCTTATTCTGAAATATTCGGGTGTAATCAGCACGATTATTTCTACTATCGGAATCGCCGTGGTATATTTCATCGCCATTCAGTCGAAAATGGGTGTCGGAGAGTATATGGCGTACAACACGGCTTACGGCATGGTGTCGGCTTCTATACTGTCGCTCGGCTCACTTACTACGTTCTTTTCGGGACTGAAACCACAGCTTGACCTTGTTGAGCCTATCATGAAAGCCGTCCCCGAAACCGGCGAGGGTAAAACGGTGGTGACTAATCTTTCGGGCGGGATTGATATACAAAGTCTTACTTTCCGTTATGAGGAAGGCGGGAGCCCCGCTGGCGGCGGACGTAACATTCTCGACGATGTTAATATTAAAATTCGCCCCGGGCAATATGTCGCAATTGTCGGAAAAACAGGTTGCGGAAAGTCTACGTTAGTGCGGCTTCTGCTCGGTTTTGAAAAGCCCGACAAAGGTGCGGTTTACTATGACGGTAAGGATATTGCGAAGCTTGATTTGCCGTCACTCCGCCGTAAAATCGGCGCGGTGTTGCAAAGCGGCAGACTGTTCACGGGAGATATTTGGAGTAACATTATTATTACTGCTCCGAATTTGACAATGGAAGATGCGTGGGAGGCGGCACGGATTGCGAGTATCGACAAGGACATCGAGGATATGCCGATGGGTATGCACACGGTTATAACCGAGGGTAGCGGCGGCATTTCGGGTGGGCAGAAACAGCGGCTGATGATAGCGCGGGCTGTCGCGCCCAAGCCGAAAATACTTATCTTTGACGAATCAACATCAGCACTTGACAACATCACGCAAAAGCAGGTTGCCGATGCGCTGTCGGGGTTGAAATGCACTCGTATTGTAATCGCACACAGGCTGTCAACTATCAAAGACTGCGATAAAATCTATGTTCTTGACAACGGAAAAATCGCCGAAGAAGGCACATTCGATGAACTTTACGAAAACAAAGGGTATTTTCACGAACTTGTAAGCCGACAAATGGTCGGTGAGAAATTATAGGGAGGAAATTAATCAATGGTTATCAAAAAAACAGGGGGAAACCAAACAATCACACTCGAACTTGAGGGTAAACTAAACACAGGCGCATCACAGCATTTTCAAGAAGAGGTAATGACAGCAATCGAAGAAGCAGACGAGTTAATTTTAGACTTTACGAAACTTATCTACTTAGCCTCGTCGGGAATACGAGTGTTGGTTCTTGGGGCGCAGACAGCGGAAGCTTCGGGCAAGACAATGGTACTCACAAACGTCAATCCCGATGTTATGGAAGTCTTTGAAATTACAGGGCTGACTGATGCTTTGACTTTTAGATAGGGGGAATTATGCGAGAATTTAGTTTTGCGGAAAATAAGCGGAGTGATGAAACTTGTCATTTTACTTTGACAGGTCGCGTTAGTGTAAATGAAGCAGTGTACATTGAACAGGAGCTTGGAAAAGCTATAGAAGCGGGTTGCAACCAAATTGTTATAGATATGTGCCTTGTCAATTTGTTCACTTCTGCCGCCATTCGTGTGATTTTGAAAATCCACCAAAAGTTAGTCAACAAGGGCGGGAAATTGCAGATTCAAAACCCGTCTGAAAGTGTACGAAATGTTATCGGAATGACGGCTTTAGATGAACTGCTTTATAATGGAGTGTGATAATTATGCACAATAAACCTAAGAACCGGAAAACAATCGGGCTGAAAATGACCGCGCTTTTTGTGCTGTTTGCTTTGCTGTTTTGTCTTGCGCTGAGTGTTTTTGAGTACAGGGCTTCGTGGGATTCATATACCGATGTGTATGCAGTGAACGCTCTCGAAATCGCCGAAATGACCGCTTCTTTCGTGGACGGTGACAGGATTTCCAACTACTTGCAAACTATGGAAAAAGATGATTATTACAATGAATTACAAGCCATTTTGAACATCATAAAGCGCGACTTAAATCTTATGTATCTGTATATTTTCGAGCCGGGCGATGAAACTTATTTTACTTTTATTATGGAAGCTGAATTAGATACCGACAGCCCCGAAATGTTAAATCAACTCGGCGAAATTTATGAAACATATATTATATATGATTTTTTCATGCAGGAGAGCGAAAAAACTGATGTTCCGAAAGAAATATCGCGGCGTGGTTCTGTGCGTAAAGTCATTTTACCCGATGATGATTACGGACACGCGGTATGGTCGTGGGCGCCGATTCATTCCGAAAGTGGAGAGATAACAGCGATGGTCGGGGTGGAGATTTCACTACAAGCAGTAGAGGAAAGGCAAGCGGCTTTTTTCAAAACGATTATTATACTTTCAATCATGATAACCGTTATTTTGGTTATCGGAATGATGTTTGTAACTCGCCGCATAATATCAAAACCGCTGAAAAAGTTGACAACCGGTGCGCTCCATTTTGCAAGCGGTGATAAATTATCAAGTTTCGATTGCAGTATTAAAACAGGCGATGAAATGCAGACTTTGTCCGAAGCTTTTGGCAAAATGGCAGATGATATTAAAGAGTATATTGAAAACTTAGCAACTGTAACTGCCGAAAAGGAACGCATAGGCGCGGAACTTGATATTGCCACACGAATACAGGCAAGTCTGCTTCCCTGCATATTTCCCGCGTTCCCGGAAAGAGAAGAAATTGACATATATGCCTCAATGTTCCCCGCAAAAGAAGTGGGCGGCGACTTCTATGACTTTTTCTTCATTGACGAAAATACTCTCGCTGTAGTCATTGCCGATGTGTCGGGTAAAGGTGTTCCGGCGGCGTTGTTTATGGTGATTGCGAAGACGTTAATCAAGAATAACGCACAACTTGGCAAAAGCCCGAAAGAAGTTTTTGAAACAGTTAATAACACACTCTGCGAGAATAATCACGAGCGTATGTTTGTGACGGCATTCATGGGTTATCTCGATTTGCGAAGCGGAAAATTCACCTATGTTAATGCCGGGCATAATCCGCCGCTTATTAAAAAAGCGGGTAACGAGTATAGGTTTATAGAAACAAAACCCTCGATTATTCTTGCGTGCTTCAGAGGACGCGAGTATAAAGAACATGAGATTGTTTTTTCGGCAGGCGATATAATTTATCTGTACACCGACGGCGTTACCGAAGCCGAAAACGTAGATGGCGACTTGTTTTCAGCCCCGAAATTAGAAAATATTGTCAATAAAACTACAGAATACACCGTGAAAGAACTACTTGAATCGGTCAAGCAGGAAGTTGACATTTTTGCCACCGATACGGAACAAGCCGACGACATCACCATGCTCGGATTATTGTACAAAGGGGACGACTGCCATGAATGAAATTTATATCGAGGCAAAGTTAGAAAACGTAGATGCAGTCTTGGATTTTGTAACTGAGCAATTGGAATCCGGGGGGCGAGTTTCGCCTTGCCCACCAAAAATTCAAAGCCAAATAGAAATCGCAGTTGATGAAATATTCTCGAACATTGCGCGTTATGCCTATGCCCCCGATGTTGGCGGTGCGACTGTTCGTGTTACCGTGGGTAGTGAAATCACGATTGAATTTGAGGACAGCGGTATGCAGTACAACCCGCTGTCTGAAAGCGCCCCCGACACTACCCCACCCGTAAGCAAGCGAAAAATCGGCGGGCTTGGGATATTCATGGTTAAGAATATTATGGATTCGGTGGAATATCGGCGGGAGGGGAGTAAGAATATTTTGACGATTAAGAAGGTGGTGGGGTAGGGGGAAGCAAAAACGCCCCCGAATTGGGAGCGTTAATTGTTCATAAAAAATACGCCGTTTTCATTTTTGGGGAGAATAAACACCAAATAAACACCATTTGGGGAAATTCCTTGATTTTTAGTGCTGTGAATCCGCTTGTAGAGAGGGATTGTATACTCTGAGTGACAGGATTTGAACGTCGGGAATTGCTTTTTTTAAACTCATGCAAAGTCTGTCAAACCGCACTACAAAGCCTTTTGACGAACCTTGACCTTTTCCGGCTTCTGTTAAATTTAAGCGGTTTTTAGCCGCAATAATCAACAAATAATCAACAGCTTTTGGTGCTTTCTCTTATCCTCAATTATCTTAAAATCGAGATATTTTTATCTGTGACCTCTACCATATTGAGGTAGAGCTAAATCAGATACTCCGTCCAATTTCTCGGAAAGTCCATATAGTATAAATTAACTTTGGGATATTTTTCAATCAACAACTCGACAGTTTGTACAAAATCATGCCACTGCCTGTCATTCGGCAAGAGGTGCTTCAGCGTTAAGAGGGTCGCGAAAACACGCAAATTCTTAATACCGCGCTCGGTATATTGCTTGTACAGGCGAGGCGTTTTTGCAAATTTAGCATTGTACAATCTACCGTAATGGGCGCAGATATTCCGAACATACGCTATATTTTCAATCCAACTCTCGAAATATGTATAGCTCGCATTAAATAGCGCAGCTATTGCCTTTTTGTCCTCGGTTCTCATATTCTTATAGAATTTTGAAAGTGTTCCGAAGCTGAATATCTCGACAAGTGCGTAAAACGGAACTTTTCCGTCCATATAATTCAAGCGGAAGTTTTTAATAAATGGGGCTTTTGAATTACGCAGTATCTCTTTTTGAATATCATCTGAAAGTTTTTGAAAATAGTCTTCTGAAACATTGAAATTGTCTATGTTTTCATAACCTAAAACGCCGTATTTATCACAGAAATAATTCGAAAGACGACACCGAAGATTGACCTCGACTTTTTCAATTTGAACAAAAAGTGCTTGCCGGAAATTGGAATTGAATAAGTACAAATCCATTATATCCTCGAAGCGCATATTTTGGTTATACTCGCCGTTTATAACCTTTAGTCCCAAGCTGTAAGCCTTGATAAGACGAAAATATGAAACATCGTTAAGAAACAACCTTGCTTTTTCCTCGTCTTCAATAATCAGCCCTTTGCTCCGAAGATTGTCAATTTGCTCGCTTATCGTCGTTGACGGCTGATGAATTTTCAAGTTCGGCATTTACATATCCCCTATTTCTCAAATTAAACGACCCGACGTGGTACGCATCATCTCCGAAAAGACAAGAGGCGTGTCGGGTACTGTTACAGTTATTATACACCCCAAAATCGGATTTGTCAAGTCTTTTTTCAAAAAAGTTTAGGTTTTCTTGAGAAATATATTGGGCGCGTGAATTCTTGAAGATTCATGCGCCCTCTCAATAAATTTTATCCGTAAACATAATCCCGTCCAAGTGGTCAAGCTCATGGCACAAAGTCGCCGCGATAAAGCCCGTCCCGCTGACCGTAACAGGCTCGCCATTCCGGTTGAACGCCGCCACAGTAACACTTTTCGGGCGGGTAACAGAACCACGCGGCGAATCGGGAGCGATTGAACCCTCGGTGACAGTCTGAGTTTCCGCACTTGCTTCGGCAAGCGTAGGATTCACAAGTTCAATCACGCCGTTCTTGTCGTTCACGACTACAACCCGTCGCAAAACGCCGACATGAACCGCCGCACAACCGTAGCCGTTGACTGTTTCAAGAGTATCGCGCATATCGTCAAGAAGCGTGTGCAAGCGCTCGTCAAACTTCTCAACCTCGCGGCTCTTTTTACGAAAAAGCGAGTCATTCCAGTTTGTAAGTTGTCGTATCGCCATTATTCAAACGTCACGGGGTTGGTGTAGCCGGGCTTGACTAACACGTTGTCGTTGTTCTTGATGCTCCCGTTGTACACGCCCTCCCACTCGCCGAATGAGTATTCCTCAACGGCGGCGGAGAAGTATTTTTCGGGTTTGCCGAGAGTCTTGCTGACGGCGGCGATTGCGCTTTCGGCGGCTTTTTGGAGCTGCTCCGGCGATTTTCCGCTGATGGTTTTGATTACGATGTGTGGCATGGGGGACTCCTTTGAATTTTTTGATTAACTGAATTATACCATATGTCAAGAAGATTTTCAACCATAATCGAAAAAAATGTTGAGAAGCTGTTAAGTGAAGTCGTGTAAACGTCGGAGAAAAGCGCGAGTTTGTTCATGTTCACGGACGGAGATGTACACGGTTCGTTTCGGAACGCACGGCGGGGTGATGAAAGCGTTAAGCAAGTCTGAAAAAATGCCGTTAAATAGCGTTGTAAAGCAATTTTTGGTTCTCTACGTGATATTGCTACCGTGCTTGAGTGAACTCGCAGTTCAGTCGGGCGCGGCGGTCTTTTTACAAGCCGAAAAAAGTTTTCAATGTTAAGCAATTGTAAAAAGCTTGTATTCAAGCCGTTTCATGGTAATTGTTTGCCCATAATATGGGATTTTCGCGTTTTTACAATAATATGGGATTTTCGCGTTTTTACCCTCTTGACAAGCCTTGTCGGATATGGTAGAATAATTGGGAATAGCAGAGGTTAAGCGACAAAATAATTAAAACAACGGCGTTCAAAGCAAGGAGTTACGCCGATTATAGGCTACGGCTTCGTGTCGGGTACTTTGCCACGGTAAAGTGTGAGGTGTGCGGCGATGTGTTGACGGGTATGGATTCGCTCCTCCGGCAATAACCCCTATATTAAGGTATACGTGCCGCCGATGCTCGGGGCGAGCGAGCGTTAGGTGCGACGGTTGTGTCCGGGACAAGCAAGTACAGGGTGCGACGGCAGACTTGATACGGATTCGAGTGTCCCCTATATATAAGGTATACGCTCTTGGAGATGTTCGGGACGAGCAGTTGCCGGACGCGGGACAAGCAAGTACAGAGTGCGGCGACTCTGGCGGTGATGATAACTTTGCTAATGGCGAGGTTGCGGCGGTGGGGTGAGCCTACGAGATTGAATATAATGGGGGGGTGTGGGCAAGGCAAAAAACGGTGATTTTTATGGGTGGAACAGAACGAAAATTTAACAAAATGTATACAGATTATAAAAAGAAATTCAAAAAGCCAATTAGTATTATTGCCTCAATGATGCCAGAGGTCTTTACAGATGATTTTTTTGTTGAGCAATTTAAAAAGTTGTACCCTAATTTGTGGAGCGATTTAGAAAAGCAATATAAGTATTGGCATGGTAAAAATGAAACTATAATAAAACATGGGAAAAAGAGCCGCTATAATTTTAGAAAACCTTACAATTTTATTATGGACTGCTCATACTCGTTTAGAAATAGAATCTGTAAAGATGAAAATCGCATAATTATGTCACAAGAAGAAATCGAACAACTTGAGAAAAGTATACTTAGGCAATCTCTGAAGACACAACAAGCACATCAAAAGAAAATTCAAAAATCGCTATATTATGTGCAGGAAGTAGAACCGAGTTACGCTAAAGTTTATATTAGTAAATATTTCTCAACCCACAATTTACATGAACGCTTGGAAATTATTCGAGAATTATCCAAATATAAGTCTGACGAAATTGTAAGTTTTTTCTACAAGATTAACGCTTGCACTCGCAATTTTTCACTTAAGATGGAGTCTATGCGGTATATTCAAGCAATGGGCTTACCTTTTGTTTTGAGACGTAAAAAGAAGGGAAAGAAAAATTTTATCGACAATGAAATTGTAAAAAATGATAGCAGTCCAGAAATTTTAAGGCAAAGACTTTATGTAGATAAATTAGAGCGGTTAAAGAGGTACGATATGTTTCTCTCTCACAATTCAAAAGATGAAAATGAGATTGTAGATTTTTATAAAAAATTTAACTCTATGGGTTACGTACTATATGTTGATTGGGTCAATGATAAGTTTGACCTCAAACGGCAATGGTGTAACGCTATGACAGCTGAAGTAATTAAAGAGCGGATAAAACAAAGTAAAGTGTTTATTCTGTATTTTACTGAGAATACATTATCTTCTCAGTGGTGCTCATGGGAGTTAGGGTATGCAGATGCGTTAGGTAAAAAAATTTGCATTTACTATTGCGATTATGAAAAACTTCAAATACCACAATTTTATTCTTGTTATCCGAGATTAGTATTAGATAATCAGATTTTAATAGAAACATCTAATGGAAATATATTATTTAAGGAATGGTTTGATTAAAGAAGTAGGGTGATTATATGGAAAGTAAATTAAAGCATTTGGAACTAATCCAAGGCGTAATCAATAGAATGGCTGGAAATTCTTTCGCTTTGAAAGGGTGGGCAGTCACGTTAGTTGCAGGTATTTTTGCATTGTCAAGCAAAGATGCCGATAAAATGTATTTTCTTGTTGCATATATTCCAATACTTGTGTTTTGGGGATTAGATTCTTATTATTTGCTACAGGGACGACTGTTTCGTTCGTTATACAATAAGGTTCGCAAATCAGAAGATTCTAATATTGATTTTAGTATGAATACATCATTGCCTGAATTCAAAACAAAGAAGAATAAATACTTCGATTGTTTTTCCTCAGTTACGGAATTATGGTTTTATTTTCCTCTTGCCCTCCTGTCAACTGCAATTATAATTATTACATACATTTGTTTGTAACCAAAATTTAGGAGGATAAATATGATTAAGGGGTATAAGGATATAGCTATAATATGGGGGAGAAAAACGAAGTATTTAGCACTTATGTTAAACGATGCTTTGCTTGAATACCAAAAGCAAGGTTATCCAATTTCGCCCAAAATGTGTTATGATAAAACACTTGACCGTGCTGAAGGTGGTGATATTCTTACACGAATACAAACAACATTTAAAAATGCAGTATACGCTTTCGTTCTACTTGGTGAAGAGGAGATTGCATTTGATTCAGACATAATGTCAAAAATTGATGAATTATTTTCTAACGGAAAGAAAGAAATCACTAAGTCCGATTTTATACAGTTTTTTTCAAAGCATAAAATAAGAACAACCCAAAATGTTATTATGGAATGTGGTCATTTTTTTCATGCTATTGGAACTGACAATATATCGTTTATTACCAATTTTGAGCCAAATAAAATAATTGGTGGTGAATATGAATTGCCAACAGATTTTCCAACTGTTCATTTTACAAAAATTATCGGAAATGTAGCTGATGATTTTGAAAGAATGGAACCAGCCATAAAACGTTGCGTTGAAACAGCAATTGTTAAATTAAGAATAAATGCCGAAAAGAATCCCATATACAACGAGCAATACGATTTAGATTATACAGAGTTATTCACTGAAAAAGAAGCTCACCAACTTGAGGCGATAAAAGACCGTCAAAAACAACTAATTGCCATTGATGAAAAATGGAGCGAAGAATTAAATTCGCTTACTCGGAATAGTGAGCGTTTAATATACATCCTTGAAAGAATAGTTTTCACCTCTTATTTCGATGTTTCTTATAGTTGGTTAACCAATGGATTGGCGTTAATCACCAATACTAATGGCAATGAGTTATCGGAAAACGAAATGTCAATTTTGACGTTAATCCATCTTGTACGTGAATATATTAGTCTAAGAAATAACTTTTCGATTGATAACCAAGATTATACACATCTCGGTTATCTTAAAATTGCTAAACAATTATCACAAATAAAAGAACAACTTAAAAATGTTAGTGTTAATATCGTTATTCGTGTTGTATTAAACGATTATATTGGACTCGCATATAGAGCATCGTGGGAGGGTGCTAATGTTGATAATAAGGACTCAGAGTGGTTAGTGCAATCCGCTTTAGCTTTGCACGATTGCATTAATCTCACATCAAAGAATAATCCTTCTGCAAAAGCACACTCATTATGGCATGGGTATTCATATTTTAATTTAGCAAGAACAAATCGTTATATTTCAAAATTGTCATCTATTGAAAATATTTCTTTAAAAGAAAAAATTAATCAAGGACTAAAGTTGTTAGGCATATCTATTATAATTAAGGAAGAATTATTTGATTGGAAATTGAATATGGAAATAGCTTGCAATCGACGAAAAGAATGGTCAAACTCATTTACCGTTAAGGGTTTTCCAACTGAATTGGAAATCGCTTTACGGCTTGAGTATATTTACGCAGAAACACATCGTTATGAACTCTTGAAATGCTATCCTAAAGAAAAAATTGAGAAATTATATGATAATTTCAATGAAATAATAAGCAGGTCATCGAGTTCAATATCGCTTATAGCACGTCTCCACTACACTTTTGAAAAGTTTAGAAAGTTTACCGATAATGGAGATTTGTAACCTATGTATAAATATGACTTTTTATAAGCAGGCATGGTGATGATAAAAATGTTGCTACTTGGGTTGCCGAGACATTAGAACGAAATGTGTATAAAACCACTATTGTTGATTGGAATTCTGCTGATATTTATGATAAATACTGTGATTAAGTTTCCCAGATTTAATAGCCCGTTGGGAATTTAATGCTAACCCTTCCCGCACTCATGCAAGGCATTTTCGCTTTGGTTTGTCAAGTGTAGGAGTGAACGTGGCATTATAACCATACTCGTGTTATCCCCCAACCACCGCATTAGAAAAATAGCACCCCCCCTGTAAACCCCCGCCGCCGATTCAGTGACAACTCACCGAAACGGCGGCGTTTTTTTGCCCTTTATACATACTGCCCAAACCGTCGAAGCAGTGCTTTCAATAAATCATAATCAATCTCGTAAAAATCGGTAGTGCCGACGGCTTTTTCGTTCGCCTTGCTGACCAAACGTGTAATCGCGGTCGAGCAATCGTCGTTGAAATACAACTCGCACTCAAGCCAACTCCGCTTGTCGCGGTAGTAGTTGGCAGGCGGGAGCGTTTTGGTGAGCAGGTTCACAGGGTCAGACCGGAGGCACTCGTCAAGTTCGGCAACGCTCAGCTTTTCTTGCGGCTCGAATTGCACAGTCTTTCGTCGCGGGAGCGCGAGTGCTTGCTTTTTCAAGGGTGCTTCCGATAGCGGTTTGGGTTTTTTGAAGAAAGATATAAGGTTCATTGCAGACCTCCGTTTACTCCACCACGCTAATCTTACTCAAATCCAACTCATGCGGTGGCTTCACGCCCGCTTCATCAGCGTAACCGAGCAGTATCGAAATGCCGATTTCCTCATCATCGGGAATGTCAAGTTTCTCTCTGAAATACTGCGATTTTTCACCGGAAAATGCAAACTCAATCAGTCCGCAAACCAGGCTGTTAATCCCGAGCGAAGCCGCCGCTAAAACTATTGTCTGGGTGATAATTCCGCAGTCGAGCCGCGCCCACTTGCTGTCTTTCGGAATCGGAATAATAAACTGGCACGGCGTGTTGTAGTAAAGCTTGCCACCACGCGACATAATCCGCTCGTAGGTGCTTTTGTCGGGTAAGCGATGATTATCAGAAGTCGGGGCGGCGGTGCTTACGTTTGTTTCTGTGTGCGTTATACCCGACTGCTCAACATTCATTCTGGCAGTTCGAGTGACTAACTTTGCACCGGAAACGCTTTCTGTTTTGCTGAGTTCCTCAATGCAACGAGATTTCAACAAATCCTCATCAATAGCGACACGATAAGCGGTGCGTCCTTTAATCTTGTCCCACAAAGCCAAAAACTCCGGCGAAATTAAAACCTGTTTTTTCAAACGA
>Ga0099364_10000574_pt1 | contig 62779 bp, 45 predicted proteins | sample TergutTh196P3_FD_73070 | JGI IMG/M metagenome (GOLD analysis project Ga0099364, IMG submission 73070) | Microcerotermes parvus P3 segment gut microbial communities from Pointe-Noire, Republic of the Congo - Th196 P3 | ecosystem: Host-associated > Arthropoda: Insects > Digestive system > Gut ... | reverse complement strand
AAACATTACCTTTTCTTTTTCCTCTATGAAACAGCCAAAAGTAATATAGCTTAGAATTAAGTAGCCCAAGTATATATTTAAGATTAAACTCATTTTTAGATGAGGTTATAAAAAACACATCAGATGCCGCATACCATGCTTGTTCATTGTATCCAAAAGTGTTTTTATAACTCCTCTGCGGTGCCACAATTTTAGGGACGTTAAATATGTGCAGATGTGCGGTGCCTCTTCTGAGAAAACACCAGTCATCTAGGTTCTCTTTATTAATTTCTCTAATTTTTTGCAATATCCCCTTGAATTTTCTCAAATGTATGAAAATCTGTTCATTTATATTGTCTTTTTTACTTGAACATATTAAGTATTTATCTGTTTCACATGATGTTATATATTTTTTAATATCAGAATTTTTATAAAAAGGTTTTACAAATTCATTATCCATTAATTGTAGCAAAACTCTATAATCTCTTGGATTAGATTTATCAAGGACAAAAACTCCGTCGTTCAATTTTATATCATTTTTCTCAAGTTCATTCTCAGACAAATAATCAATGTTTCTGTTATTAATGTAGTCACATCCACCCATTATTCCAGTGTTCACATTACAGATTTCTCCGAGAGTTTTGTTATTTGCTTTAATTTTTTCTAAAATATTATTTATTATTGAATTATCGTTATCTACTCCAAATCTGATATAAAAATCATTTCCGTCATATATCTCTCTTTGTCCTACTTCTGAATACATAGTATTCTCCGTTATGTTTTCTATTATATTTTGTAGTTCTTTTGTCGATACGGCTTCTTTCTTTTGCACGAGGAAGCATTTACATTTAGGTTGCTTAATTAAATCGCTCATTTAAAATATACTCTTACTTCTCTTTTTCCTATACCATTTTTTTAACAAAAAAACTCAAGGAGTTAATTATGGTATACGGTTATATTAGAGTTTCTACTGACAAACAATCAGTGGAAAATCAGAGGTATGAAATCAATCGTTTCTGTGACAGAAATGTAATGGTTGTCAACAAATGGGTAGAGGAGCACATTTCCGGTTCTAAGCTGATTAGCGATAGAGAACTGGGAAAACTTCTGAAAACGATGAAACAAGGTGATATTTTAGTTTGTTCTGAACTATCTCGACTTGGCAGAAATCTGCTGATGATAATGGGTATTCTAAACCAATGTATGGAAAAGGATATTCAGGTTTGGACGATAAAGGACAACTACAGACTTGGCAATGACATAAATTGTAAAGTTCTTGCTTTTGCATTTGGTCTTTCTGCTGAAATAGAAAGAAACCTTATTTCGCAACGCACAAAAGAAGCTCTTGCTCGAAAAAGGGCAGAAGGAGTAGTATTGGGTCGTCCCAAAGGCAGTAAGTCAAAAATAAAGAAGCTCACAGGTAGAGAAGCCGAGATAAAATTTTTGCTTGAAGCAAAAGTTACTAAAAAAGATATAGCCAAGCGATTGGGGGTTAATAGAATGACCGTTACCGCTTTCATATTAGGCAATAACATCATTTCACCAATCGGTTCTGGCAGTTAATAACTGATATTTCCGAGTTATAAAATCTTGATATACCTACATAACAGGCTGACTCCCGTAGTGCGATCTCTGATCGTTGAAAACATCGTAGACCATCCGATCGCCGCTACGGGATGATGCCAATAAATTAGTTTTATATTTCCCCAAATTATTTTATATGCTAGAAAATTACATTGACAGAAAAGATTAGTTAAAAAAATCTGTTTTATGTGAAATAAAGGAATTTGAGGTTTAGGAGGTCAAAAAATGTTTAAGTATCTCATTTTATGGATAAGTTTATCATTGAGCTTTGGTTTACTTAATAGTTCTGTCTTAAATGAGTTAGAGCTTACAGTTGACGAGCATGACGTTATAGGGCGTTTAGAAAACGGACTCACATATTATATAAGGCAGAATGCCACACCGAGTAATTTTGCAGAATTAAGGCTCGTTGTCAATATTGGCTCTGTAGATGAAGAGGATGATCAAAAAGGAGTCGCACATTTTATAGAGCATATGGCTTTTAATGGAACAGAAAACTTTCCGGGTGATTCTTTGCTCGTTTATATGGATTCTATAGGTCTTGGATTTCGGCATGGTTTACGTGCATTTACTACTCAGACCTCTACAGTTTATCAGCTTCAAAGTCGAACTGATGACGAAACACAGCTCGATAATGCTTTTTTGATACTAAGTGATTGGGCATCTCGGCTTTCTTTTGATGATGAAGCCATTGAAAAAGAACGCAGCGTATTATTGGAAGAGTGGCGGTATTTACAAACAGGCAGACATAGAATAAATCAAATCAGAAGAGAAAATATGTTTCGAGATACAAAATTAACTTGTAATGTGATAGGGGCACCTAATATCATCGAAAATATTTCTCGACAAAGACTGATGGATTTTTATAATGATTGGTATCGCCCAGATTTACAAGCGGTAATTGCAGTTGGAGATTTTGATATTGCTGATGTAGAAGCATTAATTCACAAACATTTTAATAATCTTTTATCTCCAGAAAATCCACGAGAAAAAGATGAACTTTTAATACCTCAACAAGACGAAACAATCTTTTTTAGTGCAACAGACCAAGAGCTTATAGAAACTCGTATAATGCTTATAAGTCTTCTTGAATGTCCAAAATTTGAAACTATAGAGGATTATAGAAATTACCTTGTGATACTACTTCTAAATTCAATGCTTAAAAATAGATTTTTTGAGTTATCGCAAAAACAAAATTCTCCATTTATCTCGACCAATACAAATTTTTATTTTGGAGAGTTTCCTTTCTCTATACATGATTTAATTACTACTGTTGATGAAAGCAGAATTTACGAGGGTCTTGAATCCATTTTTACAGAAATAGAGAGAACTAAACAACATGGGTTTTACGAATCTGAATTGTTGAGGGCAAAAGCTATTGTTTTGAGCGAGCTCGAACAAAGTTATAGAAACAGATTTGACCAACATTCAAGTGACTTAACATGGAGGTATATTAGCCATTTTAGGGTCAATATTAATCTAATTTCTGATGAAAATGAGTTTTACCTTGCAAACGATTTATCAGATTACATTACTCTAGAAGATATTCAAAATGCTCTTTTAAAAATTTTTAATTATCAAAACATGATAATTGGCGTTACTGCACCAGCAACAGCAGAAGGTAAAATTCCTTCAAAAGAAGAGACTCTCACGATTTTGCATAATATAATCAACAACGAGCTTGATGTTTGGCAGGAGATGGTTTTAAACGAAACTTTACTATCCGAACTACCTCGTAGAGTTAGAGTAAGAAGACCAAAATATGACAGACAACTCGGTATGTACACTTGGACATTGAGAAACGGTGCAAGAGTTCATTTAAAGCAAACTGACTTCAAAAAAGATGAGATTTTATTTCAAGGATTTAGAAATGGTGGAGCAACACAAGCTAGCGATGACATTTTTTTATCAGCCGTTTTAAGTCCCCGTATCCAAAATTTATCAGGTATTGGAAATTTTGACAAGACATCACTTGATTTATACCTTACTGGAAAAGATTTGAATATATCAACATCAATAAGATATGTCCGGGAGGTGATTTCTGGTAATAGTTCAGTAGCTGATTTTGAGACATTTATGCAGTTAATATGGTTAAATTTTACTGAACATCGTTTTGATGATGTAGCTTATGAAATATGGAAAAGAAACACAGAAACTGCTGTTCGGAATCGGACAAATGACCCGCTCAATCTGTGGCGTGAATCACGATTGCGTCTTAGCCTCATCGATCAAAAATTTGTAGATACAGAATATTTTAGTTTGGATGATTTATACACAATAAATCATCAAGAAGCTTATGATTTTTACACGGATCGGTTTAGCTCTGTCCATGATTTTGAGTTTGTTTTCGTAGGTGATATATCACATCGAGACTTACATAGATTTATAGAAACCTACATTGCTACTTTGCCTGATGACTATGTTGATTCTGATATTTTGTATCGTGGAGAAAGTGTAAACCAGACCGAAATACCAAAAGATTTTTATATAGGTTTTGATAGAGCACTTATTAGTTTAAACTTTCCTAATGACTTTGAACACAGTTTTAGAGAAATGCAATTGATAGATGCTGCGACTAGCATATTGGGTGGTATGCTGTTGCGATATATCAGAGAAGAGCTTGGTGCGGTGTATCTTATACAAGCAGGTAATGATATATTATTGTTCAATAACCCTCTAATACTGACAGAAATACTGTATTTTTGCAATCCTGAGAGAATGGAGGAGATAGAAGAAGAGATTTTCAAGTTGCTAGAAAATCTTAAAAACAATAATTTTGATGAGAGATTTCTTGTTTCTTATCAAGAATCATTTCGACAAAGATTAGAAAATGATAAAGGGACAAATGCTTATTGGTTAAGAACTATTGATCAACTACTATCACAAAATTATAATGTAAATGAAATTTTAAGTGTTGGTCAGATGGTAGATAGTTTTACAAAAGACGATATCTCTCATATTATCAACAAGTATATTGATTTTAACAAGCTGGTAAGGATACGGCTTTTGCCTGAAGGAAATTCGCTCGAATAATGAAAAATTTACATTAAATATATATTTTTATTGACACAAAGGAGTTTTTTTTTAGTTTATGATTATTATGAAGAAAATTGTAATTGTTTTTTTGGCTCTTTTCGTTTTTGTTGTGATTTTAGTCGCTCAGCTAAATGATGTCCAAATACTCTTAAATCAAGCAAGGGCACATGAAAATAGAAATCAGTTGTCTCAAGCTTTGGAGATATATGAGGGCTTGTACGAAAATCATCCTAGTAATGAAAATGTAGTCGAATCATATCTCAGAGTATTGTTCCTCAGATCTGATTTTACGACAGTGCGTAGTGTATTAGATAATAGCAGAAACCTTTTACCTGCACTTTTTTTAACACGTCATGAAGTGATGTATTCGATCAGAACCAACAACATTCCAGAGGCAGAAAAAATAGCTTTTGACTGGATAAATAGAAATCGAAGGTCTGTAAATTTGTATACAGAATTTGCTCGTATCTTTGAAAGTGCAGGTTTGTTTGATACAGTGATACAAATATACACACTAGGGCGATCTGCATTAAACAACGATGAATTATTCACACAGGAGCTTTCAAATGCACATTACTATCAGAGAAATCACACAAAGTTTTTTGAAGAAGCTATTAATTTTTTGAGAATGAATCCGGGCTTTTTATATTATTACAGAAATCGATTTAATGAGTTTCTTGCATCAAACCCTGAAAATATCGATACAATAGAAAGCTTTATAATGGAAAATGACAATGATCAGATTTACGAATTATTTGCATTTTCCTTGGTAGAAGTAAAAAATTTCCAAAGAGCTGTAGAAATTTTTGACAGACTACCGATGTCAAATATGTTAAGGTTTGCTGATGACCTAAGGGCTGATAAATATATTGATTTAGCCTTGGAAACATATGTAAAAGCTCTCTCAAAAACCGATAATCAGGCTGAGCTAGCAGAAATAAAATTTAAGATAGCAGAAATTTACTTTGAAAAAAATGATTTAGAAAGTAGCATCTTTATATTAAATGAGATAATAAATAATGAAGAGCTGCAGACTGCTCCTTCTAGAAATCGTACAAACGTCAATACTCAATCGAGATTACTAATGGCTCTGATCAGTATGCATCAAGATGCAGATATACTTGAAACTAGACAGTGGTTTGAATCAGCAAGCACTTTTGCTGTGAATGTAAATGACAAATCTGATATTTTGTTTAGATTGTCGAGGTTCTTATATTTGAACAAGGAATACTTATCAGCGTTTCAAGTAATAGAACAAGCCATCGGAGGGCAAAGATCAAATACAACAATTTACAAACAGTCATATTTTTATAGATATGAAATCGCTCTTTTTCAAAATAGTGCAGAGAGAGATTCTCTCTTAACTGAATGTTTGATCTATTTTCCAGAGGATCCCAGGATAACAGATATGCTTTTTTTAGAAACTTTTCTAAATAATCTAGATGATGCTAGCAAATCACATTTTCTAGAGGCACTTCGTTTTAAAGGTTTATACAAGGATAGTTTAGCTGTAAAGTCTATGTTGGATTTAGCAGAAAAGACTCGCATAGAAGAGCTACTAATTCTTGCACACGAGTGGGCAAAAGATACTGATTTAAAAGAATATATAAATAAAATATACGAGTATGAGTTTCGTAATCCAGTATTAAAAGATTTCATGTTTTTACATACTATCAGGCAAAATGATAACGTTGATGAAAGAAGAGGAAAAATCAGTGATTTTTTGAATCATAACCCACAAAATGTTTTTTCACCTCAGTTAAGAATGATTTTAATAATGAATTTAGAAATGAGACAAAGAAATTAGGAGAAACAAATATGGTAACAAGAGAAAATAAAAATATGGTATTCATGAGATTGTTTTTTTTAACACATTTCATGCTGCTACTCTTATCTTGTAGGCTCACAGAAGGTGGCGGGGGCGAAATTAACCCACCAGACTCTAGTGCCTTTATCCACTATAGCTCGGTACAACCTATAGATTTTACAAGCAATACAACCATATATGACAGCTTTGCATTTGCATCAGATGGATATGGCAGTATTGCTATTTACAATGTAAATAATGCGTACCAGCCACATTTAATGACATCACTCGCTTTACCCACAGGAAATCAGTCTATTAGAAAAATAGCAGTTGATTGGAGATTCAACCTATACATAGCAGCAGGAAGTGGTGGAGTGTTTATCGTGAACTGCTCAAATCAGTATTTCCCTAGTATTGAAAGAGAATTTCCGCATCTTTTAGCATATGATTTGTCAATGCAGGAAGATTATATCGTGACAACAGACAGAGGAGGTTGGAAACTGTTTTATCTAACGAGTGCGTCGAATATGACTGAAATAGGCTCATATGATTTTTTCGATGGAAGGCAGCCTGAGAAAATACTTATCAGAGGAAACTGGGTATATGTCACTAGTAAAAATCATTTCGATATTTTTGACATTACAAATTCTTCAAATATCAGGCATGAAGGCTCTTTCTCGTTTACAAATAGTGTTGTAGATTTTGATATCATCGGTGATTTTATTGTGCTTTTAACAACACACGATCTATACTATATTGACATCTCACAACCTCTCTACGCAGAAATTGCAGGCTATTATGGATTACAATTAATGCCTAAAACCATGCGAGTTCGAGGGCATCACCTCTTTATCAGTTGGACAAATAACAGTTTCTCTGCATACAAGGTTTGGGGGATAAATACTTTGCCTACAGAAGAATCTAGGATCAATTTTTCAAATATGGTCTTAGACATACACTTTAATAAAGATTTAATTTATTTGTCAAAAGGCTATGAAGGTTTACATGTGTATTATTATATGGAATAAATAATGATAATAGATTCTAGGTACAAAATTACAGAAAAACTTGGCTCTGGTAACTGGGCGACCGTATATAAAGTCATTGACATCAGAACAAACAATCATTGTATATTAAAATCATTTCAGCAGCTATCATCAAGCACTATTTATGAAAAGTTTAGTGCAGAGGAAATGCATCTGATCACGCGTTTAGAGCATCCAAACCTAGTACCTGTTATTAGTTTTGGAAACGACAAAGACCATATTTATTATGTGAGAGAATATTATGAGGGCAGTACATTACAAAATTATAAATTTAAACTGAACCAGCTTGATCAATTTTATGATTTAGTAGTTCAATGCTTGTATGCTTTGGATGCTTTACATACTCACAAGATATATCATAAAGCGATAAAACCTAGTAATATACTTTATTTGATACCCCCTGTTTCTCCATCTCAAGACAAAGAATACAGCATAGAAGTAAAGTTAATTGATTATGGTTTTAACAAAGTTGATACTGATAGAAAACAGCAAACTATCACTAGTACGCTGCCTTATTTAGCCCCAGAAATAATTACGAAACAGGGATTTTGTCCTCAAAGTGATTTATACTCAATAGGGGTAACACTGTATATGCTCACGACAGGAACACTACCATTTTCAATAGAGCAAATAACATCACTAATGATAGGAAACCAACAAAACATATTTCCAAAGTTTATTAGAGAAATAAATCCTGACATTCCTGTTTCATTAGAAAAATTTATAATGAAATTACTTGAAAAATACCCTGAAGATAGATTTTTGAATGTACAAGAAGCTATACAATATATAAATAATATCCAAAATAAAACATATTCTTTTTCTCAAAAATTATCATTAATTCAAAAAATAAAATTCAATTCGTATATTGTGCGAGATGATTACACCCATTTATTAGTCGATTTAATTAAATCAGTGTCTTCGAAAAATGGGAAACTCATCACATTGCTTGGAGGCGACGGTATAGGAAAAGTCAGTTTGCTGACTTTGTTCAAATATCATTTTCTCACAAATAAATACCATATTTTTGATTATACTTGTTCAAAAAAACATCAAGACCCATTTTTTGCTTTATTTAAAGAGTTTAACACTTCAATCAAAGATAATGAAAAGAAAAATAATATTTTTTATGAAATTTCTGAAAAATTTAAACTATATTTAACAGATTCAGAGGACTCATTTGTAGAAAAAAAATCAGAAATGACTCCACCAAAAATATCAGATAGAAATATGGGGCATGATTTTGATTTGGGTAAAAAGTTTTTAGTTCATTTATCAAATGACAAACCTCTCATATTTATCATAAAAGAAGCTCAACATATTACGACAGAAACTATAAACTTCTTAAATAGTATATATAATACCATATTAAACAATCCAATAATAATAATAATTAGTACCAATGATCCTAGTAAACTAAAAAAATTTAAACATAGTATCCAAGTTAAAATAGAATCGTTGAGCATAGACGAAACAAGGAGCTATCTAAAAAAGCTGTTAGACCTTGAGCCGACAGAAAATTTTGTTAAACAAATGTGGTTTAGATCATCTGGTAACCCATATTATATTAGAAATATTTTGATTGATTTGATAAACAACAAAGAAATAATTGTAAACAATACCATTGATTTTAGTTATGACTTTGAAAACTATGCTTTACCAGAACATATAAAAACTCGGATTTTAAGTCGTTTTAATAGTATTTCTCCAAAAAATTTAAATTTTCTAAAAAAACTTTCTATTGTAAATACTCCAATATCAAAGGATCTCATGAGGTCTACCTTAAATATTTTAGGGCAAGAACTATTCATCTTTTTGGACGAAGTAAAAGATAATAATATTATTAGGGGTAAAGATGATGTATATGAATTTACATTTATAGAATACAAACAAAAACTTTTTGGCGAATGTACAAGAGAGGAAATATTAACTACATCAAAAGAATTGATTCAGTATTACGAATCAATCACAAAATACACTATAGATGATTGTAAAGGAATAATTAAAAACGCCATAATATGCAAAGATAATATTATTATCAGGCAATACAGAATGAATTTAGTAAAGCTGTACAAGTCCCAAAATGACCAAATAGAAGCATTTTTTGAAGCCGAGCATATAATAAAACTAGATTTGTCTGATAAAGTAAATGTCTCAGAAGAAGATATAATAAAAGACCTAATGCAATTTATCGAATTGTCAGATTTAACTGGTTTTGTAAACGAAGCACTAGAAACTTTGTTGAAATGTAAAAAGAAAATAGATAGATTTGAATGGTATTATTCTTTTGCCATTTTGTTTTATAAAACAGAAAATTATAAAAAATCGGAAAAATACTTTGAATTGGCTTTTCCTTTGATAGAGACAAAAACGCAGAAAATAAGATTTTCGATAGACCTGTCTGCTGTCTTGGCCTCTCAAGGCAGGTATTTTGATGCTGAATATTATTTGACAAATTTACCTTTCGACGATCTAGATGATGAATTAGAAGTTTTGTTTTTTGATAGATATGGCTCTTTTTTGATAGCTCAAAACAAAGAAGATGAAGCCATCGTTTGGTATGAAAATTGCCAAAAAAAAATATATGAAAAACAACCAAATATCAGCATAATTGTACTAGGAGATTTCTTTCATAATTTGGGAACTCTCTTTATTAAACGAAAAATGTTTCAAGATGCTAAAATATTTCTTATTAGTTGTATCAAAGAATGGGAGAGAATCAATTATCATAGATTGTTAGGCATCGTATACAATAATATGGGAGATATTTTTTTAAGACAGGGTGAAACAAATGAAGCTATCTCATACTTTTTAAAAGCTGAAAATATTGCAAAAAAGAATAATAACAAAAAAAGTCTCGCAATAACTTATAAGTTTTACGCGGAAACTGAAATTAAAAGGGGTGACTTTTTAAAAGCAGAATATTATCTAATAAAAGCTAAAACCCTTTTGGCAGAAATACATAATGACGAATATAAAAATATTATAGATAATAACCTAGCTTTAATAAGAATCAAAATAAAAGATTTCAGCTATTTTAATGCTTTTTTAAAGAGTGAATATCCTGATGTTTTGGAAAACAATTTTACAAATATAAATCCTCTGATAAAGAGTTATATATTGTTTTTGTATGAATTAGGTGATGTCGACAAGTTGCAATCAATCATAAATTTTGATCTAAACTTTTCAAGTACACAAGATGATGATTTTTATTATCAAATTTTTGCTTTTATGGCAACCTTAAAGGGAGATTTTTGTACAGCAATAAACAACTTTCAAATAGCTTTAGATTTTGCCAAAAAAACAAAAAATCATTACGCTATCGCAATAATCAATATTTATTTATCAATATGTTTTTGTAGATTAAACAACATAAACAAGGCCCATGAATGTTTGGATGAGTCAGAAATTATTATATGCAAATATGACTATATGTATTGGAAAACTTTTATGGATATCACAAGACTGAGATTACTATTGCTCGATCGAAATATTTCATTGCGAACCATATTGAGAACAGCCTTTTCTCTGCTACCTGACATTGAAAAAAACAAATATTTCTTATTAGAAATAGAATTGTATACGATAATTATTCAAATATATTATGCATTAAAGTCCAGTAAAATGGTATTAATGTATAAAAAAATATATAAAGATAAAATCAACAATGCAGTTAAATATTTACCTGAAGCTGATAAAGTAAGATATCAAAATCATAAAAAATCCTCGTTAAATAAAACAAATTCTATTGATTTTCACTATGTCGCTCCGAGAAATCTAATGAAATCAATTGAGTGGAATGAGACTATTTTATCTATTTTAAGACTTGAAGATGCCACCAGAATAGAAGAACTTTTAAACAAATATATTTTACAATATTTCTCGCCTCACTCTTATGCTGTTATGATTTTCAAAAAGGAATTATCAAAACACTCTATCATGAACTCAGACTATGATATATATATGCAATATCAATTTAATCCTGATCTATTAAAGGATGAGGAGTTCGCAGAAAAAATTGGGATAGCTATTCTAAATCAAAAAATAAAAACTTTTTCTATAAACAAGATAAACAATGTTGTATGTCCGCTAGAGCTCAGAAATAAAAGAATTGGTTTTTTTATTATCCAAGACAACGGTGAAATGCCCTTTTCCAGTCACGAACTAAGATTGATAAATCTGTTTAGTTTTCATCTTTCTATCATGTTGATAAAACTTTCAGAATTTAACGAAATAAAACTGAAAGCATCTTTTCTCAGCAAATTCATGGAAGCCTCAAACAAAATAATCCAAACGCATAATATGGATAATCTTTTAAATTACTTTGTGATGTATTTGATAAATATTACTGGTGCGAACCGAGGCTTTTTAATCAATAAAATTGAACAAGACAATTATCGCTATCATGTCTCTATTGACCATGAAAATAATATGATTGAAAAACCTTCTGGAATCTCAAAAAGTATAGTGTTTGAGGTTTTTAACACAAAACAACCAGTATTCATAGACAACCTCCCCTCAAAACGAAATTTATATTTTGAGGAACATGCAAATTCATTGTATTGTGCTCCTATATTAATAGATAATCAAATATTTGCTATTTTGTACATAGATAATTATTGTGGAAAAACAAGCGATGATATAGCAAAAGTAAATAGTAAGCTAATCATAAACCAAGAAATGCTCAATATATTTATAAATCAAGTTAGTGTAGCTATCAAAAATTCTCAAACTTATCAGTCTTTATTGGAAAAAAATAAAGAATTATTAAATTTGGAAGATATAAAGACCAATTTTATTAAAGTAGTTTCACATGAGTTAAACACTCCTCTTGTTACTTTACAAATTTACATAGAGGCATTGAGAAAAAAAACGGCTTCTTCAGAAACAGAAACTCAAGATTTATTGGCAAAAATAAGTAAAAGTACTGACAAATTGAGGAAAACTATACAAGTCATTATTGACTTAAATAGATATAAAACTATTGATAAATTACAAAGGCAAGACACCGATATCACAGATGTTTTAAAAGGTCTACACAATGAAATAATTTTTCTCAGCTCTGATAGAAAATTAAAAGTTTTACTCGAAATAGAAGAAAATTTACCACTATTAAAAATAGATAAACATGCTTTTGAAATGATGATCATGCATTTATTATCAAACGCTGTTAGATTCACCGCTGATTATGGTAGGATCGTTTTAGGTGCGAGAAAAGCAACTTTTTTAGATGAACGAATTGACAACAAAGATTCTATCGTCATTTATGTACAAGACAATGGTATGGGTATACCTGAAAAAGAAACAGAGAATATTTTTAAAGAATTTTACGAGCTGGGAGATATTTATTCTCATAGTTCAGGGTTTTTAGAATTCCGAAGTGGAGGGTTAGGAGTGGGACTGTCTATCTCAAAGAAAATCGCAGAACTCCACAAAGGAAAAATATGGTTTAAAAGCAAAGAAAAAGAGGAAACAACTTTTTACATTTCAATACCTATTAGTGACAAATAAGGAGTATGAATGAAACAAAAACCATTATTTAACTTGAACATTTTGCAAAACTGTAATTCTGAAGTATATTTTATTTTACCAGAACTAAGTAATATGACTATCGACATATTAGGTTTATGTGTTGAATTTGTCAAGATATTTCATCACCTCACTTTTTTGGTTTCAGATTTTGAACTTAGTTTCTACAAACTAATAGTGTCAAAGTCAAAATCATTTTCCGAATTTAGAGGTAAAATAAATGTCGAATCCTCTTCTACCACAAAAATCAAGGAAATACAACTAAAAGATTGTATCATTACCAATCTAAGCAGCAAGCCTGTTGTTGTAGAAACTTTTAAGAGAGCTATATTATGTAGTCCGAACGAATATTCCGATTTGGTATTTTGCGACAATCAAAACGAACAAAATTTGACTGTCTTGCAATTTTTAAAAAATTTCTTATTATTCATCCAAATAAAAGATGCAACGCAAATGAAAAATATAGAACTAAATCCAAGTGACGTCATTAATGCGTCTCATATTACATGCAACTTAACTAACAAAAAGTATAATGTGATCATTATGAACGATATGCTTACCAGCTTGAAAGTAGTAAACACTTTAAAAAAGAACAAACTAAAAAAGCACTTAATTGTTATCTCAAAAAATCCAGTAGGTATCACTGACCCCAAACTACTCTCATTTAGAGAATATTGTTTTTTAGATATGTTAGCTTTTTTTGTTCAAGCTGAAAATATTTATTGTCCAAAAAGTCTTTTAAACAAAAGCATTATCTCAAATTTACGTATCAACCTTTCCGTCTTTTCTAATTTTAAAGATTATGCTCCTCTTCTTTTTGATATAACAGAGCCCATAATAAATGATAAAAATAGTTGCAATCGACAGAGTTAAAGAAAAGTCTATAAAGGATGCCATCGATATTTATCTTAAAAGACTTGTAAATAGGTTAAGAATAGATATTATCGAAATATCTCCAGTAAAATACAATACATTTGACGATATAGAAAAAGCAAAAAATATAGAATCTGAAAAAATACTTAACCTTATAAAAGGATCGAGTAAAAACTCTCTACTAATTGCGCTCGATGAAAAAGGCTCTCAATTGACTTCCATAGAATTTTGTAATTTAATATATGAGACAATAAACCAAAGACACCTGACCTTTATTATCGGAGGTGCTTACGGTTTGGCAGAACAGATTATCCAAAAAGTAGATATAGTAGTCAGTGTGTCAAAAATGACATTTACTCATGAAATGGTAAGGCTTTTTTTAGTAGAACAAATATATCGGGCATACACGATAAACAATAATATAAGCTATCATAATTAAAAGCAAGCTAAAAATACTCTTTTTTACAGCTCGGACATATCAACATAGGGTCGCCATCTTTTATAGGTTTTTCTTCAAGAAAATAATACCCACAATCATGGCATTTTTTATTTACAGGTTTGCTATTTGAGCTATAATTACATTCTGGATATTTTGTGCAAGCGTAAAAAACTCCTGTTTTTTTTCCTTTCTTTTTAGTAATTTCACCAGAATCACACAACGGGCATTTTACTCCTGAAGCTACAGATTGAATATTTTTGCATTTGGGATATCCAGAGCAGGCTAAAAACTCTCCGAAACGACCTGTTTTTACTACCATATCAGAGCCACATTTTTCACATTTATCACTAGTAGTAATTACCTCTCTTTCCACTATGACAATATTATCACCTTCTCTTTTAAAGCTTTTTACATTTCTGCATTTAGGGTAGTTTGAACAAGCAAGAAATTCGACTCCTTTTTTTGAGATTCTAATCACCATCTCGTGATCACATTTTTCACATTTTATTCCTGTTTTTACATTTGTTTTTTCCACGATAGCGACCCCTCCTTGTTCATCTTTTTGTATATTTTTTATGTTCTTACATTCAGGAAAGTTTGAACATGCTAAAAATCGTCCTGTCCTTCCTATTTTAATGACCATTTTACTACTGCATTTTTCACATATGATTTCAGTCTCTTCAGCCATTTCTTTCCTAGAAGAGGATATGTTTACGTCTCCAATAAGGTCTTTTATCGAAGCATAATACTCTGCCAGCAAGGCTACCCATTCTTGTTTGCCATATTCTATATCGTCAAGCTTATTTTCCATTTCAGCAGTGAATGCGACATTAAAAAGTTTGTCAAATTTTGCTACTAGAAATTTATTTACAGCATGCCCTAAATCTGTGGGTAAAAACTTTTTTTCCTTTACTTCTACATATTTTCTTTCAATGATAGTGTTAGTTATCGTAGCATATGTCGAGGGACGACCTATCCCTTTTGATTCGAGTTCTTTTATCAATTGAGCTTCGGTAAAATATGCAGGTGGTTTTGTAAAATGTTGTTTGCCGATTACTTCACTTTTCTGCAAGCAATCGTTTAACTTGTAATCGGGATGTATTTTTTCACCTGTGGAGATATTTATGTATGGAAATATTTCATAAAATCCATTTTCAATAATGACACTACCTGAAGCCTTAAAAAGTCCTTTTCCACAGGAGATATCAAGGTTCACAGTAGAAAGTTTCATATTTATCATTTGTGTAGCAGTAAATCTTTTCCAGATGATATCATAAAGTTTGTACTGATCTCTTGATAAAAAAGGTTTCAAACTATCAGGCGTTCTCCATGGATAGGTAGGTCTGATAGCCTCATGTGCATCTTGTGCTGCATTTTTATTGACAAAGCTTCTCACATTTTTAGCTACTTTTTGCTTACCGAAAGTTTTTTCCAAAAATTCTCGCAAAGTTTCATTTGCTTCATTTGATATCCGCACAGAGTCTGTTCTCATGTATGTAATCAAGCCCAATGTTTCTCCATCAATTTCTAACCCTTCATATAGCATTTGAGCCACTGACATCGTCTTTTTACCCGTAAAGTTTATCAGCCGAGAGGCATCTTGTTGCAGAGTGCTGGTGATATAAGGCGGTGGAGGTAAAATCTCTCTTTCTGTTTGCTTGTAACTCGAGATATGAGATTCACAGTCTTGTAAACAATGCAGAATTTTATTTGTTTGTTCCGAGTTTTTTAAATCTAATTTGTTTCCATCAAAACTGTTTAATGTGGCTTTAAAAGAAGGTAGACTATCTCTCCAAAATTCAGCCTCGATTGACCAATACTCTACAGGAACAAAAGCTTTTATTTCGACATCAATCTCACAAATCAGTCTTAAAGCTACAGATTGAACTCTACCTGCTGAAAGTCCATTGTTTAAAAGCCTCCATAACAAAGGGCTAATTTTATAGCCAACTATTCTATCCAATATTCTTCTTGCTTGTTGTGCATCAACTTTATTTATATCTATTTGTGATGGTTTCTCTATAGCTTCTTTTATAGCTTTTTTTGTGATCTCATTAAAAACTACTCTATAAACAGGTTTATCCTTAATTTCTTTTTCGAGTATATTTGCTAAATGCCATGCGATAGCTTCCCCTTCTCGATCGTTATCAGGTGCTAAATAGATGGCATCAGATTCCTGGGCGTTTTTTTTGAGTTCAGATATTACATTTTTTTTACTAGAGTCCACTATATATTTTGGTTCAAAGTTGTTTTCTAGATCAACCCCAATATCTTTTTTGGGTAAATCGCGTACATGACCCATAGATGCCTTTACTAAAAACTTATTATCAAGGTATTTACTGATAGTTTTCGCTTTAGCAGGTGATTCTACTATTATCAAAGGTTTTCCCATATTATCCTCTTTTAGGCACAAAAAGTTTAGTGTACCAAATTCATTTGTTTTCGTAATAAATCAGGTGAATTTATATACATTTGTATAGTTTTGCATATAGCATGGTCTTTGTAGTCTACTAGACTCATCATTTCTAACATAGCTGGTAACGATTCCTCATCTACGGGAGTAAATATTTGAGCAGAAAAAAATACCAGAATAGCCAAAAATCTTTCAAAAATATCTATTGTTATTTCACCATTTTTTAACCAAAAAAGCAACATGTGAAAAGCTCCCTCAGTGATCACTTTAGTTTCTTCATTGCTGATTTGACGGTAAAAAACGTCATAGTTAGCTTGAGAAAAGTATTCCACTTCACAAATCATTTCGTTAGGGAAAAAATCATCAGGTCGTACTTTCTCACTATGCATCATTTTTTTTACTAAATCTATTAACATTTCTTTTTGCATATCACTTCTCCCTCGCATTACTTAATCATTGCCAACACCTGCTAGTCCGCAACATTTTTTATATTTCTGACCTGACCCACATGGACAAGGATCATTTCTGCCTATTTTGGTTTCAGCTACGATAGGTTGTTTTTTATTATTATTGTTTTTATCCGCTTGCGGTGAAGGAGCTCCTGTTTTTTGTTGCCTTCCTCCGTGTCCTGCTCGCATCGCTGCAAGACCTAGAGCGGACAATTCCTCTTTTTTCAATGATGCATTTTTTAATATATTTTGTAAATTCATCGGGGTCACTATATATGAATTGAACACTTTTTTTACCGTATTTTCGTGAACTCTAAAAATCATCATTTCAAAAACATCATAGGATTCTTTTTTGTACTCTGTAAGAGGATCCTTGTTTGCATATGCTCTAAACGAAATACCCTCTTTCAAAATGTCCATTTCATGTAAATGATCTCGCCATTCATTGTCCACCACTTCTAAAAGCGATCTTCTTTCTATTTCTCTCAACACATCACTTCCTAGCATTTTTTCTCGTTCATCATAGGCTTTTAAAGTCAATTCAAATATCGTATCCTTGATAATCTCTTTATTTATTCTATCCATATTGAACTCTTCTTGAGGAATTTTTATTCTCAAGTGACTTTCTATCCATCCTATTACTTTAAAAAGAGGTTCTTCTTCTATATATTTTACATTTCCAATATGTTCATCTATTAAATTATTGATAGTACTCTCTATCATTTCTATTATGTCATTTTTGACTTCGTACCCTTTCAACACATTTCGCCTATAGGTATATATCACTTCCCTTTGTTGGTTCATCACTTCGTCATACTTTATCAGTTGTTTACGAATCTCAAAGTTTTGTCCTTCGACTCTTTTTTGTGCACCTTCCACAGCTTTTGACATCCAAGGGTGCCTGATAGCATCACCTGATTGCAGACCCAGTTTCATCATCAAAGGTGCAATTTTTTCAGAGCCAAATAGCCTCATCAAGTCATCTTCTAGAGACAGATAAAATCTCGAGGATCCCGGATCACCTTGGCGCCCCGCTCGCCCGCGTAGCTGCCTATCTATCCTACGGCTTTCATGTCTTTCTGTTCCTATTATATGAAGTCCATCAAGCGGTTGTCCAAAAGGAAACTCACTAGATATTTCTTTTTTAAGATTCAAATATTCGGATTTAGCATGTGCGATCACGCCCTGCCCTAGCTTTATATCTGTCCCACGCCCTGCCATGTTTGTAGCTATAGTTACAGAACCGGGTTGCCCTGCATTTGTGACTATTTCAGCCTCTTGTTGATGGTATTTTGCATTTAAAACTTTGTGTGGTATTTTTTTTCTTTGAAGCAGTCTACTCAAAGTTTCCGATGATTCCACAGTAACAGTCCCTACAAGAACAGGTTTATTTTGATTATACCAATACTCTATTTCATTTAATATAGCGTTATATTTCTCATTTTTAGTCATTAAAATCACATCGTCATGATCTATACGAGTGACAGGTATATTTGTAGGTATTATTTTGACAGGTAGCTTGTATATCTCAAAAAATTCACCCTCTTCTGTAACAGCAGTACCTGTCATTCCTGACAACTTTTCATACATCCTAAAATAGTTTTGTAAAGTGATCGTAGCATACGTTTGCGTTGCTTCTTCTATTTTTACCTTTTCCTTTGCCTCTAGAGCCTGATGGAGACCATCACTAAATCGTCTGCCTGGCATCATACGTCCTGTGAATTGATCGACGATGATCACTTTGTTATCTTCGATCACATAATCTACATCTTTTTCAAATAGCGAATATGCCTTTATGAGTTGAGAAATATTATGCAAAATTTCATTTTTATCAAAAAAATGAGAAGATAGCTTTTCTTTTTTAGATTGTTTTTCACTATCAGGGATGTCTTCCTCTTCCACTTTTTTTAAAATATCCTCGAGTTGCTCCATAACAAATATTTCTGGGTATTTTTCTTGGACAACTTCTTGCCCTTTTTCACATAAACTTGCAGTATTATTTTTTTCTTCTATAACAAAGAAGAGATCATTATCTATTTCATGGATCTTTTTGTCTCTCAAAAGAACACCTTCATAATCCTGAGTGGCTTTTTTATAGTCGGGTTCTTGCATTAGTTTTGCAAAAGCCTTATTTTTTGGAGCACCTCTTTGTATCGTGACTAACAATCTGCAAAGCCTATCGTTTTCTTCTGGTGAAATATTTTCATTTTTTATTAGGTTTCTGATTTCAGACATAAATCTTTGAATAAGCTGATTTTGATAATTTATTATATTTTTTATGATAGGGTCTAGCTCACGATAAAAATTTTTGCTTTCTGCAACGGGTCCTGAAATAATCAAAGGAGTCCTTGCCTCATCTATCAAAATAGAGTCCACCTCATCTATTATAGCAAAATAATGTCCTCTCTGTGAAAGCATTTGAGGAGATATTGCCATATTATCCCGAAGATAATCAAAACCAAACTCGCTGTTTGTTCCATATGTAATATCACAGTTATAAGCACCTTGCCTGCCGTAGGGTTCCATACCGGTAGTAATAGTCCCTACGGAAATTTCATGAAAATCAAAGATAGGTGACATCCACTCGGCATCTCTCTGTACTAGGTAGTCGTTTACTGTCACCAGATGAACTCCTCTACCTGTCAAAGAGTTTAGAAACAAAGGCAAGGTAGCTACTAAAGTTTTGCCCTCACCAGTTGCCATTTCTGAAATATTTCCCTGATGAAGAGCTATCCCGCCTATGAGCTGTACATCAAAAGGCACCATGTCCCATTTTACTACGTGCCCACGCACATTATATTCATGCCCCAATAAACGTCTACAAGTTTCTTTTACTATCGCATAGACATCTATCAGGTTTTCATCCAATGTTTCTATGGTTGTTTCTTTTAATATTTCTTTTTGTTTGTCTATCTCGTTCCCAATTTTATCTCTTTCTTTTTCTGTGGGAACCTCTTGATATTTTTTTGTTAAGTCTTCTAGTTTTGCTTCGTGAGGATGTACCTTCCCTCTAATTTCTCCACGGATACTTGAAACAAGCTCTTTCAAATCAACATCAGATATGCTTTCCAATTCATTAAATCTTTTGTTTATCGCTCTAACAATAGGCTCATATTTTTTTATTTCGCTTGCTTTTTGATCTCCTATAATCAATTTTAATAATTTATTAAACATAATCAATTCCTCAAAGTAATATTGTACCATGCCAAAAATTATAGCATTTTTGTCAAGCGGTATTTGATGTTATTTGATTTTTTTGTCAGATTGATGTATTAACAGCAATATACGTGCCACTATTTTTGGATATATCGTATGCTTTTAGACCCAATCGGAGCTGTCATCAGGCGATAAAGAGACTTGATGAAATCATATATTTAATATTTTTATTTTTTGAAAAATTGTGGGTCAAGTGTAGCACACAGAAGGAGATGTGTGTGCCTACTCTCAAATAGCATCAGAATTAGGATTATTAGCGACTATCATGGAAAAAACAAGGATGTGGAAATAGGGCAGTTGACTTAGTATGGGTATGTGCCAGAGTATGAAAAGATAATGATACTATCTTTAATGTAAAGTAATTAAGAAACATAGATGCTAAATAATAATTGACAAAAAACAAGGGAATAAATAATCTGTTTTGAATTAAAAATTAGACATTATAAAAATCTCGACACTGTCGAGAGAAATATAAAGGTAGAATAATATGCCAAACGAAAGAATAATTAGGATATTTTTAGCTTCTTCAGATGAGCTTAAAAATGAAAGAGTAGAGCTAGGGGATCTGGTAAGACAACTACAAAGTATCTATAAAAAATATGGTATTGATATCGAACTTTTAAAATGGGAAGACCTTGATGCTTCTTATGGAAATGATAGAACCCAAGAAAGATACAATGTATCAGTTCGAGCAAGTGATATGTTCATTGCTATTTTTTCCTCAAAAGCAGGAAAATGGACAGTAGAAGAATTTGAAGTAGCTCTTAAACATTTTACAGAAACATCAAAACCAATAATTTATATCTTTATGAAAAAACTTACATTAGAAGAAGAAGATATAACTTTGAAAAATTTTAAGGAAAAATACTTTGATGAAAATGAAAAATATGGTAGAAATTACAGACATATTGAAGAATTAATGCTAACATTTGTTTTGCAGCTCCAATCACAAGAACTTACGAGGCATTTTGTGAATTTGGTAGTAAAAAACTCTGAAGTTATGATTGACAATTTACGTATTGCATCCCTGAATAATATCTCTTTCGCAGCAAATAATAAGGAATTTGACAGATTGAACTTGGAAAAAGAGAAACTAGAAAATCAAATATCAAAATTTCGAAATAGATTAATTGAAGAACCTCAAAATAAATACACAAAAGATGATCTATACGATGCTCTACATGATCTAAATGAAGTTTGTAAAGAATTAGAACAACACGAATTATACCTCTTTGATATTGCCAAAACCATCGCCCAACAAGCTGGTAAAAGATGCTCTGAAAGAATGAGAAAAGCAATGGAACTATTTGAACAAGGGAAAGCAAGTGAGGCTAATGGGATTTTAAACACTGAAGACATAAATCGGGATATTTCTATTAACCTGAATAGATGGAAGCAAGCTAAAGAACAAGAAAAAGCAAGCAGAGAAACACTTTTGCTCAAGATAGATGAACTTCTCATGAAAACGAAAACATCCATGTCTGCTGAAAGCCTCACGATGCGAGATAGACTAAATCAAGCCAGTGAAGCCTTTGAGAATGCCATTGAATTACAAAGGGGAATTGAAGTTCCTCTTGATGAATTAGCAAATACTTTATTTGATTATGCCTATCTTTTGGAGGATTTTAATAGGTTTGAAGATATGCTTCCTTTATATAACGAGGCTTTGGAAATCTATCAAGCACTTACCGAAAAATACCCTGATACTTATCTACCAGATGTAGCAACGACACTGCATAACTTGGCTTATTTACATTCCAAGCTCAATAAATATGAGCAAGCAGAAAAAGAATATCATGAGGCTCTAGAAATCTGTAAAGCATTTGCTGAAAAACACCCTGATGCTTATCTACCAGCTGTAGCAGTGACACTGAATAACTTGGCTATTTTACATAACACCCTCAATAAATATGAGCAAGCAGAAAAAGAATATCATGAGGCTCTGGAAATCTGTCAAGCACTTGCTGAAAAACACCCTGATGCTTATCTACGAGATGTGGCATTGACATTGAATAACTTGGCTTATTTACATTCCAATCTCAATAAATATGAGCAAGCAGAAAAAGAATATAACGAGGCTTTAGAGATTAGAAGAGCACTTACCGAAAAACACCCCGACACATATCTACCAGATATGGCATTGACACTGAATGACTTGGCTGTTTTACATTCCAAGCTCAATAAATATGAGCAAGCAGAAAAAGAATACAACGAGGCTTTAGAGATTAAAAGAGCACTTACCGAAAAACACCCCGACACATATCTACCAGATATGGCAACGACACTGAATAATATGGCTCTTTTACATTCCAATCTCAATAAATATGACTTAGCAGAAAAAGAATATACCGAGGCTTTGGAAATTAGAAGAGCACTTACCGAAAAACACCCCGACGCATATCTACCAGATATGGCAACGACACTGAATAATATGGCATGTCTACATGTCATAGTCAATAAATATGACTTAGCAGAAAAAGAATGTAATGAAGCTCTGGAAATCATAAGATCACTTGCCGATAAACACTCTGATGCTTATCTACCTAAAGTGGCAGTGGCACTGCATAATATGGCTGTTTTACATAAAACCCTCAATAAATATGACTTAGCAGAAAAAGAATATACCGAGGCTTTAGAAATCAGAAGAGTATTTTACATAAAATCTCCCAGTGCATATAGTGACCCTCTATGCGATTCATTATTTCTTTTCGGTGACATGTTAATAAATCAAAAAATCGACGAAGAAAGAGGAAAACAGTATATCAAAGAAGCCCACAAGATAGCCACAGACAACAATAGACAAGATTATTTAGATGCGATTAATGAAAAATATGGAAGTTTTTTTGAATAAATATAAACAATAGGAGCAAAATATGCCAACAAGCACCCTCGAAACCCAGAGCATGGAATACAAAGAATCATGGCAAGACGATTGTTTAAGAACCATCTGTGCATTTGCTAATGCAGAAGGTGGGGTATTAGAAATCGGGAAAAATGATCATGGTGAGATAATTGGTTTATCAAATATGACTATTTTCAAACGATTGCAACCAACGGAAACTTTCTTTTTCTTCAATGCAGCGAGCTTGCTTTTGATATTTGCTCATATTATCATCTTTATTGGTTTCACGATTGTAGGATATTTGATCTAATATTCCTACAGTCAAACCTTCGTTTTTTTACTGTAATTTTGAATATTAAAAACTCAAATAGCCTTAACTTGTTAGCATTGCCCGTAGCGGAGCTCTGAGGGGCTACGACAAAAATCAGCACCCCTGCCCTCGATCGATAAAGAGCACCCAATTTCCAACCGAGAAACCCGCACCCAATCTCGTCTTCTGAGTCTTTCCCTGTACGGCTCCTGTACCGATCCCTCAAATAAGCAGGATAGAAGCGGGAAAAGCACGAGGGGGTACGGCATTTTGTCGTTGATGTCGCGTTTCGACTAAACGCCACACGATTTCTGCGTGTGTAAGGTATATTCATTTTCGTGTTGTTATTTACAAGAAGGCTTTGTTAATAGCAAGCATGTAGGACAAAAGGGTTAGTGCTTTTTACCATCTAGTGATCACGTACAATCTCACTTTAACTCATTAATCGATAAAAAAGAATTTGACAAAATTTCATTCATAAATATGTTGGTTTGACGAAAGATATTAAATAATTTTAAGGATGTATTTAAAGATGATGAAGCTAAAAGTTTTTAAGTTCTTGTTTTCTATGATGTTTTTACTACTTGTTTTCTTTGTAACAAATGTAAATGCTGCATGGATAGAAAACTTTCCTGGAGAGGTTACTCAGCCTGATGGTACTGTAGTGAAAGTCCTTTTAGAAGGTGATGAATTTCATAATTGGGCTAAAGACGAGAATGGGTACACCATCATACAAGATGAGGTCAGTGGTTTTTGGTGCTGGGCAGTAGAAGATGGGCATGTTTTTGCCTCAAAAACTATTTCAGTGGAGCCCGGTGACATTGTGTCATCTGGATATCCCATTCATTTGTATTCACCAGATAGTTTGGGTTTGAGTCCGCATGTCAATATAACTGCCCAAAGATATTTAGAAAAAAGAAGATATTTTGAAGAACAATTCCGTTCTGACAATCATCATCGAGCACCTTCGACCGGTGTGATAAACAATTTAGTTGTTTTTATCAGGTTTTCAGATGATTCAGAATTTACAGTTCAAAACAGTTTTTATGATAGCATGTTTAATGCTTCTGGTCTTAACGCTAATTCTTTATACCAGTATTTCTGGGATGCGTCTTACAATCAGCTGGAGGTGTATTCACCCTTTTTTCCTGTATCGACAGGAAATATTGTAGTCTCCTATCAGGCTACACAGCCTCGTTCGTATTATCAGCCATATAATGCAGTCACAAACCCAAATGGTTACCAGGGGGGAAGCAATGGCTCAGAAAGGAGAATTCGAGAACATTCCCTTTTGAGAGACGTTATTCAATTTGTTTCTAATCAAATTCCTTCCGATTTGATAATTGATAGTGACAACGATGGTTTAGTGGATAATGTATGTTTTGTTGTGCGTGGAGGCACAGATGCGTGGGCTGAGCTTTTGTGGCCACACATGTGGTCATTATACACATACAATGTCTTTATAAATGGAAAAAGAGTTTATTCGTACAACTTTAACATTGAATATCATATGAACAGTTCAGGTGTGAGTGTCCTAGCTCACGAGTTTGCTCATACACTTGGAGTACCTGATTTTTATAGATATAGCGGTAGCTATAATCCTATAGGTTTGTGGGATCTTATGGCTAGTAATACGACTCCAGCTCAGTCCATTTCAGCATACAATAAAGCAAAATATACCCAGTGGGTGCCTGGTTTGAAAACTATATCATACGATGGAACTTACACCATTTTTCCAAACAATCAAAATCCTTTAAATCATGCTTTTCGAATCAATTCTCCGAATGCGACCAATCAATACTTTGTTGTAGAATATAGAAGCACCGCTGTCGGCTTGACAGATTCTGCTTTGCCGGGATCTGGACTTCTTGTCTACAGAGTAAACACCTCCGCAGGAAACGGAAATGCAGATCCTCCAGATGAATTATACGTTTATAGACCAAATGGAACAACGACAAATAATGGAAATATAAATCAAGCTTTTTTCTCACAACAGTCAGGTCGAACCGTCATAAATGATACATCAAATCCTCGAGCTTTTTTGGTAAACGATGGAAATGGAGGTCTAAATATATCAAACGTTGGATCAGCTGGGGAATCAATTTCATTTTATGTCAACGTGAACAACCCAAACGCGGTCTTTAATACTCCTCAAAACCTTCAAGCTACCGCAGGAAACAGTGTGGTTGAACTAAACTGGACGGCACCTTTAGCTGTGGGAGCGACACAATCGTTAAATGGTTTTGTGGTTTATCGAGACAACATAGCTATTACTAGTATTATCACTGGCTCTACATATAACGATACGACTGCAGAACAATTTGCCACATACGAATATTATGTAAAAGCAATCTATGCTAATCCCAATGGTGATTCTGAACCATCAAATGCAGTTTCAATAACTCTAGATGGTCTTTTACCTGTTGTGAACCTTTTTGCCGTAGTAGAATATTATGATGTTTATTTGAATTGGGATGTTAATAGCTACGTAGCTGTGACTAAGAATGAGAGATTATCTGGAAATAACCGAACATATGGTGAGGATAATATTGCAAATACTTCGAGAGTATCCATACAAGGTTTCAAGGTATATCGAAACAATGAGTTTTTATACGAAACAGCTTCTAATGAGTATTTTTATAATGACTTTGCGTTAGCTTATGGAGAATATACCTATTCTGTTTCCATCGTTTATGACATAGGGGAGTCTCCGCCTAAGGAAACCGTAGCTATGGTATATAATATCGCACCTCCTCAAAACTTAGTACCCACAGCTGGAATCACTTCTATAGACTTGACATGGGGTGCTCCAATGAGTGTTGAGGGTATATTAGGCTACAAGGTTTATAGAGATGAAATAGCTATTTCAGGGACGACCACTAATCTGTTTTTTACAGATAGCAATCTGGTAAACGGAATATCATATAAATATTTTGTGACTACTATTTATGTTACAGGAGAATCAGAGCCTTCAAATATGGTCGAAGCTGCTTTATTGACACTGCTGCCTCCGACAAACCTGGTGAGTGATGTCGTATATTATGACGTATTTTTGAGCTGGGAAATGTCAATGTCGCACCGTTTGGGTTCTCGAGATGTTACTTTTATCGGGTTTAACGTCTATCGTGATGGCGAATTGTTAACAGAAAATCCTATAGGTGATTTAAATTTTGGCGATGTGGATTTACTGCCGGGACAATATGTTTACAGAATCGTAGCTTTATATTTTGAGGGCGAATCAGACGCAGTAGAAGAAAATGTGACAGTCTATGAGCTAGCATCACCTATAAATTTAATGGCTACTACCGATGATGAGCAGGGGCTCGTCAGTTTAGCATGGGAAGCTCCTCTCATATCTTCAGGAGAACCTGCAAGTGGCCTCATAGGTTATTTAGTGCACCGTGATGGTGTGAATTTGACAGAAGTACCTATAGTTGACGTGAGTTTTTTAGAAAAAGAGCTTTCACCAGCCACATATATTTATTCTGTTTTTTCTAAATATGAAACAGGAGAATCAATACCCATACAGATAGAAGCGACAATCAATCCTGTGTCGGATTTTGAAATAAACCCACACTTGAAAACAGAACTTTTAGGAAATTTCCCAAATCCATTTAATCCAGAAACACATATTTCTTTTGCTTTAGCAAAGCAAAGCGATGTGGAGATAGATATTTTCAATGTGAAAGGGCAAAAAATAAAGACGTTATTTGATGGTGTGCTTGATGGTGGAGAACATGTCTTGCTATGGAATGGAAAAGATGATTTTGGGTACAATGTAGGTAGTGGTATTTACTTCTATAGAATGAAAACAAATGATTATTTGACTATCAAAAGAATGGTTTTGCTCAAATAGTTTCTTGCAATGGAAATTAAAAGATGATTCAATATTTTTTAGACATGTTTTCACAGATGGGTTATTTTGGTATCATCATTATGATGGCGATAAATTTCTCTTTTATACCTTTCCCTTCGGAAGTAATAGTGCCGCCGGCGGGTTATTTAGCCTCACAAGGTGAGTTCGATTTATTATTCGTAATCATTTGCTGCATTATAGGGAGTCTCCTTGGTGCGACATTTAATTATTATTTTGCTTTTTTTTTAGGTAGAGCAGTTGTATATAAATTTGCAGATTCAAAAATAGGACATATGCTACTACTAAATTCAAAAAAAGTTAAATATGCAGAGGATTATTTTAATAAATATGGGAAAAGTTCTGTGTTTATAGGGTGTTTGATTCCAGCTGTTAGGCAGTTAATCTCGTTACCAGCAGGGCTAGCCAAAATGCATTTTCCGAAATTTATCTGTATGACAGCTATAGGGGCAGGTATTTGGGTAACAATATTAGCCATGTTGGGATATTATGTTGGTGAAAATCAAGTATTGTTGGCAACATATACAAGGGAAATATCTATTGTGCTGATTGCTATAATCATAGTTTATGTAGCAATCTTGATATATAGAAAAAGTAGAAAAAATAATTAATAATAACAGAATTTTGAAAAAAAACTTTACAAAAAACAGGTTCAAAATTTTTGTGGTCAAGAAATAATGGGAAAGGAGGATTCATGGCAATCTCAAAACAGGCCAAGCAGGCGATCATGGTAGAGCATCGACTCCATGATAATGACACTGGTTCACCAGAAGTCCAAATTGCGATTATGTCGGAGCGGATAAAGGCTTTGACAGAGCATTTGAAAATTCACAAAAAAGACTTTTCTACGCGAAGAGGGCTTCTAAAAATAATCGGACAAAGACGCAATTTGCTCGATTATCTTATAAAAATTGATATTATAAGATATCGTGCAATAATAAAGAAGCTTGGATTAAGAAAATAATGATAATGGGGGAGATTTGAATTAATTTCCCCTTTTCTATTTTTTTATTCTAGTGTTGTTAAAAGAAAACAGCATATCATAATATCAGAGAGAATGATTGGAAAAGGCAATAAATAAAAGATGTCACAGTGCGAATACATGTCTTTTGTTTATTGCCCAACGGATATATACTCTCACATTAAAATAGTAGGACAGGAATAATGTCCAGCAAAGGAGAATATGATGCAGCAACATGCATTTAAAGAATTTACAAAATCCGTAGAAATAGGCGGTAAAGTAATAGAAATTAAAACAGGGAAAATTGCAAAACAAGCAAACGGTTCTGTAATTATTTCATGCGGTCAAACTGTACTTTTATGTACGGCAGTTATGGGCAATTTAGGAAGCGAAATGACAGATTTCTTCCCATTAACGGTTGACTATGTAGAAAAAATGTATGCCTCAGGTAAAATACCCGGAGGTTTTTTTAAGAGAGAGGCGAAACCTTCCACAAACGCTACTTTAATCTCTCGTTTAATCGATCGATCCATCAGGCCTCTGTTTCCAGAAGGTTTCAGAAATCCTGTTCATGTGGTCGTGAGTCCCTTGTCTTATGATGGGATAAATGACCCTGCAACGCTTGGCATCGTAGGAGCTTCTACGGCATTGTCAATATCAGACATCCCATTCCTAGGCCCCATCGCAGGAGTGACAGTGGGGTTAGTAAATGAAGAATTGATCATTAACCCTACTATTGAAGAGCTTGACATTTCACTTTTGGATTTAAGCATAGGTGGTTCAGAGGCATCAGTGGTGATGATAGAAGCTGGTGCAAAGGAAGTCACAGAGAGTAAAATACTAGAAGCTATATACTTTGGACATGAATACATTAAAATTTTATGTAAAGCACAATCTGAATTTACGCAAGAAATAGGAAAGGCAAAAGTAGAAGTCGTATTAGACACAATTCCCGAAAATATCATCAATTCTTTAGATGAAAAATATGGAAATTCTATCAAAGAGACAATGTTGGTTAAAGGAAAGCAAGAAAGGCAAAATGCGATAGATAGTCTAAGCGATAAAATAATAGTAGAAACTGCCGAAAGACAAGGTGAAGAAGAATTTTCAAAAAACGAAAGATATGTTAAACTTGCGATCGACGATTTAATAAAAAAATATGTTCGTCAAACCATTCTGTATGATCAAAATAGAGCTGATGGTAGAGGAGTGGACGATATACGGGATATTAGTATAGAAATTGACTACTTGCCCATTGTACATGGCTCTGCGTTGTTTACCAGAGGGGAAACGCAAGCGTTGGGTTGTATCACTTTAGGAACATCTGATGATGAGCAAATCATTGACGGGCTTGACAAAGAGTATAAAAAGACTTTCTTTTTGCACTATAATTTCCCTCCATTCAGTGTTGGTGAAACTGGCAGAATGGGTAGTCCAGGTAGGAGAGAACTAGGTCATGGAGCTTTAGCCGAAAGAGGCCTTGAGTACATTATTCCTAATAAAGATGAGTTTCCATATACCATACGAATTGTTTCTGAAATATTGGAATCAAATGGGTCATCTTCTATGGCAACTGCTTGTGTGAGTTCATTAGCTTTAATGTCAGCTGGCGTACCTGTAAAGACAGCTATAGCAGGTATTGCAAATGGGCTGATTATGGAAGGCGATAAATTTATTGTTTTAACAGACATTCAAGGCTTGGAAGACCACCTCGGAGACATGGATTTTAAAGTAATAGGTACAGAAAACGGTGTTACAGCTATGCAGATGGATATTAAAATCGAAGGAATTAGCAAAGAAATAATGACAATTGCCCTAGAAAAAGCAAGGAAAAGCATAATGACGATATTAGGATACATGAAACAAGTCATAGAAAAACCTCGTAGAGAACTAAAAGATAATGTACCTAGAATAGATACCTTACATGTAGATCCTAGCAGATTGGGAGAAATAATTGGTGCATCAGGTAAAATTATAAAAGCCATAATAGAGGAAACGAAAGCCAGTATTAATATAGAAGATACTGGGTTAGTTCAAATAGCTTCGTCAGATGTCAAAATGATAAATAGGGCAAAAGAATTGATATTGAGCATTATCACAGAGCCCAGTGCTACAGAATGGTATGAGGGTGTTGTGAGTCGTGTAGAAGCATTCGGAGTATTTGTCAAATTTATGAATGGTTACAAAGAAGGAATGGCACATGTTTCAGGGCTTCCTGTGCCGAGGGGTGAGCAAGTTTCCGATCATTTTAAGATAGGAGATCCTATCAGAGTCAGACTTTCCGAATCTGATAAACCCGGTAAAATAGCACTTTCAACTAAAGAATTTGGAGATGATCCACTACCTAAAAAAAATACATTTGAAAGAGATAGAGGATATGACCGAGATAGAGGGTTTGATAGAGCAAGAGGTCGTGATGGTGACAGAGACAGGAACAGAAGAGATGGATTTAATAGAAAGAGGTTTAATCAATAACTATTAGTGATGTAGGTAATAAATAACGGAGGACGATGCAGATGGATTATAAAGTAAAAGATATGAGTTTGGCAAGCTATGGAAGAAAAGAAATCGAAATTTCTGAGAAAGAAATGCCCGGTCTAATGGCTTTAAGAGAGAAATACGGAAAGGAAAAACCTTTAGAAGGTGTGCGTGTTATGGGCAGTCTTCATATGACTATTCAGACAGCCATATTAATAGAGACGTTAACGGAGCTGGGTGCGAGTGTTCGTTGGGCTAGCTGTAATATTTTTTCGACCCAGGACCATGCAGCCGCTGCAGTAGTTGAAAAAGGTGTACCTGTTTTTGCATGGAAAGGCGAAACTCTAGAAGAATATTGGTGGTGTACTAAAAAAGCACTGCTCTATGGTGATGAATTAGGTCCTCAAATGATAGTTGACGATGGGGGAGATGCTACATTGATGATACATGAGGGTTACAAACTAGAAGAGGAGTATTCCCAAACAGGTAGATTGCCAGAAGTCACTACATCAAATACAGAATTTAGAATTTTACAGAAATGTCTACTCGAAGGGATGGAAGAACATCCCCATAGATGGCATAAAATTGCCAAAGAGGTTAAAGGTGTTTCAGAAGAGACCACTACGGGTGTACATAGACTATACGAAATGTTTAAAGAAGGTAGATTGCTGTTTCCTGCAATAAACGTAAATGACTCTGTCACAAAATCAAAATTTGACAACCTCTATGGATGCAGAGAATCACTCGCAGATGGCATTAAAAGAGGAACAGATATTATGGTGGCTGGCAAAATCGTCGTTGTTTGTGGCTATGGTGACGTAGGAAAAGGTTGTTCTCAATCCATGAGAGGATTTGGAGCTAGAGTGATAGTCACAGAAATAGACCCCATATGTGCTTTGCAAGCAGCCATGGAAGGATATGAGGTAAAGACTTTAGAAGATGCTATCTCAGAAGCAGATATATTTGTGACTGCGACTGGAAATTGTGATGTAATAACCGTAGAGCATATGTTAAAAATGAAAGATCAAGCCATAGTATGCAATATCGGACATTTTGACAATGAAATCCAAGTAGAAAAACTTTATGCCTATCCCGGCGTGGTCAAAAAAAATATTAAACCACAAGTCGACAAAATAATATTTGCTGATGGACACTGTATTATTCTTTTGTCAGAAGGTAGGTTGGTTAACCTAGGTAACGCAACAGGCCACCCTTCTTTTGTAATGAGTAACTCTTTTACAAATCAAGTATTAGCACAAATCAAAATATGGACGGAAAATTTACCTTTGGGAGTTTTTATGTTACCTAAAGAGTTAGATGAAGAGGTCGCAAGATTGCATTTAGACAAGCTCGGTGTGAAGCTAACAAAACTAACAAAAGAACAAGCAGACTATATAGGTGTTTCGATAAGTGGCCCATATAAATCAGAACATTATAGGTATTAGTGTCAGTAACGTAGCTGAATATGATTTCGTACAAAAATCTGAGACTTAAATAAAGCAGGAAATAAAATGCAACAAGAAAGATTAATCAAAAAGTTTAAAGAACGAAAATCTCAAGTAGCAGTCATAGGTCTCGGGTATGTAGGATTGCCTTTGGCTGTTGCTGTAGCGAGAAAAGGATATCATGTTATAGGAATTGACGTTAGCGATTTTTGTATTCAAAATGTAAATGCGGGAAAGAATTATATTGATGATGTTGATGATGATGAATTAAATAGTTTAGTAAACAAAGGCTATCTAAAAGCTAGCGACAACTACTCGTTGTTGAAAACTGTAGATGTTATTTTAATAGCAGTTCCGACACCATTGGACAAATACCACCAGCCAGACATGAGCTTTATAAAATGCTCTATAAATAGTATAAAGAAACATATTTCTACTGAAACTCTTTTAGTGCTGGAAAGTACGACTTATCCGGGCACTACAGAGGAGCTCATCGTTCCGCCGATAAAAGAAAGAGGTTTTATTATTGGAAAAGATGTATTTGTTGCATACTCACCAGAGCGTGTTGATCCCGGTAACGTGAGCTATCATACAGCAAACACTATCAAGGTAGTAGGGGGTATCACAGAAAATTGCAATGCTGTCGCCAAAGCTTTTTATGAAAGTATTTTAGAAGCATCTGTTTATGTAGTATCATCACCTGCTGTAGCTGAAATGGAAAAGATATACGAAAACACTTTTCGTAATATAAACATCGCATTAGCAAATGAAATGACAATTTTGTGTGAAAGGATGGGTATTTCTATCTGGGAGGTTATAGAAGCAGCAAAAACAAAACCGTATGGTTTTATGGCTTTTTATCCTGGTCCCGGGGTTGGTGGACATTGTATACCAATTGATCCATTTTACCTGACTTGGAAAGCTAGAGAATATTCATATCATACCAGATTGATAGAGCTAGCAGGCGAAATAAATATGGAAATGCCACAGTTTGTTCTCGAAAAAGCCATTAAAATATTGAATAAAAATAAACTTGCTATTTCAAAAGCAAGGATTTTTTTATTAGGAGCTGCGTACAAAAAAAATATTCGCGATGTCCGTGAATCTCCAATCCATTACTTGATCACATTATTAGAAGATTGGAATGCGTGTTTTGATTACCATGACCCTTTTGTTCCAAAATTTTGTAATGAGTTAAATGGGAAACTGTACACAGCAATTTCCTTGGATAAAATTGGTGAATATGACCTCGTGATCATGATGACTGATCACAATAGCTTTGATCTAGCCGAGATTGCTTCAAAAGGAAAACATATATTGGATACAAGAAACGCCTTTCATGACTTTGATTTAGACAATATCACGAGGTTATAGGTGACATTAACCCTCATTTAAAATAAAATCACCTAGAAGAACCGTAGTGGCGATCTCCTGATCTGCGAGAAAAATATCAATGGGAGATTGGTGCTACGGGCCTCAAGCGAGGACTAGTAGAAATATATTTCACATGCATCTCACTGTATTCTCTCATCTTTTTAAATAGCTCTCTTAAGTATTTTTCCTGATAATTGAAATGTTTATTTACGATATTCCAATTGAACATACTTTTTTCTTGAGCCAAGCAATCAGATGAGGATAACACGTAGATGTTATTGAAATCAATAGATGGCCAAAAGGGGAAAACCCTACAGTACAATGGCCTGATCTCTAATGGTAGATTACACCCCTCATCAGTTAAGAATATACATTTCTCATTGATCGTTTTTAACTTTAGTCTATTATTCTCGTAGAAAATTTTATCGAAAAGAGGATACGATGTGATTGATAGAGCGTCTCGCAAAGCATTGCTAATAGAATCTTCAATTACAAAATAGTCGAATGGCATATTGATATATTCCGACACTTTTAGCATGTCATCATAAAATATACCAATTTGGTAGTCATTTTTCATTTCTTTAAAAACACAACACCCACCACCATTACCGTGACATTTAGCACAAATATGGCTTTTGTGAACTTCATTTATTATATGTGGCTGTGCATTTTTCATAACAGACTACATGAATCCTGGTATTTTAATACCTCCTGTCAATTTCGACATATCATTATCAATCTCATTTGAAATAGTTTTATACACATCTTTTATGGCTGCTAGTATCAAGTCTTCTAGCATTTCAACGTCATCTGGATCAACAGCTTCTGGATTAATTTTTATTCTTTGAATATCATATTTTCCATTCATTTGAACGGTTACCATCCCTCCACCAGAGGAAGCTGTCCAAACTTTCTCTTCTAGTTCTTTTTGTTGTTTCATTAATTCTGCTTGCATCTTTTGCATTTTCTTTTGCAATTCTTGAAACTGCTTTCCATTACCTGGAAACATCATGGCCTCCTGATTGGTTATAAATAAACCATATTTTCTTTTGTTTTAATTTCTTTAAAACGGTACCTTTTATTCTTTTTCACCTATATCGCCCTCTGTTCCTTCAGTCCAAAATTCTTCTCCGTTTTGAATACACGAAATATCATGGACAGAATCGTCAGGAAGCAGGTTAATCAGCTTTACACCTTGTGTAACTCTGCTCAAGACTCTGAGAGAAGCGACACTTTGCCGAATTATCAGTCCATTTTTTGTCACAATCATCAAATCATCTGAGTCTATAACTTCCATGACTGAAATCAATTTTCCGTTTCTAGCGGAGTTTTTGATAGTAATCACCCCACGCCCTCTTCTGCTTAGTTTAGCTGTGTAGTCTTCTACATCGGTTCTTTTTCCGTAGCCATTTTCTGTGATAGCTAGTATTGTTCCCCCTCTTTTTACTACAACCATCGCAGTGATAAAATCGTTTTCACGGAGGAACATCCCTTTTACACCTATGGATCCACGCCCAGTGTTTCTGACAAGAGATTCATTGAATCTTAGAGCAAGACCGCTAGAAGATGCAAGTATCACGTCATTTTCACCATCTGTTATCTTTGCTTGAACCAATTCGTCATCTGCCATTAATTTGATAGCTTTGATACCATTTGCACGTGGATTTTGAAATGCAGACAAAGAAGTTTTGTTTAAAATGCCCTTTTTTGTAACCATTAAAATGCTTTGAGTGCTATTAAAACCTGAGGTTGTCAACATTGCTTTGACTTTTTCATTTTTTTCTAACTCAATGAAGTTTACTAGTGCCTTGCCCCTGGCTATTCTGCTAGCTTCAGGTATCTCATAGACTCGTAGCCATAGGCACTTGCCAAAATTTGTAAAGAAAAGGACATAATCATGTGTAGAAGCTATGAATATATCTTGTATAAAGTCATTTTCTTTTAAAGTCGAACCAGACATTCCACGTCCACCCCTTGCCTGAGTCCTATAAGTGACCAGAGGCAATCTTTTGATATAACCTTCATGTGATATTGTTACGACTACAGTTTCATTTGGAATCAAGTCCATAGGTGTGATTTCGCCTTCGATATCCATGAGTATTTCTGTTCTTCTTTCGTCTTTAAATTTTGCCTTCATTTCGTTAGTTTCTTTGATGATTATTTCCATTCTTAACTTTTTGTCTTCGAGGATTGCTTTTAGTTCGGCTACAGTTTTCAGAATTTCATTGTACTCGTTTTCTATTTTTTCTCTTTCGAGACCTGTTAATCTCGCTAGTCTCATATCAAGTATTGCTTTAGATTGTATTTCAGACAAACCAAACCTATCCTGCAAAGCTTGATTTGCTTCGGCAGTGGATTGAGAATTTCTAATAGTTTCAATCACTGAATCGATATTGTCAAGAGCAATTCTATATCCTTCTAAAATGTGTAGTCTTTCTTCAGCATTTCTTAGTAGATACTGGGTTCTCCGAACTATAATATCATGTCTATAATTTATAAATTCTAAACAGAGCTCTTTCATGTTTAAAATCTTTGGGATACCATTGACTAGAGCAAGATTAATGACTCCAAATGTCCCTTGTAGTTGGGAATGTTTATAAAGATTGTTTAAGACTATATTCGCGTCAGCATTTCTTTTGACAATAATCAACAACCTCATTCCTTGCCTACCTGACTCATCTCGAATGTCAGAAATTCCTTCTACTTTTTTATCTTTGACCAGCTCTACTATTCTTTCGATTAAAAGATTTTTTGACAGTTGGTATGGTATTTCAGAGATCACTATTTGTTCACCACCATCTTTTCTTTTTTCGATGCTTGCCCTTGCTCGAACTCTTACTCGACCTCTTCCTGTCTTGAAATATTCTAAGATACCATTTCTTCCGATGATGAAACCACCAGTCGGAAAATCAGGACCTTTTATATAGTCCACTAGTTGTGTAGGTTCAATATCAGGATTGTTTATTAATGCTATTATTGCATCACAAACTTCAGCGATGTTGTGCGGAGGCATACTAGTCGCCATACCTACTGCGATGCCTGATGCTCCATTTACCAACATGTTTGGAAATTTTGATGGAAAGACTTCTGGTTCTTTTCTAGTGTCATCATAATTTGCTTTAAAATTCACAGTTTCTTTATCGAGATCATCCATCAAATCCACAGATGCTTTTTGTAACCTTGCTTCTGTGTAACGCATTGCAGCGGGAGGATCTCCGTCTATAGAGCCAAAATTACCTTGTCCATCTACTAGCTGGTATCTCATCATCCAGGGCTGTGCGAGTCTCACTAAGGTAGGATAAACTACTTGTTCTCCGTGTGGATGATAATTTCCAGAGGTGTCACCTGCTATTTTTGCACATTTTCTAAAATGGGCACCGGGTGTTAAATTTAGTTCATGCATTGCAAATAAAATTCTTCTTTGAGATGGTTTGAGTCCATCGCGAGCATCAGGCAAAGCTCTTGCCACGATGACACTCATTGAATATTCCAAATACGATTTCTTTAGTTCTTCTTCTACTTCAACATTTATTAATTTAGATTTATCTTCTGACATTAAATTAAACTCCTTTTTGTTTCCTTTACAAGAAACTCTTTTTAAACATCGAGATTTTTTACATATCTAGCGTTTTCTTCGATAAATTTTCTACGCGGCTCGACCTCATCTCCCATTAAAAGGGTAAACATCCTGTCTGCTTCTACAGCATCTTCTATTTTAATTCTTATTATTGTTCTTTTTGAGGGATCTAGAGTTGTTTCCCAGAGTTGCTCGGCATTCATTTCTCCGAGACCTTTGTATCTTTGAATCATTGCTCCTTTTTCACCTATTTCAAGAATTGCTCTATCACGTTCTTCTTCACTGAATACATAAATCTCTTTTTTGCCTTTTTTTACTAAGAAAAGAGGAGGTTTTGCTATGTAAATATGCCCGTTTTCTATCATCGGCCTCATGTATCTAAAAAAGAATGTCAGCAAGAGAGTACAAATATGCTGACCATCGACATCAGCATCAGCCATGATAATTACTTTATTATATCTGAGTTTATTTAAATCAAAATCATCGCCTATACCTGCTCCCAGAGCCATGATGATAGGTTGTATTTTGTCATTTCCTAGCACTTTATCTATTCTGGCTTTTTCTGTATTCAACATCTTGCCCCAAAGAGGTAATACCGCTTGGAAATTTCTATCTCTGCCTTGCTTTGCAGAACCACCAGCAGAATCTCCTTCTACAAGAAATATCTCTGTCGTAGTATTATCTGAGAGAGAGCAATCGGCAAGCTTGCCGGGCAAGCTCCCAGAGTCCAACAGCCCTTTTCTGCGAGTCAAATCTCTTGCTTTCCTCGCCGCATCTCTGGCTCTAGCTGCTGAAATAGCTTTTAGACAAATATCTTTAGCAGTTTTGGGGTTTTCTTCAAAGAATATTGTAAGTTTTTCACCTACAACAGAGTTTATAAAGCCCTCGACATCAGAATTTTGGAGTTTTGTCTTCGTCTGTCCCTCAAATTGTGGGTTGGGAACTTTTACAGATAACACAGCTGTGATACCTTCTCTTACATCTTCGCCCGAAGGGAGTACTTTTTCATTTTTATCTAATCCTGTAGATTTTATGTAATTGTTTATTGTCCTCGTGAGAGCCGTTTTAAAGCCGCTAAGATGGGTGCCACCTTCGATATTATTAATATTATTTGCATAGCAATATATATTGTCAGAGTATCCATCATTGTATTGTATTGATAATTCAAATGAGAGACGATCTCTTTCTCCAAAAACATAAATTGGTTCTTTAAACAAAGTTTTCTTTGCTTCATTAAGGTATTCAACAAATGAATTGATCCCTCCATCGTATTTAAAATGATGGTGTTTTGCTGTCCTTTCATCTGTCAATTGGATAATGATGCCTCTATTTAAAAATGCTAGTTCTCTCAAACGGCTGGTGAGGTACTCAAAACTAAAATTTACAGTTTCAAATATTTCAGGGTCTGGTTTAAATCTGATCCATGTTCCTGTTTTTGTCGTTTCTCCTATGACTTCCAGATCAGATGCGATGATACCTTTATGAAAAAATTGCCTAAAAATTTTACCTTTTTGAGAAACTCTTACCTCAAACACTTCTGAAAGAGCATTTACAACAGAAACTCCTACACCATGCAAGCCCCCAGCTATTTTATAGGTCTTATCATCAAATTTACCCCCAGCATGCAGTATTGTCAAGACTACTGTGACACCTGGCAAATTTTCTTCTTTGTGAATATCAGTGGGTATGCCTCGACCATTGTCATCTACTATCACACAGCCATCTTCGGTAATCCTGACATCTATTGTGTTACAATAACCAGTCAGGGCTTCATCTATAGAATTATCTACTACCTCATAAACCAAGTGATGTAACCCTCTTTCGTTAGTACCACCTATATACATGGCTGGTCTTTTGCGGACCGCTTCTAAACCCTTTAAAACCTTGATTTTATCCGAATCATATCTTTCTTCAATCATTCAAACCTCTTAGAAATAATTATCATCTTTTTTATATGCTAGGAGACAGAAATTATATAACTCTTTTTTGTCAACAAGTTTTTGATTTTAAACGTTTTTTTTGAATGAACAAGAGTAGACCACAGCTTAATAAAAGACATATAACAGAAGGTCTTACATATAGATAGTAGTGATAAAAAGGAGTCAGATAAACATTGAGTTTTTTATAAAAAAACGTGCCTTCTGAGCTACGAAAAGCCATAACGGAACTCTGATGGCAAAAAAAATTAGAAAAACCACAAAAAAAGGTGTTGTAACTGATATTTCTGAATATTTCTTTATGGCTACTCTATATATTTTTTGAAAACTACTCCATGCTTTGAAAACTCCCATATGTATTCTATGTAAAACCCTTCGGTGTCCCCTCCGAAAAGTCGAAAAACACCCAATTTCCAATCGAGAAAACCGCACCCAATCTAGTATTCTGAGTCCTTCCCTGTACGGCTCCTGTACCGATTCCTAAAATAAGCGGGATAGAAGCGGGAAAAGCACAAGGAGGTACTGATTGTATCGTCGATCGGAAAGCTCTGCCACGGAGTCCCCTCCGAAAAGTCGAAAAAATAACCTATTTCTGTAGGGAATGCAATTTTTCGTTCCGCTATCGTATTAAAATCCAATATGTTACGGGACATAAAATTGAGTCTCCTTGCATCAAATAGGGTTTTCGGAGGGGACACCTTCGGTTTGTAAAATCCTTTGTAGGCTCGATTTATGTTGACAAAAAAAGTCACCTTATTTACGTTGATCGAAAATAAAAATTATTAATACGTGAGGTATTTTAACATGAGATTAGAAATGTTCTTTCATTTCGACGGCAATTGCCGTGAAGCAGTAGATTTTTATGCAAGAGTTTTTAACACTGAAGTGCGAAATTTGATGACCTACGGTGAAGCTCCAGCTGACCCAAACAACCCTGTATCAGAAAGCGATAAAAACAAGATAGTGTATGCAGGGATACTTTTAGAAAATATGACAGCAATGTTTTCTGATGTGCCTTCAGGCAGTGGTTTCAAAGCTGGTAACAATATTAGTCCCACTATTAGCACAAATGATAAAGAGAAAGTCAGAAGGATTTTTAGCGAACTCTCTGAAGGTGGCGAGGTATTTTTTGATCTTGCACCTACTTTCTTTTCAGAACTATTTGGCATGGTTACTGATAAGTTCGGAGTTCACTGGCAGATATTGTTTTATGAGGAAAAGGCGTAAATCAAATTATAAAAACAAAGGAGATATAAAATGTCAAAATATGAAGAAGGATTAAGACTGATCGAAGAGAGATGTGGCAACGGCAAGGATAATCTCATAGCCCTTGCGACCATCTCAATAGAACCGAACAATGAAGGAAAACCTACTCCTCGTGTTCGAGATGTGTGTGCATATTACGAAAATGGGGTGTTTTACATCTCTACTCATGCAAAATCTGCTAAAATGAGAGAAATAGCACAAAACAAAGAGGTCGCATTTTCAGTTTGCGGGCAGTGGATTTCAGGCAAAGGAATTGGTGAAAATATCGGTTGGGTCAAAGACGAAAAGAACTCCGAAATCAGAGCAAAGATGAAAAAATATTTCAACTGGTTTGATGAGGTCGGTGGAGAGGATAATCCTGACTCAATCGTTCTGCGAGTTACCATTGCGAAAGCTACAGTAATCAAAGATCATGGAGCTGTGCGTTATGTAATAGATTTTGTGAACAGACTTTAGATGTTTTTGAAAAAATTGTTAAAATGAGTGGGAAGAAGAAATGGTGTATCCATTTATTACCGAAAGTTAAAAACAATAAGGAGAAAACATGAAAAAACAAATAATTTGTGTATTTATCACATTTATACTTTTGATTACTTGTATTACTATTGTGGCACAAAGTGCCAACGTTTCAGATTTGGAGGAAAACATGGAACAAACAAATTATGTATTTAATCCCGAGATAAGCTACACACAGCTTGCTGACTTAGTTTTTCATGTATTGGCTTATATGAAAATCAATAATGCTTCTGATTTATATGATGAAGCTTATATCGAGAGAATGGCTATAGAAAAAACTGACTTTGAGTATGACATTATACCTCATATAGAGGGATTGAAAGAGTATTACAACCAAAACTTTGGGAGATTAGCGATTATAAATTTTATGCCATTTTATGTTGGGAGTTTACAAGACCTGAGAAACCGTCTATCGAATTTTCAGGATTTCACATCTGAGGACAAGGATCTTTTTATCAATCCATTTCTTGATATATTAGAGAGTGAGTCTGTATTTTACTATGACTATTGGGATAAATTTCACAGAGACAATGTAGAGTATAGACAAAGCGTTGAAAACAGACTGAAAGCAGAACTGCATAAGTTTTCTTGTATTTATAAGTATCACAATGTTCAACCTTTTATGGTTTTATCATACTCAATCACTCGTTGGGGTAGAGGTTTTAATAGAAGTGGGTATGTCTCGAGTGCTGTGCCTTTTCCTAAAAATGATAATGATTTCAACTATACCTTGATAATGATTTTGCACGAGCATACTCATTCATTTACAAATGCTTTATTGAACGGCAATATCTCTATGGATGATGACTCTTTTGATTTGTCAGAAAGTCTGGCGATTTTAGCAGATTATTATTTGATAAAAGCGGTTGATGAAACACTCTTACCAGATTACTTTAAAGTGTTTGGTGTTGAGTCAGATAAAGACTTTTTGAAACGTTTTGTAATAAATGAAAAACTGCATGGTAAACTGATGAAGAAAATAGATGATATACTATCTGTCCGATTATATTGGAACTGGTTAGAGGATAGAGAAAATTGGAAAATCACCAAAAAAACTGGTTATCCTATAACTTTTGATTCTGAAAATGTAAAAAATGGTGAATTATCTGTTGTCATAGAACAAACAACTGATTTTGTTGACTGGCATGCGATTTGGGTGCCACTGCCTAGCAATTATGAAGGGGAGCAAATCACATTGTCTGGATATATTAAAACGGAAAATGTATCTGATGGTTATGCTAGTTTGTTCATGGAAGTAAACCCCCAATTAGGCTATGCTTATTTGGGAGACAATGTAGTGACCGGCACTACAGATTGGACAAGATACGAAATCAGCTTAAATATGACACCTTCAAAAACCACTTCAATTGTCATTGGTGGAGTCTTGGTAGGCAAAGGCAAGATGTGGTTAAATGATCTCAGGGTCAGTATAGACAAAAAAGATTTATCGGAAGCAATAACTATAGAATCGAGACATTACCCTGCTGCTGATGACAAAGAATTTGATGAAGGATCAAAAGTTGAGTTTTCAAATCTTAATGAAGAAGTTATCCAAAATTTAGAATTACTCGGTAGAATCTGGGGATTTCTAAAATATCATCATCCAGAGATTGCCAAAGGAAAATATAATTGGGATTATGAATTATTTAGAATTTTACCAGAATTTTTACAAATATTTAACGAAGATCGGCAAAATGAACGAGACCTATTGATTCTGGACTGGATAAGCAAATTAGGAGAAATAAATTATGATGTACCTGCCCCTGAAACTCAACCTGATGCTTATCTAAAGCCTGATTTTAATTGGCTCGAAAATAGTGATATGCGTGATGACTTAAAAAATAGACTCCGAGAAATTTATATTTATAGAAATCAAGACGAAAATTATTATTTATCGATGACGCCCAATGTGGATAATCCGATATTTACTTTTGAAAGAGCGTATGGTGGTATGGTTTTTCCAGACCCTGGATTTCGCCTATTGTCTCTATATAGATTTTGGAACATGATAAACTATTTTTTTCCCTACAAGTACATAACAGATAAAGATTGGAATGATGTCTTAGCTGAGTATATACCAGAGTTTTTGAAAGCTACAAATAGATATGAATATGAAATCATCACCCTCAAACTCATAGCGGAAGTGCAGGATACTCATGCCATAGTGAGTAATAAATATGAGATCGAAATCAAAAGAGGAGATTATTATCCACCATTTCGAGTTTGGTTTGTAGAGAACAGATTGGTTGTTGTCGACTATTTCAATCCAGAACTCAAAGAAACAGCCGGTCTTGAAATCGGAGATATTATCACTCATATAAAAGGAGAAACTGTTGAATCGATAGTAGAGAGGCTAAAAACAGAATATCCAGCTTCAAATCAAGCCGCAAGGCTGACCTTTATCTCAAAAGATATATTGCGTTCTACCGAAAACACTATTGAAATTGATTATATTTCAAAAGAGATAGCCCAAAAGAAGCAATTGGAACTTTATGAAAAAGAAAAAATAAAATTTTACAACAGGGTTTTCTGGGATGTCAAGGAAGATGATGTAAGCTACAAATTTGTTGATGAAAATATCGGGTATATAAACATGGCATGTATCAAATTCGAAGATTTACCAAAAATATTTGATCATTTTAAAGATACAAAAGGTATAATTATAGATATCCGTAATTATCCATCAGCTTATGTTCTTCATCATTTGGGTTCTTATTTTGTTTCAGAACCGACACCTTTTGTAAAATTTACAATAGGTAATAAAAATAACCCCGGTGAATTTACATTCACCGAAGCTTATGAGATTGAAAGCAAAGGAGAAACATATAAAGGTAAACTAATAGTAATAGTAAATGAAATTTCGGTGAGTCATGCAGAATTCTCAGCAATGGCTTATAGGGTAGGCAATAATACAACCATTGTAGGTAGCACTACAGCTGCTGCAGATGGCAATGTATCGGGTATCACCTTACCGGGTGCGATATATACAGGTATTTCAGGTATCGGTGTATATTATCCTGATGGCACACAAACACAGCGGATTGGGATAGTCCCTGATGTTTGGGTAGAGCCTACAATAGAAGGCACTAGGCAAGGGCGAGATGAGGTATTAGAAAAGGCGGTTGAGATAATTAGAAGTCAGTGAGAAAGGAGGATATTTTATGAGATATTTTGAAAGTCCAGCTTATGCTGAATATTGTAAACGTGTCTATGGCTGCGATATGAGACAAATGGGTATGATAACTATAGAAGAGTTGGTATTGTTAAAGCGGGAGGTCACGTTACTACCTGATTCACGGATCTTGGATATGGGCTGTGGAGCAGGGCAGATATCACTTTATTTATCAGAATATTATCAATCATATGTTGAGGGGCTAGATTGTGATAAAGAGGCGATTGAATATGCAAAAAAAGTATATGAAGGTAATAAAGCACTGAGGTTTCACGCAATGGATTTCAACGATGTCCGATATGATGATGCTAGGTTTGATATGGTGTGTTTTATTGATACATTGTATTTCACTTTTACAAGGGACAATCTTCGCTCTTTATTAGACAAATGTTATGCTATGCTTAAAGAAAAAGGGAAGCTTGTAGTTTACTGGACAAATCTTCCACAAATGTTTGAAATGGACGTTCCTGATGCTGTAAATACAGAAGTAGGAAAGTGGAGTGTAGAGAATAATATTACTACGAAATGTGTGGAACTTACACACAAGCATAGACTGTTTTGGGCTAAAGCTTATGCGGTGGCTCAAGAAATGGATGAGATGCTACAAAATGAAATCCCAGATGAGTGGGAACACCTAAAAAATGAACGCAAAATCGTATCTGGACTGTGCGAAAGGGGAGATGCCGGTGGTATTTTTAGATGGCTTTATATTTTCACAAAGAAATAGAAAATTTGCTTTGACTTAATATAAAAAAAAGAAAATTCTTGACAAATTCAACTACAAAATAACATTGGTAAATATTAAAGAAAATGCAGGTGATAATGAAAAGAGCGGACATAAAAAATACACTGATCATCATACCAGTGTACAACTGTGAAAAACATTTAGATGAGCTTTTTCATAGGCTTAGTTTAGTTTCAGAGGAATGCCAAGTATTATGCATAAATGACGGGTCTACTGACAATTCGCTCCAAATGATAAAAAAGAATAATGTTAAATGCATAGATTTGTTTCGAAACACAGGAAAAGGTTATGCTCTGAAAACGGGGTTTGCACATGCAAAACTCAAAGGATATGAGTACGCACTCACCATGGATGCAGATTTACAGCATGATCCTAAAATCATACCCAATATTTTAAAGACACAAAACCTGTTCCATGCAGATTTGGTGATAGGATTCCGCAGATTCACTCTCAAAAATATGCCATTTGCTAGATTTTGTAGTAATTCAATTACAAGCTCTGTAGTGAGCTATATGTCAAACAGTAAAATACTAGACTCTCAATCTGGTTTTAGATTATATGATTTAAGTTTTATTGATGTTAAAAAAATAAAAACGACAAAATATCAAATGGAGACAGAAATTTTACTGAAATATTTAAAAAAAGGGGCAAAAGTTTTTCATACGGAGATACCTGTGATCTATAACGATGAAAAAAGTAATATATCGCACATGAGAGACATCTACAATTTTACTAAAGTGATGGTAAACGCGATGATAAATAAAAATGATCAGTAAATAACATAAATTATGAGGAATATTAATGAATATTTTGCTAGTAAATGATGATGGAATAGAATCAAAGGGGATTTGGGCGTTGTTTCATGCATTAGAAGAAAAAGAGCATAATGTTTGGATAGTAGCACCCAAAACAGAAAAAAGTGCCACTTCGCATTCAATCACCCTCAGAGATCCTCTCAGAATAGAAAAGGTGCAAGACAAAGTTTGGTCAGTGACAGGAACGCCAGTAGATTGTATTATTATGGCACTTGAAGAGTTGTTGTTCACAGAAAATGGGCAACCAATAGAAATACATCTTGTAATATCAGGTATTAATGCGGGACCAAATAGGGGAGACGATGTTCTCTACTCTGGCACAGTGGCTGCAGCAATAGAGGCTATGTGCTTTGGATACAAGGCGATAGCTTTATCTATTACTAGCCATTCTGATCAGTGTTTTGATACAGCAGTATATGTACTCAATTTTTTAATTGAAAAAGGAATCATTGACTACATTGGATATAGAGAAATATTGAATATAAATGTACCAAATGTAACAAAAGATAAATTAGAAGGTTATGTAATATGCCAAACAGGTTTTAGGAGATATCGAGATGTTTTAATCAAGCAAAAAGATAATAGAGACAAGGATATATATTGGATAGGAGGGTACCACCCAATATATGAAGAGAGCGAGTACGATCTCGATTATTTTGTAACAAAAGAGAATAAAGTCGCTATTTCCCCTCTAAAAATAGATTTTAATAATTACCCAAAGATACATGAAATGAAAAATTGGCTAGATGAGAAAAATGATTTAATATGAGATATGAAGACCAACGCAAAATAATGGTAGAAACACAATTAATAAACAGAGGATTAAAATCTCAAAAAGTTATTGATGCTTTTTTGAAAGTCCCTCGTGAAAATTTTGTTTCGGAAGACTGGAAAGAATACTCATACCGGGACCATCCAATTTCCATAGGGTGCAAACAAACCATTTCTCAGCCCTATATAATATCTTTGATGTTGTCTTTACTCGATTTAAAAGAATCAGATATAGTGCTAGAAATAGGTACGGGTAGTGGATACCAAACAGCTCTATTAGCCGAAATAGTTTCAGCTGTCTACACTATTGAAAGATTAGAGGAGCTCTTTTTGAAAGCAAAGTGTACGTTAAAAAAACTTGAATACAAAAACATACACTTTAAACTTGGTGACGGCTGCTTAGGCTGGGTACACGCATTGCCTCATATTTCCGAATTTGATAAAATAGTAGTTTCCGCTGGAAGTCCTAATACTCCTGAAAAAATATTGACACAATTGAAACAAGGTGGTAAAATGATAGTCCCCGAAGGCGACTTTAGTAGGCAAGAATTGATAGTATATGAAAAAAATGGAACAGAAATCATTCGCCACAAAAATGTAGGCTGTGCATTTGTTCCTCTGATAGGTGATGGTGCGTGGAAAAAGGAGTAAAACAATATATGAATTTAAAGTTTTTGAAAACATTATTAAAGTACAATAAAGAAATTGAAGTTATTGATTTTGATTTTTATAAAAATATAGATATATTGAGTAATTTAAACAAAAGTGAGATTCGTCGTCTCAATGATATATTTATCCCAAAACACTACAAAAAAGATGAGGTCATCGTACGCGAAAATAATCCTTTTGTCGTTTTGTATATAGTCAAGCATGGCAAGGTAAAACTGTGCATGAGTACCTCAGAGGGAGAAACTGTTACAAATATATTAGAACCCAAAAAACATTTTGGCGAGATGGGTATTTTTATAGATGCTAATAGGCTCAAATCAGCTATAGCTATAGAAGACACAGAGTTGATAGCTATCAAAAAAACAGATTTTCGGCAGTTTATAGTAAATCATCCCGGTACAGGAATAAAGCTACTCTTTAACCTTGGAAAAACTATTTCAAATGAGCTGTATCAAGTCTATAATATGATTAAATAAACAATGATAAAGACTTAATATGAAATATCGGAGCAATAAATCAATAAAATTTAGTTTCTATCTGATCACAGCAGTGATCTTATGTTTTTGTACATATTTTTACAAGTCTGTCATCCCTCATTTTTTGCTTTCAATTCTTTTTATTTCTTTTTGTAGTCCGTTTGTAAACTCTATAGAACAGCTTGGAGTAAAAAGATTTTGGGCAGTATTGATTTTTTATGCAATATTCTTTTTTAGTTTATTTTTAATAGGCTCATTGATATTGCCTGTATTGATAAAACAATTTAAAAGCCTTGCTCAAACATACAGTAATTTTATAAATCAAGAAAATCTTGACATTTATCAATTACCATATCTTGTAAATATTCAAAATATTATTGAAAACATCCAAAATTTGTTCCCTTTTATTGATTTTGAAAGCATTAAAAATAGTTTTTTTGAAAGTTCAAATGTTGTCATTCAAAGAATCCCTAATATGATTTTATCACAAACGGGTAATGCACTAAAGGTGTTTAGTTTTATTTTTACTGTTCCTATAGTCAGCTTTTTTATTCTAACAGACTATATTTTTTTAAAGAAAAAGGTTTACTCGATGATACCCAATAGATACTTTGAAATATCTATCATTATCATCGACAAAATAAAAGGCACTATTGGTATATACTTAAGAGCTTTACTAATAGAATGTACTATTGTAGGTGTTTTAGCGACTATTGTCCTATCGATACTGGGAGTAAAGTTTGGAGTATTGATCGGAATATTTGCAGGGATCACGAACGTAATCCCTTATTTAGGTCCATTAATGGGGATAGTCTTGGGTGGTGTAACAGTATTATTGACAGGAGGGTCTACGTCGTTGTTTATATGGACTGTATTAGGGATGTGGGGGGTTCAATTGATAGATAATACTTTAATATACCCCTTGGTCATGGGCAAGAATACAAACATACATCCTGTGTTTGTCATCCTCTCAATAGTAGCAGGTGGTCTTACTTTTGGATTGTTAGGAATGCTTCTGGCTGTTCCATTAGTTTTTTTAATTTCTGTTGTTTTTATTCTTTTGTACAAGAGTCTAAAACAATTTGAATTTATATGAAATAATATTAGGGATCAGATAAAATGCTAAATATTATTTTAGTTAAAGATAAAAAAATGTCTATTAGGCGGCGTTGCATTGCCATGATAAAGGAGCTTTATGAGCGTATTTGAAAAGTGTAAAGCATTTCAAGATGCGAGAAACCTCGAGAATATAGGCTTTTATCCATATTTTAGAGTCATTTCTACAGAACAAGACACAGAGGTGATATGCAATGGGAAAAAAATGTTGATGATGGGCTCAAATAGCTATCTAGGTCTCACAAATCACCCTAAAGTAAAAGAGGCGAGTATCAATGCTATCAGAAAATATGGTTCAGGATGTGCAGGGTCAAGATTTTTAAATGGAACACTTGATATCCACATAGAACTTGAGGAAAAGTTAGCGTCTCTCACGGGGAAAAAAGCTGCCTTGGTTTTTGCCACTGGCTATCAAGCCAATGTGGGTACAATCTCTACAATGATACAAAAAGGAGAGCTTATCGTCACAGACAAGCTAGACCATGCTTCTATAATAGATGGCTGTAAACTATCATATGGCGAGATGTTGAGGTTTAATCATAATGACATGCTGAGTCTGGAAAAAGTTTTGGAAAGGCTAAAAGGCAAAAACTGTCTAGTTGTAGTGGACGGGATATTTAGTATGGAAGGGGATATAGCTGATTTACCAAATATAGTCAGATTGTGTAAAAAATACAAAGCTGCATTGATGGTCGATGAGGCACACTCTATTGGGGTATTACACCCTAGCGGAGCAGGTACAGCAATGCATTTTGGCTTGACGGACAAAACAGATATAATAATGGGTACATTCAGTAAATCTTTGGCTTCTGTGGGAGGGTTTGTCGCTGCAGATGAGGAGATTATTCATTATATCAAACATTTTTCTAGGGCTTTGATATTTAGTGCTTCTCTACCTCCTGCATCTACAGCAGCGGCTTTGGAAGCATTAAAAATCATGGAGGCTGAGCCTGAAAGGATAACAAAACTATGGGAGAATACGCACTATATGGCAACATCTTTTAAAGAAATGGGTTTTAATACAGGGTTGTCAAATACTCCTGTAATTCCACTATACATAGGAGATATGATGAAAACCTTTAAGATGTGGCGTTTTTTAGCAGATGAAGGCGTATTTATTAACCCTGTTATTCCCCCTGCTGTGCAACCTTCTTCTTCCATGATTAGATGCAGTTTTATGGCAACTCATAAAAGATCTCAATTAGATATGGCTTTAGAAAAATTTTATAAAGCAGGTAAAGCTCTCGGTATTATTAACAACACAATATTTTAAAAATATAATGATAAAATAAAAATAAGTACTAAAATGGAGGGTACAATGTTTAAAACAACGTTAAAAAAGAGTATATCAATATCAATATTGATATTCGTTTTCATTATGCTAACAATGTCATGTGTAAAGCAAAAGTCCGAAGACACAAGGGAGGTACATATGGAAAATGGTTTATGGTATGAAGTAGTGAACGAAGGAACAGGAGTAGGTGCGACAACGGGAAATACAGTAGTAGTGCACTACATAGGAACATTCCAAGATGGTTCAAAATTTGACAGCTCGGTCGATAGAGGTCAGCCTTTTGAATTTAGGTTAGGAGCTGGTATGGTCATCAGAGGTTGGGACATAGGAGTAGAAGGTATGCAGGTAGGAGAAAAGCGTATTTTACATATTCCTGCTGACCTTGCCTACGGTGAGAGAGGTGCTGGTGGAGTTATTCCCCCAAACACGGATTTAATTTTTGAAGTTGAACTTTTAGGTATTAAATAAGGTGGTGCATGATGACAAATCCTTTTTTTGTAGAGTGGAAGACAAAGTATAATACAATCCCTTTTGATACAATACAGCTAGAGCATTTTATGCCAGCTATTGAGAAAGGTCTTGAAATAGCAAGAGAAAATATCAAAGTGCTTAAGGAAAATAATGAACACCCAAACTTTGAAAATACTGTACTCGCTTTAGAAAAAGCAGCTGACGATTTAGAATTGCCAGTCACAGTCTATTTTAATCTGATGTCTGCTGAATCAAACAACGAGTTCAAAACCCTTGCAGAAAAAATATCTCCATTATTATCACAATTTAATAGCGAAATCAGTACCGACAAGGTGATATTTAGTAAAATAAAAATTGTGCATGACAACGTGGAGAATGAAAAGCTGACAAATGAACAAAAGAGGCTTTTGGAACTAACGTATAAAAGTTTTGTCAGAAATGGTGCTTTATTAGATGAAGAGAAAAAGAAAGAATTATTAGAAATAGACAAACAATTGTCTGTTCTTTCTCCTCAATTTTCTAAAAACAATCTCAATGCGGTAAATTCATTTTCTTTTCATACTACGGACGAAAATGACATAATAGGGTTACCTGAAAATGATGTCAAAGCTGCAGAGTATAGGGCAAAACAAAAACAATACGAAAATGGGTGGTTGTTTAACCTTCAGGCTCCCAGTATGGTACCTGTTCTCACATATGCTAGGAATAGGGAGTTGAGAAAAAAAATCAGTTTGGCATATGGAGCCTGTGGCTTTAATGATGCTTTTGACAATCAAGAAATAGTACTCAAAGAGGTAAAACTAAGGCACCAAAGAGCTAATCTATTAGGGTATAAAACACACGCTCACTACATACTTGAAGAGAGAATGGCCGAAACCCCAGAAATAGTAAATCAATTCTTGGACAGAGTATACAACATCGCGATGCCAAAAGCTAAAGATGAGGTTAATCTCGTAAAAGATTTTGCAAAAAAACAAGATGGCATAGAAGATTTTATGTCGTGGGATTTCTCATATTATAGTGAAAAGTTAAAAAAAGAGAAGTTCGGTTTTGATGAAAATGAATTGAAACCATACTTTAAAGCGGAAAACTGCATAGAAGGTATATTTAAAGTTGCCGAAAAGTTATATGGACTGAGGTTTATAAAAAGTGATGAAATACCCATTTATCACAATGATGTCACTGTTTATGAAGTCTACGAGAAAGAAAATGACTTTGTAGGCATTCTTTATATTGACCTATTCCCTCGTGAAACGAAAAGGGGTGGTGCTTGGATGACAGCATTTAAAACCCAAGGTTTATTCAAGGGCGTAGTTCAAAGACCACATATTTCTATAGTCGGAAACTTTAACCCATCTACAGCAGAGACACCATCACTATTGTCATATAGAGATGTCGAAACTTTGTTCCACGAATTTGGACATGCACTCCATGGACTTTTATCTGATTGCACTTATCAGAAACTTGCGAGCCCAAATGTGCTATGGGACTTTGTCGAGCTTCCATCTCAAATCATGGAAAATTGGGTTTTAGAATATGACACATTGAAACTTTTTGCATATCATTATCAGAGTGGAGAATTGATTCCATTCGAATTGATAGAAAAAGTAAAAGCTGCACAAAACTTTAACAAAGGACAATTTAATATCAGGCAACTAACTTTTGGTATGCTAGACATGGCGTGGCACAATGTAGATCCTAGCAGTATTGTAAATGTTAAACAATATGAGAGTGAGGTCACAGAAAAACTTAGACTATTTCCTCCTATAGAAACGACTTGTACTTCCACTGCTTTTGCTCATATTTTTGCAGGTGGCTATTCATCTGGATATTATTCATATAAATGGGCAGAGGTTCTTGATGCAGATGCCTTTGAAAAATTTAAAGATGAAGGCATTTTTAATAAAGAAACAGCAAAATCTTTTAGAGAAAATGTGCTCTCAAAAGGAAACAAAGAACACCCAATGGATTTGTATGTCAAGTTTAGGGGCAGAAAACCAGATCCTGATGCCATGCTAAAAAGAGACGGGTTGTTATAAGGGTTACGAAACGGCAAACGTAGTTTGCCTATGCGGTATGATGTCAACGGCGGGGGCACTGATTTTTGTCGTAGCCCCCCCGAGCTCCGATCGACGACAAATCAGCACCTTCGCCCTCGATCGATAAACGGCACCATCCCCGTAGGAGTTCCCTCCGAAAACCCTATTTAATGTAGGGGGACTCAATTTTATATCCCGTAACATATTGGGTTTTAATACGATAGCGGAACGAAAAATTGCGTTCCCTACAGAAATAGGTTATTTTTCGACACGAAAATGAATATACCTTACACACGCAGAAGTCGTGTGGCGTTTAGTCGAAACGCGACATCAACGACAATGTGTCGTACCCTCTTGTGCTTTTCCCGCTTCTATCCCGCTTATTTTAGGGATCGGTACAGGAGCCGTACAGGGAAGGAGTCAGAAAACTAGATTTGGTGCGGTTTTCTCGATTGGAAAAAAGGGTGTTGATTTTTGTCGTAGATCGGAGATCTCTGCTACGGTACCAGGCGATGTTATCGATTGGGGGCGGGGATGCTGATTTGTAGGAAGTGGAACGAAAAAATGCGTTCCCTACAGAAATTGGTTACTTTTCGACTTTTCGGAGGGGACTCCTACGGGATGATTCAATAACCAATACTGACTGTACTTTTTTTCGTAGGTCCTCCAAAATGTATCTTCTTTTATACTTTTTAGTTGACGAAAATAGACTTTTATTTATTTTGACAAAAAAAATAAATAAAAGGTTATTATTATGAAGAAATTAACCGTAAAAGAGTTGTATGACTTAAAATGCAAAGACTTTGCATTTTCGCTGGAAAGCAACATGGATACATTAAACAAAATGATTACTAATCAAAATGTAAATCGTCCACAATTTGCTTTATTTGGTTATTTTGAAAGATTTCCATACGAAAGGATACAGCTTTTAGGTGAGACGGAGATCGTTTATATAAATTCATTATCTGAAGATGCCTTGTACAAATGTCTCAGTGAAGTCATGTTGAATAATATACCTTGTTTTATTGTTTCCAAAGGTTTGACTGTGCCAAATCAAATGAAATTTTTGGCGAATGAAATGAATATAGCAATACTACGAAGTCGTCTTTCTACAGAAAAACTTTATTGGGAGCTATCAAGATTTCTCAGAGAATATTTCACTCAAAGTTTGACGATGCATGCCACCCTCGTAGAAGTCAATGGAGTAGGTATATTGTTAACGGGAAAAAGTGGAATCGGAAAAAGTGAATGTGCATTAGAGCTCATCGAACGAGGTCATATTTTTATCTGTGATGATATTACAAGGGTGATCTTAGATGATACGACACTCGTAGGTATGCCACAAAAAGAAGATGAAAGCTTTATGGAGGTCAGAGGAGTCGGAATAATAGATGTAGAAAGGATGTTTGGAATCCAATCAGTCAAGAAAAAAACCTTTATAAATATTCAGGTCGAACTAGTGCTTTGGAATGAGAACATGGATTATGAAAGGATTGGTATAGATGGTAAAACAACAGAAATGTTAGGAGTAAATATACCTTTGGTTAATATACCTGTTTCACCGGGCAAAAATGTTGCAGTGATAATAGAAGTCATTGCAATGAATCAAATATTAAAAAGTTATGGATACGATGCCTCAAAGATTAAACAACAAAAGTTATCAGATGAAATCAAGAATAAAACAAGGGAGAAAAGGTAATCAGGAAGAGAATGCTACTAATGAATTTATGCAAAAAATACAAATTCCTTGCCGATAGGAGATTATGAAAATAGAAACTATCAGAGTTCAGAATAGATTAGGTTTACATGCTAGGCCTTGTAGTTTGTTGGTAAAAACTGCAAATAAATTTCGTTCTGAGTTTTACATCAAGAAAGATGACATGAAAGTTAATGGAAAAAGTATCATGGGTGTAATGATGCTCGCCGCAGAATGTGATTCTGTTTTAGAATTGATCACAGAAGGTGTAGACGAAGATGAGGCTATGGAAGCAATATTGACTTTACTAGAAACCAGATTTGATGAGGATTAATAATGGTAACAATCAAAGGACTTGCTGTTTCCACAGGAATTGCTATAGGAAGAGCCAGATATGTAAAAGAAAAAGATTTATTTATACCTGATAATCTAATCCAAGATTTTGAAGTCGAAACCAATTTATTACAATTTGAGTCTAGTATAAAAATATTGATAAAAGAAATAGATGAATACATCAATAATTTTGATCTCTCAGATGAAGATGAAAATATTCTCGAAACCCATAAAATGATATTGATCGATCCTGAATTGGATGCATCTATAAGGAAACTAGTCAGAGATGAAAGAAAAAACCTTGAACATGCAGTATATCTTCATTTTACAAATGCAATAGAATATTTTCAAAGCCTTGATAATGAGTTATATGCAGACAGAGCCATTGACTATGAAGATGTATATAAGCGCTTGATAATGCACTTGAAAAAAACAGATAATAGCATTTTAAATGATGTTATGCCTGGGGATATAGTCTTGATGAATAATATTCCTCCTTCTATGGTATCTCAATTGTACAACAAGAAAGTAGAAGGGATCGTTCTTTTCAAGGGAACGAAGACCTCACACAGCGTGATCATAGCGAGAGCTTTGGGCTTACCAATAGTCACGGGAATAAAATTTGCTCATAAAATCTATAAAGATGATATGCTCATTATCGATGCGATGAATGGAACAATAGTATTAAGGCCAAATGAAGAGACAATAAACAAGTTTAAAACAAAAAAAGAAATAATAGAAAATGAAAAAAAAGAATTGTCTGGATATAATGAGCTATCAGCTTCGACAGTTGATTGTGAAAGAGTGTTGTTGCTTTCAAATATAGAGCTACCGGTAGAAATAACTCAAGTATTGGGTTTAAATACAGATGGTATAGGCTTGTTTAGAACAGAGTTTTTTTATTTAAATAGGCAAAATTTACCTTCTGAAGACGAACAATTTTTTGAGTACAAAGCAATTGCTCAAAAGCTTTCTGAAAAACAATTTACAATCAGGACAATTGATATTGGTGGTGACAAGGTAGCAAATTGGCAATTGTCAGTAAAAGAATTAAACCCTTATCTTGGGTGTAGGGGTATCAGATTTTCATTCAGAATCAAAAGTATATTTAAAACACAGCTAAGAGCCATTTTAAGAGCTTCAATTTATGGCAATATTCAAGTAATGTTCCCAATGATAGCTTCAATAGAAGAATTTTTGGAGGCAAAAGAAATTTTACAAGAATGTAAAAAAGAATTATCAAAAGAAAATATCCGCTTTAATGACTCCATATTGGTAGGGACAATGATAGAGATTCCTTCTGCTGCTATGTATTCTGATATATTAGCACAATATTCAGACTTTTTTAGCATTGGAACAAATGATTTGTTGCAGTATACAGTAGCTGTAGATAGAAACAACGAAAGCGTGGCAAAATACTATAATCCATACACTCCAGCTTTTTTACAATTGTTGTATAAAGCAACAAAAAGTGCAACAAAACATAACAAGCCAGTTACTATTTGTGGAGAGCTCGCAAATGACTTAAACTTTACAGCGTTTTTATTGTGCTTGGGTGTCAAAGAACTGAGTGTAGGAGCTGAACACATATTGACACTTAAAAAACATATTAGAGGTATAGATGTAAAGCAAGGAAACCAATTTGTAAGTGAAATTTCAAACTGTTTTACGATAAAGGATACAGAAAACTTTATAAAAAAAATAAATAATATCTGTCTGTATAATAACATAGACAGATTTATGTTTTCATAAATGGAGGTATCAAATGAATATAACTATTGATTTTACCAATCTTTTTAATCATGATAAAATGCCAAATGGAATTTCTATGAATGATTTTAAAAATAGTGAATTTATGTGCGAAAAAGCATATAATCTTTTTTTTTCAAAAAGAACTATAGAACCACTAGGTTTTTATGATTTACCTGACAGAGAAGTAGATCATATCATAGACTATGCAGAGAGAATAAATTCAAAATATGATACAATGGTAGTATTGGGTATTGGAGGTTCTGCATTAGGAAACAAGGCAGTTTATAGAGCCATGAGGACTACAAAAAGACTCAAAAAATTACATGTTTATGATAATGTAGATCCATCTTATTTGGATGAGATTATCAGGGAAATAGACATCAACAAAACGATATTTAATGTAATCACAAAGTCAGGCACCACCGCTGAAACAATGGCTTCATTTATGTATATCATATCATTTTTAAAGGATAAATTTCCAAATGATTATCAGCAAAGAATGATTGTTACCACTGACCATGACAAGGGTTTTCTAAGAGAAATAATAAAAGAGGAAAAGTTTAAGGACTTTATAGTTCCTAATGATGTAGGAGGTCGATTTTCAGTGCTCACAGATGTAGGGCTAGTTTCTTTTGCTTTTTTGGGAATAGATATCAAAGCTTTGCTTCATGGAGCAATATCTATGAGAAAACATTGTGATGAAAAAGATTGGCAAAAGAATCCAGCGATGAACATCGCTCTCAGTCATGTACTATATCTCTACAAAGAGAAAAATATTTCTGTGATGATGCCTTATGCAAATGCTTTGTTTGATTTTGCTGATTGGTATAGACAGCTTTGGGCGGAAAGTCTCGGTAAAAAGCTTGATTTGCATGGAAACGAGGTTTTTGTCGGTCAAACACCTGTAAATGCACTAGGTGCAACCGACCAGCATTCACAAGTTCAGCTGTATACAGAAGGACCTGATGACAAGATAATTACTCTCATAATGATAGACCGACATAATAAAGACATGATCATTCCAAAAATATATACAGATAGACCAGAAGTAAACTATCTTTGCAACAAATCATTTTCAGAGCTATTAAATACTGAGTGTATTGCAACAGAATATGCATTGACAGAGGCTGGTAGACCAAATATGACGATCAAATTTGATGAAATAAATGAAGAAAATATAGGTGCATTTATTTATCTGTATGAAGCAGCTACTGTTTATGCAGGATATATGTTAAATATAAATCCTCTGGATCAGCCGGGTGTTGAAAGTGGTAAAATAGCGACTTATGCACTCATGAATAAAGCTGGATATGAAGATGAAAAGGAAAAGCTGACAAATTATGTAAATCAAAAATCTAAAAATGGTAATATCTTATGTCTAAGCTAGATGATATAAACTTAATAAAGAGACTCGATAAAAGTGACATGCATCACCTGATTACACACCTTCCAGAACAGATATATAAAGCATATTTTGATTTTAGTATTTGCAATTTAATGTTTGATATTGCGGGACAATCTGCTTCTTATTCAAAGCCTACCGAAATGGTGCTCTGCGGTATGGGCGGATCGGCAATAGCAGGTGATATCACCAAAGCAATTTTTGATGATAAAATACCTATTACTGTAGTTAAAAATTATACATTACCTACTGTTCTAGAAGGCTGCTCACCCTTGTATATCATCATCAGCTATTCAGGTGACACAGAGGAAACAATATGCTGTTTCAAACAAGCGATAAAAAATACTCAAAATGTTATTGTGATAACTTCTGGTGGTATCATTAAAGAAATGGCAAAAGGGAAATGTAGCATAGTGGAGCTGCCCAAAGATCTCCCAGCTAGGGTAGCGATAGGTTATCTTTTTTTTTCAATACTTAAAGTGCTAGAGATGTATAGGATAGCAGACAATTACTCTGCAAGAATAAAACATCTTGTTGGAAATTTGATGCAAAAAGCTGGTAGCCTTTGTGTTAAAATGGAAACAGAAATGAACCTAGCAAAAAGCTCTGCACTGTCCATTTATCCAAAAATTCCTCTTATATATTGTTCAAACCCCTCACTTTTTCCTGTAGCATATAGGTGGAAATGCCAAATCAATGAAAACGCAAAAATGCCTGCTTTTTACAACTCTATACCTGAGTTATGCCACAATGAAATAGAAAGCTGGACTACAAAGACATACCAAGATATGTTTGTTCCAATATTTTTAAGAAGTTTTAATGATAAAAAAGAACATTTCGAAAAAGGCAAGGTTTTCAAAACAATGTTAGAGTCAAATAAAATAGATTATCTCGAGTTTTTGGGTGATTCTATAATTTTACCAAATTCTAGTGATAATTTAATAGACCCCATTGATTACAAGATTTTTGACATTTTTACCCTGATATATTTGGGTGACGTGATTAGTTTTTACTTGGCTATTTTAAATAATGTAGACCCTAGTGAAATAAAGAACATCGAATACATAAAAAAACAATTAAACAAGGAGAATAAAGATTATGTTTAAGGAAAAACATCTTTTTACATCAGAATCAGTAACAGAAGGTCATCCTGACAAAATGGCTGATCAAATATCCGATGCAATACTGGATGCTATTTTAGCAAAAGACCCATACGGTAGAGTTGCTTGCGAGGCATTTGTAACGACTGGACTAGCAATGATAGGTGGAGAAATAACCACAAATTGTTATGTAGATATTCCCGAAATTGTACGAAATACCATCGGAGAAATAGGCTATACCAATGCAGACTTTGGAATAGATGCAAAGACCTGTGCCGTAATCACAGCTATAGACAAACAATCACCAGACATTGCATTGGGTGTGGACAAAACAAAGGGAAAAGCTGCCGGTGCCGGCGATCAAGGGATGATGTTTGGCTATGCCGTAGGTGAAACTCCAGAATTGATGCCGTATCCAATCTCTTTAGCTCACAAGTTATCTCAGCAGCTAGCATTTGTCAGAAAAGGTAACAAGTCTCTTTTACCTATTCTGGACTATCTCAGACCAGATGGTAAAACACAAGTTTCTATCGAATATGACGACAATAATATGCCATATCGAGTGGAAGCAATCGTTGTTTCGACACAACATTCACCTGACGTGACTCTCCAACAAATCCGTGATGATGTCGTAAAACATGTGATTACTCCTATTGTGCCTGCGAATATGATTGATGGCAATACCAAAATCCATATAAATCCAACAGGTAGATTTGTTTTAGGAGGTCCTCATGCCGATACAGGACTCACAGGTAGAAAGATTATTGTGGACACATATGGCGGGATGGGTCGGCATGGTGGAGGAGCATTTTCAGGAAAGGATCCTTCAAAAGTGGATAGATCAGCTGCATATATGGCTAGATATATAGCCAAAAATATAGTTGCTGCAGGAATTGCTCATGAAATAGAAGTTCAAATAGCATATGCTATAGGTCTGGCAGACCCTGTTTCATTAAATGTGAATACTTTTGGAACTGGAAAACTGAAAGACCCTGACATCACAAACTTGATCAGAGAATGTTTTGAGCTAACACCAGAAGGGATAATTGAATCTCTAAAACTACTCAGGCCAATTTACCGAAAGACTGCATCTTATGGACATTTTGGTAGAGAATTAAAAGAATTTACTTGGGAGAAAAATGATAAAGCTGATCTGTTGAAATCAAAATTGTAATCCTCAGTTAACTCAAAAGGAGAAAAAATGAGATCATTTATCAGTGAAACAAGAAGGTGCGTTTTTACTGTCATCTTGACTATTATCACAGTGAGCTTGTTTGGACAAACAGGAACTACACAATCTCAACCACCATCAAATTTTAACGAACCTACAGCGGGAAAAAGTTCCAACCCGTATCTTATCAGCAACCTTGCGAACCTCAGGTGGATGTCTGAACACCCAGAAGACTGGTTTATTGAAGACCCAACACAAAACTATATTGACGATATATATCGTGTCTATTTCATACAAACAGCAGATATCGATGCTACTGAAACAATAGAATGGAACGAAGGTTTAGGTTTTTTGCCCATAGGACAATATTATAGAAATGGTTCATGGTCTATTCTTGGTTATTTTTGTGGGCAGTATGAGGGAAACAATCACACTATTACAGGATTAAGTTTAAACAGAGGTGATGTTATGGTTATAGGAATGTTTGCGATGTCGATAAACTCCACTTTCAAAAATATCAATATATCATCATCTCATTATCAAGTCACAGTATCAGGAAGTGTTGTTTATAGACGGATTGGCGGATTAGCTGGAGCAGTTGCGAGAGGTTCTATAATTCAGAATTGTACTTACTCAGGCATTATGAATGTAAATGGTTTAAATCTAATCCATACTGGTGGATTAGCAGGGGTTATGGCAGAAAGTGTGATGGAGAATTCTTCTTCAGATGGAAGTATTACAGTCAACGGGACATCAGGTTTAGGAGGTGGTGGACTAGTAGGTATGACGAATAGCGGCTGTACCATTTTAGATAGTTTCTCTTCTGTGAGTATTTCCTTGTTTGGCACAGGTATGGTTTTTGGTGGTGGAGTTTCAGGTTCTGTACATGAATCTTATGTGATGAACTGTTATTCAACAGGGGATGTAGATTTAACAATCGGGAGTGTAAGTGGCTCTGGAGGTCTCATAGGGCAACTAACAAGTTCTCTGGTAGAAAACTGTTATTCTACTGGAAATGTAAGCATAATAGGGGATGGGCTAGATTGTGCTGGTAGCATTATAGGACAAATGGGTGAAAGTGCTGTGATTCAAAATAGCTATTCTACTGGCGATGTCTTTGGTGGAATTGTTGGTGGAGTTTCTGGCTGGTTACAACAAGGCTCTACTATAACTAACTGTTATTTTATAGGAGACTTAACGACTGTCCAGCTCGTAGGTGGTATAGCAGGGTGGATGCGAGACAGTTCAACTATAAGAGATTCTTATACAGTAGGGAGTATTAATGCTCTCCGTAGTGACAATCTGTGTAGCCCGACATCCTTTACACTTTGTTCAGAGACATTCTTTACATATTTCTTTTGATTTTCGCTTTTTACTCTTTGGGGAGCGGCGACAGCTGCGGTGCGGTGGTCAATGCCTGCGAAGCTTGCGGAGCAGGCATTGACCACCATTGTAGCCATATTGCTAGTGTTCTTTGTTATATGTAGAGTGACATTTTGATTAGTAGCCATGCAACATTACCTCTTTGATATATTAACTCTTTTAATTCTTTTAGTTACAAAACATTTGTTCAGTAAATGATACTCTGCTATTAGGAAATTTCTATAATGTATCTCAATAATATCTATATTATCACTTTGTTTTATGCCTACATACTCTTTATCAAATCCTTCTGATATATAAATCCTTATTCCTTTATATGTCAGACGACCACCACTTACTCTATATACCATATAATCGCTTGAGTATTCCCATGATTTAATTGTTTCTGGCATTAAGCGTTCACTTTTCCTGTAAACATCAGATGGAACAAAGTATTTTAAGGATTCATGTGGTCTTATATTATTGTATTCATTACGAAAGGCATCAAAACAAATTTGAGCTGATGATAGATCATCAAATGGACCAAAACGTTTAATGACACCGGACTCTATTGTTCTATTTAAACGTTCTACTTTACCTTGAGTTTGAGGATGAAAAGGTCTTGAATGTATAGGAAGAACATCAAGATTCATTAAAAATATTTCAAATAGAGTATAACCTAATGTACTGGAACCCCAAGGATTACCATTATCTGAAAGTAATGAATATGGAAGACCATTTTCTCTAAATAATAAGATAAATTCTGCTTTTACTAACTCTAGCCTCTCACCTGGAAAAGCTCGGAAACTTAATTTAAATCGACTATGATCATCCATCACTACGAGAGGATAACAACGACCACCTAGTTTTAATCCAAAATTACCCTTGAAGTCACATTGCCACATATCATTAGGTCTTTCTCGGACAAAGCGTTTGTACGGGGTTGCTGCTTGAGTAGCCTCTGCTGTTATTTGATTATTACGCTGTAGGATAGCGTGGATGGTGCTCGCTGCTGGAAAACATACACCGGTTTCTCGCTCTATATGTGCTTTCAATTTGCGAGCACCCCAATCTGGATGTTCATTGCGTTCTTCAAGAATTACTCGCTCAGACTCGATGTTCGTTTGGCTAGGGCGACTCTTGGGTGCTCTACTGAAAGCTTCCATTGAATAACCATTTTTATATCGTTTAACCCATAAATATGCTGTGGGACGAGATATGGAATATTTTCGACAAATAGAAGATAAGCTCTGTGCCCCAGATATTATCTCTTTTACCATGTTTAGTCTTTGTTCGGACATTGTTTGCTCCTTAAATGGCATTTTCCCTCCAAAAATATGGTTTTTTGCATTTTTAAAAATACCATATTTTTTACAAGAAAATTATGCCTCATGTGTAAACTATGTCTCCGAACGTTGTGTAAAGAATGTCCCCGGGCTATACA
>Ga0099364_10000573_pt1 | contig 62820 bp, 47 predicted proteins | sample TergutTh196P3_FD_73070 | JGI IMG/M metagenome (GOLD analysis project Ga0099364, IMG submission 73070) | Microcerotermes parvus P3 segment gut microbial communities from Pointe-Noire, Republic of the Congo - Th196 P3 | ecosystem: Host-associated > Arthropoda: Insects > Digestive system > Gut ... | reverse complement strand
GTCGAAGCCAGCCCAAAGGTTGTCTATCCTTCTATCTGCGTCTGCCAAAAACTGCAACTCATCGAGCAGTTTTTGACGCTTCGCTTCTTCGGGAATTTCGTTGTCCCGTATCACTGTCGCCGCCGTTTTAGCGAAAGTGCGCGGCATCACGCGAGCCGCATTGATATACTCGGCAAGGTCGGCTGCGGCAAGCGCAGCAGACGGCAGTAGCGCCGAGGTTTCTGTGTCAAGGACATCTCGCCGCTGCGAAATGATTAAAATGGTGCAGACGGCAACCATCATGACAAACCCTACTATTAGGGACATTTTTACGTTTATTGATAAACCTCTAAAAATCTTCATCTTTTTTTATCTACTATGTCTATTTTTTGTTATTAATTTACTTATTATCAACGATATAAAACAAAATAGCGTGGATTTCTACCTTGCTTGAACACCAGGTTTCCACGCCCACTCAATCTAACAAGTTGTCCACGCCGCAACTGCGACGCCTACTAACCTGCTCTTGATTGAGTATTCCGAAAAAATCGGACTACCAGTGGAATTGGTGTTCAAGAACAGCAGCAAACTGCTACTTACTTTCGTTTATATATCTGTTTTTTATGCCATTTTCTTATACATTAAATAAAAAGGTTAAACATACGCCAATACGAGCGTGTGCAGTCGGGTGTGCGGCTACAATGTTCTTCCGCTTTCCCCTGCCCGCCTGCCGGTTTCCCGTGTTCTCGCCTCACGCGAGCCATATTTAGCAAACATACTGACATGCTCTTTTGGACTGAAAATTTGAAGCCGCAAAGATAGTAATTTTTGGGGAAAAACAAAAAAAAATATTTTTTAGGCATTTTTAGTTTTTAGAGGATTTTTTGCGATGATAAATCATCCAAAATATATCTTTAATGCTTGAATAACAGGTTAATAGAGTTATTAAATAATATTATTAAATAGAGTAATTAAATAGAGTAATATTGAAAATTTCCAAAATCATCCCATAGCGACCATTTTTGTTTCATCTTTTGAAAATCCGATATTGTTCGGTGCAAATGAGGCATGCAGCGGATATTCGGATATTTTTCTGCAACGCAACCCACACTTGCCGGAGGTAAAGTTGGAAATTGCGTTACAAAACCGAAAAAAAATTATAATTGAAGCGATTTCGGTATTTCCCCCAAGTCGCAAGCATGACAACCAAATGGAAGCGTATAGTTGTTCATTTTCAGACAAATAAGCATGTCCCTGTCGAATGAAAATTGAAGCGCTTCGGCAAACGGCGGATATCGAAAATCCGGATTTTCTATAGCCCAAAAAACATCCTCGTTGAACACCGTTTTTCTCATAAGTCTGTATTTTTCAAGATAAAAAGCAATCGTTTCTGGATGTTTTTGGGTCGACAGGTAACACGAATTTACCCGTCTCAAGGAAAAACCGCCGTTCCCGACCTTGTATTTGAGCAACACGTGCCTGTATTTTAGACCTATAATCTTGTAGTACATCGCTTTGAGCCATATAAATAATCGAAGTGGCAACAGTTTATATTTTGGCTTCACTATCCAGGGCGCACCAATATAGTCATAACCCTTGTTGCACCAATATTCCAATTCATCTCTAAAAACCCATGCATCTAATTGATATATAAGAATATAATCATATTTTAGAAATCTCTCGTAAAATTCCGATGAGAGCATCAATCTGTTGTATCCGTAAAGTCCCTTAAAATATTCATCATCAAAACTTTCGAAAACAACCTGCGGATATTGCTCTTCGATTTTTGAAAGATCGAGGCTTACGGGCTTGATTATAACAATTGGATAGCGCGATAATATTTTGAAAGCCTGCGCCAACGACAAACTTTCTCGTTCACTAAGTTTGCTTTGATACATAGGTATAATGACAGCAACTGAGTGTTCTAACGTCTTTGTTATTAGCTTTTTAGTATTTAGCAAACTATCTCTCACAAAATCACATTTCGACGGCTCAATCACAATTTTATCCTCATTTTCAGACATTTCTGCTGCTATTCTTGCGAAATTTCCAACAGAAATAACAAAATGCTTGCATGTTCGCATCAGTTCCAACTCGGGTGTGGGCTCTGAGATGTCGTTCAGGCGCACAAAATCTGTTTTCAGGTTTACGTTAGGAAAATTGAAATCTATCTCTTGTTTAGCCCAATGCCAGTCATCGCTGAAAACAAACAATGTAGCGTCTTTACAGCCTGTTTGTTTTATAATTTTTTCTATTGCTTTTTCAAAATATTCGCCTTGCAGGGTCAGTCCGTTGTTATGTGCAATATAATCTCCGCGGCGTATATGTACGCATATCGAATTGGGTGTTTGCTTGATTTCGGCTAATTTAGCGGCGTTTGCTCCCGTGAGTTCCACAGTCATGGTTTTTAAAAACTTGTCGGCTAACGGCAATTCAAATATGTCAAAATCAGGGAAAGAGCGCATATAAACCGGAGTTTTTATTTTTCCTTTTTTGGCTTTTTCCAAAAATAGATTTGACCGGTATATTCTGTAATGCCGTCCGAAAAGTTCGTATGTTGTCACCTTTTTAACCGACATTGTGACAAATCCCGCCACCCACGACCAATCAATATTGTATTTTCCAAGTTCAAAGGCGTCTGACATCAATCTTTTTCCTGTGGCGTCGTAACTACGTTTTGTAGAGTTCAGCAAAGATTGTAATTCAAAATCGTCAAACCGGCGTGGCATAACAAATTTATTTTGAAAACCTACAAGTTTTGTAACGTTCAAAATTATATCCGGCTTATCGCCTTGCCAGTTGTCGTAAAGGAAACGGGCAAAGCATATTGTGCGAATTTGGTCGGTCAGTCCGCCGCTAAGTTCGAAAACTACAGCGTTGTGAAACTCTGCAGTGAGGAAACGCGGCAACATAACGTTCGCAAACAGCCGCAGAGGCGATACTTTTTTGACCCCAAAATACTCGCGAATTTTCCGTTTTTTCGAGGCGGGCACAAAAGCGCTTATAACGTTGGCAATCAGTCTATCCATAACAAAAAATCAAGATATTAAAATAATCGCAAAGTTAGAATAAAAATACATAAATTTAAAATATTTTTCATTTTTTTTGGGACATAATAATTTTTTATGTAACTTTGCGAAAATTATAAATTGTAAAATCGAAAATTCAAAATGAAAGGCAAAATACCGATAAAAGTAGTAATGTTAGTCAGTTACGATTATAAATACGTATATGACACTTTGCCGTTACTGTACAATAATGCAGATATTATTTGTCTGTCTATCGACAAAAACAGGCAAACATGGAGCGGCAATTATTATGAACTTCCCGATTCTTTTTTTGAGAGGATAAAAGAACTTGACAGTGACAATAAAATTCAAATTTACGAGGATTGTTTTTACGATTCATCTCTCTCACCCATGCAAAATGACACGCGACAAAGAAACATGACGCGTGATTATGTAGGAAAAGACGGCTGGTGCGTGCAGATAGACAGTGATGAATATTTCTATGATTTTGAGGCTTTTACCGAATATTTACAAACGCTTGATCCGCAAAAACCACATAACGTATACATAAAATGGATTAACACCTTCAAACAGGATGAAGACGGTTTTTTTGTCATTAATTCGTTGGAAAAAGCCGCTGTTGCTGTAATAAATATAGAAAAATACAAAGCGGCGCGCACCGTAAAATTAAAACGCACAAGAACCTATTTTACGGTGGTGCATCATTCGTGGGCGCGTTCCTCGCAAGAACTCGAGCAAAAACTTACTAATTGGAGCCATAAAGACGATTTTGATACCGGTTTGTATTTCCAAAAATGGCAAAAATTGAATGTTGAAAACTATCGCGAATATAAAAACTTTCACCCGATGAGAAGCGGGAAAGACTGGAAATCACTTAGTTATATTCAAGCACGCGATATTCGCGAATTAATGGCTAAAATACCGGAGGTTAAACGCAAGATAATGTTCAAACACAATTTCTTAAAATCTATTTTTGCATTATTTTTTAGACCCGGATTTTACAAATGACCCATGTCATCGATTGGCAACGTCTTCCAAAATTTGATAAACGAGGGCCATGCGTGACAGCCGAACGGCAAAGAGTTATTGTTCATTTTCAGACAAATATGCGGATTTCTATCAAAAGCAAATTTAACGGCTTCTGTGTGGTGGGGGTACTTAAAATCGGGATTTTCAACTGCCCAAAACACATCTTCATTTAATTTTACCTTGCCGTGTTCGATGTTGTACGCTATCTTTTCCTTTTGTTTGAGCGTTGCCTGATAAAAAGATTTAACTTTGCGCAATGAAAAACCGCCATTGCCGACTTTGTTTCTGCGTAGTTCTCTGTCTAAATTTTTTCCGGTCAGTTTAAAATATTTGGAAATCAGACGTATGTACAAACGGTAAGGCAAAAGATTGTATTTGGGTTTCATTATCCATGGCGCGCCAATATAGTCATAATCCTTATTGCACCAGTATTCAAGTTCGTCTCTGAAGACCCACGCATCTAATTGATATATAAGGATATAATCAAATTGAATAAATCTTTCATAAAAGATTGATGAGAGCATCAGCCTGTTGTATCCGTATATTCCTTTAAAATACTCATCATCAAAACTTTCAAATTCAATGGTCTGATACTTTTTTTGTATGAATGTAAGGTCAAGACTTTTCGGCTTGATGATAACTATCTGATATCCAGACAATATTTTGATTGCCTGCGCCAACGATAGATTCTCCGTCTCGCTCATTTTGGCTTGATACATTGGTATAATTACGCTAACTTTGTTTTTCATCTTCGATTTCGTTTAGGTCAAACATTTCAAAATATTCCAAACTGCGCAGACATGTTGTTCTTGCTCTACCTCGTTCACGTTTTTCTAAAAATTCCTCGTATGATTTTACTGCATAATGGTTTATGCGAATTACGTCTTGTTGTGGTTTGCGTCGATGGAAATTTGTTTTTATCGGCGTTCCGTGCGAATCGACTGTATAGCCGGATATTCTTGCCGCTTCGTGACAACCAGTTAACGTGAATACGCGACGCGGGTCTACTATGCTTTTCACGTGTTTATTTAAAATATGATTGGGCGCTGAATGACGCCTAAACCGCTCCATAACGCCGCCTGCCGTCTTTTCACGGGCGCCGCCGCTACCATAAATTAGCCAGTTTATCTCCACTGCCGCAAAATTTTCAAACCGCCGCAAAAAATCGGGAATAGTCTTATCTTTCACAGGAACAATAAATTCGTCCAAATCTATCACCGCAATCCAGCGCGCTTCCAATCGATGCCTATCTAAACAGTCGTCATAAACCGGCAACTGCTGTTTTTTGCCCGCCCAAAAAACGTATTCCACAAGTCCGGATTCTACGTATGGCGCAAGTATTTCTTTTGTATTGTCCTCGCTTTCATTGTCGTAGATATAAAATTTTTCAACACCCATTTTTTTGTGCCATTCTATCCATTCCTTAAAATATGGTCCCTCGTTTTTCGCTATAGCGCAAACAGTCAAGTAGTAGCGCGTTGGCGTGTTCTTTTCGCGCTTTAATTTTCTGATTAGTTTTAGGGCGCGCACAAGTCCATAGCGCAAAATTCCGCGCCAGCGGTTTCGCGCCATTTTTCTGGGAATGAACGCAGCTATAAATTCGGCAACTTTTTTGTTCATATACTAAAAAAACGCTGCAAAGTTACTATAAAAAATAATGTTTTCAAAATTTTAATTTTCATTTTTCATTTTTTTGGCATTGGCTACTGCATTGTTCTGATTTTGAGCGTCCTTGACACAATTGACTGTCATTTTTAGCACAGGTAATACCTAATTTTTTCATCTCTGAATTGTGACCTATGTGCGTTTCAGGAAATTTGCCTTTGATAAATACTCCAATCGCGAGGCATACAAACGCAAAGGCTATAATAATTGTTACTGCAATAAAAATATGGAACATAAATATTAATGTTTGGTGTATTAAATGTTACTAATTAGCTGTTTCTATTTGTTGTGCACGTTCCAAGTTGATGGGTTGCCGGTTGTAGAAAGCCACGATGAACGCGTCTCTATATCCATATTCGCGCACTTTGCTCAATGCTGTTTGCGCATCGGCAATTTTTCCAAACAATCCTACATAATATCTTATTACTCCATTTCCAAGGTTTTCGCCCGAAACAGGTGTCAGTCCTCTAAAGTTATTTGCGGGCAGAGTACGCCCGAACGCGCCTAACTGTATTTTGTATGCCAGCCCGTCGGGCAACGGATTATCGATTGGAATTGGATTGGAAGCTGAATATGGCGATTGCGAAAGGATTAAAAACTGAGGCTCGAACTCAGTTTTTTCTATGTACGGGTCGTCGGGCGTAAGCATGACAATTTCAGCAAACTTTTCGTTAGCCAACTTTTGCAATTCAACCGCTTTTGCATCATCGTCGCGTATTGAAATCATAATGCTCATTCTGTTTGTTTCAGGTGCAGTTGCTAATGCTGACGTATTTATTTGAACTGCGCGCCACAAAGAATCAGCCTGAATTTGAAGTCTGAGAGCTTGGGCAACTATTTTATCAAAATCTTCTTGTGCAAAAGCGTCAATGGAAGCTAAAAGCAAGAATAAATAAAAAATTTGAGACATAAATTATTTTTATTTTTGGCGCAAAGATATTACTTTTGTATTTCAAAAAAAAATCATTCTAACAAAAAATGGAATATCAATCAATAATTTCGTTCAGCAATGCTGATATTTATCACGGCGACCACTTGGTTTTAGCCGACGTCAGTTTTTCGGTAAAATACGGCGAGTTTGTTTACATAATAGGAAAAGTAGGCAGCGGAAAAAGCAGTTTAATTAAGACTTTGAACGCCGAGTTGCCTTTACGTCACGGGGAAGCTGAGGTTGTGGGCTATCCTCTCCATTCGCTCAAAAAAAGCCAAATACCATTTTTGAGGCGACGTATGGGGGTCATTTTTCAGGATTTTCAGTTACTTTCAGACCGTACTGCTTATGATAATCTTTTTTTTGTACTTCAAGCCACCGGATGGAAGAAAAAATCTAATCCCGACAAGCGTATTAAGGAAGTGCTTGATATGGTGGGCATGTCGACTAAGGGGTACAAGATGCCGCATCAATTGTCGGGCGGCGAGCAGCAGCGAGTAGCGATAGCGCGGGCGTTATTAAACTTTCCGGAACTAATTTTGGCTGACGAACCCACCGGAAACTTAGACCCGGAAACTTCGGCAGCAATAATGGAATTGTTAGTGAACATCAACAAATCAGGCGAAACCGTGCTTATGGTTACACATAATTACAGTTTGTTGAAAAAATATCCTTTCAGAACCATTAAGTGTGAGAACGAGCGAATAACAGAAGCTCAAGCTTCACAGGAAATTGATTTCACTGCATTGATGGATGAAATAACAAATTGAATTTTCAATTTTCAATTATTTACTACCATTCCGTCTAACAACTCAATAATTCTGTTTCCGTAGGCTGCATTTTTTTCTGAGTGTGTTACTTGCACTATGGTCATTCCTTCTTCCTTGTTAAGAGTTGTGAATACATTCATTATCTCTTCGCCTTGCTTGGAGTTTAGATTGCCCGTTGGCTCGTCGGCAAGCAACAGTTTTGGTTTACCTATCAGCGCTCTTGCTATGCCGACTAATTGTTGTTGTCCTCCAGACAGTTGCGAAGGAAGCAAGTCTTTTTTACCTACTATATTGAACTTGTCGAGGATATCGGCAACTGCCGCCTTACGTTCGCTGGGTTTAACATCTCGGTAATAAAGTGGCGCTTCAATATTTTCGGCTACAGTTAGTTCGTCAATCAGGTGATAGGCTTGAAATATAAATCCTATGTTGTTTTTGTGCAGTTCCGTGCGATGTTTTTCTTTTAGCCCATTAACTGTCTGTCCCATAAATATATACTCTCCTTCCTCAAATGTATCAAGCATTCCCAAGACGTTCATCAAGGTTGTTTTGCCCGAGCCGGATGGTCCCATTATAGAAACAAATTCGCCGGTTTCTATACTCATGTTCACGTCGCGAAGCAAAAATATCCTTCCGAAACCGCTGTTTACCCATTTTGTTATTCGATTTGTACTTAACATTTTCTATTAATTTAATTATTTTTTTCTTAACACGAACATTCCATCTCTATTCGTAATTATCGCTCTCTCTACTCTATTGTCATTCTTCAAAAAGTCATTGAACTCGCGCAACTTAATCGTAGTTTCGTCTTGCTCTTTAGCATCGATAACTTTACCGTACCATAGGATGTTGTCTACGAGTATTACGCCGCCTGACTTGACTTTATCTAAAACAGCGTTGTAATAGTCCAAATATTGTTTTTTTGCTGCATCGATGAATACGAGGTCAAAAACAAGAACTAATTTTGGTATTATTTCAAGCGCATCGCCAACGTGCAAGGTTATTTTTTCTTTATTGCCCGTTTTTTCAAAAAAATACAGCGCTGTTTCGGTTACCTCATCGTTTATTTCTATTGTATGTAAATGTCCGTCGGTAGATAGTCCTTCGGCAAGGCAAATTGCCGAGTATCCCGTAAATGTACCTATTTCGAGTATTTTTTCGGGCTGCACAAGTTTGCTAATCATACTCAACAGTCGCCCCTGTTCGTGTCCCGAAATCATTTCCGGATATACAACGTTCAAGTGACTATAGCGATACAATTCCCGCAATACGTCATTTTCATCGCCCACAAGCTCAAGTATGTAATCTTCCATTCAATAGTTTCGTTTTTCCTGTGCTATCCAGTATTTTATCAAAATAAATCCAAACAACATTCCTCCTACGTGTGCAAAATGCGCTATATTGCTGCCTGTACGCGTAAATCCCAGAAAAAGTTCTAACACGCCGTAGCCTGCAACAAACCATTTGGCTTTTATTGGAATTGGCAAAAACAGCAGCATCAATTCTGCGTTAGGATACATCATTCCGAACGCCAGCAATATTCCGAACACTGCTCCTGATGCGCCAACAGTAGGAACATTGATAGCGCTTTGATATATGTTCTTCATTATTTGCAGTGCCTGAAATACATATGTTGGATTTTCGGGGTCTAAACTCCATCGATTGATAAAATCATAAACGTTTTGTCTGAAGTAATGTTTGTTTCCATCTACAAATTGCTTAAAAACCTCAGGGTCAGGAGTATTTTGGAAGGCTGTTATCGCAGCAGCCATGTTGGAAAACATGATGTGATTGACCAAGAGGTGTAACGTTGCGGCGCCAAGTCCGGTAAAGAAGTAGTAAAACAAAAACCGCTGACTACCCCATGCGTTTTCTATTGCCGAGCCAAATAAAAACAGCGCGTACATGTTGAAAAAAATGTGCATCATGCCGCCGTGCATAAACATATGAGTAACGAACTGAAACGGCTTAAAGTGCTCTGAAACAGGATAGTGTAGCCCTAAGAGTTTCGTTAAACTCACATTGAACTGTGCGCCTATAACAAAGGTGGCGAGAAACAATAACCCATTTATTATCAGCAGGTTTTTAACTGCCGGTGTTATCCTGTACATCATTTTCGTTAAATTCTACTAAGTTTTCATCAATATCTACGTTTTTATTTATTTTGTTAGCAGGAACAACTTTAAACGTCAACTCTTCGTTATTTTTGTTCAATCCAACTCTAATAACTTCGCCTCCTTTTTTTGAAAGCTTTATCAATATTTCTGCCATCGGATTTTCAAGATACTTCTGTATTGAGCGTTTTAAAGGTCTTGCGCCATAATTTATATCAAATCCTTTTTCGCAAAGGAATTTTTTGGCAGCCGGAGCTATTTGAATGCTATATCCCATTGAATTAATTCGTTCGAACAATCCTTTCAGTTCAATATCTATTATTTGATTGATATTTTCTTTACTGAGAGTGTTGAAAAGCACTACATCGTCTATTCTGTTTAAAAATTCAGGAGCAAACTTCTTTTTTAACGCATTTTCTATCACGCCTTTGCTGTATTCGTTTGCTTGCGCTTTACGTGCTTCTGTTTGAAAACCAACGCCTTGTCCAAAATCTTTAAGTTGTCGGGTTCCCACGTTTGATGTCATTATTATTATTGTATTGCGAAAATCGATACGACGTCCCAAACTGTCCGTCAATTGTCCTTCGTCAAGCAATTGCAGTAATATATTGAAAACGTCCGGATGTGCTTTTTCTATTTCGTCGAGCAGCACAACCGAGTACGGTTTTCGTCTAACTTTTTCGGTCAATTGTCCGCCTTCTTCATATCCGACATATCCGGGAGGAGCTCCTACCAATCGCGAAACAGAAAATTTTTCCATGTATTCGCTCATGTCAATTCTGATAAGATTATCATAGCTGTCAAACAGGTATCTTGCAAGGATTTTAGCTAATTGTGTTTTCCCTACGCCGGTAGGTCCGAGAAAAATAAAAGTGCCTATTGGTTTGTTCGGGTCTTTCAATCCGGCTCTGTTGCGTTGTATTGATTTAACGACTTTGTCTATTGCTTCGCTTTGTCCAATAACGCTCTCGCGGAGTTCTTCAGCCATTTTTAAAAGACGCATTCCTTCTGCCTGCGCGATGCGTTGAACGGGAACGCCGGTCATCATTGCTACTACTTCGGCAACTTTTTCATCGTCTACAATTCTTCTATTTTTTGACAAGTCGCGTTCCCACTTGAGTTTTGCTTTTTCTAATTTTTCAATTAACAGTCTTTCGGAATCTCTGTATTTTGCGGCAAGTTCAAAATTTTGGCTACCTACTGCCGTTTTTTTGTCGCGGGTCGTTTTTTCTATTTCTTTTTCAAGTTCTACAACGTGTTGTGGCACTGTTATGTCTGAAATATGTGCGCGCGAGCCGGCTTCATCGAGTGCGTCGATGGCTTTGTCGGGTAAAAGACGGTCGCTAACGTAGCGGTTGGTAAGTTTAACGCACGCTTCAAGGGCTTCGGCGGTGTACTGCACGTTGTGGTGGTCTTCATACCTGTCTTTGATGTTGTTGAGAATTTGCACGGTTTCTTCTTCGTTAGTAGGCTCCACCATAACTCTCTGAAAACGACGTTCTAATGCTCCGTCTTTTTCGATGTATTGGCGATACTCATCTAATGTTGTTGCTCCAATGCACTGTATTTCGCCTCGAGCCAATGCCGGTTTGAGCATGTTTGCAGCGTCTAACGAGCCGCTTGCTCCGCCGGCGCCAACAAGCGTGTGTATTTCGTCAATAAAAAGAATTACGTTGTTTGAGTTTTGCAATTCATTAAGAATCGCTTTTATACGCTCCTCAAACTGTCCGCGATACTTTGTGCCTGCAACTATTGAGCCTAAATCAAGGGTCAAAACGCGTTTTCCGAAAAGAACGCGAGAAACGTTACGGCTTACTATTTTTTGTGCAAGTCCCTCAACTATAGCTGATTTACCAACTCCTGGTTCTCCTATAAGCACCGGATTGTTTTTTTTACGCCGACTCAATATCTGAACTAAACGTTCTATTTCTTTTTCGCGTCCCACAATGGGGTCTAATCGATTTTCATCGGCTGCTTTAGTGAGGTCTGTGCCAAAATTATCAATTACGGGCGTTTCAGAGTTAGTCTTGCCTTGCTGCTGCGACTTGGCTCCCGACGACGCAGAATGTCCTTGATGCACAGGTCCTCCAAAGGGTACGAGTTCATCGTCGTCGTCATCATCGTCGTCATCGTCAAAACCGGCATGAATTTCTTTTCCAAGCGATGTATCTGTGCCTTCTAACTTCATACGTACCGCTAAATAATCAATATTCATTTCGTTTAAAATTTTTGTAACAAAAGCTTCTTCTTCTTTGAGGATAGCCAATAATAAGTGTTCAGTCCGGACTTCTAAACTTTTGAATGATTTTGCCTCAAGAAGTACAAGTTTCAATACCCGTTCCGTTGATTTTGAAAGCGGTATATCTTCGGCTTCAGAAATATTACGGTGTATTGACGGCTTGATATGATTTTCGATTTTTTTACGAATAACGTAAAAATCTGCGCCAAGCGTCTGTAATATTTCTACTGCATCACCCTGCCCATCGCGCATAATGCCAAGCATAAGATGCTCGACCGCAATAACCGGCGTTCCTAAGCGTATAGCTTCTTCCTTGCTATACATTAGCACTTCTTTGATATGTTGAGAATACTTTGAATCCATCTAATTTTTACAATATATTTTCAGCGCACAAAAGTAGATGTTTTTTTAGAAAATTCCAAACACATTAAATAATAATTAAAATCAACATTTTTATTATTACCTCACTCCTACCCGCTCTTGTCGCGTTCAGGAAACAGAAAAGTTGCTTTATTTTCGGCGCCTTTTATCAGTCTTAAAATATTTTTGCGATGGGTAACGAATAGAAGAAAACACACAACGATAGAAAAAATTTTCAATGTGAGCGGAGTTTCAATCGTTTGAAACAAAAAAAATGTCGAAACCGGAAATGACAGTCCCATCACTAACGAACCTGCTGATACGTATTTGCTAATAAATAAAGTAATCAAAAATAATGTTATTGCTACAATTGTTGCTTGCCAATGCAACGCTAACAGTACGCCAACAATTGTAGCGACTCCTTTTCCGCCTCTAAAACCTGCAAATACGGGCAATACATGACCTATTGCAGCCATTGCGCCTAAGCCAATTTGAAAACTTACCAATAAATCGCCTGACAATTGTGTAAATAAAGCGAGTTTTACCGCGCAAAAGCCTTTTAGTACGTCAATTAGAAGTACCGGAATACCGATTTTTACGCCCAATACTCGCATTGTGTTTGTGGCTCCGGCGTTTTTACTGCCATGCTCGCGCACGTCTATGTTTTTGCTAAATTTACCTATCCATACCGCCGATGGTATAGAGCCTAACAGATAGGCTAATACGGAAATAAAAAAAAGATTCATCTTATAGTTTGTTATTTCTAAATCAAATTAAAACGCAAAGGTAACATTTTTTTAGACAAAGAACTCATTTTTTGTTCCGCAATTTTTTATTTCGCAAGTTTAAAATTTACTATATGTAGTTTTTCCGTTGCTCTTGTTACTGCCGTATAGAGCCATCTCAGGTAACTAATATCTAATTTTTGCTCATCGAGCCAACCGTGGTCAAGAAATACGCATTGCCATTGTCCGCCTTGAGCTTTGTGGCATGTTACGGCATATGCAAACTTCACCTGCAATGCGTTAAAAAACGGGTCTTCTTTTATTGCCTTGTTTCGCTCCGCTTTGTTGGGAATGTGGGAGTAATCTTCAAGAACTGAGGAATAAAGCCGCTTGTTTTGCTCTTCGGTAATTGATGCGACATCGCTGTTTAGCGCATCAAGCATGATGATAGCAGTAAATTCAAAATGTTCGTAGTCGGGAAGACAAAGGTCTACCTCGGCGAATCTAAAATCGTAGCGTTCGGTATATTTGCGTATGCGTATCAACCGTACTATATCACCATTTGCGATAAAACTGATATTATTATCGTCTTTTATCCAATGATAATTATTTCGAACAACCATCAGAAAATCACCCGGCGTCAATTCTTCTTCACGATACAAAATGCGGTTGCGAATACCTTGATTGTAGCGATTTGCTTGCTTGTTTGACCTGCAGATTATGGTAGTTTCATCAATTCCGTACTTGTCATAGGCATCGGTAATAGCTTCGATAAGTTCTTCGCCGGCAATTTTATTGATGTCCGAAAACTTTTCGGTATTCAACTTTGGGAACTCTACTTTTTGGTTTGTAATCAGCTTTCGGACTACCGTTGCGTTATGCAATATTCCTGATTTTTTTGCTTGACGTACAACTTCTGTCAGTTCACACTCAACAACTTGTAGTCCGTATGCTTCTAATCTTTTGCTATCTAACGCAGGACTTTCTTCCTGTCCCACAGGAGGTAATTGAGCTGAGTCGCCAATAAGTATCAATCTACAATTTCGCTCGTTATATACAAAATTCAGCAGGTCGTCAAGTAAATTTCCGGTTCCAAAAATACTGCGGTCGGCGCTATAGTGCGATATCATTGACGCTTCGTCGACAATAAAAAACGCGTTGCTGAATGTATTGTAGTTTAGGACAAAATTTGCTATGCCTTCGGCGACCGATTTTTGTCTATATATTTTTTTATGTATTGTAAACGCCTGTAACTCTGAATATGCACTCAATACTTTTGCTGCTCTGCCTGTGGGCGCCATCAACACCGGTTGTATTTTAAAATTTTGCAAAGTTTTCACAAATGCAGAAATAACGGATGTTTTTCCGGTTCCTGCATAACCTTTCACAAGCATCAGCTGATTATTTTCTTGCGAGACTACCATCTGCGATAAATTTTTCATTAAAATTTTTTGTCCTTCGGTAGGCTCAAATTGCAGATTACCGCACAAAATTTCGTAAATATGATTTTTAAGCATAAAAAAAATTAAAAAAAAATGCAAGATAAGTTTTTTTTTTGAAAAAATATATATACTTTTGCGAATAAATTTCAAACATTAAAAATGAAAAAAGTAATTCATGTGGTTTTGATTTCCGCAATATGCGTGATGTCATTTTTTATCTACGAAAGCGTTCAGCAGCCTCTACGCTTCAATAGTGAACAACAGCGTCGATATGACGCTACCATTCAGCGTTTGAGGGAAATTCGCACAGCACAGTTGGCATTCCGCTCTGAGCACAGAAGGTATACCAGTTGTTTTGACACGCTGATAGACTTTTTGAAGACTGGCACGTTTAGTGTTGTAAGAATCGTTGGCGATGTAGACGATGATGATGCTGTTGCTGCAGGGCAAATCAGCAGAGATACAGTTTTTGTATCGGTTCAAGATTCCTTGTTCAGACGGGGATATAATGTTGATTCCCTACGTTTTGTTCCCTTCACGCGAGGCGAAGAATTTGAGTTGGGAACAGCAAATATTGTTGCCGGAAACGTTGTAGTGAACGTTTTTGAAGCGAAAGTTTCCAACGATGTGTTGTTACGTGGCTTAGACCCGCAACTGTTAGTTAATTTTAATGCCGATAGGGTACAAAAAACCGGATTTGCAGGATTAAAAGTCGGTTCGTTGACAGAGACAACAAACAATGCCGGAAATTGGGAATAAAATAGAAAGGGCTGATATAGACTTGATTGACGAGACATTTGATATCTCGCAGTCTGAGAACTACCACCTTTCAATCCAAACGGGGCAGGACAGATTAACGTTTTGTGTGTTAAACACAGTGATAAAAAAATACATCGTTCTGCGAAGTTATCGATTGTCAAAAATTGATATTTCTCTGTCTGCAACTATAGTGAACGCTTGCAGAGCAATTTTTGAGAAAGATGACCTGCTTGGACTGAGGTATAAAAGCAGTAGTTTTTTGTGGGTGTCGCCGCGCTCAACACTGGTTCCTGAAGAATTTTTCAGACACAATGCAGCGACAGACTACCTTGCGTTCAATCACGGAACAGCCGCCGATGAACATGCCTTGCAAAATCATATCAAATCGGCTAAGCTTCACAACATTTTTTCGTACCCTAAGGCGTTAATATCTCTGCTTCAGCTGTATCGACCTAACATCAAGCTGTTTCATCACGCAACGACAATCATTGAAAACATCGTAGCCGACAGTAAAAATAACATGGCGGTACATTTTTATACTGACCATATAGATGTGATAGCCGTAAAAAACGGCAATTTGCAGTATTACAATACGTTCAGAATAAACGCCGTTGATGATGCGGTATACTACTTCACATTGGTTGCTAACATGTTAAAAACTGATATGCAGTCGATTAAGTTGGTTGTTCTAGGAAAAAGCAATGAAGCCTTCGATGGTTTTGTCGGTCGCGTTGTTGAAAGCGAGCCGCTCGATGCGATTACCTACAGCCATTATATTTCGGAACAATATCGCAAGGAATACATAAATCTGTTCAATTTGTACGGATGCGTATAATAGGCGGCAAATACGGCGGACGGCAAATAATAGTTGACAACAAATTAAAACTTCGTCCGACTACTGATTTTGCGAAAGAGGGGTTGTTTAACATACTTTCCAACAGGTACGATTTAGATTCGTTCGACGTTTTAGACCTTTTTTCCGGCAGCGGCAGTATCAGCTACGAGTTTGCGTCTCGCGGATGTCAGGTTGTTCACGCAGTAGAAATCGATTCTCGCCATGCGGCATTTATCCGCAAAACAGCTAAGGCGTTCGGATTCAATCAAATTCGTGTTATTCGCGATGATGTTTTTCATTTTCTAACCATTTGCAAACAGCAGTATAACATTGTATTTGCCGACCCGCCCTACGATATGCCCGATGTTGAAAAAATTCCTGATTTATTTTTTCAACATCAAATTTTGAAACAAGACGGAATCTTTTTGCTTGAACATTCAAGACGCTCAAATTTTTCCGAAAGCGAACATATAATCGAGCAAAGACGCTACGGAAACGTGTATTTTAGTTTTTTTAAACAACAAAAATGAAACGAACAAATACTGTTAGTATCGCACAAGTTATAAATCAGGCTCTTAGCGAATATAAAATTGACGGCAAAATCAAAGAAGCCCGTATCATTGCCGCGTGGCACGAAGTACTGGGACCGTGGGCAGCTCCTGATGATAAACTATACATCAGAAACGGAGTATTATTTGTAAGTATTTCTTCATCGGTAGTGCGCAACGAACTGTATATGATGCGTTCAACGCTTATGCAACGTCTCAACGAAAAAGCCGGCGACGTTGTAGTCACAGATATAGTGTTTCGATAAATCGAGTTTTTGATAAATACCCATAAAAAAAGCCCGCCTTGTTTGACATACGCGGGCTTTTAATTGGATAGTTTGTTTTTATTATTACATCATTCCACCCATGCCTCCGCCCATTCCGGGGTTTGGCATAGCCGGTTTTTCTTCTTCTTTATCGCAAACTACGCACTCTGTAGTTAGGAACATTCCCGCTACTGAGGCTGCATTTTCGAGGGCTACTCTTGCAACTTTTGTAGGGTCGATAACACCGGCTGCGTATAGGTTTTCGTATACATCTGTACGCGCGTTGTAACCGAAATCATTTTTACCTTCGCGAACTTTTTGTGCAACTACAGCGCCGTCTATTCCTGCATTTTCAACAATCTGACGGAGAGGCTCTTCAAGTGCACGACGTACAATAGCAATGCCTGTTGTTTCGTCGTAATTGTCGCCCTTCATTCCTTCTAACGCTGCAATAGCGCGAATATAGGCTACGCCGCCGCCTGAAATTATACCTTCTTCAACGGCTGCACGGGTTGCGCTTAACGCATCGTTCACACGGTCTTTCTTTTCTTTCATTTCCACCTCTGTAGCAGCTCCGATGTAGAGTACTGCAACTCCACCGGCTAATTTTGCAAGACGCTCCTGAAGCTTTTCCTTGTCATAGTCAGATGTAGTGTTCTCCATCTGTGCTTTGATTTGTACTATTCGGGCTTCAATTTGAGTTTTTTCGCCAGCGCCGTTCACGATAGTGGTGTTATCCTTGTTTATAGAAATTTTTTCTGCTTTACCAAGCATGTCGAGCGTGGCATGTTCGAGTTTTAAGCCTTTTTCTTCTGTAACAACAGTACCACCGGTAAGTATAGCGATGTCTTCGAGCATCTCTTTACGACGGTCGCCAAAACCGGGAGCCTTAACCGCACATATACGCAACGAGCCGCGCAATTTGTTCACTACTAATGTAGCAATAGCCTCGCTATCAACATCTTCAGCAATAATCAAAAGTGGCTTGCCGGTTTGCAGAGAAGCCTCGAGGATAGGTAAAAATTCCTTCATAGTAGAAATTTTCTTGTCGTGTATCAACACTAACGGGTTCTCGAGCGTACACTCCATTTTTTCGGTATCTGTAACGAAATAGGGCGAGATGTAACCGCGGTCGAACTGCATACCTTCAACTACATCTACGTAAGTTTCAGATACTTTGGCTTCTTCAACGGTTATTACGCCTTCCTTCTTGACCTTGTTCATAGCTTCGGCTATCAATTTGCCTATTTCGGCGTCGTTGTTTGCTGATACTGAAGCAACTTGTTCTATTTTGTTAAGGTCGTCGCCAATTTCTTTTGACTGCGACTTCAGGTCTTCAACAACTTTTATTACCGCCTTGTCAATACCGCGCTTCAGATCCATTGGATTTGCGCCTGCGGTAACGTTTTTCAAGCCCACAGAAATTAGCGATTGCGCTAAAACTGTTGCTGTTGTTGTTCCATCGCCGGCATCATCGTTAGTTTTGGAAGCAACTTCCTTAACCATTTGCGCGCCAAGATTTTCCATTCTGTTTGCCAATTCTATTTCTTTGGCTACAGTGACGCCGTCTTTAGTAATTTGAGGAGCGCCAAACTTCTTGTCTAATACAACATTACGCCCTTTAGGTCCTAGAGTAACCTTAACTGCATTTGCTAACTGGTCAACGCCTTTTTTCAGTGCATCACGGGCTTCCATGTTAAATTTAATTTCTTTTGCCATGTCTTTTTTTTAAAAATTGATTTTAATTAGGTTAAAAAATAATTGTTAAACAACCGCTAAAATGTCAGATTGCCTCATCATAAGATAATCAACACCGTCAACGTTAATTTCGGTGCCCGAGTATTTTCCATAAAGGACAACATCACCGGTCTTCACCTGCATTTCTTCGTCTTTGGTACCGGGTCCTACTGAAACTACTGTACCTTTTTGAGGTTTTTCTTTCGCTGTATCGGGGATTATCAACCCGCTTGCGGTTTTCGATTCGGCTTCCATAGGCTTCACTAATACCCTGTCTGCCAAAGGTTTAATACTTACACTTGCCATGTTTTTTATATTATATTAAGTTAAACATTTTTAAATATTTTTATAACTACAATGTTAGTTACATATTCTGTGCCAAAATGTATTTTTTCTAAACATTAGTTTTTTTCTGCCATTTTTGCAGTTCAATATGGCAAAATGTCAGTTGTTTTTTTTAATTTATTTGAACAAATAAAAAATTGCGCCGAAAACAAGCGAATGTTCAGCCGATTTTACCGAAATGTCGTTGTAGTTGTAGTTCAGTCCGGCGAATTGGTACGTTATTCTTAAGACCGGGAGTTTTTCGCGTTGCTGAAACGAAGTATTGACGTCAAATATCGTAGCTGTTGTAAATTTTACTAAACTTCCGAAAGACGCAAAGCGCATTGCGTCAAAAAAGTTAGCGTCGTTCTCTATAAATCCGTATGGCAAAGAAGATGAATAGTCGGATGTTGAGACAATCGACAGCAACGGAACATAAAATTGTTGTCCTATTTCAAACTTTGAACCTCTGATGTTGAACCGGTAGGTTGTTAACAGACTTGGATTTAGTGAGATATTGAAAAAATATGCCACAGGATTGTTTATGTTTTCGTCTTTCATAAAAACATCTATGCCGGTTTGGGCTACAGCGCCAAGCATTATGCGCAATGAGCGCGATGCGTCGGTTGAATAGAGATATCGTGTAAGAGAAGCTGAAAAACCTAACATGGTAATATACGAATCGTTGGCGGCATTGTAGAGAATGCCGAGCCTAAAATGAGTATCTATAAGCGTTAGATGCGCGGGTTTATCCCGAAATCGTGTCGACGCAAAGCAAATAGAATAACCCGTATGATTCAGTTGAGACAGCAAATCATAGTTTAACGCCGGAAAACCCATGCCAACCGAACGAACTGATTGAGACTGAAAAATCAAACTGTCGGTATCGCGAGCGGTAACATTAAACAGCAGCATGGAACATAACGCGCTAAAATATAGCCGATTAAGAATATTGTTCAAAAATTATTTTTTTAATTACAAATATTAAAACTATTTTTGCAAACTTAAAAAAAATAAATAATATATCAAAAAAAAAATCTATGATTCAAAGAATTCAATCAGTTTTTTTGTTCTTGTCTTTATGTTTTTTTGTTCCTATGTTTTTCGTTCCGGTTGCCGAGTTGGTATATTTTTCGGGCGAAATACTGAAATTTGACCTGACCGGGTTTTACATAACCGATTTAGGAACAACGACGCGAATAAGCAGTCAAACTTCTATTAAGTTGTTCGCAATTTTAATTTCTGCGCTGACTTTTGTCACTATTTTTCTGTATAAAAACAGATTGCTTCAAATGCGTCTGTGCATATACAACGTGGTTTTATTGTTAGGAATTGCGGGAGTTGCCTTGTTAGTCTTAAACAACGTTCAGGATATTAAGTCTGTTTCGTATCGTTTGCCAATTGTGTTTCCCGTGGTTTGCTCTATTTTGCATTATTTGGCTTTTCGCGCTATACGAAGAGACCATTTCATGGTGGAGGCATTGAGTAGATTACGATAAAAAAAAATGTAGCGATGGGAGCTTTTATTAAAATATTACTTGTAGGTTTCGGAATCTACTTTTTAAGCAGAGCGCTGATAAGAGGGCTGTTCGGGTGGTTTATTGATTCTGCTCAAAACAATACGAACGCCAGAATACAAAGACAAAAGGAAGAATTTATCAGGCAAAAGAAAAGACAGGAAGGCAGAATAACTATTAATTATAACCCTGAACTAAATAAAGGCTTCGACAAAGACGAAGGCGATTATGTTGATTTTGAGGAAGTAAAATAGGCGCGATTACCGTCCTCTTTTCAGGTCGTCGAAGTTATATCCTAAAACAATCTCAATACTGCCGGGTGTATAGCCTTTGATACTGCCGAACACGATATCGTAGGATAAAGCAATATAAATGCGACGCGCATGAATGTAGCCAAACGTGATACTAAAATCGTTGAAAGCGTCAAAAGCTCCATAAGAGTTGCGGGCGCTCAAACCACCCCAAAGCATATTATCGTACACAACTTTTGCGCAAATATCGGTCTGCGTGGGCAAATTAGGAACCATACGAAACAGGATAGTTGGCTCTATGACAAAATTGCTAACCATAGTGAACTTATAACCGGCGTAGCCATAAAAATGAGCTTGCAGATTGTTGTCATTTTTGTATTCGCTACCCACTAATTTTAAGCTATTAGGAAACAGTTGTTGAGCTGAAAGCCCTATGTACCAGTCAAAATGGTAAACAAACAATCCTACGCCCGCATCGGGCATGGTGCGACTGATATTTTCAGAAAGGATAGGCGAAAATGAACCGCGTATACTGCCGCCATTGCCAACGCTGCGATTAGGGTCGTAGCCGCTCGGAAACTGCAGGCTCGAAGTGTTTAACGAATATTGAATCAAACCCAAATTTAGACCTAAAGAAGCGCGGGCGTCTTGCGACAGGAAAAAATTATAGGCATATCCGCCGCTGGCTTTTAATAAAGTTATAGGCCCGGTTTTGTCCATCATAATGTTGCCGCCATATCCCATAGGTTTTACGGCGTGAGGACCATAAGCGCTTAGGATATTGGAATAGGGCGCATCGCCAAAGCCAAGCCATTGAACGCGGGTAGTCAAACGAATCTTAAAACCGTTGTCGCTCCCGGCAACGGCTGGATTGAAGATAAAAGGATTTTCTACAAAGATAGTAGAAAACGGTATCTGCTGGGAGCGAGCCCCCAAGCTGACTATCAAAAGCGAAATGAGAATAAATGTTTTCATTGTCGTATTATTTATCGGATTATGGTAACTGTGCCTTGTATAGCGGCTGGTTTAGATGCATTAGTTGCGAGAGGCACCAATTGAACTACGTAATAATATGTGCCAACCGGAGCAGGCGTTTGACTGCCAAGCAAAGTGCCTCGCCAAGGACCATCCGCGTAATAGTCTTCCGTATAGAACACCCGAATACCGGCGCGATTCATTACAGTAACTTCTATTTTGTAATGGTCTTTATACCAATCTATGTTAGGGAATGTCCAAGCATAATCTTCGGTACGAAATGGCGTACCGCTGATTGGAACCCCTAAATTATTGAGGTCAAATGTTCCAAAAGGCGCAAAGGCATTAGGAATAGCCAAATCCATTGACCTGCTTACCGCTATACTGTATACAGTAGGGCAGCCCATGAAATCTTCATTCCATTCTACGTCGTCGGGTAAAGCGCCCCACATTTCTAATGTCAAAACGTAGGGATTATTAGGCGTTTCTAAACGAACAGGAAACATAGGAGCATCGTTATCAAAATCCGGCAGATTATTAGCGATATGCAACGGCGCAGTATTTGAGGCAGTCCATTCGTAATATTCAAGCTCGGGTAATGTATTCAGATTGATACGGTTTAGCCTGTGATTTATCATCTCCATAGGGTACATGTCGGCAGTCATCACAGCGTCTGGATGTGCGCCAGGTATGCGATAGTCTAAATGAAGATTGGGGATTACCGGCTTCTCGAGTTCAATGATGGGTAGAGACATACTTTCCCAACAGTAACTTTCGCTTCCATGCCTAAACTCTACATAAAGTTCTATTTCGGAGTATCTTGACGGCGGCGAAAACTCGTGATGCGTATAATTAGTCAATATTGCATCAAAAGATTCCGGACTTGTAAAAGATTCTGAGCCTATACCAACACGCGTTTCCGTATCATTGGAAAGGCGCCACTCAGCTCTAAAATCATCAAGAAGGGGCCAAAGATTTTCGCCTTGTTCGATTAATTCTACTTCCCATGTAGAAGTGTTTAGAAGTGTATAAGCAATACTTCCCGCGAAAATAACTGATTCATCGTCGGGACAAAACATATTACCATCACCTGTTCTACCAACATAATTGCTGAAATTATCCGTTTCTATTATCAAGTTGTGTCCATTTATGCCGAACAAGTCAAGGTCAAAGGAATGAACGCTTCCAATTGCTATCGTTCTAACAAAGCGACATGCTATTTTTATTTCTCCATCGGCGTCAGATTCGTCTGTGTTCAATATAACAGTATATGTGCCGCTGGTAACATTTTCTTGTCTTGGACCAATGCCTAACTGACTGTTAAAAGGGTCATCATGCGACCAACTATACCCGGCAGGAGCGCTTGTCCATGTGTATCCGATGTTTCTACCGTTTTCTGATGCAAGTAGCAGTATGTACGAATCTGTGGTCAAGCCCGACCAAGTTGGAGTAGCATTTTTGCAAGACGGTTCTTTAATGTCGGCAATCAAAGCCGGTCTTATCTGAGGCATTTCACGTCTCAAATCAATGCGACTTATCTCTTCTCCTTTCATTCTGCGTAGTTCGAGCGGATCGTCGTTTGCTTTGATAAATACTTCAACATCGTATTTTTGGGTTGTCAAAGACATAAAAAACACTCCATTTGAAAGCACAAAGTCTAAACCATCGTCATTGCTTACAATATCTGCAAAGCTTACTTTATCTACGTATTGAATATCATCGTCTACTCCTTTTATTGACAAATAATAATTCTCTAATTCAAAATCTTCCACTTCATTTTCAAAATTTGAATCCCAAAATAATTTGAAAGTATGCGGAATTGGGTCGCCACACTCCCATTGTATGGGATAATCGGTTGAATTTTGCCATTCGGATAGAATTCTTATAAATATCGGCGATGTTGATATAGGCAGGTCTTCACTGTGAGAACAACTATTTCCGAGCACTTCGTCTATATCGACGACTACCCGCAGATAAATATTTTCAGTGTCATCATAAAACGTGATTGCTTCAAACTCAGGAATAGTGAAGAAAAGAGTAGTTCTGCGCATGCCAAAGTCTTCGGGAACTTCAAAATCAGAAATATAATCTAACTGATTTTCGTCTTTGTCAAATAATTTTATCTCATAACTATCTAAGTGCTCATCCCAGTCAAAATCATCGAAAACATCCCAATCAATTGAGCCGTTGTCTTCAACTTTTTTAAACATATTGATATTAATAATATCCAAAAAGTTGGGGTCGCTTGCTACTACATAGTCAAAATCGCGGTCAATGATTTCTACTTCAAACGTGATGGAAGCTTTCATTTCTTCAAAGTCTGTGATATGTCCATCTCCTACTATTGTTATGGTTTGAGTGTTGAAAACATCAAAATAGTATGTTTGTTCAAACGGAGAGCAAGCAATATCATCTCTTTTAGCCGACACTGTTACTGAATATTCTCCCGCTTTTAAACCTTCTAATTTGTTTGTGTTTGCAACTAACAAAGGCTCGCCGTCTTTTTCCCAGTCGAAAAAGTATTGCGATTCATATTGAAAACCTTCAAAACCGGCTGTAAGGTCTATTGTAGCCACATCGCTCATACAGAAGATGTATATTTCGGGAGTGAAATTTGCATAAATATTATTCGGGTCGGGCAAGCGCGGCAGGTGAACATCGAATGTGCCGGTATTATCGCAGAGTGCGCCGCCGTCGGTTTTTTTAATACCATCTGTAACACTCACATCGTAGCTGCCTTCCATAATGCCCTCCAATATTGCATAATACACTTCGCCATCTTTAATCCAGTTAAGTTCGTCCAATTCAAACAAACGATAGGCAGGTACAAACACATTCTCAATATTTCCGGAGTTTGGAGGTACTTCCTGTTGTTCTACTGTGTATGCCCATGCAGTAGAATTGTCGGATGAATTACGAACAGTAACTGAATAGTTAGACGCGCCGCCGTCTTTGACTTCAATTCTAACGTTTCTTAAATCATCGTTGTCAACGTCAGAGCAATCCCAACCGTCAGGAACAGCCGCAAAATTAACTAATGTCAAGGGGGCGTCGGGGAATTTGAACTCGTATTCAGGACTGCTTTGTGTAAATTCGCAACCATCAGGCAGGTAATCAAAGTCGTTAAACTTTGTTCTTATTTCTAATTTATGAATACCGGATATGTTGTTTTCAACTGTTATATCAATACTAAAAGGATTGCTGTCGGGCACAAATTCATCGTATATATCGTAAACTTCACCGTTGAGCAAAATAGTAACGCTCATTTTGTCTAATATTGGAGTTATAACTGAATTTGTTCTTTGTTCAAATTCAGGAGCAGCGAACAAATCGTGTTCAGGGTTTTTTCTCTTTATAAACGTAAGTTTAAGTCCAACAGTTCCTTCTGTGGGATCTTGGCAGTTGTCCATAGTATGTACGTAGCCTGTATCATCATAATTCAAAGACACATCGTATACGTATCCCACTTCATATTCTTTCTGAACAGCGCAGTATGTATTGAATTGCTCAAGTACATTTTCGGGCTCAACAATTTCAGGCGTTGCTGCTCCCGGCACGTCGAGGGTTACTATAAATTTACCCCATACATTTAATATATATGTATTCGTAAACTCAGCCGTGGTAGCAGGCGGCATGGCAACTCGTTCTATGGGGTTCAAAATCAGCGGTGTGAAAGGCGATTCGTCGTCCCAATTGAACGTAAAATTATTTAGATGAACATCCATGTTTGGTATATCCAAGCTAATAAAGCCTTCGTTGTCGGGCGCTACGGCGCATCGGCTTCTTGCATGAGTAATTTCATCGTTTATAGTGCTTGCAAACTCTTTTGGGAAAGTAATATCCAACTCTTTGGTTTTTTGAGCTCCGTCAGAATCTTTTACAGTTACCGTATATGTGCCTTCCTGAATGAAAGTCCATTCGAATGCGCCTTCAACTTCGCCCGGCGCGCCGCCGTTGTATACGATATTCCCGTAGCCTGCATAAGGCACTGGAACGTCGTTGTCGTCAGTGTAGAGATAGTTGCCATCGTCGTCAACAAAAATTGGTAAACCTCCAAAACTAATTTCAATCGAATATTCCTGCTCTGTGCCTTTTTCTATGATAAATTCTATTGGCAAGCCGCCATCGGCACATTCCCATGAAGCCGGCAAATTGTAGGTAATGAAGAAATCGAGGTCGGAGAATATGAGTTGATGTTTGGAAGTTACAGGATCACAGCCATTTGCATCATCAACTTTTAGCAACACTGTTAACCATTTTGAAACGTCATCAGGGTCTATTGAATAAACGCGTACTATCCAAAATGATTCTCCCTCTGAATCAACGTCATTTTCAAATTCGTATCTAGATGGGTTATCATTCAATATGTCCTCTATTACTCCATCTTTTTCTAATGTGATAGCGGTCACATAATTTTCTAATGTGAAGCCTGGTATTTTTTCCACTCTAATTTCAAAATCAACATATCCGTTTATTTCACTAATTGGGTGAGTAAGACTGAGGTCAGAAATATAAACGCCATCACTTATGAAAATTTTTGGCAACTCCTCTCCTATTTCAAAATCAAATTCAGCTTCGCAGAATGAATATTTATCTCTAACTTTCAACGTATATTTGCCCACTTCAAGTAAATATGAATTATCATTTGAGCCTCCATCAATTTTATCTTTTGGTCCGCTGCCGGTTATTGTCTCAAAAGAAGTTGGCAATCTGCTGTCAGAACGTTTTATTATCTCATATTCGATGTGTTCGGCATTAAAGTAAGTTCCCGTCATTACCCAAAATTTAGCTTTATCTAAACTGTTAAAACATATTATATTGTCTTCTATATCAAACCATCCGTAACGACCTGCCGATTTTTCGTCTGAATGATATTCCGTTATAAAGTTATTTGGATATTGACCTATTTCGAATAATTGACCATGAACGCTACCATTCCAAACATGAGCAAGTTCGCAAGGATAGCCCGACTCACTGTAATTATTTAGAGTTACTTCGAGATAATATTCTGTTGCCGGCTCAGGTTTTTCCAATCGGAAAGTAGCCTTTGTCACTGTTATGTTTTGAGCGTTTTTGACAAAAGAGAATGTTGGAGTTTCGTCATTATAAAATTGGACTACGTTATCGTCAGTTGCATTTTTGACAACAACAGTGTATGTATTGTCCGTATATCCCTCTCTGCCTCCTTTAACAATTATTGAAACGGAACCAACAAGTCTACCATATTCGTCTTCGCATGCTGCATCTGTAACAACAATATCCGTAACTTCAACGTCTATGTATTTGATAACCTGAACGGGGTCGGATAAAAACTCGCAACCAATAACTGTATTTTTTATTACACCGTAATATGTTCCGGCTTGGAATTGAAAATATTCATCGTATGGTAAAGCTCCCGGGATTAAAATTGCGTCTGTAAAATCTTCTGTTGAGCCATCAACTCTTTCAACTCTCCAAAAGCTTATTAAGTTTGGACCCTGCGCCGGCACATGTCGCATTAACGCATGATTATCACCACAAATAGCGATTTCTTCCGGACTGTCTAATTCTACATGGTCGACAACGGCTTCTATATAATTTGTAATTCTCAGTCGATTAGTCAAAACAAACGGCTCGCTGTACACAGATGTACATGGACCTGTTTCGCTGTATATGTCATCAATTTTTATAATAAATTCAAATCCGGTTTGATTAAAATGTTCCCTGTAAATAAAATATTCTAACAGCGGCTTATCAATTCCAACCTCAGATTTAGGAATATTTGTTACCCAAAGACCTTCTTCATCTTGGTATGAAATATGAGCATTATGATGAATTCCTGTTTTTCCATCGTAAATAGGAACGGTTGTGGGCTGAGGTATGTCATAAATTGGCGGAAGCGTTAAACCTCTGCGTGTGTAGAATACTCGCATTTTGTAGTATTCGTTACCATCAGCGTCAACAAAGGGTGTTCCACCGCTAAATTGAAATTTGAAATCGCCGTTATCTCCGTAACATTCCACAATTGGAAGAACTTGAACAACTCCGCCGTTGGTAAATATAAGTTCATCCGGATTATTTAAGTCGTCGCTTGTAACCGGATTTGGCGAAACACATCCATTGGCATCTGTTACAGAAATGGTTATATTCCAATGTTTGTCAGCATCCAATGGTAGACCTCCTACATCTAAACCTTTTAAGCCTCTGATTGTAAAAATTTCATCGGCATCGTTTGATTCTATGATTATGAAGTTGTCATCAATCCAATCTTCAAGCAAGTCTAAATCTTCGAGGGTAATAACAATGGGTGTTGTTATTGGAGCGTTTTGAGCGTCTACCCCGGTTATTGTCAATGTGTATTTATACTTGTGAGGATAAGGCTGTATCGGGTATGGGTTGCCTGTAATAGGGTCTATTACCTCATCGCCCGTAAATGGATCGATAACAGGATTAAGGTCTTGCGGAGAAAATGGCGTTCCGCCCGTTGTTCTTACAGTCAGACTCCATCCTGAAGGGATTTCATTTCCTGTATCATCTTCGGTGGTGCAACCCATTACATCGAGAGATATTAAATTTACTTCGAGTTGTGGAGGTTGATTTACTGTAATTTGGTTTGCTAAACCAAAATCATTAAAATCTTCTGGACATGTGGCATCTTCAATTGTCACATTGTAATTTCCGGCTTTAAGATTTATAATATCATTGACAATTATTCCGTCAACTTTATGTGCTTCTACTATTGATGTGTTAAGAACTTTAATTCCATCCACGGCAGGAATACCTTCGCCAAAATTAACATATTCAATCGTTACGGAATTTCCATCATACAAAACACCTTCTATTGTTACGTTGTATTTTCCGGTAAGCCCGGAAATATTGATAGCTACCGAGCCTTCGGCATCACCGTAACAAGTCGTTACATGGGCAATAGAGTTAACGCTTGCTAAAAGTTCATCATATGGTTTAATAGTAAAATGCACCCTGTCTAATTTGCCGCATGTTGGCGTACGACGGTCTTCTACAGTAAATCCAAAAACAGTGCTTCCTATTACCAGTTCTTCATGTTTGAATGTAAATTTAGTTAAATTATCATCCACACGAACACCTTGTATTTCGCCAATTGGTATCCATAACTCCGAATCAAATTCAGAACGTCTATCTACAACGATATACAAATGATTTTGGTTGCCGCCTTCAACATAAACCTCAACAATTCCTCCTATCGGGGTATCACAACTTGTTCCGGCAAAAGTTTCTACATCGCCTATTATTCGCATTGGAATTACTACAGTTTCATAGTATTTCATAAACGGACTGCCACAGTCCAAAAGTTCACTGTTTTCGTCATATTCCACAATTTCTACATCAATCCTATACCTTCCTGCAATTACATTGTTAAATTGATGAGAAAATACCGAACCTGTTGGTACTGTGGGATTATATCTAACACGTTGAGAATATATAACGTATTCTCCAACGCTGTTTTGTCTTCGCAGTGTTACAAAGACATTGTCATATCCATTAGTGTAATAATTTGCAAGACCTTGCAGTTCTACATTCAAATGTATTCTGTCCTCTCCATTTGCACACAACAGTTCGGCGCTTGGGACAACAATTATTTTATCTTCATCGAAAACAATCTCCTGTATTGTAACATCAAAAAATCTAACACCGCCGCCACCATCACAAGCTTCAAACTGTTCGGTTAGGTCATTGTGGTTAATGTATGCTACTTCTACTTGATATTTTCCAAATCCTACGCTTTGTGGGATGCTTACATCAAGTTCTGTTATTTCTATCCATTGATTTGTTGTTGGAACAGGCAGCCATGGATCACCTGATGTATCTTCGTTTTCTTTGTACAGCCTGTACGCTAATGTCCAATTTTCACGGAATTTAGCAAAATCAAAATTCACAAGTTCCTGTATATGACTGTAATCCACGTCAATATCAATTTTTGTAACTGCATCGTCGCAAAACAACGCTGGCACTTGCGGCGCTACATTTACAATACTGTTTATTGCCGGCGGTCTGATGACGGTGACTGGTATTGGTACTCCATCATCGTCGCTATATCTCACGTTGGGGCATAAACCGCCAACCACTACATATATATGGTATGTACCAGCGGGTACATTTACAAATTCGTCATTTTCGTGTGGTGTAGAAGTAGACGGGACAGGCAAGCCGGCTTCGACGTCAAAAAGAATAAATTCATCCGACTCAAAGTCGTATTCACTTCCATCAATATATAATTTTTGGGCTGTTACGGGTATTATGCCTTCGTTTCCGCTGTCTGGGCACGAAAGATGCTTAACAGCGCCTAAGCTAAATTCAATTCGAGGCACCGGATTAATTGTTACTATGCGTGAAATCGCATCGCAAATAGGATCTTCATTCTCATCAAATCTTTGCACAGTGATTGTATATTCTTTGGGGTCAAGACCATCGGCGCTTAGACCTGTTATTGTGTGTGTAAGCGGGTTTTCAAATTCTGTCCATGTTGCGCCGCCGTCTATACTGTATCTGTAATGTGCGCCGGTTCCTTGATATCCGCCCGACGCCGTTATCGCAATTTCTCCATCGATGCCGCAAATTTCATGCACTACGTCATCATCTGGGTCGGGTTGTTCGAATTTTAAGGGCGCCGGTACTGTAATCGGTACGATGGTAGTGGTACTTGAGCAATCGTCATTTGATGTGTCAACGACATATTTTGCCATAATTTCGTATGGGATTGGCAGCCCAGTGGCTTCTCCTAAGCCGGTAAATGTAAATTCATATGTAGGTGGGGTGCCGATTGGCGTACCTGTGCCATACGAAATCCATTTGCCATCATCATCTTTTCCCATAAAAAACTCTATCGCTCCTTTAGTAACATCGCCGGTAGCCGTCGCTGTAATAGTTACGTATCCTGCGTCAGTGTGACATTTAAGAGATGCTGGAGCAGCAACAATTGGGGTTGAGATTGTAATCTCACCTGCAACTTCGACCGTAAATTCTGGTAATATCACTTCACAACCAAGAGGATCGAACACTTTAATTTCATAATTCGCACCGCCAACCAATCCATTGCCAGGTGTTAAATTGTCAAACGTCACCTTGTTACCATCAATGACAGGATATGCCCAAGTTATGTCGTTAACAAAAAAACACAGTCTTGAGGCGCGGGTTTCACATTTTCCGGGAGAAAAATCGTCACTAGGATCGCAACATATTCCCTCATTACCGCCAGTAACTGTAAAAGTAACAGCTCCATCGTCTGCACCGACACAAGTAGCCTTTGTGAAGACAGGATCGTTTATTTTAAGTTCATCTGGTTGGATAACTTCAACATCTGCGGGTGTACTTTTACAATTATTGATAACTGACCGTACAGTTATTGTGTACTCTCCTGCTTTAAACGATAATGTGCTGATATCAGCCACACCAGTTTCGCTTACAATCGCTCCGTTGTGGTCTTCACCGGTTATATCATAGATGTAAGTCGTTCCTGCCGGGCCTCCTGTTGGCGGCGTTGTTAAAATTATTTTACCATCGTTTCCGTCATAGCATGTTACCGGCGCAGATGTGGGGGTGGGGAATGTAATTGGCGGCGGTATGGTAACCGTAAGCGTTCTGTTTACAGGGGGTTCGCAAACTACAGGCTCTGAGTATCTTACTGAAATAGGATATGAAGCGCCAGCCGATGTAGTAGAAACTGTAAAAACGCCGTCTGTAGGCACATCCTGCCATGTTCCGCTGGCGCCTATTCTGTATTGTAGACCTCGCGTAACATCGCCAGTTACGGCAACATCAAATATTACGGATTCTTCCGGACATATAGCAGTCCAAACGTCCGTAGCATTTTGAGTTAATTTTGCGGGATCCTGTGGTGTGATAGAAGCTATAACGATGTCTTGAGGCTGTACCAAAGTAACTGGATTTCCTGAGAGCGTGCGCGTACAACCTGCGAACGTTACTTCAACTTGTACGGCATAAGTACCTTCAAGCAAGTCAAAAAAGTGTTGAGTATTGCCGCTTCTTTCATTTGGCAAGGTTGTTTTGTTAAAAGTTCTACTATTTTCAGGTTTAGCCGTATTGGTAAAAGAATATACTAACGACAGCGGTATTGGTTGTATTGGTTGTCCATCAGGAACGCTCCAAGTAACTTTAACTGTAGCCTCTCCTTCCGCTCCCGGACAGTTTGGGTCTTTTGTTTTTGCTGTCTCAGTAATTGAAAATGTTGGACGTTGAACTGACGCGGTCTTCGTCGGCATTCTATCGTCCTTGTGTAAAACAGGACAGTTCAACGCACTCCCAAATTTATCTGTTACAGAAAACGTGTACGTAGTTCCAGGAACAACAGTGAATACCTCTTCATTTTCATCTTCTGCCGGAGGTGAAATAATGTATTCAAAACTTCCGGAGCCGCCCTCCACATTTACTGTAATTGTTCCGTTACCATCTGGGCAAGTTGCATTTTGAGGAGCAAGAGTAAAAAATGCCGGTGGATAAATTGTGATTGAGTTGAGAGTGTGCACATACGGATTGCACCCACCATCTTCTAATGGAGTGTCTAGTGGAGCATAGTTAAGAGTGAGTTCTATTTGGATGTTATTGCCATAAACTCCAGTAAGAGTGGCGTTAATAGTGGCTTCGCCGTCAATGTTAAATGTTCCCGAACCATCAAAGCTAAAGCCCCCTGCAGCGTATCTGTAAAAAAAATCTTTATTGCTTTCGCCGCTTACTTTTATTTGAATAGGATTCTCAAAGCAATATCGATTTGGATCAATATCTTCTACATCAAAAGGATCAAGAGGTTTAATTGTTACTAAATTTTCCGTGAGTTGCGGATTAATGTACGTTATTGGGCAACCGTGCGAATCGGTAACAGTTACTGTGAATGTGCCGTTAGATACGGTCCATTCTTGTACTACTGATATTAATAGACCGTTGTCATCTATATGTTTTATTTCTCTATCCATTTCTGCTGACCCATCGCCAGTTACTCCAAATATGTAATCCGGATTACCACCTTCTGCTGTAATAGTTATTGATCCGTTTGGGGGGCCCGCCGAACTACACGTCATATCCTTGTGGCTAATTGTAGCTGTAAGTTCTGAAACGGTACTAATACCTTCAATGCCTAAAGGTGCTAAAGAGGGATTAGTTGGATTTGGTATAATTATCCAGTATGAAGTGTTGTCAAACGTACCAGAGTCAAATTTTCCATTAAAAGTGGGTGAGCCAGCGGGAATCGTTAAAGTAGCAACCGCAGGTTGTATTGGTATGCCCATATACAACATAAAAAGGTTAGCGGTTAATGTAGGTGTACCTGCGGGTATATTGGTTACAGCAAAACTAACAACAGGATCTCCTGGATCCCCAAAGCATCTCGGTTCTGTAGTTGCAGTTATAGATAAACCCTGCCCCCACGCGCTTCCAGCCCAGCACATCAGCGCTAATGTTACTATTATATGTGATATTTTTGTTTTCATGTTTTTATGTTTTTTTAATTTTATTCACTTCTTTTTGTTTTTTAATTTTACATTTTATATGTATACGCAAAATTTCAAAAAATGTTGCGTTTTTTGTTATTATTTGTGTGTTTCACGCCATTTTTTTTTTAGTATTTTTTATCGCGCTTTATCGTTAAATTTTCCGTTTTGCGCTCTACCATTGTATTTTTTGGCATTTGAAACAAAACCGCAAAGGTAGAAATATTTTTTTTAAACAAAAAAAAAAAAATAATTTTTTTTGGATATATTTTTTTTAATCCCAAAAAAAAGTTTTCAACAGTTCAGTTAGTTTTTAGTTGTCAACTGTCAGTTTTCAGTGGTTTATCTTGGATTATATATATGTATATTAGATATTTAGCAGGCTTAGTTTTTGTTATTTTGGGTTCATATGGCGGCAAAAATGTTGAAAACTTTATTTTTAGCCTGCATTATTCATAAGCAACGTTACAGAAGGCGACATTGCTAACGTCATTGCGGGCTTGACCCCATAGCCATCAAGTTAAGGATATAAAAGGCTTATTATCAGTGGCTTTATGGATAACTACACAGTAGGGTAACTCCGTATGGAGTTCAAACGTTGATAACCCCGAGTAAGCGTGGCGCAACTCGGGGAATATGACAGCTCCACCTCCTCAAGAACTCCGTATGGAGTTCAACAAAAGAAAAAAGGCTAAGGTATTGATTTTAACAAAAAATAATTCGCAAAAAAGTTGAACTCCATACGGAGTTCGCAAAGATAGCTGTAGTCCCTATCCCCCGAGTTGCGCTTCGCTTACTCGGGGTTATCCACGTAAAACTCCTTCGGACTTAGATATAATACGCAATATTCTGAATAAATGTACATTACCTTTTTAGCTTGATGGCTATGGGGCTTGACCCGCAATCTCCTAAAAAAAGTAGATACCGGCATCCGCCGGCATGACGTGTGGGTAGAGTGTAGGGGATGCTACCGACTAAAAACTACCAACTATTAACGGTTTCCCTTGCTTTTGCGCTATTTCGGGCGCGAACTTGGCTAGTACGGGGCTTGGCGGATGCGCCGTTCAAGCCTAATCTTCTACGTAATTCCGCATTTTCATTTTGCAGTGCTGTATTACTACTTTGCAGTGCTGTAATAGTACTCTGCAAATGATTAACTGTATTTCTAACTATACTCATATTTTCTACTGATTTATAATGGGTCGATATATGTACCTTTTGGTCTCGCAGGAACTACAACGGCAACTTTCGAAGCCGATTTTTTGACAGCTACCGTCCGTTTTGTTTTAGGTTTGTTCTGACTTGCTACTTTTTTTTTTTTGCCATGACTTACAAATTTTTTACACCGCAAAAGTATACATTTTTCTTATATTCAAAAAAAAATACTTATATTTGTGCCCACATTTTGTAATTAATTCAATATTCTATTGTGATGAGAAAAATAGATACAAAAAATTCGCAAAACAGTATATTGTTCTGATTTTGTGTATAATACATAGCTTGATGCAAGCTAAAGCGCAGCCGTGCGATGAACAGTTCAAAATTACTACGCAGCCCGGAGATGGATATACGCTGACAATAAGCGGAATATGCGAAATGGGCGACGGCATGGCACTTATCCAATATACTCGGGGTAGAGACGGCGTTCTGTAACGTTTTTTGTGAATAATGCAGGTTAGACAGGCACAAAAAAATTTTTTTTTAGTTTTATACAATATTACCATCTGACTAACGTTTTTGTTGCATAAATTTAAAGAATATTTTTAAGCCTATGCATAAAGATTTTACACTTTTGTTGTTGTCGTTTCATTACCCATTTAGTCGGCAGTTTATAGTTTTGTCCGGCAAAGATTTTTCGGTGGAGAAGGATGTTGCTGATTTTTTGCAGACAACGGAACAACGCGTAAGCAGGCGCACACTCGACAAAGTATACGCCTACGCATCAGACGCCGTATAAAAAGCTCAGCTTTAAAGTTTACCCGCTCAAAAATATTTTTTTATCCCAAGTAACTTTTCAAAAGCTTGCTCCTTGATGTGTGTCTAAGTCTACGTATAGCCTTTTCCTTTATTTGTCTAACTCTCTCGCGGGTCAATCCAAAGCGTTCGCCAATTTCTTCGAGTGTCATTTCCTGCACTCCGATTCCGAAGAACAACTTAATGATGTCTCTTTCGCGTTCGGTAAGCGTTGCCAGCGCTCTTTCAATTTCGCGCACTAACGACTCGGCAATCAAAGCGCGGTCGGCAATAGGCGATTCGTTGTTAACCAATACATCCAACAGGCTGTTGTCTTCACCTTCTATGAAAGGCGCGTCAACAGACACGTGTCTTCCGGATACACGCAGCGTGTCGGCGATTTTTTCTTTGGTAAGTTCCAAAATTTCCGCCAACTCTTCTGCTGTAGGCACACGTTCGTTTTCTTGCTCAAATTTGGCGAACGCTTTATTTATTTTGTTCAGCGAACCAACCTGATTCAAGGGCAAACGCACTATACGCGACTGTTCGGCTAAAGCTTGGAGGATAGACTGGCGTATCCACCAAACAGCGTAAGAAATGAACTTGAAACCGCGGGTTTCGTCAAATTTCTCAGCCGCTTTTATCAAACCAAGATTGCCCTCATTGATCAAGTCGGGCAGGCTTAAGCCTTGATTTTGGTATTGTTTTGCCACAGAAACCACAAACCTTAAATTTGCCCGTGTCAACTTCTCCAAAGCGGCTCGGTCGCCTTTTCTTATCCTTTGAGCTAGCTCAACTTCCTCTTCCACAGTGATTAACTCTTCCTTTCCTATCTCTTGAAGATACTTGTCCAGCGAAGCGCTTTCACGGTTAGTTATTGATTTTGTGATCTTTAACTGTCTCATTTTCTATTAAAAATTTTCGCAAAATTACAATTAATATTTATTATTACAAAACTAATTTTTTGTACTTTTATTTTGCAAAAGCAAAAAATTGTACTTGTCCTAATGGACTGATGGCATTTATTAATATTCTGCCTCCCGCTTCAACCTCATCTATAATTGTTTGTATATCTCTCGCCGAATTGACGGGCTTATCGTTCACCGCTGTAATGATGAAGTTGTCGCTTATGCCATAAGAACTCAGGCTACCTTGCCCCGCATTTCGAACTCTAACTCCGGAATTTATCCCCAGACTTTGTCGTTCTCTTTGCGGAACGCTCTCAAATCGTGCGCCAAGAACTAAAATTGAGTTTACATCGCGAACGACCTCAGTGGTACCATCACTATTACGTAAAGTAACATTAAAATGTTGCGTTTTATTGTCTCTAATTACAGAAATTTTTACAATATCGCCCGGACGATACTTAACAATTTGCTCCTGAAACTCTCCGAAAGTCCTGATTGACACATCGTTAATAGCTGTAATGACATCGTTAATTTTCATGCCCGCTTCTGCGGCTCCAAAATTATCTGAAATTTCTACAACGGTAAGTTCGGGTGTTTCATTTGAAAAACTTCCGGGACCTAATCCTCTTCCGGCAAAATTTAAGCCTAATCTCGCTCTTTGCACGCTTCCAAATTCTTTTAAATCGGTGGTTACCGACTGCACAATAATTGACGGAATAGCGAATGAATTGCCCGTGAATCCGTGCGTTTGCGATAATATCAAAGTGTTAATTCCCACTAATTCACCGCGTATGTTTACCAAAGCGCCTCCGCTGTTTCCCGAATTTATTGCGGCATCTGTTTGAATAAAGGCTTCAAGTCCTATTTGACCTCGATATAAATTAGTGTTATATCCAAAGTTACGTGATTTTGCGCTTACAATTCCGGCTGTAACGGTAGATGTAAGAATACCTAACGGATTACCGACCGCCAATACCCATTCTCCTACACGCAACGCTTCGGAATCGCCAAAGGTAAGGAACGGTAAGTTCGTTTCTTCAATTTTTAACAAGGCTATATCTGTTGACGGGTCAGCGCCAACAATTTTTGCGTTGAAAACGCGTCCATCGTCTAAAGCTACCTCAATTTCATTGGTCCTTCTGACGACATGGTTATTTGTAACTATATAACCATCGGGACTAATTATTACGCCTGAGCCAAAACCTTCCTGTTCTCTTGTAGAGTTCTGCCCGAACATACCTCTTCCGCCTTCACGCACTGTTTTCACTCTGACGTGCACCACGCAGTGTACAGCCTTTTCGGCAGCGTATGTCAGGTCGGGAAACGAAACGTCGCGAATACTTTGCAAATCGTGAGAAGCAAGTTGGAAATAAGGATGCAACGATGCGCCGGACTGCTTGTGTAATTTTTCTACAACCCTGTTTTCAAATATTTGCGTGTAGATAAACACCGAAATTATACCACCGCAGACTGCAACGAACAACATTGATAACAAATTTTTGATTTTCATGACTATTACTTTTTTTAATGTTTTAATACTCTTTTTTTTTGAAAATTTTACTACAAAATTGTATGTACAAAAATCAAGCCAAATTTTATTAAAAATAAATTCTTAACAATTTTTATGAATATTTGCAGTTTGGTATTGAAAAAAATATTAAATTTGCGAAATTTTTTAAAAGTATTTTTGGTTTATAATTTTGTTATCTTGAGATGAAAATTAGATGTGTTGCCATACTTTGCTTGCTTATCCAGCTTGCTTGCCCTTATTCGTTCGCGCAGAGAATTAGCGTGGAGGACTATATTTATATGTATAAAGATATAGCTATTTCGGAGATGCAACGTAGCGGTATACCGGCGAGTATTAAGTTGGCGCAGGGAATACTCGAATCGGCTAACGGTAACAGTCGTTTAGCAGTTCAGGCTAACAATCACTTCGGTATTAAATGTCACGGATGGAGCGGCGAAGAGGTATATCACGACGACGACGCAATAGGAGAATGTTTCCGCAAATATGCTAACGCCCGAGAGTCTTTTATTGACCACACCGATTTCTTAGTAACCCGTAGTCGTTACGCATTTCTTTTTGAATTGGAATCAACCGATTACAGAGGATGGGCAAGAGGTTTAAGCAGAGCCGGTTATGCTACCGACCCTGATTATCCGCAAAAACTCATCAATTTGATTGAACGCCACAATTTGCAACGATTTGACGAAGGAGTACGTGTTTCTGATGCTCGTCGTCGCCCGTCGCCAGACTATATTGTCGATGCTGTTAACATTATCCACAATTATCAAATCAGAATCAACAACCGCACAGAATTTGTGGTTGCCCGTCGCGGAGATACTTACAGGTCTATCAGCGATGCGTTGGATATGATGCCGTGGGAACTGCTCAGATACAACGAGGCAAGCGCTAACGACCAACTTCGCGAAGGACAAATAGTTTATATCCAACCAAAACTACGAAAAGCCGAAAGAGGCATGGACACTCACCTTGTTGAACATGGCGATAATATGCACGCCATCTCGCAAAAATACGCCATAAAACTTTCGCGACTTTACAAGCTCAACCGTATGGAAGAAGGCTCACAGCCCGGAGCAGGAGAAATATTGCATTTACGAAATAGAAAAAGTAGATAAATAATGAAAATTTCAGACTTTCCGGTTTATTTCAAACTTTCGCATCGTCTTTTGCTATTTTTTGCCGCTATTTCCTTAATAGGTTTTTCAATTTCAGCCCAATCGCTTGACGCTGTTTTTCATCGCCCTATGAACATTCCTCCTTTACTTTCTGCTACATTTGGCGAGTTGAGAGACGGACATCTTCATTCGGGTATTGACTATCGCACACAAGGCTCTATCGGACACAGAATTTTTGCGTGCGAAGACGGGTTTGTGTCTCGCATTTCGGTTTCGCCGTCAGGCTACGGCAAGGCGCTTTATATCGACCATCCTAACGGATATACCACCGTTTACGCCCATTTAGACGCTTTTAGTGAAAAAATTGAAGCTTACGTAAAGGCAGAACAGTACCGATTAGAACGATTCACAGTCAATTTGTTTCCTAACGAAGCATTATTTTCCGTCAAACGTGGCGAAATAGTCGGATTTTCGGGAAATACCGGAAGTTCAAGCGGTCCTCATCTGCATTTTGAAGTTCGCAACACCGAAACACAAGATCCCATAAACCCTCTGAAGTTCGGTTTTGGTATAGGAGATAACATACCGCCAACAATGAGACGGCTTGCCGTATACCCTGCAGGCGAAGGCAGCACGGTCAACGGCTCGGAAACACGAATAATACTCGAACTTGAAAAAGTGGGCAACACGTTCCGAATAGCCGGCGGTACAAAGATTGACGTGGTTGGCGACGTTGCATTCGGAATAGAAGCCTACGATATGACCTCAGGCTCAAACATTCGTTGCGGTTTGTATAGAATACGTCTGTCTATTGATACATTGCTGATGTTTTCGCAAACTATGGACAGGTTTTCGTTTGACGAAACAAGATATGTATACAGCGCGTTGGACTACGAATATTTTATCAATAACCGCACGCGTATCAATCGTATGTACATCCAGCCCAACAATCAGTTGAGCGTATACGACCAACACGTAAACAGAGGTATTATTTCCTTTCCCGACACTGCATCGCACAGAGCGACGGTTGTTATAAGCGATTTTCACGGAAACGATTCACGGTTAAATTTTGATATTAATTATATTCCGAGCGCTGTCGCCAAAACGTCTAATACGCCCGGCTTGCTTGAGCCAATCAGCTTTACCGGCATATCAACTCCAATGTACAAAAGAGAGTTTGTTCACAGGCAACATGGTATACGCGTAACTATTCCCGCCGATGCGCTATATTATGAAATTGAATTTACAAGCAATGTCTCGACCACAATCCCCGGCGGATTATTTTCAAAAATATACTCAATTCACAATCCCAACACACCTCTTCACAAGGCTATCACTATAGAAATCGATGCTGAAAACTTACCGTCAAATTTGCGCGAAAAAGCCCTTATCACTCAAATAGGCGCTAACGGAAGGCGTTCAAATGCGGGCGGCGCTTACCGTGATGGAGTTGTTAGCACAACGTCGAGGGTTTTCGGGCAGTTTGCGATAGGAATAGACACTGTTCCACCGCGCATTACCCCCGTAAATATCAGAGATGGCGCAAATATGCGGGGTGTTGAAAGTATAAGGTTTACAATTAGCGATAATTTTTCGGGTATAGGCTCTTACAACGGATGGATAAACGGTGAATGGGTACTTTTTGAATACGACGCCAAGAACAATCTTATATTTTACAGATTTGATGAAGCCCGATTGAGCAGAAATGCCCAGCACGAGCTCTTGTTGATAGTTGCAGATTCAAAAGGAAACAGTTCGGAATTCAGGGCTTCGTTTACGTGGTAATATATCTTGTGGGTTGCAACGGGTTAGACAGCCCTCTTTAAACAGATGTGCCCAGGACGAGACTCGAACTCACACGGGCTAACGCCCACTACCCCCTCAAAGTAGCGTGTCTACCAATTCCACCACCTGGGCAAATAACCAATCTTTTTGTACCCGAAACAGGACTCGAACCTACACATTCTTGCGAATACTAGTCCCTGAAACTAGCGCGTCTACCAATTCCGCCATTCGGGCTTAACGATTTTTTTTGAGCCGCAAAATTAAGTATTTTTTTTCATTTGGCAATTTTTTTTTGCAAAAAAATAAAAAAAATAAAAAAAAATATTGCAGTTTAAAAAAAAATGTCTACCTTTGCGGTTTCAATATAATGTCTAATCTTAATAATTTTTATCCAAACTTAATGACAACTGAAGTAGAAAGCAAAGGCTATGAAAATGAGCCCGATGCAGAAAATAATGTAGTAGAAATCGAAGAAGCAATAGAAGAAAAAGCTGGCGCTGAATCAGATGCAGAAAATGTCGAAACTGTCGAGACCGTCGAAGAAACAAACAAATTCAAAAAAGAGGATGTAACAGTTGATGAATTCGATTGGGACGCCTATTCAAACACGCCCAACACGTATGCAGACGACGAGCGTGCAAAAATGAAAGCCATGTACGACGACACCTTGTCATACATAGCCGAAAACGAGATAATTGAAGGTAAGGTTATAGCCATGAACAAGCGCGAGGTTGTAATAAATATAGGCTATAAGTCGGAAGGAATCGTCAGCATGAACGAATTTCGCTACAATCCTAACATCAAAATAGGCGATATGGTTGAGGTGTACGTTGAAAGCACCGAAGACAAAAAAGGACAATTATTGCTTTCGCACAGGACAGCACGGTCGATGCGCTCGTGGGACAGAGTAAACCAAGCGTTGGAAAGCAACGAAATTGTAACTGGATACATCAAATGTCGCACAAAAGGCGGAATGATTGTAGACGTGTTTGGCATCGAAGCATTCTTGCCGGGCTCCCAGATAGATGTGAAGCCAATTCGCGACTACGATGTTTTTGTTGGAAAAACAACGGAGTTTAAAATTGTAAAAATAAATCACGACTTCAAGAACGTTGTCGTATCGCATAAAGCGCTTATAGAAGCCGAGTTAGAGCAGCAAAAAGCTGAAATAATTTCTAAATTAGAAAAAGGTCAGGTACTCGAAGGAACAGTCAAAAATATTACACAATACGGCGTATTTATTGACTTGGGTGGAGTAGACGGCTTAATACATATTACAGACTTGTCGTGGGGACGCGTGTCGCACCCTGAAGAAGTTGTTGAATTAGACGAAAAATTGAACGTCGTTATTCTTGATTTCGATGATTCTAAAAAACGAATTGCATTAGGTCTCAAACAATTAACCCCACACCCTTGGGACGCGTTGGATGTGAACTTGAAAATTGGAGACAAAGTTACCGGAAAAGTAGTAGTTATTGCCGACTACGGAGCCTTTGTCGAAATATCATCAGGTGTAGAGGGTTTGATTCATGTTTCGGAGATGTCTTGGTCGCAACATTTGAGAAGCGCGCAGGATTTTCTGAAAGTAGGCGACGCCGTCGAAGCGCAAATACTTACGCTTGATAGAGAAGACAGAAAAATGTCGCTTGGAATTAGACAATTGAGGGAAGACCCGTGGAACACAATAGAAACGAAATTTGCAGTAGGTACGCAGCACGAAGCAAAAGTGCGCAACTTTACCGGTTTTGGCGTTTTCGTTGAAATTGAAGAAGGCGTAGACGGATTGATACATATCTCAGACCTTTCGTGGACGAAAAAAATCAAGCACCCGTCTGAATTTACCCAAATTGGCGATATCATAAAAGTTATGGTGCTTGAAATAGATAAGGAAAATCGTCGACTAAGTTTGGGACACAAACAAATGGAAGAAAATCCATGGGACGTGTTTGAAACAATTTTCGTTGTTGATTCCATACACGAAGGCACTATTATTGAAGTATTCGACAAAGGCGCATTAGTTGCGTTGCCATACGGTGTTGAAGGCTTTGTTACGCTCAAACAGACAACGAAAGCAGATGGCACTCTTGCTAAAATGGATGAAAAATTAAACTTCAAAATACTTGAGTTTAATAAGGTTACCAAACGTATTCTATTGTCGCACACGCGTACATTTGAAGAGTACAAAAAGGAAGAGCGCAAAGACGAACAGCTTGTTGTTAAGCCTCGCACTGAAGAACAATCAGTGTTGTTGGCAGCACAAAAGCTACAGGCTTCGTTGGAAAAAACCACGTTTGGCGACATTACATCATTGTCGGCGTTGAAAGAAGAAATGGAAGCAATAGATAAACAAGGCGCAGCAATTTCAATAACTGAAGATGTTGAAATTGCTCAAGCTACTGTTATCGCACCCGTTGAATCGACTTCGGAAGCGACAGTTGAACAGGCAGCGGCAGAGGCTGAAGAGGCTATTGCGCCGGAAGAATCGAATGTAGAAGCGGAAGAACAACCTGCCCAAGCGGAAGAACAACCTGCCCAAGCGGAAGAACAACCTGCCCAAGCGGAAGAACAACCTGCCCAAGCGGAAGAACAACCTGCCCAAGCGGAAGAACAACCTGCCGAAACAGAAGAACAACCTGCTGAAACAGAAGAAAATAGTGAAAATAAAGATAATATTTAAATAAAAAATAAAGTATACATTAGATTAATTAATAGTTATGGATTTCTTAGTTGAACAACAGCCCAATTACACGCTAATCAGAGTGTCGCACGAAAAATTAGATACTCATGTGGCTCCAAGTCTAAAATCGGAATTAGTTCTTATTTCTGGTAATGGTGAAAAAAACATCATTCTCGACCTTAGCAAATGTCGATATTGTGATTCATCTGGATTAAGTTCTATCTTAGTTGCAAACCGCCTCTGCAAAAACGCAGGAGGGATATTTGTGCTTACCGGACTGAACGAGGCAGTAGAACGCCTGATAAATATTTCGCAATTAGATACGGTGCTGAATATCACTGCAAATGTTGATGATGCGGTAAAACTGATTGAAAAGAATTGATGCAGTAGTAGCCGCCGGCTTGTTTTTCTATTGAATCAACAATGTGCGGTAATCTTTTCGAATTGCAGTCTTGGGCAACGGCTCCGCAACGCCAACATCCAACCGCTATTCATGCGTTCGGGTGTTGCACAAGTTGGTGAACACGCTTGTGTTTGGTAGGCTGCGTGATGGTTGTCCCTTCGGGTTGCGTCGGGAGTGCTTGTGTTGTTGAGTATGCTTAATTACCACAAAACTGTATAAAGTTGGATTTTCTGCTATCAGTTCTTAACAAAACAAAATTGCGAATACCAAAAATACAATGGTCGATACAATTTTCAATAACGTGGAAGTATTTTATGTTGCTTTGCGCTATAATTATTGGCGTGAGTTCGCTGTTGTACACCAATAATCTTGTAAAAAAATTAAAAATTGAAGAACGAAAAAGAATAGAAATTTGGGCTGAGATATACAGGCTTGTCAACGAAGCCGAGCACGACGTTCATAGTTTGGATTTTTATCTAAACGTTATGGAAAACAATACCACAATTCCTGTCATTATAGCTGACGAAAACAGAAATATAAAATTTGACGCTAATCTCGACCCCTTAAAAATGTCGAATCCAAAATACGTGCAACGTAGAATCAAACAAATGGAAAGCAAGTACGAGCCGATAATCTTGGATGTTGCTGGCGACAAACAATATATTTTCTACGATGATTCGTCAATACTTGTTCAACTTCCCTATTATCCGGTTATACAGCTCAGTATCATAGTTTTATTCATTGGCGTGGCTTATATTGCATTCAACACCTCGCGCAAATCTGAGCAAAACAGGGTGTGGGTAGGTTTATCAAAAGAAACTGCCCATCAGTTAGGAACTCCAATATCATCATTGCTTGCCATCACCGAAATACTAAAGATGCAAGTGCATGATACTGTGCTCGTTGCCGAGTTAGAAAAGGACGTATCACGTCTCAACGATATAGCTGAACGATTTTCAAAAATAGGTTCCAAACCCGCCACTCCGCCCACAGACATAACTCAAACAATCGCCAGCAGCTTGAACTATATACGCAAACGCTCGTCGGATAAAGTGACATTACGATGTGAAATGCCTGATGAGCCGGTAATCGTACCCCTAAACGAACAATTATTCTGCTGGGTAATAGAAAATTTGTGCAAAAACGCATTAGATGCGGTAGCCGGAGCCGGAGCTATAACAGTTGAGTTGAAAAAATCGCAAAATCAAATTCTCATTGATGTATCTGATACCGGAAAAGGAATTTCAAAACACAAGTTTAACACTATTTTTCAACCGGGATATACCACTAAATCAAGAGGTTGGGGGCTTGGGTTGTCTCTCACAAAACGCATCATTGAAGACTACCATAACGGACGCATTTTCGTTTTACGCTCAGACATAGAAAAAGGCACAACATTTCGAATTATTTTGAAAACGTCAAAATAATTATTAATTTTGCGAATTATTAAAAAAATATTTTAAACGATGAGTATTTTGCAAATAAAACCCAAATCAGAATGTATGTTCGACGCCGTTTCGTTAGGCGAAGTCATGTTGCGTCTCGACCCCGGCGATGGACGCATTCGAACAACACGCTGTTTTTCAGCTTGGGAAGGCGGCGGAGAATATAACGTTGCACGTGGATTGAGAAAATGCTTTGGATTGAAAACAGCTGTTGTCACTGCTTTAGCCAACAATGACGTTGGTCATTTGGTTGAAGATTTGATAATGCAAGGCGGCGTTGATACCCAATTCATCAAATGGATTGACTACGATGGCGTTGGACGAACTACTCGCAACGGCATTAACTTCACGGAGCGCGGATTCGGTATTAGAGGCGCAAAAGGCGTATCTGACAGAGGCAATACTGCGGTTTCCCAATTAAGAAAAGGCGATGTAGATTGGGAATATATCTTTGGAACGTGCGGCTCAAGGTGGTTTCACACGGGAGGAATATTTGCCGCTCTATCCGAAACAACCCCGCAAGTTATTATAGAGGCAATAAAAATAGCCAAAAAATACGGAACAATAGTATCATACGACCTAAATTACAGACCTTCTCTGTGGAAATCAATTGGCGGAAAAGCTAAAGCTCAGGAAGTAAACAAAGAAATAGCTAAATATGTGGATGTTATGATAGGCAACGAAGAAGATTTTACGGCATGTCTCGGACTTACAGTTGAAAATATCGATGAATCACTTGCAAATATCAACGTTTCAGAATATCGCAGGATGATTAATACTGCTGTAGAACATTTCCCTAATTTTAAGGTTATCGGCAATACGTTACGAACGGTCAAATCGGCAACAATCAACTCATGGGGCGCAATTTGCTACGCAGACGGTACATTCTATGAAGCCGTCAATCGTGAAGACATTGAGATTTTCGACCGTGTTGGCGGAGGAGACAGCTTCGCATCAGGTCTTGTATACGGATTTTTGACTTTTAATTCTCCGCAAAAGGCAGTGGAGTACGGCGCAGCACACGGTGCGCTGGCAATGACAACGCCGGGCGATACCTCGATGGCTACGCTCGAAGAGGTAGAAAAATTAACCAAAGGAGGTAATGCAAGAGTAGACAGATAAATGAAAATTATTATATGAAAAATCTAAGTTCAGTATTTTTGTTAAGAGTGGTTGCCATTGCTATTGTGATTTTCCTTGCATGGTACTTTTCAGATTTGACGCTGTATATTTTTCTTGCCTTCATTTTATCGTTGATTGGCAAGCCTATAGCTAAAACTATCAATCGTATCAAAATTCGTAAATTCCAGATACCATACGGTTTATGCGCTTTACTTACGATGGTTGCCTTTGTTTTATTCTTTGTATTGTTATTTATATTCTTTGTGCCAATGCTAACACGTGAAACACAGAGATTTGCAAGTATCAACTACGATGAATTGGGTCGAAACTTAGGGTATTTGCTTGATAACGTCCAAAATTTTCTTCATAGCAACAATTTTCTTGATTGGGAACAAACATTGGTGGGACTTGTAACTGACGAGATTAGAAATTTTGCTAATTTGACCAACTTTTCAAACATCGTTGGTGGAGTTGTTAGCGCTACAGGCTCTTTTTTGATGGGAATTTTCGCCGTATTTTTTCTGACTTTCTTTTTTATAAAAGACGACATACGCCTCGATGGAGTTGCACAAATGCTTTTCGACGAAAAACATGCAGTGCGTCTTACATACATCTCGGAAAAAATTAATACACTGTTATCTCGATATTACATCGGTTTGCTCATCGAAATTGCAACAATGGTTATACTGTTGTCTGTAGGAATGGCTGTTTTAGGAGTAAGAGGAGCCTTGTTGATGGGTTTTTTTGGCGGACTGTTAAACGCAATACCTTATTTGGGTCCTCTCATTGGCGTGTTGTGCGCATGTTTGTTCGGAGTGGTCGACTGTTTGTCTGCCAACGAATATCATACCATTCTGCCCACTGTTCTGAAAATAACCGGAACATTTATAGGCGCTAATCTTATTGATAATATTGTGCTTCAACCACTTATTTATTCGCAGAGCGTTAAAACTCATCCGGTTGAAATTTTTTTGGTAATTATTATGGCTGGCTCGCTTGCCGGAGTTATGGGTATGTTGTTTGCAATACCGGTGTACACAATGGCGCGCACCATCGTAATTGAAATTTTTAAGTACGTGTATTCCACGTAGAAACGTTGTCATTTAATATTTTCCAACACCGGAAATCTTTGTCTGAATCTTTTCAATTTTGACAACGAAATTTCAGTGGTAACGATTGTTTCAGTGTCTTCGGGAAGCAACATTATATTTTCACCCGTAGGACCGTATATTACTGAATCTCCCTTGTGTTTCAGTTGATTAATATCTTCGCCAACGCGATTAACGCCTATTGAGTAGCACATGTTTTCTATTGCCCTTGCTTTTAGCAGCGTCATCCATACATCGCTACGAACTGCGGGCCAACTTGCAACGCATAGTAATATATCGTATGGATTTACTCGATTATTTCGGCTCAATTCGGGGAAACGTAAGTCATAGCAAATAATTGGCTTTATTTTCCAACCGAGCAGTTCAAATTGAGTTCCTTCAGCGCCTGCGGTGAAATATCGTGGTTCGTCAGACATAATAAAAAGATAGTTTTTGTCGTAATAACCTTCGGATGAATCATCGTGGCTTACCCAAAACATACGATTGTAGTATAGCGATTTTTCCTTTATTGCTGCGCTTCCAACTATCATTGCATCTGTAGCTTCGGCAGTTAGGCGCATCCACTTTATCACAGCCTCTTGATTTTCAGCAGAACAAATTTTTTCAATATTGACGCTGAAACCGGTAGAAAACATCTCCGGAAGCAGTATCAAATCAGTTTTACCTTTCAAAGGCTTTAACATTTCGCTCAGACGCGACAGATTAACTGACACGTCTTCCCAAACAGGATTGTATTGTACTAAACTGACTTTAAGAATTTCAGTCATTAAAAAAATAGTTTAATACGCCGCCATCCTTACATTCTCCGTCTTTGGCGTCATACTGAAAAGAATAGCTTCTAACTGCCTTATCATTTGCAATTTATCCCTGTTGGGATAGAAAACAAAACCGAGACCGGTAACTAATCGCCCTCGCTCAACGTCAATAATTGTATGATTGACGTAAGGTCCGCCCATGTAGCCATTTTGCATTTGCCACAAGCCGTTCATCTGCACGGTATACACGCCATTTTTTTCAAATCGTTTAACAGCCGGAGGTATCAGAGGCTCGTTTGCCATAAATGAGCCTTCTACAGAGCCGGGCACGTTAACTCTTGTCACAGCGTTCATGCTATTTATAAGGCTATCCGTCTCTAACTGACTTGTGCACAAATAAGGCTCTTCCCAAATTAGAATACCCCATTGTCTTTCACTTTGTTCGCGCACTATCCATACAAAATTTTCTCTGTCTACCTCTAATGTGAAAGGTCGAGGTATAACTATGTCGACCGAAAATTTTTCTTTAACCCTGTCTACTACCGGATTAGCTTTGATTTTTAGATAATCGGAAATGAGCGCCTCCCTGCCCCGCGACAGAATGTATTCAGAAATTAAATCGATATTTCTGCTTAAATTAGCAGCAATCGAATCAACCGAAGGTGCATCAAGATTAAAAATAACCTGATTAGAAGCAAACGCGTCATTTCTAAGTCTCAAGTTTGAGCCTTCGAGTCCGGGTTCTATGTTCACAATCAGTATGTTACGAAACTTTTGCATAAACCTCGACAACGAATTTTTATGCGTAAGTGTAAACATTGGCTCCGGCGCCGGCAATCCCCACACCGGTTCGGTAAAATAACTACGCACTGTGTCTCCGGCAGCGCCCTTCCACAGATGGTCGTGCATAACCACAAGTATTTCACCCGTACTTCCTATTGAAAGTGGTAATTTATCTCCACCGCTTCTCAAACCACACGAAGTCAGCAACAAGCACGCTGACAACAAACAAAATATCACTTTTCTATTCATGTCCATTAGTATTTATTTTTTTACAAAATTATATAAAAAAAATGAAAATGCAAAATTAACTCTGCGTCACTGCATATTTTTTTAGGAGTTATGCGATAAAAACCTTTCTGCGTCTATTGCAGCCATGCATCCGCTTCCTGCCGCAGTAACAGCTTGACGGTAAACAGGGTCTTGCACATCGCCACAGACAAATACTCCTTCTATTCCGGTTTTTGAAGAACCTTGAACAGTTTTTATGTATCCATTGGCGTCAGTGTCGAGCCATTTATTAAATAACTCAGAATTAGGGTGATGTCCGACTGCAAGGAAAAGTCCATCAATTACAATTTCATGGTCGCCTTTTTTAGTTGCAAGGATTAAGCCTGTAACATTTTGTTCACCAAGTACTTCCTTTGTTTGTGTTTCCCAAAGTATTTCAATGTTTTGTGTATTAAATACTCTGTTTTGCATTGCTTTAGAGGCTCTGAGTTCATTTCTTCGCACAATCATATATACTTTTCGGCACAAACCGGCAAGATAGAGGGCATCTTCACAGGCTGTATCACCTCCTCCCACTACTGCAACATCTTTGCCTCGATAGAAAAAACCATCGCATGTGGCGCACGCCGACACTCCTGCTCCCTTCAATCTTTCTTCAGAGGGCAATCCCAGATATTTGGCAGATGCGCCGGTGGCAATAATAAGCGTTTGAGATTCAATTTTGCGCTCATCGTCTATGGTAATTAAAAATGGGCGCTTGCTAAGGTCAACTTGCGTTACCATGCCAAAGCGGATATCAGTTCCGAAGCGTTCAGCCTGCTGTTGCAAATCGTCCATTAATTTCTGTCCGGTTACGCCATTAGGATATCCCGGAAAATTGTCAACTTCAGTGGTTGTCGTCAATTGACCGCCGGGTTGCATTCCTGTATAAACCACTGGCGCAAGATTGGCGCGAGACGCATAGATAGCGGCAGTATAGCCGGCTGGTCCTGAGCCTATTATAAGGCATTTTACTTTTTCATTTATGTGCATAATATTTTTTTTTAACATTAAAAATTTCTGGCGGCGTTACTATAGCCTTTACCAGTTGATTACAAAAAAGTTTTTCCGCAAAGGTAAACAAATTCTGTAATATTTCCATTTTTTTTTTATTTTTATGTAATTTTTTTTGCATGTAAATCATTTGTAATTAAAAAATATTTCGTAACTTTGCGTTGATTATTTTTTTTATCCTTATGAAAACAAAAAGAGCATTACTTCAAATTGCAACTTCAACCTTACCATTGTTGTTCGTGATTGTGTTAGGATGGTTTGGCTACAGGTTGTCTTTGAATAACAATATTTTAGGCATCATATTTGTAAGCGTGTCAATTGTCTTTATCGGGTGGTTTTTGCTGTCGGTATTACAACCTTTTACTAAACATTCGTGGTTTGTAGTTTTGTTGTTTTTTATACTATGTGTTTGGGGTGCAATTACTTACCAGCCTGTCAGTTCAAACGATTCCGGTTTTATTTCAAGTTTTATCGAGCCTCTGAATAAGGCTCTATCCGTTTTTTTTCCTTCTCGTGGCTCATTCGACGACAAGAGTGAAATTTTCAACCACATTTCTTATCAGTTGTTACATCTAAGCGCTTACTTCTTTTTTGCGCTTTTCTTTTTTTCTATCTTTGGACGCAGGCTTATTAACAGTTCGCGCCGCTTTTTAATTCATCGTTCTAAGAAAAATATTTTCTGGGGCGACAGTCGCGGCGGCACATTGCTGGCTAACGATATTCTTAACACCAACGTTTGGCAGCAGGTAATATTTGTGTTTCCGCTCAACGATAGGGATGTAGCAAATCAAGAAAATGAGTTGTTCGAAAAAATTGACGCAATGGGCGGTATTGTTATGTTTCGCGATTTCGACACTATTCGGTACGTTCCGCAAGGATTTTCACACTATTTTTTGTGTGAAAATCAGGATTTTAATTTAAAAATGGCTTTAAAAGTGGCTGCTGCCGCACAATGCAAAAAGCAGAGACTCAAAATTTACTTGCGTTCTGAGATGCCCGGCGTTGATTACATGTTTCGCAAAATGACTAATATAGACCTGCACATACTCAATCAGTCCAACCTTTGTGCACGTCAATTTGTACTTGAAAATCCACTTCTTGACCTTGTGCCTGAAGAAAAAATAAAAAATTTAACCGTTGACTTTGATTTCAATGTTTTAATACTCGGATTAGGATGGTTAGGGCGCGAGTTGCTAAAAAAAACAATTTGTGATGCACAATTCATGGGCAGCAAATTTTCTGCAACGGTAATAGACAAGAACATAGACTTCATAAATGGCGAATATCGGATGCTTTTAGTCGAGTGTATTAATGAATATAACGTCTCTTTTGTTGAAGATGAAGGAATAAACAATATAGGCAGCAAAGAATTTTTTTATTGGCTGCGTGATAATTATGAGCGGTATGACCGAATAATTGTTGCATTGGGCGATGATGCTCTGAATTTTAACATGACGCACTCTATTGCAAATGTCATGATTGCCAACGGAGATTTAAGTCCGCAGAAAAAACTTTTTACTAACATAAAAAATATTGATAAATATCTGTTATACAGTGATTATCCAATAACTATGTTTGGCAGATTAGACAGACTTTATACCTGCGATGTTATCATTGCCGAGCGTATGGACAATGTGGCAAAGGCTGTAAATTACGTGTATTGGAACTACAAAAACGAAGATTTTGAAAAAATTGACTGGAAAAAGGCAGAAAATATTTGGGTAAACATGTGTAACAACAATTCTACTTTTGCCAAAAATTCAAGCCGCGCCGTTTCCATGAATGTTAGAAATATCATAAGAATTTCGGGCGGTAGAGAAGGTTTCGATAACGCTGTAAAAAATACCGAGTTGCTCGAAATTTTATCAAAAACAGAACATTTACGATGGAATGCCTTTCATTTTACCGAAGGTATTACAGTTTGGGAAGATATTGCCGACGACAACCCTCATGATGCAAAACTGTTTAAATATCCAAACGAAAAGGCATGGCTGCTGAAACACGCATGTCTTGTTAAATATTCAGAATTGGACAGAATTTCCGAAAAAGTTAACGACGTTAGGAGAAAATTGGGAACAATTAAGACTAAGGGTCTTGAAGACTACAAAGAAATAGACCGCATGGTAGTCCGTCATTTCGGGTTGTTCTTTGATATTCTCACTAATGTAAAAGAATAAGCCGGCAATTCCGTTTTAATATCTTCTGAAACAGCAATCGTTGATGTTGCCGGTTTAGCGTTTCTATCATCGGGCGCGCCTGTCAATACTGTTTTTACCGCCTGAGAGTTGGCAACGGGTATACCGCTCAGGTCGACAGTAGCATTAACCGTTACCGGCAACATGTTCACAATCTTCACTATCAGGTCGTTAGTCTCACTGTCTTCAACAAACGATACAGCTATACGTTTTTTCACATCCTCACGATTGTTTGAAAGTACAGTAGTAGACGGTATGTATACATTGCCGGCGTTTTGTCCGAACATTTGCTGAACGTAATACCCAACAGTTGGTTTTACTTCTGTGTTGTTGAAGTAAATCAGATTGGGATTCCATTGCGTAAATCCTTCTTTTGCCAATAATGGCGCGTAAGACGACATGTACACTATATCGCCGTTTCGTTCGAGAGTTGTAAGATGAATTGCTTCAGCTAACGCTGTTTCGATATTGTTTGGACGTCCGGGCAGGTGCGCCGCAAATTCGCCAAGATACACCTTTGCCTTTGAGCGGTCATATCTGTCATAGTAATCTTGATTGTGGATGTACCATCCCGGCGTTTGATAATAATGTTCGTCAACAATTTCTAAACCTAATCTGTTTGCCAAGTCCCATCCTTCAATGAAATCTGTTGTTCCTCTGATAAAAGGTCCAGCCGTTCCGATGACAACTATTTCCGGATGTTTTTCTGCTATAGCATTATAAATCATCGTAAAACGCTCTTCAAATATATCTGTAATTTGGTCTTCGTTTCCAACGCCTAAGTATTTCAAATTAAAAGGCTGCTGATGTCCGGCTTGGGCTCGTTTTCTTCCCCACTCTGTTGTTCTTGCATCGCCGTTTGCCCATTCTATCAAGTTTAGTATGCTCTGTATGTAATCGTTCATTTCTTCCATTGGTATGCCACCCTGTTGTCCTCCTAAAGGGCGTCCATGATGCGCTGAATTTTGACATGGCACGCCGGCTGGTACAACCGGAAGCGGCTCAGCTCCAATGTCTTTAGCAAACTGAAAATATTCAAAATATCCTAAACCTGCCGACTGATGATATCCCCATATATTACGCTGTGGTTTTCTGGCTTCAAGTGCGCCAACCGTGTTTTGCCAAAGATACATATTGTCAAGACCATCACCATGAGCGACACATCCTCCGGGGAAACGCACAAAACGCGGGTTTAAATCTGCAATAGCTTGTGCAAGGTCGGCTCGCAAGCCATTTTTTCTTCTCATAAAAGTTTTTTGCGGAAACAGCGAAATCATATCTACGGCTACACTCCCCACAGTCTGCGGTATTATTTCAATTCGAGCGTTTGTAACGGTTTCATTTGCCGTCAATACAGCTTCATATTTTCGCCAATCGCCCGAAACAGCTCTTGTTTGCGCTTGTGCAAACACTTTACCATCAGCGTCCGTTAGACGAATTAACAATCTGCCGTTTCTTCCTGACATGGTGCGCGCAAAAATCGAAAAATCATATTTGTCGCCCGCTGTTAGCGTTATGCCGTTATAACCTTCGTTGGCAATGCCTACTCCGACAGTATTTACATAGATAACTGCATAATGCTTGTTGTTTGGGTGAATTGGCTGTTCGGTTTCTATAACAAATCTACCTCCCGTTCCGATTAAACTCCATGCCTTTCGGCTGTGCCAACTTGTGTCACGTCCTTCTCTGTCGCCAAGCGCGTACTCAAAACCTCGATTTTGAACTAACTCGGCGTAAATACCGCCATCGGCCGCATAATTGATGTCTTCAAAAAAGATACCAATCAACTTGTCGGTTATTTGTTTGCTGTTTGCCAAGTCCGGTTTGAAAGTAGCGTCCACTGGCTGTAATCTTGCGAAACGTTCGGGGTCGGTACGCGCACTTTCGCCCCAGATTATTCTTTGATATGCCGCCAATTCCTGCGCTTGTATCAAACCTTCAATTAACGCCCATGGCGCCTTGTTTACCGTACCTTTTTCACGATTATTGTTGATAACTATTTCCTTTCGAGGGTCAGAAAAATTGACGCGATTGTCGCTTTGCGTTGTGGTATACGTTTTGAAGTCTTTCGTTGTAACGAAAAACGCTCGTTCCGTTCCGCTACGGTTGTTAAGCCACGAAACGATGTATGCGTCTCTTTGTCGGTCGTATTCTATGGCTGTCATCAAACAGTTGCCGCCTTCCATCACTAACGGATACGATTGTCGCATCCAATTTACCAAATCGTTGGACGATGCGTGAGCAAAGGCGCCATCGCGTTCGTTAAGGGTCCACACGCAATGCCAAATACCATCGTTATCTCTGAACAGAAACGGATTATACATTCGTTTTTCCGAGCCCCAGCGGCTGTAATCGCTGCGAAAAAAACTGTGTTCCGAGCCAATCGAACGCCAATTATTACCGTCTAAGCTCCATGCAATCTGTAAACCGTTGCGTCCGTCGCTGTTAGCCGCCGAATACGCAAAAATGTATGCAGAATCGGGATTGTTAAATGCGCGTGCATAAACAGCGTAAGGAGCCGTCATCAAAATAATTGCTAACAAGCAATTGCTGAATTTTAATAAAAATAAATGTCCCATATAGAAGCCTTTGTATTTCGTTGTACATTAATGAATGTGGATTTTATATATTTTGTTTCTTTTTTAACAGGAATTAATACCGGCGACCCCGAAATACCGTTTGTATGGTAATCTGCAACCACTTCCCAATCATTTCCTGTCAACGAAGTTTCTATCTTGACATAATAGTTTCTCCAAGGATATTCAAAACGTATTTCCATCATATTAACAGAAACTTTATTTTTAAAGTAAGCTGTCAACGTCGGCATTTCGTCGTTATTTGCCGATTCCCATCTTGTGCTGAAATTATCGTCAATAACATTAGTTGCGCCGGTATGTTCGTTTTGTTCTGAACTTGCAACGACAGAACTCGGTTTAATGTATTTTTTTTTGTTTATTAGCAGGTTAGGAAAACTTTGAGTATGATATGGCGTAATATTATTGATTTGATTCTTAACATCGCAAAATGTAATCTCGTTAATACATATTTGTCTGTATGCTGTTCCTCTGACAAACGGCAGTCTGTGACGATGATACAAAATATAATACTTTCCTGCGAAATTGAAAAATGTATGATGTCCTGGACCGTACACTTTCAAACTTTCGTCTACTTTCAAAATCGGACTGTTTTCTTCTTCTATGAAAGGTCCTAACGGATTATCGCTCACCGCGTATCTAACTTCGTAAGTTTCATCGATTGTTCTTCCTTCCGAATAGCTCAGATAGTACTTACCATTGTGTTTTAACACATGAGGCGCTTCAAAAAAATTTGTCGGCGTTATTTCAATCGGCTCTGTCTTGAATGACGCCATATCATCGTTCAATTCTGCAGCAAAACAACGACCGTTAATCCAATCCCATCCCGAGCCCCAATATAAGTAGGCTCTGCCGTCATCATCAATAAAAGCTTCAGCGTCTATCACATGATAGTATCGCGTTGTGTCGTAGGGCACCATAGGTTTGTCGTCTAACATATTTTGCCATGGGCCAAGCGGATGGTAAGCCTTTCCACACCAAATTTCGGAGCCAACCGACACGTACATGTAAAATACATTGTCTTTTTTTATAACTGAAGGCGCCCAAACCATACTATTGCCGGACAAAGGCGAGGTGCAAGCGGCTTTTGTGGGCCAATTGAGTTTATGGAATGTCCAATTTTGAAAATCGTCTGACACCCAGCAACTTAAATAGTCGGCTCCCCATGGATCTACTGTGGCATACATGTAGAATTTTCCTTCGTGTTCTACGATTGAAGGGTCTGCAAAATATCCGGGAATAATCGGATTTTGCAATTCAACGTTTGTTTTTTGACTGCAAGCACACATAATTATGCTCACAAACAATAAAATACCTATCTTTTTCATCTTCATTTTTATATTTTTAATTAGGTTTATCTTCAAGCAATCTTACTTCTATTATTTTGGCAGTCTGGCTATTTTGACCACCGGCAAAACGTACCGTTAATACTTCTTCGTTTTGAATATTATCAGGTATCGGGAAAAACGCTTCAAAAATTTTATCTCTATTTCCGCCATTTAGCGAGAGTGATGCAATGTTTTGTTCGTTAATAAAGACGTTGAATCTACGATTTGCATCCATGTCAAAATGTGAAAAATATAGATACTTTGCCTTCTTATTGTTATTTGGCAGTTTGTAAGAAAACCAGCCTCTTGCTTCACGCCAGTGAACTCCTTCTTCAAAGCCTGTTCTAGAATTTTCCATTTCAATAAAATGGTCGCTCTCAGGCTGTTGTTGACCACATTCCACTTTCGAGACTGTGATTGCGTCTAATCTGATTCTTTCTTGTTCCAATCGCTCTATATTTTGCCGTATTTCAAGGAAATTTTCGGGCGTTGCATGTTGAAAGTAAATAATATAGCGAGAATCGTGTAAACGGTAAAAAGGGATAAGTTCCATGTCGCGCCACTTATCATCGGGATAAATGTTCGACAATTTGAAATTCAGTTGATTTAATACCGTCTGCTTGGACACACACCCGATTATTTTGTCTTTTTCAGAAACAATCATTGGCATTTCCATCAACGGAATAACGTGTCCCTGAGCAACGTGCCCCATACGGCTATCATCTGCGTATAGTCCTCTCATATCGTATGTTCCGGTTTTTGCAGCCAATACAACGGGTCCGTACAGAAACGAATAAAAATTGGAATTATCCGGCATTTGTTCAACGCTTATGTGCATCGGCATTTCCATTTCTACGATGTCGCCTCTTCTCCAGTTGCGTTTTATTGATACGTACCCGTCAATGTTTTTGTTGGGATTAATTTTTTTTCCGTTAAGCGTCACAGTCAGTTCGCCGTTTATTACCCATTCTGGCTGTCTCAAATGTAATGTAAAATTTGCACGTCGCTGTGGATTTACCGTCAGTTTTGTTTTTGCTTCGTCAGGGAAACGGTTTTCTTGCATTATTTCCACGTTTTTTTCTTTCCAAAATAGACGTGATGGTATAAACAGATTAACAAACAAGTCGTTTTTAGCGTGAGCGTATATCATTTCTCCGTATCTGGAGTGGTTTTCAATGCCCGACCCTACACAGCACCACATACTTGTGTGAGGTTGGGAATAAACCCTGTAGTGTCCCGGGCGCATTTGAGTAAAATAAACCAATCCGCCATTTTCGGGATGTTGCGATGAAAGTATGTGATTGTACAGGGCGCGCTCATAATAGTTCATATATTTTGAATTTAATGAGGTTTCGTAGAGCATGCCAGCCAACCGTAGCATGTTATAGGTGTTGCATGTTTCGGGTCCTTCTGTTCCTCTGAACATTCGCGAAAAATCGTCGACGGGGTTAAAATGTTCGTAGGCGCTGTTCCCTCCTATTGAAATTGAACGGTTTTCTATTATTGTATTCCAAAAAAACTCAGCAGCTTTTGCCCATTCGTCGTTACCATCCAAACCTGCGATACGTTTATATCCTATTGCCTTAGGTATCTGTGTGTTTGCATGCAGTCCGGTAAGTCTATCTTCGTTTTGAAGCAATGGATTAAGAATTGTCTTGTGACTGAATTGTCGCGCTAAATGCAGATATTTTTCGTTGCCGGTAATAGCGTACACATCAGCAAATGTTTCATTCAATCCTCCATGTTCGCTTACTAACATGTTTTGTATCTGTTCGTCAGACAGTTGCGAAACAAGTTGGATAGCCCAGTCCGTCATTTTGATTAACATTTCACGCGCTTTTTCGTTTTTTGCGAACAGCCACGCATCACGCAGTCCTGCATACGTTTTGTGAATATTGTAAAGCGGTACCCATTTTCTGTTCAAGTCAAATCCTCCGGCACGAATATTTCCTGCCGCTATTTCTTCCCAAATAACTTTTCCATCCGGAACGCCTCCTATGTAACCGTTGCCATTCGCATCCTGACAACGTTTCAACTCGTCTATCATGTAGTTCAAACGAGCTATTATTTCTACGTTACCTGTAGACGCTGCCATCAACGCTAAAGCTGAAATATAATGTCCTCCAATGTGCCCGTCCAAGCCGGTGTTTTCCCAGTTGGTATAACTTTCGGCTTTTGTTTGTAATCCGGCTTCACGCAGAAAAGGAGCTAATAATCTGTCAGCCTCCATTGTCAATAGATACCTGATATTGTTGTCTTGAGCTATTTTGAACTCACTGTCAAGCAACCTGACGTCGCTCAAATGAAAAAATGAAACTTGTTTTTGAATTTTTGCGTGAACAGCAATCGATAACAACAATAAAAAAAGTGTAATTATTTTTTTCATTTTATCACGTGATTTAAGCAGTTAAACGATACAATTTATTTTTCGTACTGCACCTGTATCTGCCGAACTTACAGCAAACGCATATGCTTTCAACGCTTTAGACACTTCCCGTTTTCGATGCGGCGGAGTGAAGGCTTTTTCACATCTTTCTAATTCTTTATTGCGTCGGTTTGCAAGCTCTTCATCGCTCAACATGACGTTTATACCTCTTTCAGGAATGTTTATTTCGATAACATCGCCATCACGTAATAAGCCAATATTTCCGCCCGCAGCCGCCTCAGGTGAAATGTGTCCTATGGACAAGCCCGACGTGCCGCCCGAAAAACGTCCGTCTGTTATTAGAGCGCATAATTTTCCTAACTGTTTGGATTTTATGTATGAAGTGGGATACAGCATCTCCTGCATACCCGGCCCCCCTTTTGGTCCTTCATGCGTTATCACCACTACGTCGCCCGCTACAATCTTACCGTCAAGTATTGCCTCACATGCAGCGTCTTGACTGTCAAAAACTTTTGCAGAGCCTTTGAACTGCATTAGATTTTCATCTACTCCGGCAGTTTTTATTACACAACCATCCTGCGCTATGTTTCCCTTCAACACCGCTAATCCGCCATCTTTAGTGTAGGCGTTCCCCGCTTGACGAACGCAACCAAGCGCTCTGTCTCTGTCCAATTCAGAATAATATGTTTCCTGCGATGCAAGTTCAAGATTAAAACGTCCTGCCGGAGATGATTTGTATAAAGTTGTTGACCATTGCGATGCGTTGGGATTCATAATGTCATTGCTTGCGATAATGTTTTCCAAAGTTTTTCCTTCTACGCGCTTCACAGAGGCGTCAATTAATCCGGCTCTCGACAGTTCTGCAAGTATGCCAATTATCCCTCCCGCTCTATTTACGTCTTCTATGTGATATTCCTGTGAGTTAGGCGCTACTTTGCACAGACATGGGGTCGTTCGTGAAAGTTTATCAATGTCGTCAATTGTAAATTCTACTTCTGCCTCGTGCGCCATTGCAAGCAGGTGCAGTATAGTGTTAGTTGAACCGCCCATAGCAATGTCGAGCGTCATGGCGTTTAGAAAGGCGGCACGGGTGGCAATATTTCGTGGCAATACGGTTGCATCGCCATCTTCATAATACTTGAACGCATTTTTAACTATCAATTCGGCGGCTTCTACAAACAGTCGTTTGCGATTGACGTGGGTAGCAACTACGGTTCCATTACCCGGCAATGCAAGCCCTATTGCTTCGTTGAGGCAATTCATAGAATTGGCGGTGAACATTCCTGAACAAGAGCCGCAAGTCGGACAGGCTGCCATCTCGAGTTGATGTAACGCATCATCGCTAATATTTTCGTTGGCTGCTTGCACCATAACGTCAATCAGGTCATAGCGTTTTTCGCCAATTCTGCCGGCTTCCATCGGACCGCCGGAAATGAATACGGTTGGAATATTTAGTCGCAACGATGCCATCAGCATACCCGGCGTTATTTTGTCACAATTGCTAATACAAATCATTGCGTCGGCTTTATGTGCATTACACATGTATTCAATACTGTCGGCAATCAATTCCCGTGATGGCAGCGAATATAACATTCCATCATGTCCCATGGCAATGCCGTCGTCAATGGCAATGGTGTTAAACTCTGCTGCGAAGCACCCGGCGGCTTCAATATTGCTTTTAACCGTTTGTCCTATTTCGTGCAAATGCACGTGTCCGGGAACAAACTGTGTAAAGGAGTTCACTATCGCAATAATAGGTTTTCCAAATTGCTCGGTTTTCATGCCGTTTGCGCGCCACAGGCTCCGGGCTCCCGCCATGCGCCTCCCTTGAGTACTCGCAGTGCTACGTAATGGTATTTTCATAAATTAAAAAATTAATACAGTTCAATAATTTTGCAAAATTAGATAAAATTTTTGACAATTCCAAGCGAAAAAACAAATACAAAAAACTTAAAAATGTTTATTAGAATTTCTTCTCGCCTTTTACACAGGAAATTTCCACGGATTTCGGTATGCAGGCTTGATATATTTGTTTGCTTCGGGGGCGCCTTTGAATATTTTCGCAACATCGTCATATTCCAGCGTTGTATTCATTCGTGCGGCTATGTTGCCTAAATGGGCATATTTGGCGCACAGGCTACCATTTTCTATTGTACATGCGGTCTGAAAATTTCGTGTTTTAACACATTCTATAAAGTTTTCAACATGCAGTTTATGATCCTGATAGTCGGCATTAACTTTGATTTCAGGCGTTTTGTTTTCTCTATTTCTACCGTCCCATTCGGGAAATACTTCCCAATTATCTCGGTCGGCAACGAGAGTACCGTTTATGCCTTTAAAAAGTACGCCATACGAACGGTTATAAGGTCCCTTTTCGACGCCGGCGTTGTGTTCCCAACTCATTATACAGTTGTCGAACAGATAACTTACGGTCTGAGAATCGAAAGTCTCGTGGGCGCCCAGCGGATAATAAAATTTGCCGCCCACTGAAGTTACTTTGTTGGGCATTCCTGTTATATTCAATCCCCAAAGTCCCATATCAAGCAGATGAACTCCCCAGTCTGTCAGCAGTCCGCCTCCGTAATCCCAGAACATTCGCCAAAGTCCGTGAAAACGTTGTTGATTGAAGGTTCGCTCAGGCATAGGCCCAAGCCATGTATCAAAGTCAACTCCTGCAGGAACGTCCGAATCAGGTCTTTGCGCTACTGCTGCATAGTTGAAGTTAGCCCATATGTGTACCCTTCCAATTGTTCCAAGCGCACCCGAACGCAGATAATCTACCATTTGCTTCCAATGTCCGCTGCTTCGCTGTTGCTGACCTACCTGAACAACCCGCTTATGCTGATTTGCTGCAGCCACCATTGCATCGCACTCGGCAATGCTGTTAGCTATAGGTTTTTCAACATAAACATCCTTTCCTGCCGCACATGCGTCTACCGTCTGCAGACAGTGCCAATGGTCGGGAGTGCCTATTATCACTGCATCCAAATCTTTTATTTCAAGCAGTTTGCGATAATCGCCAAATAACGCTGGCGTTTTCTTACCCATTCCAACAAGTTCTGCCGCTCTGTCGTCTAATACAGTTTTGTCTATATCGCACAATGCAACGCACTCGGCTTCGCTATGGTTCAAAAAACTTGTCAGATTAGACCAGCCCATATTTCTACAACCAATAAGCCCGATGTTTATTCTATCGCTGGCTGCTACTTTTCTTATTGTATTGGCTCCCATTGCGGGGATAACCATAGCTGCAGCTGTAGTTTTTAGAAAATTACGTCTTGTTAAATACATTTTTGTTATTTTTTTTAGTTCTAAAACCTTAATCCCGACAAATAACTTGCAGACCTTGTAATACATTCTCTGGGGTTTGTCGGATGGTCGTGTTCAACGATGAAATGCTTCACGCCCGCTGTTTTGTTGTGTTTGAATATTTCGGCAAAATCAATACGTCCTTCGCCCGGACAGGCAAAACTTTTTTCATTGGTATGGTCCATATCCTTGATGTGATACACCGGATACCATCCCGGATATTTACGAATGTATTCAACTGCCGACTGTTCGCCTTTTGTAATCCAGTACAGGTCAAGTTGAATCTTCACGTATTTTTTGTCAAGGCGAGCCATCAACGTATCGAAAGGTATTGTCCCTTCTGTAAGAAAAAATTCGATGTCATGATTGTGATAGAGCAACTGTAAGCCGTTTTTTCGGCAAATTTCCCCGCCTGTATTCAATTTTTCGGCAACTTTTTTCCAGTCGTCCAACTTTTTGTTTCTACCATCGTCTGTCCAGGGCCAGTAACAAACAATAAATTTCTTACCCAACAGTTTACAATGCTCGATGTCTCTCTTCAACTGTTCAGTGTTGTCCATCGCCTGCATGGATGTTGGTCCTATCAGCGCTTTCAGTTTTGTTTCTTTCAGAAACTTTTTCAACTCAGGAATACCCATTTCGTAGTCGCCCCCAAATTCAAGGTCTTTATACCCCAATCGGGCAATTTCGCGCAATGCTTCTTGCGGGTTATTTCTAATCCAGTCGCCTCCCGTATTTCCAGTAATTATACCAAACGACGGAAGTTTCCCTCTGGCTTGCTGCGCCTCTGCTATTCTCGGTAACGACGCGGCTGCAACTGCCATTACGGTTGTTTTTAAAAAATCACGACGACTTGAATATTTCATATAAAATCAATGAGAACTTCAAAATATTAATCTTAATTTATTACAATTTGACCATTACTGAAAGGTAAAGTCTGTTAACCTTTCTATAAGGAACGGTAATAAATTTTCGCAAAGTTAGTCTTCTTTTTTAACTCTACCAAATTATTTCAAAAAAAAATAGGGCAACCGCATTAAATTTTTTTTCGACAAAAAAAAATCATAAAATTATTTGTTAATATAAAATAGATATTGTATTTTTGCCGCCAATTTCAATATCTATCTATGGATTGTCCAAAATGTAAGAGCAACAAGCATGTCAAAGATGGCATTGTTGGCGGCAGACAG
>Ga0099364_10000572_pt1 | contig 62823 bp, 52 predicted proteins | sample TergutTh196P3_FD_73070 | JGI IMG/M metagenome (GOLD analysis project Ga0099364, IMG submission 73070) | Microcerotermes parvus P3 segment gut microbial communities from Pointe-Noire, Republic of the Congo - Th196 P3 | ecosystem: Host-associated > Arthropoda: Insects > Digestive system > Gut ... | reverse complement strand
AGGCTTGAAGCCTAAAATTCTATACAGTATCCTCAGTTTGACTGACAAAGGTCTTATTCCGCCCATAGACTGCATTGTCTCGTTTCGCGCAAAGTTTACCTTTGTCAGTCGGTTAAATCTTTACTTTTATACAACAAAAGTAAGCATTTAACCTCGCTGTTTTGTTTAACAGTGCAAACTTAAGGTTTGGCGTAATGGCGGCAGTAACCCCGCAGAAACGGCAGTGCAAATTTGAAAGTTTGTACCCCGCAGGAAGTTTAGTGGGAGCCGCCACTACGCCAAGCCGCTGGGACATTGGTTGAAGTGCATTTTTTTGATTTATAGTCTTTTGTCTTTAAATCTTTTGTCCTTAATCCAATACAGTCATTTTTTAATTCTCAATTTTTTTCACTATCTTTGTAGGATATGACCGATAAAATTTTAGAGAAATTACAGACCCTTGCCGAAGCGGCTAAATATGACGTGTCTTGCGCATCGAGCGGACACTCGCGGAAGAATAACGGCAAGGGCTTGGGCAGCGCCGCCGGCTGGGGCATCTGTCATAGCTTCACGGAAGACGGCCGTTGCGTGTCGCTGCTGAAAATCATGCTCACCAACCACTGTATCTACGATTGCGCTTACTGCATTAATCGACGAAGCAATGAAGTGCCTCGTGCCACTTTCAGCGTTAGCGAATTGGTGGAACTAACCATAGAATTTTATCGGCGTAATTATATCGAAGGGCTTTTCCTGAGCTCAGGCGTGGTGCGCAGTCCCGACTACACGATGGAGCGTATGGTGCGCGTGGCGAAAGACCTTCGCGAACAACACCGCTACTACGGCTATATTCATCTTAAAAGTATCCCCGGCGCCAGCCGCGAGTTAGTTGCCGAAGCAGGACGCTACGCCGACCGCCTCAGCGTAAACCTTGAAATACCTACCGAAGAAAATCTTAAACTGTTGGCTCCGGATAAAGACTTCGAGAGCGTTTACCGTCCGATGTCGTATATACAGCAAGGTGTTTTAGAAAGCGCCGAGGAACGAAAAAAGCACCGTAAGGCGCCGCGATTCGCCCCTGCCGGACAAAGCACACAGGTAATCATAGGCGCTACGCCCGATACCGATAGCCAAATTCTGCATTTAAGTTCTGCGCTTTATCAACGTCCCACGATGAAGCGGGTGTATTACTCCGGCTACATACCGGTGAATGCCAACGATAGCCGCTTGCCTGCTTTAGCAGCGCCGCCCATGCTGCGCGAGCATCGCCTCTATCAGGCCGACTGGCTGATGCGTTTTTATTCCTTCAAAGTAGATGAGATTGTGAACGACCGCCAGCCTGACTTGGATTTGGAAGTTGACCCCAAATTAGCTTACGCTCTGCGGCACCCCGAACTCTTTCCGATTGATATTAACAAAGCCGATTATGAAATGATTTTGCGCGTGCCGGGAATTGGGGTGAAATCGGCGCAACTGATTATAGCCTCGCGCCGTTTCGGCAGACTGAACAGCGAGCAGCTGCGCAAGATAGGTGTGGTGATGAAACGCGCTAAATATTTTATCAGCTGCAACGAATTGCCAAGCGCATCGGTACAAGATGTTAAGCCCGAATTTCTGCGCCGCCTCTTTACCCAGCCCAAGGCCTTGCCGACTACTCATGGGCAGTTATCATTATTTTGACACATTGCCGCATGCGCCAGTACCGCTATGATAATACCTTTGAAGGCTTGCTGACCTTGGTCTTCGATGCATACAGCCGCAAGATTTTTCCCGTTAAAATACTGAGGCCAGAAGACGATTGTTTATTCGAAGACGAGGTATATACCGTAGTTACCGCTGAGGATAGAGCGCAGCGGGTATGGACGGGCTTACAGAAAAAAATATCGAAAGATGCCTGCCAGATGTGCTATGCCGTATTTCTTTCTGAACTCCCCGATGTGGAACTTTTACTCTTGCGCTATATGCAGAAAGCCTTTGCAGCGCAGCAGTCCATAGAAGTAGACTTCGGCGATGCCGACGTGCTGGAATGTTCCAAGATTTACCGCAAGGTGATGCGCGAAGCCGAGCGCATGCGGATGTTCGTGCGTTTCCAAAAAACTGCCGACGGCATTTTCTTTGCGCCCATCGAACCCAAATATAATGTATTGCCCTTAGCTATCGCTCATTTCGAAGACCGTTTTGCCGACCAGCAGTGGATTATTTACGATGTTAAACGTCAATTCGGCTTTTACTACAACCTGCACAAAACCGAAGAAATCACTTTCGATAAGTTGGACATTGACCTCAGCACAGGCAAGTTGAACGACGCACAAGCCGCCATGGACGAGCTGCTTTTCCAACAGTTGTGGCAAAACTATTTTAAATCAATTTGCATCAAAGAACGCACTAATTTAAAGCTGCACAGGCAACACCTGCCCAAACGCTTTTGGAAGTTTCTGCCGGAAAAAAGGTGAAGCGTGAAGAGAGATGTTTTGACAAATTTGTTTAAATTTTAATGTGAAAAAATTATAGGAGTGTAGTTATTGTTATATGGATAGTATTCATAATTTTCAAAAAAAGTGGCATCTTTATCTTTGCTATTCATTTTTTCTATGAAAAAATCAAAATTTTTAACCATTAGACCAAGGCAGTGTTTTAACACTTGTCAGTATTATTTTTATCCGATGCTATTGTAATAATGATATACACAAAGCAGCAAGTTAATATAAATACTGTTCTTATCACATCTTGCGTTCTATAGTTTGTGTAATCAGCAATAAGGTCATAGCTTAATCCTACAAGTGTAGCCGCACATAGAAAGAAGAATGGATGTTTTACTAAAAAATTACAATGTCTCCTAAATTTATTTATATATTTTATTGATTTATCTCTACAGCCACTTCACCAAAGCAAAATCCTGCCTGTGCGGAAGCTTGGGGTTTTTGGCGAAAATACGCGCGGCAAAATAGAACATACCCGGAATATCAGGCACTATTTTCACCTTGTAAGTGGCCTGCCCGTTGACATGCGATACCAAAATAAACTCAGACTTCGACTTAATCCTGTAGGTTTCGTTTTTCTCCTGCTCGGCAATCACAAATTCTACGCCCACATCGTTGGGGTCTAATTCGCCAATCAGTAAAATGATTTTGGCTTCCACTTCTTTACCCAAAGCAAATAAATCGCGGGCATTATCCGATTGCTCAAAGGAAAGCATCTCAATATGTTCCCACTCTCTTTCTACTTTTTTCTTCCATTCGGTAATGGCTGTCGCTTCAGCATAATTATCTTTTATCAAATAAGCATGGCGCTCGGCTAATTTATTATAGAAACGCTCCTCGTAATCAATCAACATGCGGTTGGTCGTAAAGTTAGACGCCACCTTTGCAATGGTATTCTTGATTTGGCTCATCCACTCGGCAGCAATACCCTGTTTGTCGCGTTTATAAAACATCGGCGCAATTTCATCATCTATCATATTATAGATAGTCTCCACATCCAACTCGTCTTGATACGCTTGGTTTTCATAAATCTGTTCCATGGGCAAGGCCCAGCCTGCGCCCGGCTGATAGCCCTCTACCCACCATCCGTCGAGTACGCTGAAGTGCATTACGCCGTTCATCACCGCCTTTTCACCGCTGGTGCCCGAAGCTTCCAAGGGACGCATGGGGGTATTCAACCAAATATCTACGCCCTGCACCAACAACTTGGCCAATTCAATATCATAGTTAGGCACGAATACTATTTTTCCGATGAACTGAGGCATTTTCGACACTTCTATAATACGTTTAATCAAATCCTGTCCGGCCTTATCCGCCGGGTGCGCCTTGCCTGCAAAAACGAACTGTACCGGACGTTTGGGATTATTAATCACCTCGCTCAAACGGTCGAGGTCTTTGAAGAGCAAATGCGCCCGTTTGTAAGTAGCAAAACGGCGGGCAAAGCCAATGGTCAACACATCGTCTCGCAGTTGTTCTTTCACCGCCACTACCTGACGCGGCGTGAAATAGGCCATCATGGTAGAATCAGACAAACGCCTTTTAATCTCATTGATTAAACGTTTGCGGAGTTTGTTGCGCACGGCTAAAATACGTTCGTTACCGACCTTGTAAATACCGTCAAAACAAATTTTATCATAGTGATGCGTCTTGAAATCGTCGCCAAATACCTCGCCCTGTATTTCCTTCCACTCGGCTGCTGTCCAGGTAGGATAATGCACGCCGTTGGTAACATAACTCACATGCAATTCTTCGGGTAAATACCCCGGCCAAAGGTCTTTCAGTATATCTCGGCTGACCTCGCCGTGCAGCCAACTTACACCGTTCACTTCTTGTGAAAGGTTAGCGGCAAGGTAACTCATAGAGAATTTTTCGTTAGGATCTCCTGCATTAATTTTACCAAGGCTCATCATTTTTGCCCAGGAGATTTTAAGACGGGTAGGATAATGCGACATATAAGTACGCAGCATATCTTCATTAAAAGCATCGTGGCCGGCAGGCACGGGGGTATGGGTAGTAAACAGCGACGAACCGCGCACTACTTCGAGCGCTTCCCCGAAAGTAAGGTTCTCGTCCACCACAAATTCTCGCAAACGCTCCAAGCCAATAAAGGCGGCATGGCCCTCGTTGCAATGGTAAACATCGGTATCTATTTGAAGTTCGCGCAAGGCCCTGATTCCTCCTACCCCCAGAAGAATTTCCTGCTTCAGGCGGTTTTCCCAATCGCCGCCGTAAAGATGATAAGTAATGCTTCGGTCTTCAGGAAGATTATCTTCAAAATCGGTATCCAATAAATACAATTCTACGCGGCCGACATCTACGCGCCACAATCGAGCATTCACATTACGACCCGGAAAAGCAATACTCACCGTAACCCACTTTCCATCATTATCGTGGACAGGGACGGCAGGAATTTTCATAAAATCCTGCGCTTCATAGCTCGACACCTGATCACCTGCCGATGAGAATTTTTGGGTAAAATAACCATAACGGTACAACAAGCCCACCGCGGTAATATGGGTGCCTTTATCACTGGCTTCTTTCAAATAGTCGCCGGCTAAAATACCCAAGCCTCCCGAATAAATTTTCAGGGAAGTGTGTAAGCCGTATTCCATGCTAAAATAAGCGATGGCGGGGTTTTTCATGTTCTTCTTACCCTTCATATAGTCGGTAAAAAGATCATGCACAGCTCGAAGCCGCCCCACAAACTCGGCATCTTTTTCCAATTCCTGATAGTGTTGGTAGCGAATTTTATCAAGCATCGCGATGGGATTATGCTCGCAGCTTTCCCAAAGTTCGGGGTCAATAGAACGGAACAGTTCAATGGCTTCTTCGTTCCAGCACCACCACAGGTTTTTCGACAATTCTTCGAGCGCCGACAGCTTGGCGGGAATTTGGCGGTGAATCATCACGGCGCTCCACGATGGCCGACTGATAGACACCTTTTTTTCAATGTAGGAAGTTTGCTCTTCCACTTGCGAGGGAATATCGGGCAAACGCTGTAATACTTTCTCCAAGGCCAATGCAGCGGCTTGCTTGTAATATTGAATCTGATTATCCCAAAGTGCAATGGCCGATACTGCCTTGGCATTTTCGCTCACAGCCTGTCGGGCTTCTTCCGACAATTGGGCTGCCTGCTTTACTTTATCAGCCACTCCTGCCACCACCTCGTCGTAATTGCCGTCGTTGCGGAGAATAACGTCAATACTCTCGTGTTGTCCTGCATACTGCGTGTTGACCCATTCGCCGAACCCGGCTAAAGAAGTGGTCAGCGTAGGTATGCCAAAGGCCAAACTTTCCAAGGGCGTATAACCCCAAGGTTCATAATAGGAGGGAAATAATGTTTGATCTAAACCTATCAATAAATCATAATAAGGCATATTGAAAACGCCGTCATTACCATTCAGGTACGAGGGTGCAAAAATAATTTGCACCTTATCGTTCGGGCTATTGTTCAGATTTTTTTCCTTACAATGTAAAAGAACGGGGTCATGTTCAGGATTGCTGAGATAGTGGGTGGAATATATTTCTCCTACATTACGGTTATCGTCTGAATGCTGCAAATTGTATAAAAGTTCTTTATTGGGGCCGTGGTGGTTACCTGGCACCATGATAAAGGCAACAATGTTGCGTTGAAGTTGAGGGCTACGGTTAATTTGCGCCAGAGCGTCAATAAAGACGTCAAGCCCCTTATTTTTATATTCATAACGCCCACAAGTTCCTATTAGCAAGGTATCTGAAGGGAGAGACCGATTGAGCAGGGCCTGTGCTACTTCCAATAATTTTTCACGCGCAGCAGTCCGTTTGGCAGAATATTTATCGGCTGGAGGCGTAAAACTATTTTCAAAACCGTTAGGGGTAACAATGTCAATTTCTCTATCTAAAAAATGTTTACATTCGCGAGCCGTAATGTCGCTCACGGTAGTAAAGCAATCTGCCGCATGAGCGGCGGCTTTTTCGAGCGAATGTTGCGATACCACATTATATTGTCGGGCGATTTCATCGGCGTTATACTCTTCCATTTTATCGTAGAGCGGCAGATTATTTCCTGCAATGCACCGACCTACCACCGTAGCATGTGTAGTGAATATACAACCAATATAAGGCGCCTGCATTTTAAGGTACAGCAGTCCGGCGCCCGTCATCCATTCGTGGAACTGCGCTACGATACGCTGGCGGGGAGAGGTATTAAAGTTCGTAAAACTCTCAATTACCTTTCCGGCAACATAGCCAAAGAGGGCCGATTCGATGTAATCCCATTGGCCGCTAATAGAGTCAAGTTTATAAACTTCCCAGAATTTGGCAAAAATCTCATCTTTCTTTGCAATAAAGGCAGTAAAATCGACCAAAATGGCAATCGGACTTCCGGCTACATTCCAATGTCCTACGCGCACACGCAAGCCCTCCTCAGCGGCTTTCGCCTTCCACGAACGCAGCAGGCGGGGGTCTTCGGTAAAGTCGGGATTTTGCTCCGTATCGCGCCACACATCGGGGCCAATCAGAATATGGCCATTCTTCATTCTCTTACTCATATTCAACGCCTTAGTGGCAACAACAGTAAAAATCCCACCCACTTTATTACACACTTCCCAGCTTACTTCAAACAAAAAATCCGACTGCATTTTCTCTTTCATAATACAAATTAAATCAAATGGAGCGCAAAATTACAATTTTTATTTCAATTTACGGAATTGACGGCTAAAGTAATGTTTAGCATCGCCCCATTCGCCGTAACCTATTTCATTGCCCGTAAGCCGTATGCGTTTTTCCAAACATTTCTTGCAGTGATGGGCATCTTCATTCAAACAGGGTTTGTTTTGGTAGAGCAGATAGTTTTCCCTGAATTTTTGAGGCGTGAGATTAGGCATAATGATATTGGCGCCAACCATTATCGCCTCCTCTCTCCCTTTGGGATCTATTGCCTGCATTGCGGTTGATGCAACTATGTTAATATCTTTAAACATTATTCGGCATATTGCTATCATGTTCAAGGTTAAATTATACCTTTCGGCAAGAGGCAGCAATTGGTCTTTATATTCGTAAAGCGGTGTATCCGAATGTTCTATATAGGGACCCATACCAATCATGTCAACATCAAAATTTTTAAAAAACAGGATATCTTCTGCAAGATTCTCCACCGTTTGAAAGGGCAAACCTATCATTACACCCGTCCCGACCTGATAATTTAGTTTCCGCAACAATTTTAAAGTGTCTAATCGTTGTTGATAACTGTGCTTTTCATCATTGGGGTGTATTTTCTCGTACAGTTCTCTATTCGAGGTTTCTATCCTTAAGAGGTAGCGCCTGACGCCTAATTTCTCCTTCCACATTTTGAGGGTTTCTTCGCTTTGCTCTCCGAGCGACAGGGTTATGCCCAACTCGTTATTTGTTTCGGCATTTATTCTTTCCAGCAGCGAGGTTATTTTCCCGACAAATTTTTCAGTATTTAATTCCCCTGCCTGTATGGCTATGGAAGCATATTTTTCCCTGTGAGCGTACAATGCGGCATCTATAACTTCTTGGTCGGTCATCGTGTAACGGCAAAGTTTTTTATTATCCTTACGTATGCCGCAGTATTTACAGTTCTTTCCGCAAATATTTGAATATTCAACCAAACCTCTGAAATACACGATATTGCCAACATATTTACTTTTTACGTCGGCAGCTGTTTTCAACAAAATTTTTTGTTGTCCTTCATTTGCATTAAGCAAATCTGTAATATCCGCTTTTTGAGGATTAGTTTGAAGTAGTTCTATTATTTTTTCTTGGTCGTACATTTTGTTCTATGGAATTTATTTTTCTTGTTTATTTTTTTCATGCCATACCATATGAAATTTATCATTTTTCCAATTTACGGGATTGTTCACAATATAATTCGCAATGCGCTGATACGATTTTTCATTACGGATAATGTGTTCGTGATAATTGCGTTGCCAAACAGAATATCCAATTTGTTTTGTAACGGCGGATTTGTATCCCCGCACAATTGCCCCAACGGTATGCGATGGCGACCGTAGGGGCGTATCGCATACGCCCCGATTGGTATCGCATACGCCCCGATTGGTATCGCATACGCCCCGATTGGTATCGCATACGCCCCGATTCTTGTCGCATACGCCCCGATTCTTGTCGCATACGCCCGTTACCGATAGGGGGGTATCGCAAATAGGCGTATGCAATACGTTTGTTCCGTTTAAGGGCGTATGCGATACGCCCGTACCGGTGTCGGTAATAACGATAATGCCATGTATATGATTGGGCATTACAACAAATGCATCCAATTGAATATTGGATCGTATATTGGGTGTTTTCATCCATTCGTCAAATGCGATTTGTCCGTATTCATTCAAAATCATTGCCCCGTTTTCTATTTTTCCAAAACGACATATTCTATTCTGACAACATATCGTTATAAAATACAATCCTGCCTGTGAATAATCGTAACCCTTTAGGCGGATACTGCGGCGGTGGTGGATATTGGGGTTGTAGGGCATGATTTAATTTGTTATTTTGTTTCCCTATGGAATTTTCTTTTATGAGTTATTTGTATTTCTCTCTAAATAAATATATGATTGTGGTGCTGTAAAGTTCTCAAGAAAATCAATAGGGTCTTTTTCTTCGTCAAACTTCACAACTTTGTTAATAACAATAGAAAAACCGGTATTTGTATCTTTGAAATATTCAAAGAAACTGTCTTTGTCAATTCCACCGACAGCATTAAACTTCTTCCACAAATTGGACGGTGTATCTTCTACAATTATTTGAATTGTAAAATATCCAACTATCATCTTTTTGGGTGAAGAAGAATAGATATAAACTCTCCCTACGGATTTTTTAAATATCTTTTTTCTAAATTCAACCTTTTTTCCGCCGCTTAAGATACTAATTGCATATATTGGCTTAATTGACAATATAACATCTGTCGAAATATTCCTCATTTTTCAATGTTTTATAATCGTTTTTCCTGACATATTCATTTTCTTTTTTAGACTGTAAAGATAAATATTTTTCTTGTTTTCTATGCAAAAAACTTGAAAATTTATAATCTCACCTGCAGCTCGTTTGCCTGCAACATAATTTAAAGAGGCTGTCCAAATTTTGGACAGCCTCTTTAAAACAAGTAACCGCTAAATTATTCCTAATTATTTCTTCTTAGCAACTTTTTTAGCGGCAGGTTTTTTAGGAGCGGCTTTTTTTACCACCTTCTTTGCAGCAGGTTTTTTAGGAGCAGCTTTCTTTACCACTTTCTTTACTGCAGGTTTCTTAGGAGCGGCTTTCTTCACCACTTTCTTTACTGCGGGTTTCTTAGGAGCAGCTTTCTTCACCACTTTCTTTACTGCAGGTTTTTTAGGAGCGGCTTTCTTTACCACTTTCTTTACTGCAGGTTTTTTAGGAGCGGCTTTCTTTACCACTTTCTTTACTGCAGGTTTTTTAGGAGCGGCTTTCTTTACCACTTTCTTTGCTGCGGGTTTTTTAGGAGCGGCTTTCTTTGCTACTTTTTTGGGTGCAGGTTTACCTGCTACGCCGGGCAGAGGACCTTCTGCTGCCAAGGCGCTGAGCGTTGTTTTTTTCATAAATGTTGTATTTTCTATTTGGGTTACTGGTTTCACTTTTTTTGTTTTTTTATTTTCGTCTTTCGATTTTTTTTGCAAAAGTAATGCTTTTTTTAATACGCTCCTACTTTTTATCAAAGTTTTTTCAACAGGCTTTTCAACACGAGCAGCAAAATCACTTAGCACATTCATGTAATTTATGAAGGCATCGTAAGGAGAGTCGTATGGCGTGAAATACTTGTGTACCGCGCCATCTGAGAAAAGTTTAGTACACATGTAATAGAAGTGATCGGAGGCTTGAAGGCTTCGATATTCCTGCCAAAAACTTTTTTCATTGAGCGTTTTAATTTTTTCTCCGAGCCGATATAATTGGTCAACAGCTTCGTTTTGCAACTCATTTCCGAGCCATGCGCTGAGGTCGCGTTCCTCATCGGCCCACGAAATTGCATAAGGAACATGCAGCGGCGCTACCGGAGTATGCTTTGCTGAAACCTCTGCGGGAGTAAGAAATTCAAATTTTGAAGAAGAAAAAATCCGAGTCGGTAAATGTTGTAAGAAAGCAAAAATTCCGGTTTCTACTCCCTGATGCTCTCCGAAAGTTTCATAGTCCATAAAAAGATTTATCAGCTCATCTTTCTTAGCCGCTACATTAAGCCAGTTCACATATTTATCGACCGTTAGCGGCCATTCGTTCCAGCCTTTACTCGAAAAACGGAAGGCTATATCATCGCTTAAATTATAATTCTTCAACAATAATTTCAACTTTGGATTGATAGCGTTGGTGTAAATATAATTGGGACTTTTCCAACCTAAGATATGTTTAGCGCCTTCGGTGAGCATAGCCGTATAGCCCATGTCAGCCACCATTGCGCCGATTTCGTCGGAGTAAATCAATTCGGTGTTGCGGAAAGTTATCGGTTGCTGTCCGAAATGTTTTTTTATTAGCGCCGCATGTTCTTCTACCTGCGCACGAAATTCCTGCGGGTCTTTTACCGATGCCAAAGAGTGAGAATAGGTCTCGGCTAAAAACTCCACACAGCCTGTTTTGGCAAGCGCTTTAAAACTTTCCAACACTTCGGGAGCATACATTTCGAACTGTTCAATGGCCATGCCAGATATAGAAAAACTTACTTTAAACTGTTTTCCATATTCTTTAATAATATCTAACAACACTGCGTTGGCAGGCAAATAACAACGGTCGGCCACCTTGCGCATAATCGAACGATTGGCAAAATCGTCATAATAATAATGATCCTTTCCTATGTCAAAGAAACGATACTGGCGCAAACGCAAGGGCTGGTGCACTTGAAAATAGAGGCATAATGTTTTTTTCATAATAACACTCCTATAATTTTATACCTATTATATAAAGGTATGAATTTTTATATTTGATTATAATCATTTCCACTCATTGCCGATTCATATACTTTTCTAATATGGAAAGCCGCATTATCCCATTTCAGTGCATTCACTTCTTCGAGGCCGCACCTGACAGCCATAGCCGATAAGGCAGGATAGGCCAGCAGGGCATGGATAGCATCGGCCAGTGCATTCACGTCCCAGAAGTCAATTTTAATAGCATGCTTCAACACCTCGGCCACTCCCGATTGTTTAGAAATAATGGTAGGCACATTTGAGCGCATAGCTTCCAAAGGCGAAATACCAAAAGGCTCGGATACCGACGGCATCACATACACATCGCTATGGGCAAACATTCGCTGTACATCGGCGCCGCGCAGGAAGCCCGTAAAGTGAAATTTGGTGGCAATGCCCAATTTAGCCACACGGCGGATAGAACGGTTCAGCATATCACCGCTGCCGGCCATCACAAAACGCACATCGGAACGTTGCTTTAGCACCTTGGCGGCAGCTTCTATAAAATATTCGGGACCTTTTTGGTAAGTAATGCGGCCAAGGAAGGTTACAATTTTTTCGGGAACGCCGCGCTGTACATCTATAGCCGAATGCCCCTGAAAATCGACAGCGTTATGAACAGTAACCACCTTTTCCGCATCAATACCGTAGCGATTAATTACAATATTACGGGTAAGATTGCTAACGGTAATTACGCGGTCGGCAGACAACATGCCATACTGTTCTATCTCAAATACCTGTTGGTTTATATTTTCTCCGCTTCGGTCAAATTCGGTCGCATGTACGTGTATGACCAAAGGTTTTCCGGAAACTTTTTTTGCTGCAATTCCGGCAGGATAGGTCAGCCAGTCGTGCGCATGAATCACATCAAAGGCTTGTTGGTTGGCGATAGAAGCAGCTACCAGAGCATAGCGCGTTACTTCTTCCATCAGGTTAGCGCCGTATTTTCCGGAAAAATTATATTTTTGTCCGAAGCCGATTTGATGATTGGCAACAGTGTTTTTGAAGTTTTGTTGAACAGTCTTTTCAAACTCTTCGGGGCCAAGATAAGGAATAAGGTTAGAACCGATTTCCAAAAAATTGACGCGTTTCCAAAATTCTTCCATTGTAGAAATGTCGGTAAAAGCCACCACATCGCTCGCGTCAAGGATACGCACGGCGCTTTGGTCTTCGTCGCCCGTAGCATGCGGCATAACGAACAGCACATTCACATCATTTTTGGCCAAGCCTTTGGTCAAGCCGTAGCAAGCGGTGCCCAAACCGCCTGCAATGTGGGGAGGAAACTCCCATCCGAACATTAATACTTTCATAAGCCGTATTGTTCAATTAAATGCATACTTCGTAATATGGCAGCCACGCTCGAAGCCTGTGCAATGCAGCCGTGCGGCGAGTGCGGCGGATCTCCGTGATACAGTTCGGAAATGGTACACAACCCGTGTATCATCATATCTTCTTCGAAACCGGCGATTAATTCTTTAGCCTTAGCTGCAAATTGCCTGCCGTAAAGTCGAAAGTTCGCTTCTATATAAAAAGACAGCAACCATGGATATACTGTCCCCTGATGCTGCGCCTGATAGCGTTCCGTTTGGTTTCCTTCATAACGGCCGATATAGAGCGGATTCCGCGGCGAAAGGGTACGAAGGCCTTTCGGGGTGAGCAACTCATGTTCAATAGCGGCAAGCGCTTTCTGTTTAGTCTCATCGGACAGCGGGCTGTAAGGTAAGGCGCAGGCTAAAATCTGGTTCGGACGGTAAAAAATATTTTGCCCTTCGGGACCCACGTAATCGGCTAAATGATTACGTTCCTCTGACCAAAATATCGGTAAAAAGTTCTGCGCTGTTTTTTCACGTACAGGCTCCCACTGCTTCACAAATTTTGTATCCCTGTGTTGTTCCGCCAATTCAAGAACATAAGATAATGCGTTATACCACAAAGCGTTGACCTCTACCTGATAACCGATACGAGGGCTTACCGACTTGCCGTTCACCACTGCGTCCATCCAATTCAGCGGCTTGCCCTGCTCTTCCGACCAAAGCAATCCGTTATCGTGCATGCACACCTCGGTACGACTGCCATTGCTATATGCTTCGAGAATGGCCTTCATTTTTTTACCGTAGAGTTTCCACACATTAGCGTTTGGCACTGCGGCGGCGTACTGCTGCACCGCCCAGCAATACCACAGCGGCGCGTCAATCGGACGACTCACGCTGTCGTTATTTTTATCGAAGTCGGTAAACCATCCTTCGTAAAGTTGCTGCGACATGTTGTCCAATATCGTCTTGCACATTTTCTCATCGCGATTGGCGGCTAAGGTAAGTCCCGGCAGCGACACTAAGGTATCGCGGCTTTTCTGTCCGTAAAAAGGAAAACCTGCTATTAGCTCAGTAAGTTTTCCGCGTTGCGAGATAAATTGTCCTGCAGCAGTTGTCAAACACTCAATATAAGAATTTCGCGGCGGACGGACTGCTAAAGTTTTTCCGAAAAGAGTTTTCAGAGAGGTCGGCTTCGCTTCCTTGACCGAGGCCGAAAAGATAATACTTTCGCCTTTTTTGATGCTGCATTCAAAATATCCCGGAACAAAAAGGTCTTCCATACCGTCATAACCGCGGCGCACCTCGTCCATATATTCTATGTTGTAGTACCAGTCGGGGCAGGCTACAAATTCGGCTGACTTGCTCATCTGCATGTGCAGGGTCGGAAAACCGTTATATAGTTTCGATTTAACGCCGCCGGGTATTTTTTCAGAACGGGTATTGGCTGTCATATTAGCTTTGGTCAGCTCATGTACGTTGCGGTAGGCCAAATAGGGCTTCAAGCGCAAGGTAGTGGCCGAATGGGCGTCTAAGAGGGTATAACGAATCAGCAACTGGTCTTCGTTATGCACCAGCATCATTTCTTTCTTCAACAATACGCCTCCTACGCGATACGTAAGCGTGGGCACAGGTTCGTAGGCGAAGTCAACAATGTACTTATGTCCGCGCGGTTCATAGGCATCTCGGTAATGATGAATGCCCAAATTGAACGCCTGTCCATGCTGAATTACTGTTTCGTCTAAAGCCGAGAGCAACACATGGCGGTCGCCCTGAAACTCGTCGATAGGAACCACTAAAAGCCCATGATATTTGCGCGTATTACAACACACGATTGTAGTGTTAGTATAGCCGCCGGCACGGTTTGTAGCAAGGATTTCGCGACGTAACGAATAGGCTAAATTTACCAATTCCGCCTTATTAAATTTCAAGTAAGCCATAACTTAAAATTTTTTTAAAGGCGCAAGTTACTACTTTATTTTGAATTAGCAAAATAATTTATCAACAAATGAATGAAGATTGATGAAAGTTGATGAAGATTGATGAAGGTTGTTCTTCGTCCGTCATTGTGAGGTACGAAGTAATCTAATTCACTGTTTTTGGTGCGCAGCTGTTACAAATAAACGGTAAGGGCTAAAGAAATATTATTGATGTAACGACTGCCATCAGCATTGCCGTAAATATTATTATGATTTATGAAACGAACACCTCTCCTTTTTCCATTCTTTTACAACACCAAATATTTTGGATGGTTTAATCTCGAACTCTGACGGAATAAAAATGTTTGTTGTGAGGAAAACTTCAAGTAGCCATCTACCACTTCAATGTCGGGAATCTGTTTATTATTATCCAACAAATCTTCTTTCTTACAGGCTGCAAACGAAATGGTTAATGCAAGCGCCCCTATGATACATGTTTTTAGTTTCGTAGTAATTTTTATATGTTATTTAGCGTTAAAAAACAACACCGAATTTTAAATTAATTCTCGGTGCCCATGAAAATCTTGATTCCGATCCCAAAAAATACTCGGCTGAACCCTGAAAACACCAGATTCCAAGGCTGAAGTCTAAAAGCCACCTGCCATTATATACTCTCCGAATACCCCAATTTGGCGAAATAATCATGCCGGATAGGCGTGATGTGTTTTTATTCGCTACAGACTTGAACATATAATAACAATCAAGTGACAGATAATTGGCAGAGTTATAATTGGTGTTTTTGCCCTTACTATTCCTTTTATCCATATTATAATAGAATCGAGGCTCTAAACCTAACACCGGATTAATAGCATAAGCCCACCCGTTACTTGATATATGCCAAGCCCAGTATGGTATGGCCAAACCCACAGATCCGGTAATGGTCATCTTTTTGCTTAGCGGGTGTTCATAATTATAGGTCGTACTTATCAGATGAAGGGATACAGAGTGATTGGATACCGTTTCTGTTTGAGCGTTAGCCAATGTTACTATAAGGTGAATCGCAATTATTAAGAAAAATTTTTTCATGGTTATATTGATAATTTTAATTATTTAAAAAACATTCCATTTAGTCTTTCGTAACCTTTGCCTAAGGGCAAATGTAGTGATATTTTTTGAATTTGCAAAATTTTTTCTACCTTCCTCTTGTAATTAATAGATCCCCTATTTGTAATATTTTATGCTTTTATATTTTTCGGATATTATAAAAGGATATAGTAAAGAGAATTTATCCGGATCCCAGATATAACAAATCAGGCGAGGTTATTTCCCCACCTGATGCTTGTTTCTATTCCTGCAATTATTTCTACTGCGTTTTTGTTACTAAGGAGCTGCTTCGTCAACTCTCGGCGAGTCCCAGAAGTAGTCCGTAAAGTGGCTGCCGTACTGAGCGGCATTAACAATGTAGGATAGTAAGTTAACGGTAAATATAGCCTGTACGGTTGTCGGATTGGCTGCGAATCCTACGCCTTGGAATATTTCCGACTCTCCTGTTACCACTACATTGCGCTTCGGGTCGATCATGAGCAACGTCTTTCCTGAACTGCTCTGCAACACCGGAACAGCCGAAGGTATTGCCTCAACGGAAGAGGTGTTCATATATGTTGCATTTCCCGTTGAGATCCTTGCCATATCGAACCAGTTTGTTCCTGTCGGAGCTGTTGCAGCCCAGGGGGCATCTTGCGTAAGGTATCGGATAATCTTATTGGCCGGATCATTCAGTAGATAGTAAGTATCGTCGCCGCCGTCGCCGGTAAGGCCTAACTTGCCGAGTATATACGAACTGAAACCTGTAGTAACAGCAACGCCGGCTTCTTCATGACCCACAAACAATAGCCCCTCGCTATTATCCACCCAGTTGAATATGGCGTTGTCCACAGTCATATTTCCTAAGTTGACAGGGCGTGCATAGTGGACATACCTTATGCTTGTCGGAATGATAGTTGCATCATTAGCCCAGTTATAAGTAGGACCGGACGAGGTAGTTACAATGCCTGAGGGTCCGAAAAAGTTCGTATTGAAGAGATATTCTACAAAGTAGATGTTATAACTTGGACTAACTCCTGCGGCGGTACCCAAACGTCCCCAGCTATTGTTGTAATTATAGATGTTAACCCCATGCTGAGTAATCTGGCTTTGTTTTACAATGAATGTTTTAATCTCGCCTGTTTCGACTAATTTAACAGCTATCACTGCCTGAGGCGAGACACCGATATTCGGCCAAATGAGTTTCGGGAAATAGACCTTAAATGTTTCCGAAACATCTCTGTTTTCTAAATTGGCTACCTTTGCATTACTGTTAGCCATATCAATAAAACAGGCCCAGTGGTCGGTAAGAGTGGCGGGCGATAAGCTTTGTATGCTTGCCGTAAAGTGCATTCCTGCAGGCGCATTAAGGCCTATTTCTATTGAATTTCCTCCGATTGCAGCTATGTCGGCGAGGCCGGTAGTAACAATACTCCATTCCATTTTATTTTGTTGAATATCAATATATACAGGAGTTACACCAATGTCGTTTACAAGGGAAATCTTGACCTTAGGTTTAAGTTGACTTCCGGTAGTATTAACGCCTATGGCTTCTATGGTAAATCTTTGTTCCTGCAACATATCGGTATTGCATACCAAATTAGTTATTACAAATTTATCGGCGCCCTCGCCTTCGAGTTCAACCTGCCATTCATTGAGGGCTGTATCCGTCATGTCTGTTCCCGGCGAAACAACAAAACTGTTGTTCGTTGCAGGGTTGCCGACAGGATTAAATATTATGGTGTTTTGAACAGGCGATATGCCTATTCCGCCGACTGGCCGCTGCATAAGCACAAGCGAACGGTTAACTTCGCCGTTTCCTGCCTTTAGGGTAACAATGACAAATGAATATCTTGGGATATTGTCAGGGTTTGTACCTGTTGTATAGATATGGAATCTATCCTTATTGGCTCCCAGTCCGTCGATTTCAGAATCGAAGGTCATTTTCAGGGAGCCGTTATTGCTGAACGAGAAGCCGGGATTCGCTCCCATAGGATTGGGGTTAAATATTTCGGCTACCCACGGGCCTGAACTCGAAACGATAATATCTCCATCGGGCAGGCCGTTAAAGCCGTAGGCAGGAAAGGTTACGGTTCGCGACTTGCTTAGCTCTAAGAAAAGATGGTCGCTCTCGCTCTGCACGATGTCAATTGTCGCATCAAGACTTCCTATCGTTACTACAATAGACCCTGTGCGGGCGTTTTCGCCGTTAGCCATGGGTGTTCCGGTAATCGTCAGGCGGTTGCCGTCCAAATTAGCCGAAAGTCCGGGGTGGTTCATTTCTACCCTCGACAATACCAAGTTGCCGGGGCCTGCCGTGAAGATGGAATATTCGCGGGTCTCGCCTTCGGGATTAAGCCGCACTATTTTAACAGGAACAACTAAGGTATTTACGCCGTCAATAAGCACCATACCGTTATCGTCTAAATTCCAACTGTTGATATTGTAATCAAGTTTATTTTCGTTTTGTGTATAAGCCTGCAACTCGGTAAGTGCGCCTTCGCCTAAAATATTGTTTACCGAAATTTTATACACATTATTACGTTTGAGGTGCTGGCTGGCGCCTTCGGGCGCAACATTTACACGATAGTAGGTAGTGATACTGCGGTCGCCCGCGCCGTCACGTTTCGCCATACCTATTATCAAACAGGTGGTGTGCTTGTCGCAGGGGTCGGGACTAACCACAAAATTTTCGAAGGAATACAATTTTCCTACAATATTTGACATCAAGGGATAGCCGTCAGTACCGTTTACGGTAGTTTCTTCCGCTTCAACGCCGTAGAATCTTTGATAGGGAAGTTCGGTGTAGTTCATGTAGGCGTCTTTCCATACCATAGTTTTGCCGTAAGCATTCCACACAGAAACGGAAACAAGGTCGTAGGTTTGTTTTTTCAGGTTATGGACGTCGAAACGAACTACAGCGCGTGTTAATGTAATGCTGACATATTCCTGATCGCTTTTTTTGTTGAAAGAGGTTGACATCGGCAATTTATCCGATGGTATGGGACGGCGACCGTATTCTACGGTATTGCCGGGAGCGCCTTGAACCAATAGCATAGACTGAGAAACCACTACTGATTCTTTTAAGCCTATTAAAGCATTGAGCCAGTCGATCACTTGTCCGTCAAAATAGAAGCCATCTTCTATATTGGCCACTGCCAGCACCCTGTAGTCGGTATTGTTATCCAACACATCACCCGGCCCTGATCCTGTAGGAAAGTCGATGTTAATTTCCTGATTCATTACGAAGGGCCCGTTGGCGGTATAATAGTTGATGAGCTTGCCCGCTCCGGCAGGTTTGTCTTCGAAGAACAGCAGGTAAAGGCGCTGTACCATTTCTTCCCCTTCTTCGGGCGCTACGGTAGCCCTTGTCCCCAAAGTGCTCTCCTGTCCTTCCACACTTATTTTAAGTCGGAAACCGTTCTCGCTGCGGCGTTCAAAGAGCGAATTTTCTTTTGTACATGAGATGGCTAAGAGGAGTAGCAATCCCAATAATATCAATAAATGTTTTTTCATTATTTTTGTTTATTTTCGGTTATTCCTTGCTTTTATTTAGCTGCCAAGGTCATGTTCATCATTGCCGCCTAAATCCCAATCATTGTCGCTTCCGTTGATTTGCGTAATTGTTATTTCGAAAAGCAGATTGCGGAACTGTACTTGCAGATATTCGGCAGTGTGGCCGAGAGTGTAGTCCTGCAGCGCTGTTATCTCAAACGATACCGCGCCGCCGTTAGCGTTCGGAGTTTGACTCATCACAACTTGAAAATAGTCGTTTTGGATTCCGTTACTTATGTTTGTTTGCACACCGTTGGCATCATTTCGAAAACAAATGGTGAAATCGGCGGGGTCGTCGTCTAAAATATGATAGGAGAGTTCCAATATATCCTTAGCGCCTTGTATTCTCCACAGGGTAGCGTATTTACGTTCCATAGTTACGTAATAGTGCCCCTTTACACCGATTTCCACCTCTTCGTTATTCCAAAAAATGATGTCGATATTCAAGTCGGAGGCGGCTGCCTCGGCGGCTTCTTCCAAAGAGTTGGAGCCGGGTCCGTTCACAGCAAATACTTTAAATTCATATTTCCAGTTCCGAATTATCGGTCGGTAAGTTCCGTCGCTGTACACAATATCAATGGGGTAGTATGATTTTACACGTTCCGCTTCCGGAATGGCCTGTTGTTTATAATAACCGCCCATGATAACACGGGTCGGACGGGCATTATTGTCGCCTGTTTGCAAGGCGTCGTTTTCATAAAGATACAATTGATAAGCGATGCCTTCGTAATTTTTGCCGTTAGCAAGCATGTACTCCATTACTCCCGTAACATGCAGTTGCTGGCCTGCCGTATTAGTCAGCGAAGTAGTCATGTCCGAGGGTATCATGTACTGTTTCGGATTAGTGGTCGGCGTTACTTCTCTTGCGCCCACATAGCCTTTGTTCGGAGCGTAATAAGCGTAAATGTCGGTCAGTTCAAAATCTTCCGTGCGATTGTTTTGCTCCACATAAACATCAACAGAGGCTACCGAACGGAGCAACTGAACAGGTCCCCATTCAGTCGGGGCAGAGGTTTGCGAAAGACTGCCGCTTACAGTTCCCCACATGGGCAGGGCTTGGAAATTACTGGAGTTGACCAATCGCCAAGGCGCTGTATCTATTAACTGGGCATGTATTTGATTCCATGTCTGGCCGACCATATTACCGCCAGCTTCCCACTGCTGTAAAATGCTGCGGCAGTTAGCCAGCAGATGGACTGTCAGGACATCGGTGGTTTCGACTAACAGTGCACGGTAATTGTTATAACCTGTATTGAGCTTCACCGCTTCGCGGCGGTAAAGACAGCTGCCGTTGCTGCCAAAGACCAGCAGATCCAATTCATTAATGATGCTTTCATTCTCATGACCCGTATCAGGCGTCGGAGCGCGGGTTTGCCCCTTTTCGCCGAAGGTGGAAATGGATATGCTCACCTCTTTTATGTTTTCCTGCTGCAATCCCAATATTCCTTCCCTGTCTTTACAAGAGGTAAAGCAGAGGAGGAACAGGGAGATTGAAAGCAGAAGATTAACTCGTTTCATGTTTGTTTTGTTTATTTTATCTGTAATATTTTTATCACACCTCCACTCCGCCGCCGATAATATACCAATTATTGATGCTCAGGGATAGTATCACAAAGTCTTTTCCAAGTGTCATTGTTATTTCGTATTCATCGGTGTATTCTAATTTCTCGTTGGTGTTGTAGAGGTATTCATTGGCGCTGTTCTTTACTGTAATAAGCGCATCGGTGATGTTTAGCGTATAAAAACGCTCCGTGCCGATTCCGGTTAAGACCTCGGTTTCCCTGAGGCAAATATTGGCATCGCTGCCAATCCACAAGCGGAAAACCGAAATGTCGAATTGCAGGGGCAACCCCTGATTGCCTAAAAGTATGTCCCAGGGCTGGTAACGTACATGGCGGGTTGCAAGGCTGGAATAAGTACTATAAAAAAATAGTCCGCTGCTTTCTTCGGCATAGGCCTCTAAAACCGTATTGACAGGAGCGATATAACCATCGTAAAGTATCTTCAGCCGAATCTCGTTGTTATGCTTGGCCAGCATCATTTTTTCGGTTTGAATGCCGCCCCCCTGCCTGCTGCCGATGCTTATCTGTTTTTCGGAAGTAAAAAAATCCGTCAGTTTATTGCTGACTGTATCTTGCCTCACTTTCGTACACAGGGTTGCATAATTTTCGATTCCGTAAGTTTCATAATCCTGATGACCGTTGACTACTGCTACTAAACTGTAATCTCCTATAGGTATTGAGGGTACAAAAGCAGCGCGGTCGTGCGGCCGAAGTTCATCGCGGAAGTAATGAAAATCTGCCTTCAGATTACCGTCCGAGTCATAGAAATACAAATTTACTTCGACTACTAATTCCGAATAATCATGCTTTGGATTCTTAGGTTCGAAAGTTACGTATAATCCCGTCGGACAGTTACGGTAATCTTCTTTTATACAGCCCACAGGCAAGAGCAACGGCAGTAGCAGCAATAGCAATATTTTTCTTCTGTTCATCGGATAGTAATCTGAAGGAGTAACTATATTTTCATTATACTTCAATTTCTCCTGATACTTTATCCCAGTTTTTCACCGTTACCTGAATATCCACTGTAGTTGTGGTCGGAATTGGTTCTGTAGGATCAACATCAGAAGTGGCAGAACCCAAATTCTTGAAGTTGGTTACGGTAAATTCGTAGTAGTGGTTACGTAATACACGGAATTTTAGCAAATCGTCGGTTTCATTCGGGTCAAAAATGGCGAATTTGTGGTAATTTTTCCCATCGACAAATTCCTGCAGACTGGAAGGAATAATATCGGGGTGAAGTGTCGCCGAAGCAGGGTTGGTGATAATGATTTGCTTGGCCCCGCCGATAAGCTGTCCTTCTGCAGTAGTCGGATTATTAACCGTCATAGCCGTCCAGAAAGTAGTTCCGCCTAAAGATTGATTAGAAGCAAGGGTTTCCGGGTCGAATACTTCGGCCTGAGCAGGCGTATATATTGTTTCGAGTTGAATATAGCTTGTGTTGCCAAAGTACTGATATCCGGTAACAGCATCGCGTGCTGCGGTATTTTCAGTAGTATAGAATATATTACTGTTGAACGTTGAAATTCCATCGCCCAAAACTTCCTTGAAGCTGGAATATTGAACATAATCGGCAAAGTTGAAAGTTACTGTCGGCGGAGTTCCAATAAAGGCATCGGTGTTGTGTACATAACTGGTTACTAACACCTCGTTGTTGCCTGAGGGAAGCAGCGCGCCTTCGTGAACCCCTACAGTGTTGATCTTGTATGGCAGCGTGCCTATCCGATATTTACCGTCGGAGAATGTACCACCAAAATTGCTGTTAGTGCTTGTATAGCTGATAGCTTTCAGGTTCACTTTTGAAGCAAGGCGTCCGATAGTCAGATTAATGGTTTTTGGAAGGGCGGAAGTACCGCCTGCCGGAGCTAATTTCACCTCCTTCCACAGGGTAGCCAATAGGAAATTGTTGTCCTCTGCAATATCTAATGCATCGCCCGCACCGATAGTGGTAACAGCTTGCGAAAGGAAGTTTTCCATGATAGTAGTTGACGTAGGAGCTGTGATTTTTCCTCCTGATTCAGGGTCGTTAGCAAAGACAAAGAAATATTTGTTGCCGGCAGTTACCTCGAAAATTTCCGATTGGAAAAGGTTTGCGCCGATTTCGGTCAGACTCAATACGCCCGGACTGGCATAATCTAAGCTGCCGTCTTCATTGAATACATACACCTTCAATCCTTTTGTAGCATCAATCTTAACCTCGGCAGCAGTTGCCGTTTCTTCTCCCACCGAACCGCGCGTTTTCGGCAGCTCGCTGCTGATGCTTAATGTTACGAGCCCTTTTTCTCCTTCCTTATCGAAAGATGATTTAACTGAATCTTTTTGACAACCGACAGTCACAAGCCCGAACATTGCCATGATTAATAAGAATTTGTTTTTCATAAAAAATAATTAATTTAAGTAAATAATGTGTTCTCTATTTTTATAGTTATTTATTGCTGTAATAAACCTTGATAAAAGCGCTGTGGCGTAGCAAGGGGAAGAAATACTCATACATATAGCGGTAGGATATTCCGCCATTGAGTTCTTTCAGTTGCTGCAGCCGTTCTTTTTGGTGGCCGTTTGCCGAGAAAAGCGGCACCGTGTCGATGATACGCAGAATTTCGGCCTTGTCATAAAGTTCTGAAGCGGCTATCAAATCCCGTAATCCTCTCCAATCTTCGGAACCATTATGCAGAACGATGACATCGTCTTTAATATCGGTATTATTTATGATGTGTTCTTTTACTGCGACTGCCCGCTCCCAGGCTAACCTGTCGTTATAGATAAAGGAACCCTCAGGCGAGGAAAATCCGCCCACAACAATACGACTCACTTGGCTGTCGGAAGATTTGGCAATAGTGTTGATAACAGTAATCAGGTTATCTAACATCATTCGGTTGTCCATGTAATCTAACTGGATCTTGCTTTGCGTTCGGGGATAATATACAATCAACGACTGATCGCGATTATCATCACAAATCAGTTCGGTTTCATGCCGACCTGTTTCGGGAATGACAAAGGAAAATTTTTGCGCTAACTTGTCGCCAACAGTAAGAACTTCTATTTCAGGGACTATTGTATCAGGAACAGGAGGAAAAATTTCATCAACTAACAATTTGTCGGGATAAATTTCGGAATTGCAACAGCCCCAACTGCGGCTTTCCATGATGAGCGTGGCTCCCTCTATCCACTCCTGAAAAGGAACAGACGCAAAATAGTCAACCGACATTCCGGGCTGTACAATCCGCAGCACCCTGAGATTGGCCGATTGACCGAATAGCCTTTGATTACGGGTTTGCACTTTGTCGGCATACTTTCCTCTGATAATAACTGCCGGAAGGGATATTCGGTATTCTCCATTCGTAATAACAGGGGCAAAAATATAGCTGACATTGCTTTGTACTATGTCCTTTTCCGTTTGGGCGATGAATCTGACCTGTACTTCATCGCCGCTGCGAACAACAGCGGTTGCCGTAATGGTAATTTTATGCTGCGTATCCATAGCTTTTATACAGAAAGGAAAGAGGGAAAAGGCAATAACTATGAGGATTATTTTTTTCATTTGTAAAAATTATTATCGGAGTATAAATTCTAAGCTGACCGACAAATGGGTCGGCCCGAACCATGTTTTAGTTTTTTCTTCTAATATTCCGCTGCACAGCACACATTCGAAGAGGTCGTACTTCATTTGTACAACACCTACTCCTGCCGAAAATTCGAGCCCCCACCGACCGCCCAACGATAATTGGTATCCGTAGTCTATGCCTGTGCTCAGGGCGTATCCTTCATAGCGGAAATCTTTTTTGAAGTCTATCAATGGAATCTTTTTTCCGCTGATATTAAATTGGCTGTAAAAGGCGTTAATTCCTAAAAAATGTCCGTTGAAACGTTCACAAAACCAGTATCGAAATTCCGACCGAATTATCCAATGTACTAATTTATCATTATCTTGCAATGTCCCGATACGATTCCAAGGGTTGTAACTACCGAATAGTTGCAGAGAGGTTCTTTGGCCTGTGCCAAGTTCTACAGCTAAATTAGGAGTTAAACTTGTTATACCATATAACAGATTGGTTTTTAGAGCTGCTGAAGGTAAATAGCTATTCTCGCGAATATAGTTTTCGAGCGGATAATAAAATGAATATGCGGGCAGTTGTTCATGGACTTGACTAACTTCCGTTTCAACAGAAGAAAAATCAATTCGCTCTTCCTGTGCAATAAGAGGAAGGGGCAGCAAGGCCATTAACAATCCTAAACACCCTGCTAAGGAAGAAATTTTACGGTTAATTTGATAAATCATAGGTATATTGCTAAATCGTGCTCTTTTGACTGAACTTGTTGGAAATTTCAGTCGTTTACATATTTTTTTTAATGAAGCGTAGGCATAGCTGTCGGGTTGGTCGGCATATTTTACCAATTTGTTCCAGATGTGTTGCAGCGCTTCGTCTTTTTCCTGTTGCCCATGCTCGCTCACTAACCATTGTCGGATCTTTTCATCTATCACAGCCTCAGGCTCTCCCTCGAAATAAAATTCTATGACAGATACCGCTTTTCTTAATGCTTCTTTATATTGTTGTTTACTCATATTTTAATTTTAATTGAGACAAGATGACAAAAAACAGGCCAAATATTCGAAATACTTGAATTTCCATTATTGTTTCTGACTCCTAATATATATCCTGAATAGCGCAAGCACTACTAATCCATATCGGTCTTTTTTTAAAAAAAAATACTGATTAGACTGAATATTAATATGTTGTAAAAATTTATTCGAGTAATAAGAGCAAGAGCGCAACCACTTCTCGAAGTTCTTTTAATGCAGTGGTAATATGATTTTCTACCGTGTTTTTACTAATCTGAAGCCGATCGGCGATCTCGCCATTGCTCAAACCTTCCTTGCGGCTAAGTTCATATACTTTTTTGCGTTTAGGCGGCATTCCTTTTATTACCATAGCTGTTAACAGCTGTTTTTCCTTGGCTATCAATATTTCATCGGGGGCTACGTCCAACAGGGGGTCATCTTTTACTTGATACTCTGTGCCTAAGAAGATTTTATTTTTGTTAAAATGTTTTAAGGCGAAATTTTTCGCTATTATATATAAGTACCCTGAAATATTTTTGTCAGGGTCAATGTTTTCCCTTTTCTCCCAAAGAGTTACAAAAACCTCCTGCGTAATTTCTTCTGCCGTCGCTGCGGAACGGGTCAGTATGGTCAGGAAGTTTTTAACGGAGGAAACGTAATGTAAATAAACATTTTCGTAAGATGAATGGCTTCCCTCGCGGAGCGCTTGGAGTGTGGCGGGAGAAATATTTTTTCTTCCGTATTGCGCTTGACTTGTTTTAGGTGTATTACTTATCATAGGACACAAAATATTATACATATCGGTTCCTATGCATCAGGTTCATCGGCTTGGTTGCAATAAAATAATTTGAGTCAGTGGGAGGCCGCAAAGGTAGTACATTTTTTCCATGTAACCTAATAATTTTCCGAAAAATAACTTACAGAATATACCCGCGTATTGATACGCACATTGTAAAATATTGGAAATAGCGTTGCTATTGTTCTTGAATATCGTTTTCCACAATTTGACCCTAAGAGGTCATAGCCTCAAGAGCAAGTTTGTTAAACGTCGCTTATTGCGGCTCGCAATGACGCGGTTGCTTCGTGCCTCGCAATGACGAGCAAGTAGCTAAGCCCGACAGGACTTGTACATGGATAACCCCGTGCAACCTCCGCAAGGAGGCAGCGCGGGGTAGAGGCGCTATCTTCGCTACTGTATGAACTCCGTAGGAGTATTACAAGCTCCGCAGTCTAACCGCAGGTTACACTTCGCTTACCTGCGGTTATCCATTATACAATGCCCAACACGCCATTTTCATGGTAGAGGCCGCCAATTAAGGCACAAAAGGCGATTGATACTTCACATCGGCTCCGATTATGCCGCCGCCAACAGCTTCAACATACTTGACTACATAAATACGGACATAAGCACCGTAGGATTCGCATCTTGCGACATATCCGTATCCGGGCTGCACGGCTACTTCAGACGCCCATCCCGAAGAGGGTATCTGGGTAACATTACCAAGCCCTTTCATTGGACCAATAGTTACAAATTTATGGTAGTCACCATAAAAATTATTAGCCCCATCTATGTAGAAATAGTTCCCAGTACCGCTAGGCGTAACTCTTGTGCCACCATTTGCGGAATTCCTCATGCGAACCGTTATAGTGCCTTCCGGGTCGCTTGGGTCATCTTCATAGCAAGCAACTGCAAAAAATAAACTTAAAACCACAAAGGTTTTCTTCAAAAACAAATAATTTTTTTTCATAATTGGAATAAAAATTGTTGCCCCAAGTTCCCAACAGGCAGTTATTAAAATAAAAAAGCGTGGAACTTAACTTTTATTTGCTTATTGAGGTCTACCACAACCTTGCAACCAGATAAATGAATAAAGCCCACGTTTCCGTGAGCGTTCAAACTTTATTCTTGGTTGCTTTGAAAAATGGTAGTTTCAATAAGCAAGATTAAAGCTAACGCTTTTATGTAATTCCCTTTCTCAGGGAAAAGTTTGAAATTTTTATCTACCCATAGGCAATAATTTTATATGATTATTTTACAAATGTAACCACAAATCATCAAATAAGCAAATCACCAAATAAAATAAATTAAAACCTGTAACTTCATTTTGAAGTTTCTAAAAAAATACTTATCTTTGCGCCTCTTTCGCAAGAAAGTCTATAAATAATGTCTAACCTGTTAATTTAAAAATGTTTACAACAATGAATGAATTTAACAATGAACTGTTGGAAGATGAAGTAATCCTTCCCCAACAAAATGAAGAAATTCCGGAAGACGAAATCGTAATCCCCAAACGCGATGAAGAAATTGAAATAGTCGCCGACGATCCTGAACCTGAAGTAGAAGAGGTGCTTTCTAAAAAGCAACGCCTCAGCAACGCATCTGTAGCTAATGACAAATTTAACTGGGACGAGTTTGAAAGTGAAGCAGCCGTGTATGGCGCCACTAAACAGGAAGTAGAAGAACAGTATGCACAAACCCTGTCGAAAATTATTGAAAACGACGTGGTTGAAGGAACTGTGGTGAGCATGAACAAACGTGAAGTAATCGTAAATATCGGTTACAAAAGCGAAGGCGTTATCAATATTGGTGAATTTCGCTATCACCCTGAACTTCAAGTAGGTGATAAGGTAGAGGTTTATGTGGAAAACGCAGAAGACAAACGTGGGCAATTGATGCTGTCTCACAAAAAAGCGCGCGCTATGCGCTCATGGGACCGTGTTAACCAAGCCCTTGAAGTGGACGAAATCGTTAAAGGTTATATCAAGTGCCGCACTAAGGGCGGTATGATTGTTGATGTATTCGGCATCGAGGCCTTCCTCCCCGGCTCGCAAATTGATGTAAAACCTATCCGCGATTACGATGTATATGTGGATAAAACTATGGAATTCAAGATTGTGAAAATCAATCACGAATACCGCAATGTGGTAGTGTCGCACAAAGCATTGATTGAGGCAGAACTTGAGGCCCAAAAGAAAGAGATTATCGGCCGCCTTGAAAAAGGACAGGTTTTGGAAGGCATCGTTAAAAATATTACTTCTTACGGCGTATTCATTGACTTAGGCGGCGTTGACGGACTTATTCATATCACCGACCTCTCGTGGGGGCGTATCAACCACCCTGAAGAAATCGTACAATTAGACCAGAAAATCAACGTGGTTATCCTTGACTTCGATGATTCTAAGAAACGTATTGCACTCGGATTGAAACAATTAACCCCTCACCCTTGGGACGCTTTGGAAACCGAACTGAAAGTGGGCGACAAAGTTAAAGGCCGCGTAGTGGTGATTGCCGATTATGGCGCTTTCATTGAAGTACAATCGGGAGTGGAAGGTTTAATCCACGTATCGGAGATGTCGTGGTCGCAACATTTGCGTAGCGCCCAAGACTTCATGAAAGTAGGCGATGAGGTGGAAGCTGTTGTCCTGACCCTTGACCGTGAAGAACGGAAGATGTCGCTGGGTATCAAACAACTGAAACCCGACCCCTGGACTGAAATTGCAGAACGTTACCCCATAGGCTCGCGCCATCATGCGAAAGTGCGCAACTTTACTAATTTCGGCGTATTTGTTGAAATGGAAGAAGGTGTTGACGGATTGGTACATATCAGCGACTTGTCGTGGACTAAGAAAATTAAACACCCGGGCGAGTTTACCGCTATCGGCAACACTTTAGAAGTTGTAGTACTTGACGTGGATATGGAAAACCGCCGCCTTAGCCTCGGCCACAAGCAGTTAGAAGAAAATCCATGGGACGTGTTTGAAACTATCTTCACGTTAGATTCTCTGCACGAAGGTACCATCACCGGTATCAACGATAAAACGGCTATTATTGCCCTGCCTTACGGTGTTGAAGGAATGGCCAGCATGAAACAATTGGTAAAAGAAGACGGTACGACGGCTAAGGTGGACGAGAAACTGTCGTTTAAAGTTCTGGAATTTAACAAAGGAGCTAAGCGTATTACCTTGTCGCATACCCGCACCTTTGAAGATGCCAAACGTGATGCCGAGTCCAAAGAACGCAACAGCGAGGTCGATTCTACCCAAAAAGCAGTGAAGAAACTGAAAGCCAATCTGGAAAAAACCACCTTGGGCGATATCAGCGAGTTAGCTGCTTTGAAGTCGGAAATGGACAACAGTAACGAATAAATAAGTTTACAGTTTACATAGTAAGAAAATCCGAAGTTCTGTGAATTTCGGATTTTTTCATTACATTTGTTGTTTTTATTTTTATTCTATGAAAAAATTTTTCCTCACCATCTTTTCTTTGCTTTGCATAGTACAGCTATCAGCACAAGCTAATTTCAAAGAATTACAAGAAGAATATGCTAAACTTGGACGCGTATTATACTCTATTAGCAATCAATATGTTGATACGGTAAATTTACATAAATTAGTAGAAAAAATGGTGATTAACACCCTGCATCAACTCGACCCTCATTCTACATACATCAGTGTCGAAGATGTAGATGCTTCCAATGAACCGCTGCAAGGCAGCTTTGACGGAATAGGCGTGGAATTTAATATTCTCAACGATACCCTTACGGTTGTCAATGCTATGTCAGGCGGGCCTTCGGAGTTAGTGGGCATTCGCGCCGGCGACCGCATTATCAGTGTTGATGAGGAAAATATTGCCGGCATAGGCATTAAAAACGACCGTGTTTTCAAATTGCTGCGCGGCCCTAAAGGAACAAAAGTAACCTTAGATATTCAGCGAGCAGGAGTGAAAGAACTGCTGACCTTCGTTGTTACCCGCGATAAAATTCCCATTTATAGCGTAGATGCTATTTATGAAATAAGGCCGGGAATAGTATTTGTCAGGTTGAATAAATTTGCCGTAACTTCGCTAAATGAAATACGCAGCGGATTAGCAAAATTGAAAAATAAACCCACGGCGATGATTTTAGACCTGCGCAGTAATAGCGGTGGAGTATTTCCCGTTGCCGTTGAATTAGCCGACCAGTTTTTTGACGCAGGTAAACTGCTTACATATACCGAAGGCGCCAATTGGAGACAATCACCCGAAATATCGACCAACAGCGGCTTTTTCAAAGAAGGCAAATTGGCGGTATTGATTGATGAATATAGCGCTTCGGCCAGCGAGATTGTAAGCGGCGCGGTGCAGGATTGGGACCGCGGTGTAATTATCGGCCGACGGTCATTCGGCAAGGGTTTGGTTCAACAGCTCATTACGCTGCCCGACGGGTCGCAGATGCGCCTTACCGTGTCTCGCTACCATACGCCTACAGGCCGTGCCATTCAACGTCCTTACGACTCCGAACATATAGACGGATATTACGCCGATTTGTATAAACGGCTATCCGGGGGTGAAAGATACCATAAAGACAGCATTCGCTTTCCCGACTCGCTGAAGTACTATACCCTCATTGAAAATCGCGAGGTTTACGGCGGCGGCGGCATCATGCCCGATGTGTTCATACCGCTTGACACCTCCTACTATTCGAACTACTACGGCAAACTGTTGCGGCTTGGTATGATATACCAGTTCAGCCTGCAATACATGGATAAATATCGTAATAACTTTAAAAAAACATACAAAGATTTCAACAGTTTCGACAATAAATTTGAAGTAAGCGATGCACTTTTCAACGAATTAATCAGCTATGCCGAAACAAAAGATATAGCCAAAGACGAAGAAGGCATACAAACATCGCAAAAGCAAATACGCCGCCGATTAAAGGCCGAATTTGCCCGCCTCCTTTGGGGTGTGAGCGAATATTTTCAGGTCATAAATAAAGAAGATGAGACAGTAGCTAAGGCAATAGAACTTATGAGTTATGAATGATTAAACAAATACGGACATGAAGAAATTTTTCTCTAATTTAGGTGTATTAATACTGGCAGCAATGGTGCTGGGAACTGTTGCCGGTATTTGGCTGAAGGAAGACGCCAAGATGTTCGACCCTTTAGGCGAAATTTTTATACAACTTATTAAAATGTTGGTGGTTCCTCTAATTTTTGTGTCCATTTTATCGGGAGCCTTATCGCTCGGAGCTACAAAAAAGGCCGGAAAGGTAGCATTCATTACCCTGCTGTTCATCTTCGGCACTTCTATCCTTACAGGGATAATAACCACATTTTTCGGAGTATGGTTTCAGCCCGGCAGCGGCGTACCTCCTGAACTGGTAGAAGCGTTTCGTAGCGGAGAGGAAGCAATAGTTGCAGTTCCTGACGCCGGTTTCTGGGCAACCATTCAGGGATTTATACCCGCCAATCCTGTCGCGGCTTTAGCTTCGGGAAATATCTTGCAAATTATTGTCTTTTGTATGTTATTGGGCTTCGGCATAGGCGCTGTTGCAGGCGAGAAAAAAGAACTTATAGCTAAAGTCGTCGATGGCTTCCTCGATGCCTTAATCTGGTGTATCAAGATAGTGATGTGGACTGCTCCTGTCGGCGTTTTTGCCTTAATGGCCTCGGCCATAGGAACCTTGGGCTTTGACATCTTTGGAAAATTAGCCAATCTGCTGTGGCTTAACATTTTAGTACTCTTGATAGTGTGGCTTGGGATTTACCTCGTAATGATTCATTTCTTTTCAAGTATTTCTGTCAGTCGATTCCTTAAAGCTATGGTTAAACCGCAGGTGGTAGCTTTATCCACCTCATCATCATTAGCGACCTTAGCCATCAACATGAAAGTAACAGAGGAAGAATTAAAAGTCAGCAAGGAAACTACGGCTTTTGTACTTCCGCTGGGCGCAACCATCAATATGACCGGCAGTATTATATATTATATATTAGCTACGCTTTTCTTTGCACAATTCTACGGTATTGATTTGTCAATGGGCGCCTATATTGCAGTAATTATTACCGCCACGCTCAGTGCCGTGGGACAAGCCGGCGTTCCGGGTCCTACGCTTACGCTCTTTGCAGTGCTTATTGCCGGCGGCGTTCCGCTTGACGGCGTACCTCTCCTATTTGCTGTTGACCGGCTTTTCGACATGCTGCGTACCCTCCTAAACATCACAGGCGACGCCTGCTGCGCCGCTGTGGTGGATAAATACGCAAAATAGAAACGGCAACACCCCTACACAACAAGGTAATGAATAACAAATCATAAATAATTTCCTATCTTTGCATAAATAATTACCCATTAAGCAATGGACGTAAAAATTGAAACCTCGTGGAAGGCTGTGTTGCAGTCGGAGTTTGACAAAGCTTACTTTGCCGGACTATCCACTATTGTACGTGACGAAATAAAGGCAGGCAAGACCCTCTACCCTCCTGCCCGATTAATATTCAATGCCTTTGAAAAAACGCCGTTTAATCAAGTAAAGGTGGTCATATTGGGGCAAGACCCTTACCATGGACCAGGACAGGCGCACGGCCTCTGCTTTTCGGTACAGAAAGGCGTTCCGCAGCCGCCTTCCTTAGTTAATATTTTTAAAGAAATAGAAAGCGACCTTGGCATAGCGCCGCCTAATCATGGTTGTTTGGAACAGTGGGCAGAGCAGGGCGTGTTCCTGCTCAACGCCGCCCTTACGGTGCGCGCAGGCGAGCCTATGTCGCATAGCAAGATAGGCTGGGAAAGTTTCACCGATGCGGTAATCCGCACCATTTCTGAGCAAAAAACAGGCATAGTATTTCTCTTATGGGGCAATTTCGCCCGCAGTAAACGCGATCTAATTGACAGCACCAAGCACTTTATTTTAGAAGCAGCCCATCCCTCTCCCCTATCGCGCGGCGCCTTTTTCGGCAACAAACACTTTTCCAAAACCAACGAATTGCTGCAGCAGCAGGGACTCAGGCCAATTAATTGGAGAATAGAATGATATTTAATGATTAGTGGTTAGTGGTCGCACATCGCGTAGTCGCAAACAAATAAAAACTAAAATATATGACCGCATTTTTTCCGGGTTCCTTTGACCCCTTTACCGCAGGGCACTACGACGTGGTGTGCCGCGCCTTAAAAATATTCGACCGGATAATTATCGGCGTGGGGGTGAACAGCAGCAAGAAAACCCTGTTTTCCGAAGAAGAGCGTATCCTCTATGCCGGTATGGCGGTAAAATCCTTTCCTCAGGTCTCGGTAGTGGGCTACGATGAACTTACGGTTGATTTCTGCCGTGCAAATAATATCAGCACCATTATCCGCGGCATACGTTCTACGGCCGACTACGATTATGAAAACACGATTGCCCTGGCCAATCATTTTATGAATAACGCCATTGACACTATTTATTTTCCGGCTTATCCCGAACATTCCTTCATTTGCTCATCGGTGGTGCGCGATATTTATAAGCACGGCGGCGACGTTTCCGGCTTTCTGCCTGAGGGGGTGGAGTTGAAACAACAGTAACTTAATACAGTTCCAACCACTCGTAGCGGTTCTGTGTATAATCCATAAATCGGATAAAATCATCTTTCGATATAATCAGCGAAGCGGTGTTGATACAGGGGTGAAAACTCAGGCGCTGCGCCTGTTGCAGGTTTTTGTCCAAGAAAACATCGACATGATGTTCTGCATCGTTAACCAAACCAAAGGGCGTAACGGAACCGGGCGAAAGACCTAAATATTTCATCATGCGCTGCTCGGAAGCAAAGCTCAGTTTACCTTGGCGCAGCTGTTTTTCTATACTGTGAATATCCATATCGCAGTCGCAATCCAGTATGACCAAATAATGCCGATTTCCTTTGTGGTTACGAAAAAAAAGGTTTTTGCAATGCTTCGCATCATATCCCTTCCAGTATTCCCGTGCAATTTCAATAGTAGGCGCTGCCGGGTGTTCTATATATTCAAAGGAAATATTCAGCTGTTCAAGTAGTTGATATAATTTTGGAGAGCCGTTCATAATTGTAGTTCAAGGTTCAAAATTACAGAATAAAGATAATATTGGCAAGTGCCGTTCAAGAAATTATTGGCTTTTTTACTTTTTTTCGTAACTTTGTAGGATATATGATAAAGTACTTAGTCAGTAAAAACGGGTATCAGGAAACCAGAGAGTATTCCGATGATGTTTGGGTAAACGTAACTACGCCCAACCGCAGAGATATAGCCATTTTAGAAAATGAATTCGGCGTACCATTGTCGTTTATCAACGACATTGAGGATAATGAAGAACGTCCGCGTGTGGAATATGAAGACGATTGGCGCATGATTATTATCCGTGTTCCCATTAAGCTCAAAGAAGAAGGTGATTTCTTTGGAACGGCGCCGTTGGGTATTCTTACGTCCGGCGAAAAGTTTATTACCATTTGCCACCACGAAGCGGAAATGATAGAAGATTTGGTCTATTTTTCCCGCCGCAAGTCGTTTCAAAGAAAAAATGCCAATGACCTGATTTTACATCTTATGCTCTCATCATCAGTTTGGTATATGAAGTACCTCAAACGCCTTAACGCTGAAATCAAAGACGGGGAAAAGAATCTACAGAAGTCTATCCGCAACGAGGAACTGCTGGAAATGATGCGTATTGAGCGAACCTTAGTACACTTTATCACTTCGTTGCGGGGCAACGAACTGCTATTGCAAAAGTTTAAAAGCGCGCTGCCTAAAACAAACAAGCCTTTTGATGATGACCTTCTGGAAGATGTGGAAATTGAAATGCAGCAGGCGCGTGTTACAGCCAATGTGCATAGCGATATTCTCACTGGCATGATGGACGCCTTTGCCGCAGTAATTTCCAACAATGTGAACGTCATCATGAAAAGACTTACCTCCTTCTCTATAGTATTGATGTTCCCTACGCTTATTGCAAGTTATTTTGGCATGAACTTAGAGAAAACCTCGGAGATTTGGACGCCTGAATTTTACTTAGTCATTGCAGGCTCGGTATTATTGTCGATTCTTGGGGTTTGGTTTTTCAAGAAGAAGAATTGGCTGTAGGCAGATTGATGATTTAGGGATATTCAGTAAAATCAAATAATCAATTATGACTACACCGTTCTTCCGGGGTATTGTTTCAGCGCTTCTTCCAAGCACTTCATGGCTTTTTCCAAATCGGGAACATTCAACACGTAAGCGATACGCGCCTCATTGAGGCCGCGGCCGGGCGTCGCATAAAAGCCTGAAGCAGGCGCCAACATGACGGTTTGCTTTTCATATTCGAACTCTTCCAATATCCATTGGGCAAATTTATCGCAATCGTCAACCGGCAGTTGGGCTACCGTGTAGAAAGCGCCCTCGGGCATAGGCGAATACACGCCTTCTATCTTATTCAAAGCATTCACCATGTAGTCGCGGCGACATCTGTATTCCTCACGCATAGCATCGAAATATTCCGGAGGCGTAGCCAAGGCGCCCTCGCCGGCAATCTGGCCTAAGGCTGGAGAACAAAGGCGGGCCTGGGCAAAGCGCAATACAGAACCCATTATAGCCTTATTACGACTTACAACTGCACCTATACGCACACCGCACATACTATAGCGTTTCGACACCGAATCAATTAGCACCACATGCTCTTCTAACCCTTTCAAATCCATACACGAGAAGAAAGGCTTATCGCCATACAGAAAATCACGATATACTTCGTCGGCAAAAAGGTATAAGTTATGTTTCTTTGCCAAGGCGCCCAAGGCTTCCAGTTCCTCTTGCGTGTAAACATAACCGGTAGGATTACTGGGATTACACACCAAAATAGCCTTGGTCTTAGGCGTGATAGCCTTTTCAAACTCGCTTATCGGGGGAAGTGTAAAGTCCATATTCTTACCACTGCTCACAGGCTTAAGGGTCGTGCCTGTCCAACGGGCAAAGCTACGGTAGTTGGTATAAAAAGGCTCCATCACAATCACCTCATCGCCCGGATTCGTACAGACCATAAAAGCCATCATCACTCCCTCGGAGCCGCCGGTAACAACAATAATATCCTGAACGGTAATATCGGTCATTCCCAAGGACTGGTAAAATTTAGCCAATCCGATACGGTAGCTTTCTATACCGGCTGAATGCGGGTAGGCAACCTGTTTCAACTGAATACTCCTTATTGCGTCCATGGCTTCTTTCGGTGCGTCCACGTCGGGTTGCCCGATGTTCAGGTGATAAACTTTTACTCCGCGTTTCTTTGCTGCCTCAGCAAAAGGCACTAATTTACGGATAGCCGACAAGGGCATTTCAAGCGCTCTTTGAGATATTGTTAACATGATAAGAAAAATTTAAATTAATTTACGTTTCTTTTATTTTGGTTACAAATTTACACTATTTTTTGGAAAAACAATATATTTCGTAAGTAAATTTGGTAAAATTTATTATTAATTCTCCATCAATGTCCATAATTACGTCTTTATCTGCATGAAACAAAGGTGTTAGTTTGTAGCGGCAATTATTGGTTAAACCCATAGTGGCGAGCGCATGCTGTGGAATATGCAGGTTAATAGTGAAATTATCTGCCTGCTCCATGCCAAAACGAGCAACAAATAACAGCTGTTCTTCGGAGGTATGCCGCAGAAAGGCATAACAACGCTCCATTCCCGACCGACCGACATTCGCCCACATCAAATCGTAAAATTCACCGTTAGCCAAGGTAGGCGAGTAACGTACAAAGGTCAATAATTGCCGATAGGCTTCTGTAATTTCGAGGGAATATGCAGGGGTACAGGATTCTGTATTTTTATTATCCCTTATTATTCCTCTTTTCTTTAAATATTGCTGTAAGGTTGGAACATTGATATAATCGAAAATGGAGGTGCGGCCGTCATCGCCGCTAAAGCCCGCAGCGCCCTCAGCAGGTTCGCCTGTTTCCTGTCCCGCATAAATCATCAGCGGGCCTTGGTGCATGGCAGCGCTCACCAACATCGCCGGTAAAGCCTTCCATGGGTCGCCTGCAAAAAAACGCGAGGCTATGCGCTGCTCGTCGTGATTTTCCAAAAAACGCAGCATGTGTGCGCACACATTTTCCACTACCTGCCAACAACGTGTAATATCGAAGGTAGAGCGCCCGCTACAAATCACCTCGCGTAAAGTATCATATAGACCTACCTTATCATACAAATAATCAAACTGCCCGACAGTAATGTAATCGTTATAGGTCTGCGGATTATAGGTTTCCGCAATAAAAATCAGTTCAGGATATTGCGCCTTTACTTTAGGAATAACCCAATTCCAAAACTCCAAAGGCGCCATTTCGGCCATATCGCAACGAAAGCCGTCAATTTTTTTCGATGCCCAAAACAATAAAATACCCAGCATCTTATGCCAAAGACCCTCCCCTGCATAATTCAACTTTACGGTTTCGTACCAGTCGTCCACTGAGGGGTGGGTGCTAAAGCAGTCGTTGCCTGTGGCTTTGGCCGGACGCTCAACATAGCAAATTTCAGCAGGGTCGAAGGGTAAGCCGTAGGGTTGGATATTTTGCGGCAAGACCAAGCCGCCCTGCAAATAATAGAAATCGTTAGTCGGAGAAAAGCTTTGTGCAGGATCGTCGTCTTCGCCCAAATCACATACTCCCGCAGGCTTTCGCAGCGATTGATAATTACGCGCTACATGGTTGGGCACAAAATCTATAATTACCTTTAAATCTGCGCGGTGAGTGCGTTCTACCAAGCCTTCAAATTCTTCGATCCTACGGTTAGGATCTTCGGCCAAATCGTGGGCAACATCATAATAATCAATCACGGCATAAGGCGAACCGGCTCTGCCCTTCACTATTTCGGGATAAGGCTCAGGCGTGGCGTGGCGTACTATGCCTGTGTACCACACATGCGTGATACCCAAATTTGCTATTTCCTGTAAAGCCCTATCCGTAAAATCATTGAACTTCCCTACCCCATTTTGGGCGGCTGTTCCGGCAAAGACCTGCTGTTCAACTTTGTTTCCAAACCACCGCGGGAAGACCTGATATATAATTATCTTTTTATTAGCCACCTGATTAGAATTTTTTACAAATATAAGCAATATAGTTTAAAGTTCAATCGTCATTGCGAGGCACGAAGCAATCAAGGTTTAAAGTTTTTATTATCTTTATGCAACGTTTTGATGTATCTTTGCATCTATATAGTAGAGAAAATAAATGGAAGAAAGGAAACTGATCGAAGGGTGTGTTCGCGGCGAACCTCTGGCTCAGAAGGCGATGTATGAATTATATGCGTCGGCAATGATGAGTCTTTGTCAAAGGTATGCAGGTAACTGCGAGACAGCACGGGATCTGATGCACGATGGGTTTGTCAAAATGTTCACAAAGATTCATACCTATTCCGGGACAGGGTCGTTTAAAGGTTGGATAAAGAGGATTTTTGTAACAACGGCTCTCGAACACCTTCGCAGAAAAGATGCTTTGCGCTACAGTGCAGAAATAGAAGATGTTGAATATCAGATAGAAGATGATAATATTTCCGTTTTTGAACAGCTTTCGGCCGATGAGTTGTTGGCCTGCATCGCACAGCTTCCTGAGGGTTACCGAACTGTCTTCAACCTGCACGCCATTGAAGGCTATACGCATGTAGAGATTGCCGAAGCGCTCGGAATTAATGAAGGTACCTCGCGGTCGCAGTACGCCAGAGCAAGACAGGTGTTGCGGAAATTAGTTATGAGTTATAGGCAATGCGGGCGAGGGTGCGGTGGAAAACAACGCGAAAATGACAGTAATAGTAGTTAACTGCAAGCGGGGGACAGCGCAACGGAAAATTGACAAGAGTTAGAAAAAAAGAAGTTAAAAAAGCATAAATAATAATTTTCAAATCAATGAATATGAAAAAATTAAATTTAATAGTAGTACTTTTGCTCTTATTGGTAGGGTTTGTCGGCTGCGACAAAGAAGAAGGTCAAGTAACAGACAGTGAGAAACTTTGTCTGTATCTCAATTCAGGGAATATTAATAAGACGATACCTATCATTAACGAGTTTTTGGCAGGTTTGCCAAATAGTAATAGTTTTTCAGAAGATGAACAAAATTTACAGGATTTGGCAAAATGGTTAAAATCAAATTCTTGCGTTATTGACGCAACTGTTTTATGTGTGTCGTGTATTTATACTCTTCCTGCACAAAGCGAAGTTAGTTTTTCATTTCAAGAGGGAGAAATAACAAAATTAGTAACTCTTGATATTTCAATGTCCAAGCCATTAATAGCGGGAATATGCAGCGTTATAGAAGAGAGTAATGTAACTTTGAAAAATACTGAAAGTTACAGTCGCACTTTTGTGTTAGGAGATGAGGAAGGTGCCCTCATAATGTATCAAGCACAACATTATGAAAAAAGTGAACTTGTTAGAGACGAGAGTACCAATATGAATGCGGAATATCGTTACAAACCGACTACTGATTTTGTTGGAAGCGACAATGTTGGTCTTGAAATTTACTACAATAAAACAGGAGAAGACTTTTCCGCTTACATAGAAACAGTTAGAATTAACTTTACAATAACAAACTAAAATATAAACAGTCCAACAAGGATATAAAAATAACTAAAACAATGAAAAGAGTGGCACAACAGTAATGCCATTAAAAGTTAAATGCAAAGTTGAAAATGATAATATGGATAAACCAATAGATAATAAACAATATGATGCTTTAGGCGAATTGTTCCGCCGAAAGTTGGAAGACCACCAAATAGCGGTGGAGGGTAACGACTGGAATGTAATTGAGCAGCGTTTGGCTAAGCGGAAAAACAACAAAGCCGCAATATGGTGGTGGAGCAGCGGAGCGGCAGCGGCGCTCATCGCATTGTTGTTGCTTATTGACAGGCCGATAGTTGACGAAAGGCCCCTTGCAGCTGTTTCGCAACAAAAGAATAGGGAAGAACCCGCAACAGCCGACAATGAAGCAAGACCTAAGCCTGTTACAACCGAGCTATTGCCTGAAAAAGGCGCTATGCCTGTTAGCCAAAATCCAGTCAGCGCCTTCCCCGATTTATCAGAGAATGTAAACTTGGTAGAAAAGAACAAGAGCCAAACAGAGGACATAGTAGCGGATCTGCAATCAGTAGATGATATTGCCGACAGCGCATCAAGGGTTAATGAAACTATCTCTTCTACCGAGTTAAGCATTCCTCTTACAACCAATAAAGATAAATTTGAAGAAAAAAACATTACAAAAAAAACTAAAAATTGGTTGCTGGCTGCGACTTTCGGAATAGGCGGTTCTACCGAATCGTCTTCGGGAAAAAAGTTGTTTGGCAGCAATGAATATGCCGCAACCCGCTCAGGCAGTATTCAATTATTCAACGACATGGTCAGAGATGACTTTACAAATATCAGTCATAGTTTGCCTTTTTCGTTCGGGCTTATGGTACGCAAAGATATAGGAAAAAACATCGCCATAGAAAGCGGTTTGGTATATACCTACTTAGCCTCGAAATTCGAGTGGTTCAACTATGACGTGCGCCAAAGTCTGCATTATATCGGGGTTCCTGTCAATATGGTGCTATATCTGTGGAATGCTAATCCCCATTGGAAGATTTATCTTTCCGGAGGTTTCATGGTGGAAAAGGGGCTGAGGGGCATCTATACGCAGGAAATAGAAATATGGAACGCACGCTACACCACTACCGTAAAAGGGTCCATTGATGGTCTTCAATGGTCAATAAATGGCGCATTTGGAGTTAACTACAAAATTAACAACCGCTTAGGTATTTATTTCGAGCCGCGTGCAGGCTACTGTTTCGACAATCATCAGCCGATCAGCATGCGTACCGAATGGCCTGTGAATATAGGCGTCAATTTAGGGTTGAATTATGAATTTTAAAAAAATAATAAAAAATTAATCATCATGAAAAAATTATTTGTATTATTTGTCGGAATTTTTGCATTTTCCGGTTGTAGCGACACCGTTACCGAAACGATTACCTACATGATCAACGAGCCAATATTTATGTCGGCGCAGGAATTTCGCTCCTCGGCGAAGGTAACCACCAGATCCGAAGCCATTAGCAGTCATGGAAAAATGTGTTTCTATGACGGATATATTTATATCTCGGAAAATGAGAAAGGCATTCATATCATTGATAACCGCAATCCGGCGAAGCCGCAGAATATAGGTTTCATAGAATTGATAGGCAACGCCGATTTGGCTATCCGCCACGATAAACTCTATGCCGATTCGTTTATTGATTTAGTGTGGTTCGATATCAGCAGTCCCTACAAACCGATCTTGGAAGGCCGTTTAGAAAATGTTTTCCAGGGCGCTATACCCATTCCCGAAAATAATTATGGCATTGATTATAATTATGGGTATAATTATGACGGCAACGAGGGCGTGATTGTCGGCTGGAAGCTAACAATGCGCACTGAAGCTGTGAACTATAGTCACGAATACCTTGATGGTAGCTGGGTTACTTTTGCTACCAGGCCAAGCGGAGGAAGCAGTGGCGTGGGTATTAACGGATCTATGTCGCGCTTTGCATTGTACGAAGATTATTTGTATTCGGTAATCAACAACTATATGAGCATTGTTGACCTGAGCGGAGAAGAACCTGTAAAGGCTGTGGAAAAAATAGCTATTGGAGGAAATGTGGAAACCATTTTCAGCTATAAAGACAATATGTTTATGGGAACGCCTACGGGAATGCTTATTTATTCAGTAGCTAATCCATTGGAACCGACATATATCGTGTCGGTATGGCATGTTTTTGGCTGCGATCCGGTAGTGGTAGAAAACGACATCGCTTATGTTACCATACATTCGGGCAATCTCTGCGGACAAAACGCCAATGAGTTGCTCATTTATGATGTAAGCAATGTAAGCAGTCCGCAGCACCTCGTTACCTATTCCATGACAAAACCCAAGGGATTAGGCATTGACAACGGAACACTCTTTCTCTGCGACGATGGGCTGAAAATATTTGATGCTTCCAACCCGCAAACCCTGATAGCTAATAAGCTGGCGCATTATTCGGGCATGGAAGGCTATGATGTTATTCCGTTCGACAATGTGCTGATGATGATTGCCGAAGATGGCCTCTACCAATACGATTATTCAGACCTGAACAATATCTATCAATTAAGCAAGCTGCCGATTGTTAAAAACTAAGCGGATAACCATAACAAACCCGATCCCGAAATCGCTTAATTTTAAATTTATCACTATCTTTGCAGCCTTAAACATATACAATTATGCAATTAGCAGCAAAGTACAATCCTGTGGAGGTAGAAGATAAATGGTATGCTTATTGGCTGAAACACCGACTTTTCCATTCGGAACCCGATGAACGCGAGCCTTACACTATAGTTATTCCGCCCCCCAATGTAACAGGTGTGTTGCACATGGGACACATGCTCAATAATACCATTCAGGACGTGCTGGTGCGCCGCGCCCGTATGCAGGGCAAGAATGCCTGCTGGGTACCCGGCACCGACCATGCCTCTATTGCAACAGAAGCCAAAGTAGTAACCAAACTTAAAGAACAAGGCATCAGCAAGGCCGACCTCAGCCGTGAGGAGTTTCTACAGCACGCATGGGAATGGAGGGAAAAACACGGAGGCATTATTCTTGAACAATTGAAAAAATTAGGCGCTTCCTGCGACTGGGAACGCACCCGCTTTACGATGGACCCGACGCTAAGCCAAGCTGTTATTGACACTTTCGTTCATTTCTATAAGAAGGGTTGGATTTACCGAGGTGTCCGCATGGTAAACTGGGATCCGTTGAGCAAAACGGCTGTAAGCGATGAAGAAGTAATCCGCAAGGAAGTAAAGAGCAAACTGTATTATATCAAGTACGAGATACAAGCCCCCCCCGCCCCCCAAGGGGGAGCGCTTATCATTGCCACCACTCGGCCCGAAACCATTATGGCAGATGTGGCTATTGCCGTTAACCCTCACGATGAAAGGCATTTTCACCTTCATGGGAAAAAAGTGTTGATACCTCTTATCAACAAAGAAATTCCCGTGGTTACCGACGATTATGTCGCCACCGATTTCGGTACCGGCTGCCTGAAAGTAACGCCTGCCCACGACATCAACGACTACGAGATAGGCCTGCGCCATAAGTTGCCGATAGTTGATATTCTTAACGACGATGGGTGTCTTAACGAAAAAGCACAGATTTTAGTGGGCGAAGAACGTTTTGCTGCTCGCAAGAAAATTGTCGAAATGTTGAAAGAAGCCGGACATTTGGTGAAAGAAGAAGACTATGACAGTCAGATAGGTTTTTCGGAGCGCACTGATGCGGTTATTGAGCCTCGCCTGTCGATGCAATGGTTTTTAAAGATGGAAGACCTGGCCAAGCCTGCATTAAAAAGCGTAATGAACGATACGGTAAAACTCATTCCCGACAAATTCCGCAACACTTACCGCCACTGGATGGAAAATGTGCGCGACTGGTGTATCTCGCGTCAGCTATGGTGGGGACAGCGTATTCCTGCCTGGTATTTACCCAACGGAGCAATAGTGGTTGCACCCGATGAAGCAGGTGCATTGAAAGCCGCACAACTCATAGATGCTGATTTAACGTTGAAAGATATTCGACAAGATGAAGATGTGGTGGACACATGGTTCTCTTCCTGGCTATGGCCTATCAGCGTTTTTGACCCGCAGGCCTGCGGTAACGAAAACCACCAACACAACGCCGATTTGCAGTACTACTACCCTACCAACGACCTGATTACTGCGCCGGAAATCTTATTCTTCTGGGTAGCCCGCATGATTATGGCCGGACATGAATTTATGGACGAGGTCCCCTTCAGGAACGTTTACCTTACCGGCATTGTGCGCGACAAGCTGGGGCGCAAGATGAGCAAGTCGCTGGGCAACTCGCCGGAGCCTTTGGAACTCATTGCCAACTACGGCGCCGACGGCGTGCGCATGGGCATGTTGCTCACCTCCCCTGCCGGCAACGACCTGCCTTTCGACGAGGCGCTCTGCGAACAAGGACGTAATTTCAATAATAAAATATGGAACGCTTTCCGTTTAGTGCATGGTTGGGAAGTTGATAAAAATATAGCGCAACCGAAAGAAGCGCAGGAGGCCGTTAATTGGTTCGAGGCTATGTTGCACGCTAATTTAGCAGCCATTAACGACCTGTTTGAAAAGTACCGCCTCTCGGAAGCCTTGATGAATATTTACACCCTTTTCCGAGATGAATTTTCGTCGTGGTATCTCGAAATGATCAAGCCCGTTTTCGGCAGCCCTATTGATGCTATTACTTATAACAAAACATTGGAATTTTTCGATAAATTATTGAAGATTATGCACCCTTTCCTGCCTTTCATCACCGAAGAGCTATGGCAACAATTGGAAGAACGCAAGGAAGGAGAAAGCCTGATGATGCAGCCATGGCCGATTGCCGCAACTTTCGATACTGCTATTATCAAAGCCTTTGAGCAGGTAAAAGCGGTTACAACGGCTGTGCGCAACCTGCGGCAGGAAAAAGGTCTGTCGCCCAAAGAAGCCTTACAACTTTACATTAAAGGGCAGTCGCAATTTACCGAAGTTACCTGCAAAATGGCCAACCTCTCAGGCATTGAGTCGGTAAACGAGCAACCCGAAGGCGCTACGCCTTTCCGCTGCGATACTACGGAATATTACATTAAGCTTACCGTAAAAATTAATGTAGAAGAAGAGTTGGCCAAACTGAATGCCGACTTAGCTTACCAACAGAAATTCCTTAACTCCGTTAAGTCCAAACTCGCCAACGAAAAGTTTGTAAACAGTGCGCCTGAACAGGTGGTAGCCATAGAACATAAAAAACAGACCGATACCGAAATCCGCATCAAAGCCATTGAGGAACAAATTGCGAATTTGAAGAGGTGAGGTTCGAGCTATCAAAGTTTACAGGTTAATCGTTTATTTGATTTGTTGAGTTGTTTCAAAGATTTTTTTTGGTTTGCAAAATTTAAATTAACTTTGTTCATGAAAAAACTTTTTGATTATAGCAATTAAAGTGATATAGCATGAAACCAATAAAAATATTATTCGCTGTCCTGATTGTTGCGGGATTGCTACTGCCTTCCTGTAGAGACAACACGAATAACTATGCGGTATTTCCGCAAGGCACAATTTTGTCAGGAAAGACGAAAGACGGAAAGACTTTCTACCTTATTCGCGAAGATGCCCAAACAATGGCCGGTATCTGCTTTGTTGACAACAATCGGGCAGTGGCTGAAATAATAGATTTTTCTACCGATTCGACAGGCCTAACTATTTTTAGTTACAAAAATGAGGACTTTTCGGGGAAAATGTCCCGAAAATCAAAGGAAATAGTCTTAACTTTACCGGAAATCCCCTCCTTATCCATAGCTTCGCAAACCATTAAGTTGAAATATTTTAACCAAATTTCGGGAAAATATGATTGTATAGAAACTTATAAACATTCGGTTTTTGAAAATATTGTTGCTGAAAAAGACCTGCAATACGGCTCAGCCCTCGGTTATTACACTTCTAAACCAACCGATTATATTTCAAAAGATGATTATAAAAAATGGTTCAGCGAAATGCTAAGCCTGTCGTGGAAAAACAAGGGATTTCTCTTTAAATATAATATGGAAGAACTTCCATTGCTGCTGGACGTTTACCGCCCTGAAAAGAGCCATAACAACAAATCCCCCCTGCTGCTTTTTATTCATGGCGGCGCTTTCCTTTTCGGGGATAAGGAAAGTTTGGTGCAGCAAGCCATTACCGATTATTTGGTAAAAAGAGGGTTTACGGTAGCTGCCATCAATTACCGTTTGGGGACTTCTATCACACCGGGCGCTATCGAAAGAACCATTTACCGCGATGTACAGGATACAAGGGCGGCCTTGCGTTATTTGGTGCATCATAGAGAAAAATTCGGTATTGACGAGGAACAGCTTTACCTTGCCGGCAGCAGCGCAGGCGGAATCATTTCATTGACCACCGCTTTTATGGATAGCAACGAAATATATGATTCGGCGGACGGAGGCTTATTTAACCTCAGAGAAAATTTGGGCGGCTTAGACGATTCGGGAAACGACCTAAAAGAGCCTTTTACCATAGCCGGAGTTGCTTCCATGTGGGGTGCGGTTACCGATTTGAAAATACTCAACAATCACATTCCTACCCTGTTATTTCATGGAACAGCCGACGACATTGTTCCCTGCGATGAGGGGCTGCCCTTTAAAGAGTTGATGGGCGAATACCTGCACAGCATTCTATCTTCCTTTGGCAAACTTTACGGCTCCGAGCCTATATATCATCGCTTGACAGCTTTAAATGTCCCTGTACGCTATATTCCATTCCACGGTGTCGGCCACGACCCTTATATTGAATCAGACGAAACGCTGAATGCATACATGGATATCGTATGTAATGAATTAGGCGCTTTCCTGTATGAGAATGTGGCGAAACACTATTTTAACTATCATTTATCAGGAAACACACTTGTCGAAGCACAGGAGTCCATACAAAGCTATCGTATTGATAATTACAAAGATGTTACCGTTCAATGGCAGGTTGACGGCGGGCTTATTACCGAACAAAGCAATGACACTATTCGTGTAATCTGGTACAGTTCTCACACAACAGGAAAGATAACAGCCTGCATAACGAATGAGAAAGGCCTCTCCTGCAAAAAAGAGTTGGAGATAACAATTAATTAGCTTGTTCACACCTCAAACCAAAATCGGCTGCCTTTGCCTTCTTCGCTTTCTACATGTAGCGTACTGCCATGCTTTTGCAGCAGTTCGCGGCACACTATCAGTCCCAGGCCGCTGCCCTGTTCACCTGCGGTTCCCTTGCGCGAATGTTGACGGTCTATCCGAAACAGGTTTTGCAGTTGTTCAGGGGTCATTCCTGTTCCTGTGTCAGTGATTGAGACAGTTGTTAAGGCGTATTGCGATACTCCCCTACCGGTGGAAATATTCAACACTATTTTACCGTCGGTTGCCGTAAATTTGACCGCGTTGGCGAGCAGGTTGCGCACAACTGTAAGGAGCATGTTTTCATCGCCCGTAACAATAGCTGTGGGGGGCGCTATTGTCTCTAACGTAATGTTTTTACGCTCAGCAAGATCTTTGATGACGCCGAGGTCAGGCTGTAAGGCGGCAACAATATCAAAGGGTAAGGGGTGGTAAGATTCGCGTCCTGTCTGTATCTGCGCCCAGTTGAGCAGGTTTTTAAGCAGTTCGACCAATCCGTTGGCCGACTTGAGCAATTTCCGATGATAGTTCAATAAGGCGGAGACCTCCCATTTGTCGGTATTATCCGTTAATATTTGCAAAGCGTCTCGTTGAGCCACAGCGGGGTTTTTCAAATCGTGGGAAATGATGCTGAAAAACTTGTCCTTAATGGCATTCATTTCGGAAAGTTCGCGGTTACGGCGGGTACGAAGCGTAACAATGTATATGAGCATGACCAACAGCAATCCGGCGGCAGACAAGCCTCCGATGTACAAATATTGCAGGGACCTGTGTCGGCTTATTTCTGCCTGTTGGCGCGCTATTTCAAATTCTTTTTCCTTGGTCTGATAGCGAACCTCATACTCATGCAGTTGGTTGACCGAATTTTCATTAAATAAAGAATCGCCAAGCGCCTTATATTGTTTAAAGTAGGTCAAAGCCGCAGCAAAATTACCGCGTTCTTCCTCAATGATGCTTCTTGTTTCATAAACCTCTTTCAAAACCTGTCTGTACCCCGCTTCTTCAGCAATTCGTCCGGCTTGCTCAATCTGTTTTGCAGCTTCAGAAAACGAAACTTTCGCCTGAGTATGATAACGCGCCAGCTTGAGCAGGGCAAGAGACGCTATTTCCTTGTCGTCGATTTCTCTTGCTATATTCAAAGCCAAGTTCAAATAGGGTATACTTTCGTCAAAATTATCTAATTCGATGTAACAGTCGCCTAAATTATAATAAGCATTACAAATGGTTCCTTTGTCGTCAATTTTTTCCTGTAACTGCAAGCAACGGCGGTAATGCGCTATTGCCGTCTGATAATTTCCTTTTTTTTGGTAGATATTGCCGATGTTGTTTTCTGTAATAGAGACACCGAACTCGTTTTGAAGTTCTGTTGCCATGTCGCGGGCTTTGAGGTAATGAACGAGCGCGTCGTCCCATCGCTCCAAAAAAAAGAAAATCATTCCCAGCCCATTATTGGCCTGCGCTTTTAATGTGAATAGAGAAGTATCGCCGAGATTATCCGGCATTTCTAATAATTCTATAAATATATCTATGGCTGTTTGATGTTGTCCTGCATAAGTTGACCATAGTCCATAATTATACAGATTTTCGGAAAATATATCGTCAAAGGAGGAATGGCTTCGGCACAAGGCAACAATATTGGCGTATGCAGCAGCTATTTTTAAGGCATTCCTTTCCTGTTGCGCGCTGTCTATCTGCGCCTTGAAATACTCCAATTGCTTTTCTACATGGGCTTGCCCCTGTGCCACCCCCGCCGCAAACATCAACATCAATATCAGGAATGTTTTTTTCATTTTATAGTGATTAGTGGTTAGTGATTAGTGGTTAGTGATTTTTTGGCGGTTTTTATTGATGAGGTTATCATTTTAATAATTTCGACCGCATCAGTATGAATGCTTTCAAATTCTATGTTTGAAATATATGCTGTTTCGTTCAGCAGTTCGAGCCAATATATAGTTTCATTGATTTCTTTTTGAGCGATTGCCATTTTGTGAATAAAGTCGGCTATACTTTCCGAATGTTCTGCTTCACGTATCATTGCCCCGACTGAAGTAGCGCTTCGCAAAATCTGTTTAGATAAAACGAACTCTTTTTTTTTCTCACTCAAATGCTTATAAAGATTTACAACCCTTATCGCAAACCTGAAACTTTTCTCTTTTAATACACCCTTCTTCATCCGTTTATAATGCTAACCACTAATCACTAACCACTACTCCATACGTATAATCCCATTCTTCACCGCATACCTCACCATTTCGAAGCTGTTCTTGAGGCCTAATTTATTAAAGATATTGGATTTGTGCCAATCCACGGTGCGGTAAGAAATACCGAGTTTTTCGGCTATTAATTTAGCCGACAGGCCTTTATGGCAAAGTTCGATAATACGCTTTTCGTTTTCCGAAAACTCGATACTTACTTCGGTGGTTTCCTTCTTAGCCACATAAATGCGGTGGATAATGTCGGCGATGTCTTTTCCGAAGTATTCAAAACCCTGCATGACGGAACGAATGGCTTCAACAAGGGTATCTGCACTGCTGCGAAGCTTGCTGATAAAACCCTCGATGCCAATATTGTGCATCTCTTCTACCACAGCCGAACTGTTTTCGGCTGAGACGGCAAGAATTTTCATATCAGGGACTTCTTGTTTCAGACGGCGAGCAATGTCAATGCCGCTTATATCGGGTAAGGCAATATCAAGAAGCACAATATCGGCGGTAACGGTTTTGAGTAAATCAAAAAATTCAGCTCCCGATTGAGCCTCGCCAACGATAACCATGTCGGAATGACGACTTTCGACGACTGTACGCAGGCCCAAACAGAACAATTCGTGGTCGTCAACTATAATTATTTTTATCGTATCCATGATAATTATGGCTCATCTGATTTATTTATACGGCAAAGATACATAAAAAATTCGACATTTTTCACCGACTCAAAAGATTTTTTCGATATTCTTTAAAAATGATAATCAATTATTTATAAAAACTCATTTGTATTTATACCTGCGCCGCCCGTATTTATACTGGTGTAAATTAAAAATCTACTTTCTAACTTTGCAGCTTGAATTTAGTGGTTAGTGAAAAAGTACAGATTGCTTCGCCGCTGACACGGCTCGCAATGACAAACAAATAAACAAATAAACAATGAAAAAAATCTTACTTATCGCAGCAATCGTCGGCATAGTGTTGGCAAGCTGCTCGAAAAACGAAGGTGGAGAACCGACAATAAAAGGCATCACCATGACCACTACCGCCGAGGGAGACATTGAGATATATCTTTCCGGCATCGGCGAGGCTACTATTGACTGGGGAGACGGTACAAGCGAAACCGTTGCACTTAGCAATCCGGCTAACCTCATTGACACTTACAATTATGACTTCCCGCACAGCTACGCCGCGGCGGGCGAGAAAACCATTACCCTTACAGGCAATATCACCGCGCTTATGACCGGCTGGACGGGAGCAGTAAGCGCCCTGAACGTAAGCGGCTGTCCCGAACTGAAATATTTAGCGTGTAACAACGAAGACTTAACATCGTTGGACGTGAGCAAGAACGCCGCGCTGATAAGGCTGGAATGTCGCTTTAATCAATTAACATCGTTGGACGTGAGCAAAAACGCCGCGTTGGAACATTTAGATTTCAGCATCAATCAATTAACATTGTTGGACGTGAGCAAAAACATCGCGCTGAAATATTTATCCTGCGGTGGCAATCAATTAACATCGTTGGACCTGAGCAAAAACACCGCGCTGAAAGAACTATATAGCAGCTCCTGTGAATTAACATCGTTGGACCTAAGTAAGAACACTGCGCTGGGAGAGCTGCAATGTATTAATAATCAATTAACAGCATTAGACCTGAGTAAAAACGCTGTACTGGTACGCCTGTTTTGCAGCGATAATCCGTTGTCTGCCTTAGACTTGAACAATAATAGTCCCAATCTGTATTATGTAAGTTGCTCGAATACGGATTTGAATTTAACCGTTTTGACTGACATATTCAATGCTTTGCCCGACAGGACCGGCACTTACGGGGGCTCTTTATATTTAACCGACACCCCGGGCGCAAGCGAGAGCGGCTATGCCGCAGCAAAAGCCATTGCCACTGCCAAAAACTGGAATGTGATACTGTGATTGGTGGTTAGTGTCGCAAATCACACATCGCATATCCTAAATAAACAGTAAAACGATGAAAAAAATCTTACTGATTGCAGCAATCGTCGGCGCAGCGCTGGCAAGCCTGTCCTGTCAAAACAGTCCGTCAACCCAAGCAGAATATTACCACTGGATTGGCGAAGAACAAGAGGCGATTATTTTTACCCGCATGGATAAGGTATTCCGCGGAGCGTTTATTGACTCCGATTTTCAGGAATATGCAAGCCTGCCGATTGCCGGCATTATTGACAACGACGGCAATGTAAACGGAATATGCTTTGATAGTAACAACGGTAACCTTTACTCAAAAATCACGGGAAAAATCATCGGCGATACCTTTGAGGCGGAATGGATACCAACGCCGAATGCAAGGAGCGAGTACCGTAATATAAGCATGAAACTGCAAAAACTGTCGCCCGAAATCGAATCGGAAAATCGCGTAACACCGTTTTTATCGGAAAAAATCATTGACGCCGAGGGGCAGTTATACGGCTACCAAATAGGCGAATGGGAAATGAAGTTAATTCATGTAGCGCAGGGCATAAAAAAAGAGGAAGTAGATTTTCATCTTCATATTGAAGAAAGCGGAATAAATGAGATAGTTATAGACATTCAAGGCGCTGCAAAATTAACTGACAACACTTTCCGCTACAAGGAAAAATCCTATGAATTTGAAATTGCCATTTATAACGATTTTATCACGCTAACAACCATTTCAGGCAATTGGGACGGATACAGGGCAGACGGCGTTTATCCCCTACAGCCCAAAGGCAATGATTAGTGGTTAAGATATCTTAGGTCCTTTAGCTTGTTCGCAGCTCAAACCAAAATCGGCTGCCCTTGCCTTCTTCGCTTTCTACATGTAGCGTACTGCCGTGCTTTTGCAGCAGTTCGCGGCACACTATCAGTCCCAGACCGCTGCCCTGTTCGCCTGCGGTTCCTTCGCGCGATTGATGACGGTCTATCCGAAACAGGTTTTGTATTTGTTCGGAGGTCATTCCTGTTCCTGTGTCGGTAATCGAAACGGTGGTAGGGGCATATTGCGATACGCCTGTATCGGTGGAAATATTCAACACTATTTTACCGCCTGTTGCCGTAAATTTGACTGCATTGGCCAGCAGGTTGCGCACAACGGTCGTAATCATATTGCGGTCGCCGGTTATAACGGCGGTTGAGGGTATTTGCGCATCGAAGCCCACGCCTTTATGCTCGGCCATGTTCTTTATGAGGTTGAGGTCGGACTTCAAGGCGTCAACAAGGTTAAAGGTCAGTGGGTTGTACGTCTTGCGGCCTGTCTGTATTTGCGCCCAGTTGAGCAGGTTCTTCAGCAGGTCAACCAACCCTTCGGCCGATTTGAGCAGTTTCCTGTGATAGTTCGATAAGGCGGCGGCCTCCCACTTGTCGGCATTCTCCGTTAATATTTGCAAAGCGTCTCGTTGAGCAACTGCAGGATTTTTCAGGTCGTGGGAAATGATGCTAAAAAATTTGTCCTTAATGGCGTTCATTTCGGAGAGTTCGCGATTGCGGCGGTTGCGAAGCGTAACAATGTAAATGAGCATGACCAGCAGCAACCCGGCAACCAGTAAACCGCCCATATAGATATATTGTTGCGTCTTTTGCCGACTGATTTCCGACTGCTGGCGAGCGATTTCAAATTCTTTTTTTTGCACATCGAATTTCACCTCCATTTCCTGAAGCGAATTGTGTAAATTTTTATCGGATATTTTTGCCGTTACCTCGTTATATTTTTTTAAATAGGTTTCCGATTGGCTTACATCGCCCAATAAAGCATGAATCATGATTAAATTCCCATAAACCTCATTCAAACTATCCCAATCATCTGCTTCAATTTTCAAGAGCGCCTGCTCGGCATAACGGCAGGCTGTTTTATAATCTTTTAAAGCAAAGTAAACTTTCATCAGGGTTCTTTCAGCGAAACAGATAAGGTTAGGCATTTCAGCTTTTTCTGCAATTTGCAGTGCTTCTTTGGCTAAGCTAAGCGCTTGATTAAAATCTTTGTACTCTGTACTGTGAAAGTTTGATAAACGGCATAATCCATACACCATTTCGGGCAAATATTTTAAAGCGGAAGCCAGTTTGTAGCAATTTGTCAACAAATGCAGGGCTTTTTCGGGCTGCTTCGTAATCATGTATAAATCGGAAAGGTCGCCGAGTATTTCTATCTGTTGCAGTACGGTTCTATTAGACGGGTTTGAAATCAACAGGTTTGCAGCGCGAACCGCGTATTGAATGGCTGTTTCATAATTGAGCAACTGTATATAAATCTTTGAAATATAGTTAAGACACGAAGCCTCCACTGCAATGTTATTGATTACATTTTGTTGTTTTTCGAGTTTTTCGGCCTTATCTTTTTCGTTTATTTCCATGGCTGCTATGTACGCTTCCAAGGCTTTTTCATATTCGTTCCCCTTAAAAAGAACGTTCCCCTTTGCCCGATAATTTACGCTTTCTTCATAAAGAAACCCTTGGCCGTCTATAAGTTCAATGGCTCTGTCGATACAATAATGCGCAGAGTCTATTTTTCCCAAATCAAGATATACTAAACCCATACGCCTCCAATAGTCCGATTCCCAATCCAACAGTTGTCTCTCTTGCGCGAATGCAACGGCCTTATGAAAATAAAAATGCGTTTTTGAAATGTCTATGGGACTGTAGTAGGTGATTAAATCGATGTAATTCTTTAACATCTTGGTTTCATCAACGCTTCCGTCTGCAATTTCCTGTTCAAATTGCTGTATTTGCTCATGAAGGGTAGTCTGCTGCCCCTGCACCGCCCCCGCCGCAAACATCAAAACAGCGAATAATAATAATCTTTTCATTGTTGATTTGTTTATTTGCTTATTTGTTTATTTGATGAAGATTGCTTTCCTCTATTTTCCTCTATCTTCTTCTATTTTCCTCCGTCATTGTGAGGTACGAAGCAATCTATACCTTTCACTAACCACTAATAACTAACCACTACTCCACCTCTATTATCCCATTTTTCAAGGCGTAATTCACCATTTCAAGCGTATTGTTTATTCCTAATTTGCTAAAAATAATTGATTTATGCCAATTCACTGTACGGGGAGTAATGCCAAGGCGGTCGGCGATTAGCTTTGCGGGAAGACCCTCGTGGCAAAGTTCGATGACGCGCTTTTCCTGTTCGGAAAATTCGGAACTTACCTCCGTTTTTTTCTTTTTGGCAACATATATGCGGCGGATAATGTCGGCTATGTCGTTCCCAAAATATTCAAAATCCTGCATGACGGAACGAATAGCTTCGACTAAGGTATCGCCACCGCTATTGATTTTGCTGATAAAACCCTCAATGCCGATATTGAGCATCTCTCCTACAACAGCCAAACTGTTTTCGGCAGAAACGGCAAGGATTTTCATAGCGGGAACTTCTTTCTTTAGGCGGCGGGCAATGTCAATCCCGCTTATATCGGGCAAGGCAATATCAAGAAGAACAATATCGGCAGTAGTGGTTTTGAGCAAATCGAAGAAATCGCTTCCCGATTTGGCTTCGCCAACTATGCTAATGTCGCGATGACGATTTTCGATGACTGCGCGCACACCCAAGCGGAACAATTCGTGGTCGTCAACTATAATTATTCTTATCATTTCCATGATGTTATAGGTCATCTGAATTTTATGCAGCAAAAATACATAAAAACTTCGACATTTGCAAAAAATATTTAAATTGTATTTATTGATTTGTTTTACAAATGTTTACGCATTTTTAACTTTGCATCCTGAACCTTAAACTTTGAATTTTGAGCTTTATGATACAGATAGCAACCTTCATCAATTTTTAACAAACTAAATAAACAACTAAAACAAATTAAACAACATGAGAAAATTTTTCAAATGTAATACAATAATGTTATATTGCCAAATATATTACTACTTACCTAAATATTGATACTGCACACTTTAACTACTAAACAGCGTCCCTACAAATTCCTTAGCGTTGAAAACCTGCAGGTCGTTGATGCCTTCGCCTACGCCGATGAACTTTACGGGAATTTTGAATTTATCGACAATGCCCAGCACTACGCCGCCCTTGGCGGTGCCGTCGAGTTTAGTAATGGCTAAGGCGGATACTTCTGTAGCCTTGGTGAAAGCTTCTGCTTGCTGAAAGGCATTTTGCCCGGTGGAACCATCGAGTACTAACAGCACCTCGTGTGGCGCATCGGGAATTACCTTGCTCATTACCTGACGAATCTTGGTAAGTTCGTTCATCAGGTTGATTTTGTTGTGCAGGCGGCCTGCCGTGTCGATAAGCGCCACATCGGCGTTATTAGCCACGGCTGAAGCTACTGTGTCGTAGGCTACAGCGGCGGGGTCGGAGCCCATTTGCTGCTTGACAATGCTCACGCCTGCGCGTTCGCTCCATATCGTAAGCTGTTCAACGGCAGCAGCGCGGAAAGTGTCGGCGGCGCCCAGCACTACCTTTTTGCCTTCATTTTTAAGTTGAGCGGCGAGTTTGCCTATGGTCGTAGTTTTGCCGACGCCGTTCACACCCACTACCATAATTATATATGGTTTCTTGCTGAAATCGAAAACTTCTTGCGCCTCCTTATTGTTAGCCGCGAGCAGGCTCTCGGTTTCTTCGCGCAGAATGGTTTGCAGTTCTTCGGTATTGATATACTTATCGCGGGCAGCCCGTTTTTCAATCCTTTCGATAATGCTCAGGGTGGTATCAACGCCTACATCGGCGGTTACCAAAGCCTCCTCGATGCCGTCGAGCACCTCGTCGTCCACCTTGGATTTACCTACTATGCTGCGGGTGATTTTCTCGAAAATTCCCCGTTTGGTCTTCTGCAAGCCTTTGTCTAAGCTGTCTTTGTCGCGTTTTGAAAACAGTCCCATAATTTTTAAATTAAAAAATAGAAAAAGCCCCTGTATAAGGAGCTTTTACTATTGATTTTATTGGTAAAATTATTTTTTACCGGCGAAAAATTCTTTTACTTCTTCGGTGGCTACCATTTCTTCCTGAAAAGAATAGGCTCCTGAGCGCTCCGATTTTACCATACGGATACATTTTACCGTACTTTTAGCGGCCGATCTATCGCGCAATGTTGCAACTACTTTTTTTGCCATAATTTTAAACTTTAAACTTTGAACTTACTTAATCTCGCGGTGCAAGGTTACCTTTTTCATAAAGGGGTTATATTTCTTACGCTCCAAGCGGTTGGTCGTGTTCTTTTTGTTCTTGGTGGTAATGTAGCGTGAAATTCCGGGAACCGCCGCTTCGCGTTGCTCCGTACATTCCAAAATCACTTGAACTCTATTACCTTTGCCTTTCTTTGCCATAATTCAAATCTTAATAAATATTGATTAAGCCCGATGCTTTGGCATCTTTCAGGGCATTTTTTAAACCTTTTTTGTTAATAGTGCGCATACCGGCTGCTGATACTTTCAAAGTAACAAAGCGCTGTTCATCTTCCAGCCAAAAACGTTTGTTTTGGAGGTTGGGGGCAAATTCACGCTTAGTGCGGCGCTTCGAGTGAGAAACGTTATTGCCTATCATTCTTTTCTTTCCGGTGATTTGACAAATTCGTGACATTATCTTTTTCTTTACTTAAATACTAACCTTTATAATTTGGGGCTGCAAATATCGGTAAAATTTTTTATACAACCAAAATTTTTTGAATTATTTTTTTTAAACACCCTATTTTCAGGGGTAAACACTTTCATTTTGTAATTTTTTTTCGCTTTTTTTTGTATAGTTGAAATTTTTTTGTAGCTTTGTGTGAACAATTAATAGATTTTCGTATTATGGCAATGAAAGGCGCAATAGTAGTGGATAGGGAAAGATGCAAAGGCTGCGGCGTTTGCATGGTTAACTGTCCTGTTCAGGTTATTGGATTAACCAAAGAAGTAAATGCTAAGGGTTATCCCATATGTTATATGGCTAATCCTGAGGAATGTACCGGTTGCACTAACTGTGCTACCGTTTGTCCCGACTCGGTAATTACCGTTTATAGGGTAAAAGTGTAATTTAAAATTAGGAGTAGGCCTGTCCGCTCCATAAAATTAAAAAAAAACAATGGCAGAAAAACTCTTAATGAAAGGAAATGAGGCTATTGCAATTGCAGCTATACGTTGCGGGTGCGATGGTTATTTCGGCTACCCTATTACTCCGCAATCGGAAGTAATGGAAACGCTGATGGAAGAAAAACCGTGGGAAACCACAGGTATGGTTGTTTTACAAGCCGAAAGCGAAGTGGCTTCCATTAATATGTTATATGGAGGCGCTGCTTGCGGTAAAAAGGTGATGACCTCGTCCAGTAGTCCGGGTATCAGTCTGATGTGCGAAGGTTTTAGCTATATGGCGGGGGCAGAATTACCCTGTTTGGTAGCTAACGTAGTACGCGGCGGTCCGGGTTTGGGCTCTATTCAGGCTTCGCAAGCCGACTATTTTCAGGCCGTTAAAGGAGGCGGCCATGGCGATTATCAACTTATCGTACTGGCACCCAATTCGGTACAGGAAATGTACGACTTTGTGGACTTGGGCTTTGAATTAGCCTTCAAGTATCGTAATCCTGCCCTGATTTTAACCGATGGTGTAATCGGGCAAATGATGGAAAAAGTGGAACTGCGCCCCGAAAAACCACGTTGGACTGATGAGGAAATCATTAAGTTACATGGTTCATGGGCTACTACCGGTAAGACGAAAGACCGTCCGCAACATGCTGTTACTTCCTTAGCGCTGGAATCGGCTGTGCTGGAAAAGTTCAACCTGAAATTGATTGAAAAATACAAACAACTGAATGAACTGGAAGTTCGCTTTGAAAAAATAAACTGCGACGATGCCGACTATCTGATTATAGCCTATGGTTCTGCTTCCCGCGTATGTGAAAAAGCTGTAGAATTAGCGCGTAACGAAGGCATTAAGGTTGGACTCTTACGACCGATTACCCTGTATCCCTTCCCCACAAAGGCAATTCAGGATATGGTTAAACAGTTGAAAGCCATCATTACGGTAGAAATGAGCGCCGGCCAAATGGTACAAGATGTACGTCTTGCGGTAAACGGCGCAATTCCGGTAGAATATTTCGGCCGTTTGGGAGGCATTATCCCTACGCCCGAAGAAGTAGTGGTCGCTTTAAAGAACATAATAAAATAGTAAATCGAAGAATTATGGACGTAAAAGATATTATAAAACCCGAAAATAAGGTTTACGGAAAATGTCCGGTAATGACCGAGAAAGTGTTGCACTACTGTCCGGGTTGCAGTCATGGCACTATTCATAAATTGCTTGCCGAAGTCATTGACGAAATGAATATTCAGGATAAAACCATTGCTGTATCGCCGGTGGGTTGTTCTGTATTTGCTTATAATTACATAGATATCGATTGGCAACAAGCCGCTCACGGACGCGCTTGCGCTTTGGCTACGGGCGTTAAACGCCTTTGTCCTGATAAGTATGTATTTACCTACCAAGGCGATGGAGACCTTGCAGCCATAGGTACGGCCGAAACTATCCACGCCTGTAACCGCGGTGAAAATATTGTGGTAATCTTGGTAAACAATGCTATTTACGGTATGACCGGCGGACAAATGAGTCCCCTGACCCTCGAAGGACAGGTTACCTCTACCACGCCTTATGGCCGTAAGATAGAATTGAACGGTTATCCGCTGAAAATTACCAACTTGGCAGCACAATTAGATGGGACCTGCTATGTTACCCGTCAGAGCGTGCAAAATGCGGCAGCCGTGCGCAGAACCAAAAAAGCTATTCGCAAGGCCTTTGAAAATTCGGCGCAGAAAAAAGGTACTTCTTTGATTGAAGTAGTATCGTCTTGTAACTCAGGGTGGAAATTATCCCCTATCGGCGCTAATAAATGGATGGAAGACAACCTGTTCCCCTTCTATCCCTTAGGTGACCTGAAAGATAAATAGTCCTCGAATTTTAAATTTTAACGAACATGAAAGAAGAAATAATCATAGCCGGTTTCGGCGGACAAGGCGTGTTATCAATGGGTAAAATTTTGGCCTATTCAGGCATCATGCAAGATATGGAAGTAACCTGGATGCCTTCTTACGGGCCTGAAATGCGCGGAGGCACGGCGAATGTTACCGTGGTGCTGAGCGACAAGCGTGTAAGCTCGCCTATCGTACAAAGTTACGACACGGCCATTATTCTAAACCAACAATCATTGGATAAATTTCAGGCTGCGGTAAAACCCGGCGGCTTGTTATTGTATGACCCCAACGGCATCACTACGCTTCCTTCGCGCACGGATATTAAGATTGCTAAGATTGAAGCGGCCGAAGAAGCAACGAAATTGGGTAATTCCAAAGGCTACAACATGGTGGTATTGGGCGGCTTTCTTAAATTGAAACCTATAGTAAAAATGGATAATGTAATTAAAGGTTTGAAGAAATCCATTCCCGAACGTCATCATCATCTTATTCCCATGAATGAGCAAGCCATTACACGCGGTATGGAAGCTGTAGAAGTGGTATAAGTCATTATGTATTGGTGGCGTCGAGAATCTCAATAATCGAAACCTGGGCCATCAATAAAATAAAAAAAATCCCAACATTTTCAAAATGATTTTGTTGGGATTTGGTTTTTAGTAATTCAATTAACAAATGCAGCTTTTCAGGTAGTAAAACTGATAGATGGCTGTAATTCGGATTTTTTTTGTACCTTGCGCATATTTTATTGTTATGTGCAAGCGGGAGACAGCGTAGTGGGACAATGAAACAAGAAAATGAACGTTAAAGAAAATATAAACAGTCCGACAAGGGCATAAAAATTAGAAGAAATATGGAGGCTGAAATTATTATTGCTATCATTGGTGCAGTTGGGGTTATTTCTGTTGCAATTATAACAACAAGACGGGGAAAAAATATGAGTAAGGAAAAAGAAACCGTACATGAATTTGTCAAATCAATAAACGAGCATAATGTCAATAAAATCTATGACCTCATGGACAATGATTTTAGATTTATTGACGCATACGGAAGTGAAGAAACAGGGAAAGAACACATGAGGGAAAGTTGGATTGGCTATTTCCGTTGGTTCCCTGATTATAAAATAGAAATTATTGATTTGTTTTCGGACAGTAACATTTTGGTAATTTTAGGTTTTGCAAGTGGAACATATCAAAATAAAAAAGCGGCGAATGATGAGAATCATTGGCGACTTCCTGCGGCATGGAAAATTGTCGTGAGTGAGAATAAAATTAAACAATGGCAAGTGTATTGTGACTCAAAAATACCGTTTGACATAATTGAGAGAAATAATGAAAACGCCAGCAGGTAACGGGCGGAATTCTATGTTCATTTCCAAATAAAAAGGATTAAAATTTCAATATTTTTTCTCAAATTAACGAAAAAAGTAATAATATTGTACTGCTATTTACGTTTTATCTATGAAAAGTGTGTAATTTTGCCAAAAATTTAAGGTAAATCAATATTGGGAGAGAAAAGTGTAATAAAAAAACAACAGATACATTGAATAATGAATGATTTTTTTACATATAATTCACTGTGGCACGAGCAAATCGGTAAGATTTACGCCCTTATTGAGCGAGTAAAGATGTCGGAAGAGCAATCGAAAGATGTATTGCATTTGCGAAGAACAAATCGCATTCTTACTGTCGGCTCTACAACCGCTATTGAGGGAAATCGTCTCACAGTTCAACAGGTTTTTGATGTGATTAACGACAAAGTTGTTTTTGCTCCGTTACAAGATATTCAAGAGGTAAAAAACACATTTACCGCTTACGAGCAAATTCCTGCGCTAAACCCTTACAGGGTTGATAATTTCTTGCAAGCACATAGATTTATTACAAACAATCTTATTCAAGAATCGGGGCAATTTCGAACGGTTGGCGTTGCCGTTGTCAATAGTAAACGAGAAGTAATTCATTCAGGCGCAAACTTTGAGCAAGTGCCAAAATTAATTGCAGAATTGTTCGAGTGGGGCAAAAATACCGAAACGCACGAATTGATAAAAAGTTCGGCAATTCATTTTATGATAGAACATATTCACCCTTTCCGAGACGGAAACGGCAGAATTGGTCGGCTTTGGCAAACGCTTATTCTCACAAAGTGGAACGAGCTGTTTGAGTGGCTTCCTGTGGAAACGATGATTTATTACAATCAAGAAAGATATTACGAAGCACTACAAAAATCACAGCAAAAAGACGGAACGGTGGATTGCCGACCATTTATTGATTTTATGCTTGATGTAATTGAAAGTTCTATGCTTAAATACATTGATAATGCCGATAATTCTGTGAATGGTGGAATAAATGGTGGTTTATTTGGGGGTTTAAATGAAACTGAAAAAGAAATAATCTCTTTAATCCAAGAGAATCAATATATTAAAGTTTTTGAAATGGCACAGAAATTATTAAAACCTGTCCGCACAATTGAAAACAATATAAGCCAGTTGAAAGAAAAAGGAATAATATCTCGCATTGGCAGTAAGAAAACAGGACATTGGAAAATAAATTAAAAAGCGTTGTGTGGCTGAAAAAAAACGACAGATAAATGGCAGTTTGGCATAATGGCGGCAGTACGCCCGCGGAAAAGGCAGTGCGGAAATGAAAGTTTGTCGCCCGCATAAACGGTAGTGAAAGCCGCTACTTCATAAAGCCGCCACCACGTTAGGCGTCAGCGGGCGACAGCACAGCAAGGACACTGAAACGAAATATTGAACGTTAAACAAAATAAAAAGTCCGAAAAGTAGCAGACATATATAGAAACTCAAAATGAAAAAATTATGTTTTACAGCAGGAGTATTATTTTCGCTAATGATTGTCCCTCTCATTGCACAAGTTAGGCACTCGCATGAGGTGGCGCTTGGCAGTTTGCAATTAAAAGACGAAAATAATCTGGGAATGGTTTTTAGCGGCGCGCAACTTGAATACAGGTATGGCGCACAATGGAAAATCAATCTTCACGAAATAATGTACCAGCCTAAAATTGGGTTTGGGCTTGGGCGGAATCGCGGAATGATTGGAGGACAAATACACATAGCCCCTGTAAATGTAACATGGACAATGCAGTTTTACGAAAACAGCGGGCATACCATTAGAGGCGGCGCGAATTTCATTACCGATTATAATTACCAGTTAACTCAGTTACACGATGGTACCATGTTCTATACTGCCGAATTAGGCGTTTCCCCTGTTATACAATATGGTTATCAATGGGATAATCAGCGTATTAACCTTGTATTAAGAAATTCAATTTTGGGTTTTTCTTCTCACCGTCAGGGATATGACCCCTATGACTTTTTATTTACCTATAAAGAGTTTGTTGTATATCCGCACAGAGAATTGAAATTTGGAAGTTTTAATCATTATAATCATACAACGGTCTCAGTTGAATTTGTTCCAAACATTGCAAAAAAACATTCAATTGTATATGAACTTGATTATTTGGGCTTTTATAAGGGAAACCGTTTTCATCGAATAAATCACAACTTAATATGGAGGATAGCATTATGTGGGAAAAAAGAACCGTAGTATATGCAGCGCTCATCGCGTTTTTTTCGATTATTTTTGTGTCATGCCTTAAAGATGACCCTTTGAAAGTTCCATTTCAAAGTTTTTCTCCTGCTCATCTTGGCGATGGTTGGGCAATAGCGGAACCTGCGGCGGTGGGAATAGACGGCGAGGCGCTGAAAGAGGTGTACAGCTATGTTCATGAAGACGACAATGCTTGGCAAATCAGAAGTCTGCTTGTATTCCGAAATAATAAACTTGTAGCAGAAAGTTACATGAAAGACCTTGGTGACAGAACAAATCTTCACCCGCTTTGGTCTTGCACAAAAGGGTTTATCGGCATAT
>Ga0099364_10000571_pt1 | contig 62875 bp, 44 predicted proteins | sample TergutTh196P3_FD_73070 | JGI IMG/M metagenome (GOLD analysis project Ga0099364, IMG submission 73070) | Microcerotermes parvus P3 segment gut microbial communities from Pointe-Noire, Republic of the Congo - Th196 P3 | ecosystem: Host-associated > Arthropoda: Insects > Digestive system > Gut ... | reverse complement strand
TATGGGCGTGGTCGCCGTGCCGTTTTGCGGCACGTTTTGTTCAATCTCGCCGCCGCCTATGCGATTACCGCCGTTTAGGTTAAAGATTACGGTGTATAAGCCCTCTGGTGGATTCTCTATGGCTGTTTTTCCCAAATTTAGGAAGCCTGCGCCGTCCTCGCCTAAGGTCTGCACAGGCGTGGTGCTTCGTGTTGTTGTGCCATCGCCAAGCTGTCCCATGCCATTAGCTCCCCACGCCCAAACCGTGCCGTCTGCTTTTAATGCTATGGTGTGATTGTGTCCCGCAGAAACGGCCGTAACGTCAGTCAAATCTACGACCTGCACTGGCGTGTATACGCCGCCTGCTAGCGTTCCATCGCCAAGCTGTCCATCTGTATTCTGTCCCCAAGCCCAAACCGTGCCGTCTGTTTTTACTGCTACTGTGTGATAGCCGCCCGCCGCAGAAACGGCTGTAACGCCAGTCAAGCCTGTAACCTGCACTGGCGTGGGACTGTCTGTTGTCGTATCATCTCCAAGCTGTCCAGCACTATTCTGTCCCCAAGCCCAAACTGTGCCGTCTGCTTTTAATGCTACTGTGTAAGCACTTCCCGTAGAAATGGCTGTAACACCAGTCAAGTCTGTAACCTGCATGGGGTTGTTCCTGCCTATTGTTGTGCCATCGCCAAGCTGTCCATTCCAATTTGCCCCCCAAGCCCAAACCGTGCCGTCTGATTTTAATGCTACGTTGTAATGTGTTCCCACCGAAACGGCTTTAACGCCAGTCAAGCCCACGACCTGCATGGGAGTGGCACTCATCCATGTTGTCGTACCCTCGCCAAGCTGTCCGTTTTGATTGTTTCCCCACGCCCAAACCGTGCCGTCTGCTTTTAATGCTATTGTGTTATTGCTTCTCGCAGAAATGGCTGTAACGCCAGTCAAGCCTGTAACCTGCACCGGCTCGTGTCTTTCTGCTTGTGTGCCATCGCCAAGCACTCCGTAGCTATTGTTTCCCCACGCCCAAACCGTGCCGTCTGCTTTTAATGCTATTGTGTAATGTCCTCCCGACGAAACAGCTATAACTTCAGTCAAGCCTGTAACTTGTACGGGCGTGTGTCTGTTTGTCGTCGTATCATCGCCAAGCTGTCCATGGTAATTATATCCCCACGCCCAAACTGTGCCGTCACTCTTTAGGGCTACAGTGTGGCTAGTACCGCCTGCCACCATAGGCTCTGCGACAAACTCCGACATTCCGCTAAGCGCGTTTTCTATTTCAATGTGTATTACCTCTGGAGTAGCCGCAAGGCACGCTATAGGCGAGAGAAGCATGAGTACCGCCATGATTAGGGCTAAAGGTGTACCCCCCCCCATTTTTTTCCAATTGCTTGCGTTTCTTTTTGCGTTCATTGCTGTTGCCCCTCTCGGTTTTTTATTTTTTCAACTGCTTGCGTTTTTTTATCGCTTTTATTGTTGTTTTCCCTCTCGGTTTTATCACTAGCTTAAATGCCCCTGCTATCCTTTAATTTTTTCAAAAAATCAAGACCATACTGCGCTTCCTTGCGAGTATGCTCAATGATTTCCTTAGGTGTCATGTTTTTAGTACGCTCGTAATTGGCGTAGCGGATTTTGTGAATGTCCTCGATTGTAAAGTTTGGGCTGATTTTTATTTCATTCGTCATCTTCTCTGCCTCCTAATAGCATAATCGGGGGTATGATGTTTACGCATGGTTTCCCTTTTGTTCCTTATATCACTGGGCTAGATTGTATCATTGTTTTGGGGTTTATGCAAATGTTTTGGGGGGTTGTTTTGGGCTTTATGTAAATCTTTTGGGGGGTTCGTTTTGGGCTTTATGCAAGTTTTTTTGGGGTTTCGTTTTGGGCTTTATGCAAATTTTTTTGGGGGTTCGTTTTGGGGTTTATTCAAATTTTTTGGGGGGTTCGTAGGGGGCGGATTGATCCGCCCCGTGGTTGGCACGTAGCGAATTGATAGGACGTTGTTCGTCCAAAATTGACGAACGTACAAGGGTCGGGGCGGATAAATCCGCCCCCTACGATACCAACGCCGACCACGATTACACGGATTTAAAACCACGTCCGAAAAAATCCGCGGAATCCGTGAAAATCCGTGTTTAATAAAGCATTTGTTACACCACTGGATTAAGGGAATTTGCAGGGGTTCGTAGGGGGCGGATTTATCCGCCCCGAGGTTGGTACGTAGCGAATTGATAGGACGTTGTCCGTCCCGAATTGACGAACGTGCGTATATCGGGGCGGATAAATCCGCCCCCTACGATTAACCAATTAAACAATTAACCGATTAACAAAATGTGCGTACCAATTAAACGCGGATTTAGCGGATTCACGCAGATTCACGCGGATTTGAGCGTACGGAGCGGAATATCGTGGATTTCCGTGAATTTTACAACGAGCCAATCCGCATAATCCGTGAAAATCCGTGTGAAGCCTTTAAATCCCTTAATTTTATATCTTATCGTCTGCCGTGCCTCGCTCCCTCTGTGCCTCTGTGCCTCTGTGTGAAAATTCTTTTAAATAAAGGACGAAGCTCTACACTTTACCTACGTTCATTATTTATCAAAAAGATTTTCACACAGAGGCACAGAGGCACAGAGGGCGAGAGGCATAGCAGAAATATCAACTAAAATTGATATTATGAAACGTAGATTTTCCCACGAGCCAATCCGCATAATCCGTGAAAATCCGTTAAATCCGTTAAATCCGTTAAATCCGTGTTCCATAAATCATTTGTTACACCACTGGATTAAGGGAATTTGCAGGGTTTCGTAGGGGGCGGATTTATCCGCCCCGAGGTTGGCACGTAGCGAATTGACAGGACGTTGTCCGTCCAAAATTGACGAACGTGCAAGGGTCGGGGGTTTCGTAGGGGGCGGATTTATCCGCCCCGAGGTTGGCACGTACCGAATTGATAGGGCGTTGTCCGTACCGAATTGACGAACGTACAGGGGTCGGGGCGGATAAATCCGCCCCCTACGATACCCACGTTATTCACCCACGTAACACCCCCAAATTAACAAAATGCACGTCCCGAATTGACGAACGTGCGTACCTCGGGGGCGGATAAATCCGCCCCCTACGAAAAACCAATTAACCAATTAACCGATTAACCGCAATTATTAACCGTTATCAAGTCTTAATCTGTGCTTGTTGGGCTTGGGTTTTCATTCGGGGGTTCGCTTGGGTTTTCACTTGGGATTTCACTGGGGCTAGGAATAGGACTTGGAATCGGTTCAGCTTCTTCCCTCTGTTCCCTTTCCTCCCCCTGCCCCCCTTGTGCCAAAACCTCCTGCACCTCAGGCTCGCCCTCTCCTTCTACCTCTCTCTCCCCCTCTACCCCTTCCACACCCTCTCCGTCCCCTTCTTCCCCCTCCACCACCGCCGTAACAGGCTCATATATCTGCACAATCAACGTAGGCCGACCCCCCACCAACGCAAAGCCCTGCGGTAGCTCAATCGACAGCGGCACGGTATGCACGCCTATAGGCAGGCCGCGTAAATCGAACTCGGGCAAAATGTCCTGCGTGTCGAGTGCCGCTATCATGGACTGCGGGCCGCTAATCGACACGCGCACATGCTCTACATCGCTTACGACCTGGTACAGCCCCACTACTCCGCGGCTTCGCACGTTTTCGCGCGGTACGGAGAGGGTACGCGTTTCTATGGGTTCTATTCTTGCGGTTACGAGAATTTCCTCTTTTTCGCCGCGGCGCAGGGAAACGCCCTGCGGTAGCCAGTCAGCGAGGGCAAGCGTGCGGCGTATGCTTCCGCTTGCGTTATTTAGGCTTATGTCTACGCTAAGCTGCTCGGCGGTGTCCAGAGCCTCGGCAGAGCCGACTATCTCTACGCTGTCGGTATCGCTGGAAATATCGGCGACCACAAAGCCGTCTGTGGGCGAGCCTACCGCGTTAATGGCAATAGGCATGGAGCGTATTTGCCAAACTCTTACAGATACGCGCGTGTCGCTTATATTTAGCCGTACGCGCTCGGTCATGTCCTCGCCCTCGTTGTCCAAGACTACGAACGGCACAGGAAAAACCTCGTCCTCGTGAATACCAGTAACGTCCACGTTCGCCTGCACCAGCGAAATTGTCCTAATCTCGGAGCGCGGGCCGCTTACCATTACGTCCTCGCGCCCAAGGCGAATATGCTGTAATTCAAAGCCAAGCGGCACATCTCCCGCTTGTACTACCTTTACGTTAAATATTTGCGTTTGTACCATGTCCAGTTGCACGTCAATATACGGCGGATTTATGGACAAATGCTCATAGCCGTTTTGTAGATTCGGCGTGATTTTTAGCCGCTGAGTAGTAATCTGCTCCGCAGAGCCTACCGCCTGGGAATCAATCGCCCTAAAATCCACGCCTACCGTGATATATTGCGCCAGTCGTTCGGGGGTACTCATAGCAAGGTTTAGGGCGTTCATGTCGCTCCTAAGCCCGCGCACAAGCACCGACACATTTATATCACGCAACGCGTCCTCGTTAAGCACCATAATGCCCTCGCGCGTCATAATTTCCAGATTTTCGAGATTTAAACGCACAGGAATAATCTGATTTTGAAACGGATTACTCATATTCATTCCCACAAACCAAATTAAGCTCGCGGCGACCACCGCCACTAGCTTCCAGTGTAAATCTGCAAATATTATTTTTAATATTTTCACTTTTTCTTCTTCCTTCTTAGAATAAAAGATTATGGAACGCGGATTTACGCGGATTTAACGGATTTTCGCGGATTCTTTCTTGCTTCTGCTGTGCCTCGTTCCCTCTGTGCCTCTGTGCCTCTGTGTGAAAAAAATCTTTTAAAAAGAGCATAGAAGTTATACGCTTTACCTACGTTCATTATTTGTCAAAAAGATTTTCACACAGAGGCACAGAGGCACAGAGGGAACGGGGCATAGCAGATAATAGATGTGGATTTTAAAGACAATTAAACGCGGATTTAACGGATTTACACGGATTACGCGGATTTTGTCCACGCAAATTACCAAACGGAGATATATTTTCCCACGAACGAATCCGCAAAATCCCTGTCCCACTACCCTTAATTTACATGGATAAAAATTCTATTCCACTGCCGTCAATTCACACGGAATGAATCCGCGGAAATCCGCCAAATCCGCGAAAATCCGCGTTCCATTATTTTTTATTTTCTCAAGTCCCATAAGGCTTCATTTCTTCTTCTTCCTTTTAAACAACGAAAATCTACTTTTCTGCGGCACACCCCACAGCAATAATTCGCGTAGCTGTTTTTCCTCTATACCGCGCGTTATATTGCCGTCCATTACTAGCGAAATAGTGCCTGTTTCCTCGCTTACCACCACTACCCGCGCATCGGAAACCTCGGAAATGCCAATAGCGGCGCGGTGGCGTGTACCAAGCGCCGCATCAAGCGATTCCTCGCTAAGCGGCAAAATACACGAAGCCGCGCTTATGCGGTTGTTTTTTATAATCACCGCGCCGTCGTGCAAGGGCGCGTTTTTCTCAAATATATTTAACAGCAATTGTACGCTTACCTGCGAATCCAGCGGTATTCCCCTGCGTTCGTGTTCGCTTATGTCTATTTCATTTTCGAGAACAATTAACGCGCCTGTTAGCTTTTTGGACAGCGTTCGCGTTGCCTTGATAATATCGTCCACGGTATGCGCCGAGGTGCGTACCTGCTGTTCCGTTTCGTTTAGGTTAAAATACTTGCCGCGGCCGAGCTGTTCTAGTGCCTTGCGTAGCTCCGGTTGGAACAAAATAACAACCACCACAAGCCCCGTACTAATGGCAATATTTACAAGCCACTGCACGACCACTAGCTCGAAAACGCTGGCAAGAATTGCCACAAATAAAATAGTACCCACGCCGCGCAACAAAACCCACGCCTGCGTGCGGCGTATCCAGCGCGTAACGAAGTACAAAAGCACCGCGATAATGATAATATCAAGTAACTGCGTAGGCCCTAGCGGCGGCAGCTTAAACGCAGGCATGTTAAATACTTCTAAAATTCTGCTGTTGAAATTATCGAGCATTTACATTTCACTATCCTCATTATAATCTTCTAGTGGATTTTCGGGTAGCTGCGGGCGTATGCGTTTTACCGAGCGTTGCGCCTTTGTCATAATAATTTTAGGCACAATCCGCACATGGTAATAATTGCTGTCGTCCTCAAACTGTACGGATTCCGCGCGTTGGTAGTCTAGCACTACATCAAAAAACTTGACGACAAAGGCGATTATTCCGCAGACAATTGTACCAAAAATCATTGCGCCGATGTTTACTATTCCGCTTCCGCTAGCGGACAAGACAGAAATAATATAACCGAAAATAATCATAACACAGCCTAGCCCGAGAGCTATTTCCTTTGCGTAGTCAATCGCCTGCTTGCTAACAAAATAAACAAGCACAATCACCATAGCGAAAATAAGCGCGGTAAACAGCCACGAGTGCGTGCTTGCCATGCTTGCCATCAGCGTTTGATACACGTCAGAAAACGCGCTAGGCAGCTCCGTCAAAATTTCCGTCAAATCCCTATCAGGCGCGGCGGCGGAGGCCACAGCGGCAGGAGCCATAAGCATATTTATTATGCCTGTTTGTGCGTAAATAAAGACACCAATAGTCACAGGAATAACCGCCGTAATCGGGAAGTAAAGCCCTGCAAGAAGCGGCACAAGGTACGGTACATTGTACCGAAACGCAAGAAGTGTAAAAATAATTAGAATAGACTCCTTTTTTGCCATTCTCGCGTAAAAAAGGAATACAAGCATTAGGAAGATAAAGACGGCAATCGCGACCTCCATATTGGCGGTAAGCTGTAGCGTAACCGCGACGATAATCAGTAACCAGCTCAAATTCATGGGGGCAATCGTAAAAAGCAACGCCAACAGCATACTCAAAAGCCCAGGCGAAAACCGCGCAGCAAGCGGCTCTATAGCCGCGCTTGTACTGCCTATAGAAAAAATTGAGCGGAAAATCACAAGCCCTAGAAGCAGCTTCAAAAAGGGCATGATAAAGACCTCGTACCGCTTAAAGTATTTTACTAGTGTTTCTCGTATTATTAGTAATTGTGCCATAGCAATGTTTACCTCAATGGTTTGTCATTTGGGTTATTTAGATTTCTAGGTCGTACGGGCGGTATGGTCGAATCTCTCGATGGCGCGTTTGCATCTCGGGAGCTTCTTATGACGGTACGCGGGCGGTTGGTGGACGATAGCGCGCGTGCGGACACGTTGGCGAGCGGGTCATCGTAGCTTCGTGCGTTGCGTGCGTTTCGTGCCGCGTTTAGCTCCTGCTCGCGCCTTTGTCTGCGTTCGCGCCGTTCCTGCCGTTCGCGTTCGCGTGCCTCAAGCTCGCGCCTTTCGTTGTCCTCTGCTTCATTGACAACGGGCGGCGTACCCTCGTTTTCCAACAATTGTAACATTTCTTGATATTTTTGCAACCGCTTTTGTATAAGATGATATTCACGCGTGCCTTGAATTGTTCCCACAAAGGAATAAAACGCCACTATTACAAGCAACGCCAAAACCGAATCGCGCATAACGGTAATAATATCCAGGTCGAAAACATCAACGCCGTTCACAAAAATAAGCCTAGTCCAGTGAATGGCAAGCAGCAAAATACCGCCCACGATTACGGCAAGCCGCGTGCCAAGGTTCTTTTTGTAAATATAGTCATGGCGAAAATATTCGTTGGCGGCACGGTCTGCCGCGCCATTGTTTTTGTCGTACAGCGCGAGCTTAGTCATGGTTATTATTTTGTGGTGGTTGGGCATATGCAACCTCCTTTTTTGTAGGCAATTTCTAGGCAATCTTTAGTCAATCTCTATTCAACACCATTTTGAGGTAAATGTCTAGTGTTTATTGAAACAACAACCTCACGAATAGCAAAGCGTGTAGATTCCTTAGCTTTAAAAGGCGATTAAACACGGATTTAGCGGATTCACACGGATTACGCGGATTTTGTCCGCGTAAACTACTAAACGGCAATATATTTTCCCACGAGCCAATCCGCGAAATCCGCGTAAATCCGTTAAATCCGCGTCCCATTACCCTTAATTTACATGGATAAAGCTCCCATTCCCTTGCCGTTAATTTACACGAAAAAAGCTCTCTCAAACAAAAAAAGGATTCCCCACCCCCATGTCGAATAATACTATTATGGGGGTGTGGAGTTTGTTTTACGAGCAGGATACCATTTCCGAGGTAAAAATTTTAAACGATATTGTCGATGTCGTAGCCTCGTATGTCAAGCTCACGCCACGTTCGGGCAGTTTTTTTGGGCTGTGTCCCTTTCATGCCGAAAAATCGCCGTCCTTTTCCGTCAACCGCGACAAGCAGTTTTATTATTGCTTTGGGTGCGGGGCGGGCGGCAATGTCATTTCGTTTATTAAAAAGGTCGAAAACCTAGATTTTCCCGACGCATTAAAATTATTGGCGGATAGAGTGCATTTTAATCTGCCCGAAAAAGGGACAGGCTCTGAGCATTTTGCCGCCGCACGCGAGGCTACCGCCAAAATAAATAAGGAAGCGGCGCGTTTTTATTACAATACTCTACAGGAAACTAATCCGGAAGCTAATGCCGCGAGAAAATATTTAGAAAACCGCGGCATAACTCCAGTGCTTGTGCGGAAATTTGGGCTTGGCTTCGCGCCCGAGGCGTGGGACAGCCTGCTTAAAAGCCTGCCCGATATTTCGCCCACCTCACTGGAAACGGCAGGGCTTGTCAAGCAAGGAAAGCAGGGTCACTACGACCGCTTTCGCAACAGGATTATCTTTCCTATCATAGACCAGCGACAGCGCGTAATCGGCTTCGGCGGTCGCAATCTCGGCAAGGACGACGACGGCGCGAAGTACATCAATTCGCCCGAAACGGCGTTGTTTAAAAAAAGCGAGTGCCTTTATGGCTTAAACCACGCAAAAAAAGCGCGTTCGCAGGAAATAATCATTGTCGAGGGCTATATGGACGTTGTAGCCATGCACATGCACGGCTTCACAAACACCGTGGGCGTTCTCGGCACGGCGTTAAAAAATACACATGCTCGTCTAGTAAAAAACACAGGCGCGAACACAGCAATTCTCCTGCTTGACGGCGATGAGGCAGGCATAAAGGCCACTCTGCGCGCCATACCCGTACTTATCAAAGAGGGGCTAAAAGTAAAAATACTGACCTTGACACAGGCAAAGGACCCAGACGAGTATTTAAGCCGCTTTGGGGCGGCAAAATTTAATAGTTTGTTGGCGGAAGCCAAAACTCATATAGCCTTCCAAGTAGATTTATTTAAGGAAAAGCACGACATAAGCACTATAGAGGGGCGAGTTGCTTTTACACAGGAATGTGCGCGAATACTCGCCGCGCTGACTAGCACAATAGAAATAGACGCATATGTAAGCGATATTGCGAGAGCTACGGAAATTTCTCCGTCTGCGATTAACAAGGAGATAGAGAAATTAGCCGAGCAAGGCGGCATTTCACGCGAGTTTTTGCTTCTGCCGCGTACGTCTGTGCAAAAAAAGGCGGGCGAGGACATTGGCTTAAAAAATGCGAGAAAGGGGCTGCTAAACCTCTTGTTTTCTCACAAGCAGGCCGCAAAAGCACTGCAAGAAAATGCCTTGCTTACTGCCGAGGAAATCGGCGGCGGCGTTTTTGGCAGGCTATTAGAAATTGCGTTCACAAACATAGTAAATTCGCCGTCTGACCTGTTTGACATGTTTGAAACAGACGAGGAACAGCAGGCCATAGCAGAAATACTAGCCGATTCTAAGGAATATTCCACAAAAACCGCGCTAGAAAAGGCGTTGTGCGATATGCTCAAGAAAATAAAGCTAGCGTGGCTGACCCAGCGCATGGAATTAGAAAGGGACGACCTAAATACCGTAAAAACGCTACATTCGCAACGAAAAAGTATTATTGAATTGAATATAACACTAAACGATGGATAGACTATCTAAGGAAGGGACTGGTATTTTTTGAAAGTCTTTGACGACCCGCTGTTAATGAACCGTCTACAGGAGCTGCTTATTTCCGCGCGCAGAAACAAAAATACGATACACCACAAGGAAGTTATGGAGCTTTTGGGCGACATTGACCTAGACCCAGACCAGCTAGAAAAGGTCGAGGAATGGTTGGAATCGCAGGGCATAGAGATTACCTCCAGCATGGAATCCGATACCGCTAAGGAGCTAGACATCGCCGCCGTAGAGGGTGCAATCAATATAGACGACCATGTCCGCATGTACCTAAAGGAAATCGGCAAGGTCGCGTTGCTTACCACGGAGGAGGAGGTCGAGCTTGCCACACGCATGGAGCAGGGCGACGAGGACGCGAAGCAGCGCCTTGCGGAAGCAAACCTGCGACTCGTTGTTTCCATTGCCAAAAGGTACGTAGGGCGCGGTATGCTTTTCCTTGACCTAATCCAGGAGGGCAATCTCGGGCTTATTAAGGCTGTAGAAAAATTCGATTACAAAAAGGGCTACAAATTCAGCACATACGCTACCTGGTGGATTCGGCAGGCAATTACGCGCGCCATAGCCGACCAGGCGCGCACTATTCGTATACCCGTCCATATGGTGGAAACAATTAACAAGCTAATACGCGTTTCTCGCCAGCTGTTGCAGGAGCTGGGGCGCGACCCGACCCCAGACGAGCTTGCCAAGGAAATGCAAATGCCAGTAGAGCGCGTACGCGAAATTCTGAAAATAGGGCAGGAGCCTGTTTCCCTCGAAACGCCTATCGGCGAGGAGGAGGACAGCCATTTGGGCGATTTTATACCGGACGACGATATTCCCTCGCCCGCCGATGCCGCGGCGTTTACCCTGCTAAAGGAGCAGCTAATCGACGTGCTGGACACGCTTACCGACCGCGAGGAAAAGGTGTTGCGATTGCGTTTTGGGCTAGATGACGGGCGTTCTCGTACACTGGAAGAGGTTGGCAAGGAGTTTAGCGTAACGAGGGAGCGGATTCGGCAGATAGAAGCAAAGGCACTGCGTAAGCTGCGCCACCCTAGCAGGAGCAAGAAGCTACGGGATTATTTGTGAACCTCTTTCGTACATTTTTAAGAGATTATGGAACGCGGATTTTCGCGGATTTGGCGGATTTACGCGGATTCTATCTGGCGTGTTTTTTAAAATCCGCGTAATTAACAACCCACGCAATTCGCATTTCGTTAGTTTTGAATGAAAGCGAGAAAAAATCCGCGAAAATCCGTTAAATCCGCGAAAATCCGCGTTCCATGCCCTTAGAATCCGCTGAATCCGCGAAAATCTGCGTTCCATAATCTTCAAGATTTGGGGGGAGGTCGTATGAACAGAATAGGCACGATGCTTTCCCTTATAGGCGAGTGCGAGGTTTTGGCGGACATAGGCACAGACCACGCTTATTTGCCTATAGAGGCGGTTAGGGGCGGGCTTTGCAAAAGGGCTATAGCCTGCGATATTGTGGACGGCCCTTTGTTTATGGCAAAAAAAAACATACACGCCGCGGGCCTGCAAGACCGCATAGAAACACGCTTGGGGGACGGTCTGCGGCCGCTTGGCGAGAATGAAGCCGATTGTATTGTTATTGCGGGAATGGGCGGTATGAACATAATTGAAATCCTGCGTGTAGGCATAACGCCTCCACGACTGATTTTACAGCCGCAGCATGATTTGGAAGAATTACGCAGATTTTTACATGCGAAAGGGTACAAAATAAAAGAAACGCTTGCGCGCGAGCGTTCGCGATTCTATGTAGTCATGCACGTTGAAAACGGCGAGCAAGACCATTACACCGAAGCCGAATACTTCACAGGCAGATTTGACAGCGAGTACCGCAATGCGTATTTTTGCGAATTATTAAAAAAAATATCAAGGTTCATAAACGCCATTACGGACGAAAAAACGCGTGAAGTGGCAGAAAAGAGAAAAAGCTGGTTGGAGAGTGCTATAAGTGAAGGCTAGAGAAATTATACAAATAATGAACGAATGGGCACCCGAAAAAACCGCCGAGCAATGGGACAATGTTGGGCTTTTGATTGGCGGCGAGGACAGAGAGGTAAGCAAGGTGCTTGTCGCGCTGGATGCTACGCAAGCCGTAGTGAACGAGGCTGTAGCGGGCGGCTACGATTTTTTAGTCACGCACCACCCGCTTATTTATTCCCCACTAAAAAAGATAACAAGCGCGGATAGCACAGGAAAAAAAATACTCGCGCTAATTGAAAACAAAATCGGCTACTACGCTGCGCATACTAATTTGGACAAGGCAATGGGCGGCGTAAATGACTGTATCGCCGAAAAAATCGGGCTTGTGGACACTGTACCGCTTGTGCCTGACGGCGACCTTGAAATGGAAGAAATAGGAATCGGGCGTGTTGCCGCTTTGCAGGAAACAACGCTCGGCGAGCTTGCGGAGCGTGTAAAAGCCGCGCTTGGCTTAGCTTCTGTGCGTGTTTGCGGCGACATTCGCAAAAAAATAAAAAAAGCCGCGGTTTGCGGCGGCGACGGCTCTGGCTCGCGTTATATCGAGGCCGCCATAAAAAACGCTTGTGACGTATATATCACTGGCGACCTTAGATACCACGCCGTGCAGGAAGCATTGGAACAAGGGCTTGCTTTTATTGATATTACGCATTACGGCGGCGAGGCTATTATAGTAGAAGAAATTGTTTCGCGGCTGAAAAGGCATGTTGCGGCTGTTGCTTCATCTATAGATGGGCAGGTGTTTAGTACGTTGTAAATTTTTTGTTTCTATTCCAAGTTAAACACAGTATTTAAAAATTGATTTTGCCCAAAATATAATCGCAAGCCAAAAACGGCTTCGCGATTTTTTTATGAATATGAACAGATGAAATAAGGGGAGGAAATACCGAAATGAGCTTAAAACGCATTATCGCCGCGGGTATGGTAGCGGGCATGATGGCAGTAACAGGCTGTGCCAGCAATGTCCCTAGCCGTAACCAAGGCAACCGAAACGGACAACGCGTGACAGACGCTGTACACCGCCGCAACGATTCATACACAGGCACAAGCCGCGGATTCGGCAACAGAACACGCGGCATGTGGAACACCGCAGACCGCGGCACAGGCACTCTTTGGCGGCCGCAAAACAGAATAGGTACTACATTCCAATATGGTAACGATGTTGGACAACGAGGATTGATAGATAATTCTGGTTATGAAACAAGCCGTACAGAAATAGCTCCGCGTACAGGCAACCGCGCAACACGCCGCGCCGCTAGCCGCACAACCCGCGGCACAGCTCGCGGCACAACCAACCACGCAGCTAATCGTGTAAACAGAGGAACAACAACGCGCAGTAATTCCGTAAACCGCGGTACAACAAACCGCACCACCGCGACAAGGAACAGAAATAACAATACAAGAGTAGGCACTAACCGTACAACCGTAGGAAACACCGTAACTGGCAGTGTAAATGGTAGCGTACACAACGCAACTAACGATATGACTAGAGCAAACACGCACGCTATCCCAAACCACAACACAGGCTCTGTAACGCATGGCACAAGAACAAGCCGCGGCGTTAATCATTCTACTAATCGCGCTACACGCCGTGCAACAACCAACCGCGGCGTAGCAGGAAGCACATCACGCGCTACGCACAATTCCGCCGCAGGCATGAGCCGTAATAACGAGCGTAACAATGCTATAGGAAGCACCACTCGCACATCTCGCACATCTCGCGCTGGTTCAGTTCATCAATCAGGCGACCGAGTAATTAACGGCGTAAACGAACGTGGCTTCCACAACACCCCTGGCTATGCACAGGACAGCACTCACAGTATGCGTAACGGCGCGTATGGCAGATTTTCAAACAGGACAGCACCAGTTTTTTTCAACAAGGCTAAAACCGCGCCAGAGCAACAACAAGCGCCTGCACCTGCTCCAGTTCCAGTAACTACTCCGCAAGGCAGATAGGCTTGGTTTTGTAGCTTAGGATATTAGGTTTTGTGAAATATGAAAAGACTGCCTTGTTTTAGGACGAGGCAGTCTTTTTTATATGATAGGAAGCTGTTAAGGCTTCGTGACGACATTCCCACCACGGGCAAATCTAAGATAGATTGCGAAGTCGCTTTTCTATGAATAAACATTTTCATGTATGAAAGTTTATTGAAAAAACACTTGACAAATATAGGAAAAGGCATTATAATTGTTAGCAGTCACTCGTATTGAGTGCTAACAAATTGTAGGAGGTTTTCTATGAAAATCACAAAAGTGACCAACAGACCATCGCCAACGAGCCATGATAAATATGTGGAGGTGTACAAGAAACTCAACCCTAGAGCAGCTAGGATAGGTGATGAGCTTGATATTTCAGCGGTTACGATTTTATTTCTTCGGAGGAGTTAAGAAAGTATATAAACTAAGGAAAACACTGTATCCTCGGTATAATGAAGATTGTTTTTTCAACAAAACTAAAATCTCACATAACAACAGCAATCACCTGCTCCAGTTCCAGTAACTACTCCACAAGCGAGATAATTTTGGCAACTTAGGATAGATGTAGGTTTTGCGAAACAAGAAAAAGACTGCTTTGCTTTAGGGCTAGGCGGTCTTTTTCTTTGGTTTTTCGAGGCTCACGACAAACGCACGAAGCTGGAGTGTGTGAATTGAACACGGATTTAACGGATTTTTTCGTGTTTTCTTGGGCGTGGCGGATTTTTTTCGGATTAAAACTTACGCTTGTATGGGAATAAACGGCGATAGGACACGGATTTAACGGATTTTCACGGATTTGGCGGATTGGCTCGTGGGAAAAATCCACGAAAATCTACGAAAATCCGCTACGCCCGATAAAATCCGCGTAAATCTGCGTAAATCCGCGTTTAATGCTCTTTCTATATTTATATTCGTGCTAGCTAGTCACTATCTGACGGCTACCTGTAGGGGACGGATTTATCCGTCCCGAGATATGCACGCTCACCAATTCAAGAACGGCTAACGTCCATTAACGCAGAACGAGCCAACCTCGGGACGGATAAATCCGTCCCCTACAAAAACCATACAAAGAGCCTGCACACTTTTACCGTTCGTGCGTTTGTCGTGGGGTTTGTTTTTCTTTTATTGACCTGTTTTTGTACAGATGGTTATAGCTTTAATCGGCGAAGTATGTTAAAATAAACTTGCACAAATGAAATCGGGAGGTACTATGAAAACACCAACACCACTAGGCTACGTAGAATTAGCGGACGGCAGCTTGCCAATCTTTCCCATGAATGACATTTTTATCAACTTCACATTCCAACACATCAACAACTGGGAAGCCCTACGCGTGGCAATCAACATCTTCATAGAGCGCTTCCAAAAGGAAAAGCCCGACACCCTACTAGGCACAATCAACGGCGAAATAGACGTAAAAACGCAGTTTAAGCAACTAATCGGCAAAAACACAAAAACCGCCCGCGACCAAGACGTTAAGCTAACCGACACAAAAGAGGGCAGTTACTTCATAGAATTTCAAAACAGCGCGTACACCGACCCGCCTATCCCCGACAGGTCAGTGGTATATTTTGGCTTGGGAATAAGCCACGCAAAGGGCAAGCCTGCAAACCAAATATGGCTGCTCGCCGAGGCCGTCCCCTCCGTCCTGCACGGCAAGCTGTTCACGCGCTACATTCTAAAAGACGAAGTAACAGGCAACAGCCACCCCGACCACTCGGGTATTATGTTCGCAGACTTGGAAAAGCTATCAGAAGAAAACAGCCAAGCAGGGGAGCTAGCCGCGCTCTTTCTCGGCAAAAGCCTAGACCCACAAGACGAAGCTGTAAGGACAATAGCGGCGGCAATTAAAACGAGCTTTCAAGATTTTAAGGAGGATAAGGAAGTGGTGGAAATGTTTACATTCAGAGAGCGATGGGAAAGAGATGCCGCGGCTCGGGCTAGGGTTGAGGGCAGGATTGAGGGCGAGGCAAGAGGCGAAGCTAAGGGTATGCTTAACACTGCCGATAGAGTATTAGACCTACTAAAAAATGGAGTTGCCCCAACGGAAATTGAGGCGCTTCTGCTTAGCATGAAAAATGAATACGTCGGAAAAAAAGAAGCGGCACTTTCTTAGCGTGTTTAATAGACCTTTTCAAGATTTTAAAGACGGCAAGGAAGTGATGGAAATATTTACATTCAGAGAGCGTTGGGAAAGAGATGCCGCGGCTCGGGCTAGGGTTGAGGGGGAAGCGAGGGGCGTAGGTTATACTGTCGACAAAGCATTAGAACTCCTAAAAAATGGAGTTGCCCCAACGGAAATTGAGGCACTCCTGCTTAGCATGAAAAATGAATACGGCGGAAAAAAGGAAGCGGCACTTTCTTAGGGTGTGATTGATAGCCCTTTGCGGATACTGCAAGTGGCGAAAGGATACTAGACAATGAATCTGCGTTACTCAAAACAGGCGCAAAAATTTATGGCAAAGCAAGGCGAAGCCGCATAAACGAGAATAAGAAAAGCCATTGCTAAGCTCCCCTTGGGTGATGTCGAAAAAATGAGCGGTTTCGCTGATACATGCCGCTTACATGTTGATGATTATATGATTTTTCAGCCAATTTCAAACGCGGACTTGTGGGCTTCGATACAAGAAGTCGAGCCAGATGAAATTGATAAACAAATGCTCTTTGAAATGCAAAATGACCCAGAGTGTCACGATTTTACATGGCTCTAAGCCATCGCTTTGCTCTAAGAGCCTGTTTAATATCTCCATTCTGACATCTTTTCGGCAAATTTTCCGAAAGCGAGATATTAAACAGGCTCTAAACCAAAACCCCACCAAAAACCCCCATAAATCCCCCTAAAATAAAACCACTTGACATATTCGTGGGGGGGTATAATTTACCAAATCTATTAGACCTATGCTAGAACCCCACTTAGGCATATTCTAGTCTAATCAAAGGGTGGTTATTTATTATGTCAATGGGTATGGGCATCTTACTTATTGCAATAAAAGAGTTAGTTCAGCACGCGCCAGGAGCCTACAAGGAAGCAATCGAGGGGACAGGCGCGAAAGAAATCGAAGAAATTATCAATACTCACGCCTTGGGAGCGGCGGCGGCGGGGCTTGGTGTAGCTTGGATTCCCGGCGCAGGCGGCACGGCGGCTCTTATGGCGGTTGCGGGCTTTATATGGTCGATGTACTATCGTATAAATAAAAAAATCGGTATACCTATATCAAAGGCGGCCGCAAAATCCCTAGGCTCGGCAGTATTATCTAATTTGGCGGCTAACGCAATGCTTCTTGTTGGCGGCACGGTTTTAGTTACGGCATTGTCATTTACTGGCATTGGAAATGTTTTTTCTAGCCTTATAATGGCGGCGTTGGACTATGCCGTTGTTATGGTTGCGGGCGTTATTTACTTGAAATTACTTACAAAATTGTTCAAAGCAGGGCACGACCTCGGCAGTATGTCTGATTCCGATTTAAAATCTGCCGCAGAGGGCGTAATTCGCAGTGAAAACGTCAACAAGATGCTAAAGGACGCAAAAAAGCAATATACCTTTGCATATAAAAAGGGTACTGTTTCGGGCAAGGAAACAGTTGATTTGGAAGAAGAATAGAGCTTTGCCATTTTTTAGAAAGCACGGTGTCCGCCATGATTGTTTTACCCCTTGACCCGAGAATAATTAAGCACCTTTTGTTAATTTCTGGTTGGTTTGGCATATATTGCTCTTTCGTTTTTATTGGCGACGGATATATGGACGCAGGGCAAATAATTGCGTGCCTTATTATTTCTATTTTGCTTCTTGTGGCTGGCGTTATTTGGGTTTACAAGCGTGGGTTTGACAAAGATGTCACGCCGTTTAAATATTACTGCTTATGCTTAGGCGCGGTTGGGCTAGTTGTCGTAGTAATTTCTATTCTTGTTGACGGAACAATGGCGGATTCCGCGGCGGCGGCTATTTTAGCGATTGTCTATTCCCTTTTCTTTATGGTAGGCGGCATTTTGTGGACAAAATCAGACAAAAAAGGTCACGGATTCAGCTACAGGCTCAACAACGCATTACGCTAGAATATTCACATAAAACACCACCAAAAGGAGCATACCATGGCAGTCATTAACCCGCGAGAATATTACCACGAGCAGGACAAGCGTACCCTAGACGAGCTAACCGCCATTCCAGGCTTTACGCCATTGCTAAAAGCGTTTATGAAAGTCTTTAACGAAAAATTGTTGCACAATGTAAATATGGCAAACAAGCTGCGACTAGGGCCAAAGCAATTGCCAAATATATACAATATGCTGCCGCCCATATGCGAAAAGCTAGGCATAGACGAGCCAGAGCTGTACGTAGAAATGAACCCAATCCCGAACGCCTATACATATGGGGATACGCAAGCATTTATTACCATTACATCGGGCTTGCTAGACTGCATGACAGAGGACGAGGTCAAGACCGTGTTGGCGCACGAATGTGGGCATATCGCGTGCCGTCATGTGCTGTATCACACCATGGCTTCGCTGATTTTGTCGGGAGCGAGCGGGCTGGTCGGCTTAAATATCCTTTCGATAGGGCTTCAATTTGCGTTGCTGCACTGGAACAGATGCAGTGAGTTTTCCTGCGACCGTGCGGCGGCGGTATATATGCAGGACAGCAAGCCCGTAATCAGTACAATGATGCGCCTAGCAGGCGGAGGGACTAAGAACCTAATTGACAGCATGAACCTAGGGCTATTTATGAAGCAGGCGGACGATTATTCGGAGCATATAGGCAATTCGTCCTTCAATAAGCTACTGCATTATTACCTTGTAAAGGACGCAAGCCACCCATTTTTAACAATACGAGCCTCAGAAATAAGAAAATGGTGCAAAACAGAACAATTCCACCGCATTATCAACTATTCCGAGGGCAAGGAGGACGTGCTATGCCCCGATTGCAAGACGTTGATGGTCGATACCTGGAAATTCTGCCGTAGCTGTGGCTATAGCGTGTAAATTCGCACATGAATAATCGCCGAAGGCGAGTCGGAGGTAAAAAATGGCATTTAATTCGTCGAAATTTGTTTTAACAACCCTAACAAACACCTATGATGTCATGCTAGCGACCAAAACTCACTTTGAATATAAGGGCTACACGATAGAAGCCACCGACAGCTCCGTTGGCTTTTTCCTAAGCCTAACAAAGGGCGGGCTTTTTAAATCTGTACTAGGAATGAAAACGTCACTTAATGTTGAGGTAAAAAAAGCGCCCAACGGCATTTCCATAGAAGCAAAGGTCGGCATTTTCGGACAGCAAATAGTACCGTCCTTGATTATGCTTCTTTTCGCATGGCCTGTGCTTATTACACAAATTGCAGGCTTAGTCGAGCAAGCAAAGCTCGACGACGAGGTAGTTGATTTTATCGAAAACGCCATACGTGATGCCGAGCGAGGGAGCTTGCTAGGGACACAAGGGCAGGTCGGAATAGCGAGTGGTGGTGGTCAGTTCTGTGTGGATTGCGGGCGTAATATCGACATCGGAGCGAGATTTTGTTCGGTGTGTGGGGCGGAGCAATGATGTTTGATTTGGTCTGGTGAGCGTTGCCACTAACGAAAACTCCCCTTTGCGATTATTTTACCAATGGCAACAGAGGATTTGCAGGGTTTATTGTAGGGGACGGGCTTGCCCGTCCCCTACAATAAATTACCATATTACCCCTAAAATCAAATCGCCGTGTTTCTGAAATTTATCCCCACCACCACCCTTTATAACCGAAAACAAAAAACAAGAGTAGCCACTGCCTCCGCAGTGTCTACCCTTATTTTTTGATGCCAAAAAGCCGTTAAGGCTCGTGACGACATTCCCACCAAAGTCCAGCGGTGAAAGGGGGCTATGCCCCCCCCTACCACCGTCTACCCAAATAATTCATAGGCCGCATGGGCATTGCACCGCAGCACTCATTTCTGGCGCGTACGACAGCTACATTGTCCACGCCGCGATAGCCGTCGTCTACACGTACGATTGTCGCGTCTACCTCGACATTACCATTGCCGCAGCCGCAGCCATTGCCGCAATAATTTGGGCGGTAGGGCGGCTCGGTGTTGTACTTGGCTACCTCGCGCTCTTTTACTACGTCGCGGGTGTGGTATTCGTGCTCGTGTACCACGTCGTACTCGTTGATTGTGTCGTGGTGATATTTTATTACGTGCTGGTGCTTTACTACTCTTTGTGACCCAGGGCAGTTGTACACATTGCGTCTTACCCCTTCGCACCCACATTCGTTATGGCGTTCGTTACAGCCACAGTTACATGACATAAAGCTCATTCCTTTTCTTGAAAATTTTTAGCGCGCGCTTCTTGCGCTTGGCTTTGCTTGGTACATGTTTTATACTATTCACGTTGCAAGGTTTTGGTTCGTCCTTTTTGGTGTTGAAAATTCCAACTTCGGTAAACTTCTAGTGAAATTTCGGTGAAATTTCCAACACGCACTTATTGCTTGAAAAACAAATACAGGGTATAATTGCGTGGTTCACATGAACGGAGCTTTTTGAGGGTAAATTTTATGGAACGCGGATTTCCGCGGATTTAGCGGATTTTAAAGGCATGGAACGCGGATTTCCGCGGATTTAACGGATTTTCGCGGATTCTTTCGGGCGTGTTTTTAAATCCGTGAAATCCACGCAATCCATGTTCCGCTAGCTTTTAATGAAAGTGAGAAAAAATCCGCGAGAATCCGCCAAATCCGCGAAAATCCGCGTTCCATGCCTTTAAAAAATCCGCGTTCCATGCTTTAACAAAGGGGGGCTTTCTTATGAAAATATCCACGTTGTTCCGCACCTTACTCTGCACAATTCCCTTCATTACACTACTCACACCGCTATCCGTTTCCGCCGTACAAGTGCCGTGGGAATTTGAAATTTACCGCGAAGCAGACTTCGGCGCGGAGGTCGTGCAAAGGCTCGCGCCGCAGTTTGTAAATATAGTCGAATACGGTGAGGACGACTGGGTACTAATTGAAGCAGACACAGGAACAGGCTGGCTAAACCTGCGTTATCCGCCCGCGGTTGACAAGCTGGACGAATTTTTTAAGCCGCTGGGCAACAATATCGCCGTCTATTACAAAAATCTGGATACGGGCTTTACGTATGTGCATAACTCGGGCAGAGTGCTTTTTGCCGCCAGTCTTTCCAAGTCTAACCATGCGCGGTATGTGTACGAATTAGCCGAACGCGGCGAGCTTGACATGTACGAGGTGCAGACCTACACCCGACAGGACGAATGGGGCGGCACAGGAATAATGCGCTTTATGCCCGTGGGTACTACCTTTACGACTAGGGAGCTTTTGGGGCTTTCCATTACGCAGTCTGACAACGCGGCGTTCCGTATGCTTGTACGCCTTACGGCAAACGCGAGCTTTACGTACCGCCAGTTTGTTTCACAAATAGGCGCGGATTCCAATATGATACGCGACATTATTTCGCAAAATACGCATATCCGCGACATGGGCTTGTGGCTCGAAAGCATTTACGACTATATAGAATCCGACAGCCTTTACGGTCATTATCTAAAATATGACATGCTTAACACGGCGCAGACCTCGCACCCATATTTTACGCGCTGGGAGGGGTCAAACGGCGTGGGCGGCGAGGTAAATACGCGTATGCTTCTCGCCGATTACCCCATTGCACGGAAATACGGCTGGGCGAGAAACGCGTTCCACGATGCAGGCATTGTGTACGCGCCCTCGCCGTATATACTAATAGTCTTGTCAAACATGGAACGCGGGGCGCATGACACCTTTGCGGATATTTCGTGGTTTGTGCAAAAATTTAATAATAGGACATTTGTGAGGCCATCGCCGCTTGACGCACCGTTTTGCGGCCCGGAAATGTACGCCGAGCAAACTGCCCATTACGCCACAAAAAACAGCTTCCGCCTGACTATTCCTGTTTTTGCGGAGCTGGAGGATATGGTATAATGGAACACGGATTTTTTAAAGGCATGGAACGCGGATTTTCGCGGATTTAACGGATTTTCGCGGATTTTTTCTCACTTTAATTAAAAACTAACGAAACGCAAATTACGTAGGTTTTTAATTATACGGATTATAAAAAACACGCCAGATAGAATCCGCGAGAATCCGCCAAATCCGCGAAAATCCGCGTTCCATAAATTTTATCTTAGAAGGTGACTAAAATGCTTTGCAATACAGCCATTTTTTATGACATTGAGAACCTCACGGGAATTTTTAACGGAAAGACAAATACGGTCTTGCATTTGGACGAGATTTATCGCCGAGTGCTGGAAATGGAGGGCGTGCATGGCGTTTCTATTCAACGCGCATATGCCGACTGGTCGCTCCAAAAGAACCGAAATTTGTCAAGCTCCATATTGCAGGTCGGAATTGTGCCTGTCCATATTTTTAATACAAACCCTTATGACAAGGTTAAGAATGCCGCCGATGTTAGCCTAATTATTGACGTGGTGGATTCTATTTGTAAGCACCCAGAAATAGAAAATTATGTAATCGCCTCTGGCGACGGTATTTTCGCGCTGCTGGCACGAAAGCTACACGAAAGCGGAAAGCGCGTAATCGGCTGTTCCTTTGCGGCAATCGTTAATAATATTTTCATTAACGCTTGCGACTATTTTATTATGCTGGAAAAATCAGACACCTCCATTATTGCTACGTCCTCACGCAGAAAAACCACGTCGCACGAGCCGTTTCCAGACGAGGGCGAGCCGCTCGCCCTGCCCTCGTATCTTCCCAAGACAAAATTGACGGAAACACTGATTGATGCAAATATCCCTATTTGGCGTGAACCCAACGATAAAGCGGGCTGTATGCACACCGCGCGCAGGCTAATCGACCACATTTTTTCAGACGACGCGCCAAAGGCAGAACACATTGAGGTGTCTATATTCAACAACTATTTGAATCATTTTGTGCCGAATTTTAGGGTAGCAGGGCTAGGCTTCAGGCGCGTAAGCGACTTTATCCAGTTTGTGGTAACGGGAAGCCCGTACTGCTTGTTTTCGGAAATCCCGAACATACTACACATAGCCCCACGCAGAAGCACGAACCCCAAAAAAATGCTGCCCGATGTCAAGGGCGTGCTAATAACCTCCGCAAGCGGAAGCAAATACAATTCCGTGTTTAATGTGCCGTTGGACGAGCCTTTTATTTACACCAAGGACTGGACTGCGCCCAAGAAAGTGCTTGTGCATACGCCTAAGGTGAGGTTGGAGGCGAGGTCGGAGGCGGTTGTTGGGGTAGGGGAATTGGGGGCGGTGTCTGCGGTGGGGGTAAAACCTGCGGTGGAAGTGGATTCTGTGGTGGAAGTAAAATCCGAACCCGAAGCGACATCTGCGGTGGGAGTAAAATCCGAACCCGAAGCGACACCTGTGGTGGAAGTAATTCCTGTGGCGGAAGTAGATTCTGTGGTGGAAGCAACTCCTGCGGTGGAAGCAACGCCCGAACCCGAAGCAACTTCTGCGGTTGAACCGACACCCGAACCCATTCCCGAAATCATTCCCGAACCCACACCCACGCCTAAGAAAAAGCAAAGGGCTAAGACGATTGTTAAAGCACCAGAATCAACGCCCATGGCTGAACCAACAACGGCGATTGAACCCGAACCCACGCCAAAGAAGAAGCAAAGGGCTAAGGCGATTGTTAAACCACCCGAAGCACCGCCCACGATTGAACCAACAGCGGCGATTGAACCCGAACCCACGCCTAAGAGGAAGCAAAGAGCTAAGACGATTGTTAAACCACCCGAACCCACGCACGCGGTTGAATCAACAACGGCGATTGAACCAACGCCAGTGACTGAACCAACACCAGTGATTGAACCCGAACCCACGCCAAAGAAAAAAACCGCAGAAAAGAAAAAGCAAAGGGCGGTTGTTAAGACACCCGAACCAACGATTGCGATTGAACCAACAACGACCATTGAACCAACCCCCGAACCCATTCCCACACCCCCACCAAAAAAACCACCAAAACAAAAACCAACCCCCAAACCAACCCCCAAACCAACCCCCAAAAAAGAAATTAAAATAGAAGGCCCTATCCGCAAATGGCTCAAGGAGCGGTTTTTGGAGCTTTCCAAGGCGGACACACTCACCCCTGCCGAGGTACGAAAGCTCACCACCTTGGAATATTCGCAGGCAATGTTTGGGGTACGCACGCCGATTCTCAAGGAAATAGAAACGCGCAGCAATTTGGACGAGCAACGCACGGTTTCGGGCAAAATAAAATACTGGAGCGACTCATTCCGCTTTAACGGCAAAATGTATATCATATACAAGGAATGGGCGGTGGGCTTGCACAAGGAACGCGTCGAGGCGTGGCTCAAGCAGCTATGATTAGCTTCAAGAAAAAGCCTGCGCTGCGACTACTGCCCGACCTGCCGCCGCCTACCGAGCCGCCCAAGCCCAAGCCGCCGCCGCCGCCAAGGCCGCCGCTCGACCCACGGCAAATACAGCGTATGCGCGTGCGGTTTATTTTTGCTACCGCCATATGCTCGGTTACGCTTGTGCTACTTATTTTTATGTTTTCCCCCTTTTTTCGCATACAAGAAGTGACAATTGTCGGCAATATTCGTGTAACAAACGAGGAAATAAACGAGCTGTTGCGTATAGGCGCAAGCGAAAGCTCCCATTTGCTCTTGTACAACACGCAGGCCGCGCAGAAGCGGCTTTTGGAAAATATGTACATTTCTAGCGTAGAATTTGAGCGGATTTTGCCCGGACAGCTTCACGTAACCGTACAAGAACGGCGGTTGACCGCTTTTTTTGAACACAGCTACGGCAGTTTTTTGTATCTCGACGATTACGGCCGCGTTTTGGACGTGCGTACCTATTTTACTGAAGCCCTGCCCGTGCTGGTGGGCTTACGCTTTACGCGGTTTCAGGTGGGCGAGGTCTTGGAAGTACCCGACCCGTCCGCGTTTAACGTAGTCGTGCAATACGCGCAGCTCCTAAACCAACACGACATAATCGACAGAGTTTCCTATATAAACGTAAACGACCCCACAAACATAAGAATCATTATCAGCAACAAGGAATTTAACGTAGGCGGCGTGTCGAACGCTGACGAAAAAATCCGCACGATTAGCGCGGTCTTAGACACCATGCCCAATGCGGATTTGATACCAGGGTATATGGATTTACGAGAAATTAGGCGAGAGTATTTTTTTGAGATTTCGCCCTAGTGGGGGGCATAGCCCCTTTTCTCCGACTGTAGGTTGGTGGGAATGTCGCCACGAGCCTTGACAGCTTGCTTATGGTGGGAATATCGTCACGAACCTTGGGGGCATAGCCCCTTTTTTCCGACTGTAGGTTGTTGGGAATGTCGGCTCGAAGCCTTGGGGCTTACATATTGTGGGAATTATTGTGGGAATATCGCCCCGAAGCCACGGCAATTTAATTTTACGCAACAATTACCAGTTCGCAAGGTTTTTGTAGGGGGCGGATTTATCCGTCCCGACCCCCGCACGTTCGTCAACTTGGGGCAGGTTACGTCCCATAAATTTGGTGCGTGGTAATTGAGGAGCGAGGTGGTACGTGGGCAAGGCGGATAACGTGCTAACCTCGGGGCGGATAAATCCGCCCCCTACGCCCCTAAAACCATATCACCGTAATTAGTGTTTTACTTTTGCAGACATTTGTTGTAAAATGTTAAAGCACGTTGATTGGTAATATACGGAAAGAAAGGTGGCGGGGGTATGCGTGGTTTAATGGAATTTATTAACGAGCATAAAGAGTGGATTTTTAGTGGTATTGGCGTTGCTGTCCTTGGGACGGTTGCGGCAGTTATTAGGCATTTAATAAAAAAACGAAAACCGCAAGCACTAGCACAAACGCAGTCACAGGAACAAACACAAACACAATCACCAACAATAATAATAAACAACCAACTATACCCCTCTGACAACACCTCACACCACTTAACCACCCCGACCGACACCGCAACCCCACCACCAACCGCCGTAACCACCTCACCACCAAAACCAAACAACAAATTTGCACACCGTGAAAAAGAAATATACCAACTCAACAAAAAAATAACACAAACCCAAAAGCTCGCACTCGTCAACGGCTTGGGCGGTGTAGGCAAAACAACCATAGCCAAAGCCCTGTTCCACCAACTAAAAGAGGAAGCCAAATATCCACACATGGCGTGGATAGAATACCAAGAAAACATAAAGGAAAGCCTACTAAAAGCCTTTACGCTCTTTACCGAAATAAACGACCCCGACACACGCTACACCGAAATACTACGCTTCATAACCACCGCAGGGAAAGACATCATTATCTTCATTGACAATGTTTCCGAAAACGCCGACGACCTAGACTTTTTGGAAACGCTAGATGCTACCGTGGTACTTACGTCACGGCGAGAAGAAATAGGCAATTTTGAGCAATTCCCCATAGGATTTTTGGACGAGCTACAATGTATCGACATTTTTTACAACTACTATAAGTACGATAAAGAACGCAAACACAAGGACATAGTAAAAAAACTTGTCGGCACTGTAGCATGTCACACGCTGTCCGTAGAACTGCTCGCGCGTGTGGCAAGTGTACCCGATTATCCGTTAGCACAGTTTGCAGAGGACTTAGAAAAGAGGGGCTTCTCGTACTTTGACTTGAAAATCGAAACCGACCACAGCAAACAAAACAGCAACAGCAAACAAGGCGACAACAACGGCAACAATAGCAAATCAACAACCATAGCCGAACATCTAGCAAAGCTATTTGCACTTTCGGCAGAAAAAGCCGCCGAACCCGAAAGCCTATCCGCAGAAAAAGCCGCCAACCCCGAAAGCCTCCCCGAACAAATACGCATACTAAAAAACATAGCCATTTTACCAAGCGTGCCTATGCCAAGCGACATAAAAAAATGGCTTAACTGCAATGTAAACGACCTGCAAAGGCTTGTCGCTATAGGTTGGCTTACCGCCTCCGAGGACGGCTACTACATGCACCCCATAATAAAGGAATCTATCACGCTACAGTACGGCAAGCCGTCATATGACGACTGTGCGGAAATGATAGACTACATGAGGGACGAAAACTATATAAAACTCACCGACCCTTATACAAAATCGCACTTTAAACTCACTCTAGCAGAAGCCGTAATGGAGCAGTTTTATGATGTGGAAAAGGCAGAAGTCAGTAACTTGCTTAATAATATCGCATTTGAATATAACCGTTACGGCGAGTACGATAAGGCGTTACACTGGTACGAAAAAGACCTAAAAATCAGCGAAAAAATCCACGACACAGACCACCCCGACACTGCCACCACCTACAATAATATTGCAGGAGTATATTACAGCCAAGGCAAATATGACGAAGCCTTACACTGGTACGAAAAAGCCCTAAAAATCAAAGAAAAAGCCCTAGACACAGACCACCCCTCCACCGCTACCACATACAACAGCATCGCAGTAGTATATACAAACCAAGGCAGATATGACAAAGCCGTACACTGGTTTGAAAAAGCCCTAAAAATCCGCGAAAAAGCCCTAGGCACAGACCACCCCTCCACCGCTACCACCTACAACAACATCGCAGTAGTATATAAAGACCAAGGCAAATATGACGAAGCCTTACACTGGTACGAAAAAGCCCTAAAAATCTACGAAAAATCCCTAGGCACAGACCACCCCGACACCGCCACCACATACCACAATATCTCGCTAGTACATTACAACCAAGGCAACTATGCCGAAGCCCTATCACTAGTTGTCCAAGCCTACTGTATTCGACTTAAAAAATTAGGCGAAAATCACCCCTCGACAAAAGACAGCAAGAACGGTGTACGTTTCAACTACACCGCCCTCCACGACAACCCCACCGACTTCGACCACTGGCTATCCACCCAGCTATAGCCCCACCCAATTCATTCCCCACCGCCAACTTCTCGATATGTACACGTACACCCACAGCCACCGCCAGTTTACTATCCATCACCAACTTCTCGATATGTATACTCACACCTACAGCCATAGCCAGTTTGTTATCCACTGTCACACAGCATGGTTTTTGTAGGGGACGGATTTATCCGTCCCGACCCCCGCACGTTCATCAATTTAGGGCAGGTTACGCCCCATCAATTTGATACGTGCTAACCTCGGGGCGGATAAATCCGCCCCCTACAGTCCGTCCCGATACGACAGCGTTCGTCCATTCGTGACGAGCAACACCGTCAAAACGGAAGCATGGTTTTTGTAGGGGACGGATTTATCCGTCCCGACCCCCGCACGTTCGTCAACTTGGGGCAGGTTACGTCCTATCAATTTGGTGCGTGGCAACCTCGGGGCGGATAAATCCGCCCCCTACAATTAACCGTCACCAAGCCCAAGCCCATGCCCTTAAAACCCCATTCACCACAGCCCACCCCCTACAACAACCCCACCGCCACCCTAGCGTCCTGCCCTGCCAGCCTTTTCAGCCGTTCATGCTCCCTCGCGATTTTCTCCCTCGCCGCGTCGGGGTCTTGCATTATCCTATCAATCATGCCCTTCAGCGCGCCCAAGTCCAAGTTGGAAGTATCTACCTGCGTTTCCTCGTTCATATACGAGATAAAGTTGGACACCTTTGGGTCGTACACAAGCCCGATAATGGGCAAGCCCACGCTCGCCGCATAAATAAGCGCGTGCAGGCGCATACATATGGCAAATTCCGCCCTTGCCACGATTGCCATAATCGTCTTATAGTCGTACACCTTATGCAACAAAATGTGTTTGCAGTTTAGCTCCCTTGCCGTTTCCCTTAAAATGGCAATATCCATGCTGTGCATGGGAACGAGCAGGGGCGTAAGCGCGTATTTTTCGGCGGTGAAATTTATTGCTTCCGCTATTTTTTCCACAAAGTCCGCCTCGTTGTACTGCCACGGACGTAACGATACGACAAAAAACCGCTCGCCGCCGCTTGGCGTTTCCCCTGCGTTGGGCGGCGTTAGCACGTCCTGCACATCGGGCAACTGCACGTCGCTATCCAACGAAAAAACAGGGTCAATGCTTACCACCATGTTGGGGTTTTTTACGCCCATGGTTTTGATATATTCCAGCGAATAAGGGTCGCGCAGGGAAATATAATCGCACACATTTAATGCGCGGCGTGCCTTTTTTATGTTGCGCGCTTTTGTGATTGGGCCGATACCGTTTCCGTACAGCATAACGCGCATTTGCATGAATTTTGCCATATGCACAAGAAATGTGTAGTAGACGAGCGAGCGCGTACTGGTAATATCTTGCATATGACTGCCGCCGCCGTACACAATCAGCCGCGTGCGTTTCATATAGCGTTGCACGAGAAAAAAATTGAGCCGATGTATGGAAAAAACGCCGTAATCGCGCATGGTTTGCTGTGGATTGCGGCTTAGCACAAGAATGGAAAGATTTTCCCGCTCCTTGCGTAGCGACTTGATTACCGCGTCCAAAAGCGCGTCGTCGCCAGAGTTTGCATAGCCGTAATAGCCCGACAGCATGATGTCAAATACGCGGTTTGCGGCCTTTTCCTTACGCAGAATTGTGTCGTAAATTTCTATAGACTTGGTTTGCAGCACTTCCTTGGAAAAATTTTCGCGCGCGTGCAAAAATAGATTTTCGCCGTGCGAAACGCCTATTTGCGGGTTTTCTATATAAAAACTGATTTTCTGCGCGAGCTGTTCGTAATCGCCCTCGGGTACAAGAAGCCCTGTTTTTTCGTGCAGAATAAGCTCGGGAATACCGCCCACGGCGGTGGAAACGGTCGCTTTTTTTAACAACGCGCCCTCCAGTAGCATAAACGGAAAGCTCTCGGAACGCGAAGCGCAAACATTGATGTCGATTGCGTTTATAAAACTAAAAATGTCGCTCACAAACCCAGTAAAAATCACGTTTTTTTCTATGCCAAGCGTTTCCGCCAGCTTGCGTAAGCTCGGTTCTTCAAAGCCCTCGCCTGCAAGCAAAAATAATACATCATCGCGAGTTTTACATATTTGTGCCGCCGCTCGCAGGAATATATCATGCCCCTTTACGTAGTCGAAACGGCCGATAATGCCTACTATTGTTGGGTTTTTTGTTTCAATCGCAAGGCGTTTCAACGAGCCTGTATTCTCGTTGCTGTCAATCGCGAAGCGCATTAAAAATTCCTCGCGCGAGCAGAATTTTATTTCCTTATTAAAATCCACCGCATTATATACCGAAAAAACTCGCTCCTCGTTGAATCCGCGGCTAATTAACATTCTGCGAAATTCCTCCGAAACGCCGATATAATAATCCAACGTACGCAACGCCACGACATTCAAAACCGTGTAAAAAATCTTTTTGTACAGCTTGTCAGTAAAATCCAGCTTGTAATCGCTGTGAACAGTCGTAACCACAGGCACCTTAACAAACGGCCGCAGCATCATTGAAATAAAATTAGCCCTCGCACCATGCGCGTGAATAATGTCAAAGCCGTTTTGGCGAATGTAACGAGAAAGTTTATAAATTATGCTTAAATCGTTGCGGAATTTTTGCTTGAACAGTATGGATTTTACTGGCAGCTCTTGTACTTCTTGGTAAAAAACGCCCTCGGTGAAGCAGGCGATTGTTATATCTACGGTTTCATTTAAAGCCAACAAAAGCGCGAATACCGAGGTTTTCGCACCGCCCTTGTCGCCGCCGGAAATCATGTGTAGGATTTTCATATGGCTTTTTTTCCCATACAAAGTCCGCCCAAAACCCCTGCGCATACCCAAAACACAAACATAACCCTTGGATAAAACCACACATATTCGCCTAGCCCGACTATAATAAACACCGCAATTGCGGCGATTCCCGCAGAAATGAATATTTTCGTTTCCAAGTCGTCGCTCGCAAAATGCGTGGCTATTCCGCGCCGCAAAAGTCTGTATAAATAAGCCAAAAACGCCAAAAACGCGCCTATTCCGCTATGTGAGAGTATGTCCAAAAAGGTATTGTGCGAGTGCATAGCCCGCTCCGCCAAGGGGTGCGAATAGTCGCTGTAAATTCGGATAAACGCGGCGGGCCCCATTCCTATGCCGCGTACCCAAAAATCGTGCAGCATACGCCCAGTCCCTTCCCAAATAAGGAAGCGATAGCGGCTGGACGAGTCTTGCCCTAGCGTAAAAAGCCGCTCGATAATGCCCGCAGGAATAAACGGCAACGCGAGGACGAGCGCGAACAGCGCGACAGGCACAAGGCGCGGCGCGGTAAGCAAAATAAAAACGCCCACGCCCGCCATAAAAGCCACATAGCCCGACCGCGAATAAGTCAACGCAAACGCCGCAAGCACAATCGCAAACGCCGCGGCAAGCAAAAACCGCGCCGTGTCCGATTTGACGGTGACGCACACCGCAAGCACAAAGGGCAGAACCATAGCCCAAAACATCGCGTCCGTGTTGGGGTTGCCCATAGTGGAATAAAGGCGCGAAAGCCCAGGACTTACGCCAAGGTCAACTAATTCCTCGCGTATTTCTATGCCGCCCATAAATAGGTAGATGCCATACAGCGCGACAAGTGCGAGCGCGGCCGCCAAAAATACAAAAAACATGCGAAAATCTTCTTTTTTGGTAAAAATAAGGGAAACAAGCACGGAATGAACCACGCAAGCGAACAGAATAATAAACACACGCAAGCTGTCGCCGCCGCCGTAGCCTGTAATTATGCTTAAACCGCAGAAAAAGACGAAAATTAGTAGGGCAGGGGAGATGTGGGAGAATGAGATGGGGGTTTTGTGCGGATTGGCGTGACATTCCTCAGAGGTCGTACTGCTTGTGACGTTGTGCGGCTCGTCAAGACCGTCTGACGAAGCTGTATTTTTCGTGACGTTGTGCGGCTTGGCAAGACATTTCTGCGAAAATGCAAGCGGTGCAACCGCCGAAGCCGCCGAAGCCGCCCATTTTACGGCGTAAAGCATAGAAAAAACTACCGCCGACAAAAGCAAAAGCATGTTATTCCACATATGTGCAGGAAAAAGCAACGCGCCAACAATAAATAACATGTACGCGTTCCTTAAATTAAGCAACCAGTTAAGAATCAGCGATTTTCGCAAAAACTGGTAAACCCTTCTAGTCATGCTAGTTTCGTTTAGGCGTGCAAGGGCATTAACCACCCAGCCCCCAGCCAAAATAATTTTACCGCAAACAAACGCAAGCAGTCGCAATATAAGCGAGCCTTGCCAATAATCCCTATATTCCGTGCTAACAAAGCCGCCTAAAATCCTACTGCCTCGCGCCGCGTTCTGCACGACAAGAAAGCCCTTGTAAATTAGGCTATATTCAAAATAATAATTCAACCACGCCAAAAACGCGGTTATTTTTCGTATAATAACACTATTTGTATACATTTAATTCACTTCTTCCAAGCCCGAAATTCTCATAAAAATAATGCTGCGCCCTGCGCGTAACACTAGGCTATGCCCTATGCCGTACCGATTGCCTGCGACAACTATGCCGTGCTCGCTAGGCGTGGCGGTTAGCCGCGCGGTTATTTCCACCGAGGAATGACCTGGCTTGTTGCTGCGTACGGTGTTGCCGTTTTGGTCGGCGTTCCATATAATGGCATCGTTGATTTCAAAGCTGTCCACCACGCCCAAGGGAATATTACGCCCATGGTCAAAGGCGTTTACGCCTGTGCTTAACGCTTCCGCGCTAAAGCTCTCTACCTCCTCCGTGAAAAAAGAAATGATGTAGTCCTTGGTTTCCGCCTGTGAAAGCACCAACGGCCCGCGCCCCGAGCGTAGCTGATACACGCCAAAAATCGCCGCGCCGATGAGAGCGACAATTATAAAAAAGTCGATGATGTTTATTTTCCCGAATAGCTTTGAGTCTTTTAGCATTTGTTTTTCCTCCTAGTGGTGTTTTTGAATATGTCGGCCGCTTAGGTCGTGTGCAAGCCTTGGGTAATTATAGCATAACCTTAAAAAAACATAAACATATCTGCCAAATATTGAAACACTGCGGGGTTTTTGACCCACAAGCCATTGCCTTGATTTATTATACCTACAGCAATCATTGTAAAGCTACTGATGCCCATGGTGACATAGCATATACGCCTAAAAACCATTTCTACATTTTCATCTTTCATATGCCCTTGGTATAAAATCCCCATACATAGCAAAGACGAAATCACAATAAGCCAAAGAAAATCTACCTGGTAACGACCTGCTGCCCCAACAATACAAGCGGAAAAAACAATAATTATCAAAGAAATTACGAGCATTGCCGAAATTAACGGCGGCTTAGTTTTTAATGCTTCAAATTTTCTTGCACGAAATGCGCCTAATAAAAACCAACTAACGGGTAGAGCAAATATACCTACTACAGACGACCCCACATAAAAAAAACCAGGAAAAACAGATTCATGAGAGCCGACCCTTATAAATGGAAATGTTGGAAGCACGCGAGGAAGCAATAAAAAATTTAGATACAAGCCATTATAAATTCTTCGTACAAAGCCTAATGCACTAATGTCATTTGCAACATTCAAGTTTTCTAAGGTTAGCTGGTAGGTTGCTCCAAATTCTGTAATGGAACCAAAGCGTTGCCAGTTATACCACATCAACCCAGAAGCTACAACAAGATACGGTACTGCAATTACAAGGATAGGCTTAATTCTTTTAATAGAAATATGCGGCAATACAATTACTGGGACAAGAAACGAATAAAACATCATCGAGGGTCTGCACCCCACAGACAATGCTAGAAATAATGCCCCGAAAAACAATGCAATAAAATTAAACCTTGTATCAGATACCTGCTTATGTGCCGGGGCAGTCTTGACACTGCGAATCACCAGGAATGTCCCCCAAACTGCAAGCATTAAGCCAGCGGCTATTGAGCTTTCGTAAACTCTAGGAAAGGCAGCAAGAAAAACAACATTTGAACAGCTCATAAGACAGAATACACCTGTTAAATAGATAGCGAAAGGGATTTTTAATAAATACCGCAAAATCAATTCTCTGTACAAAAAAAACAAACCAATTGAAGCTAGTGAAGAAAAAAGGAGAGTTGCCATTGCCGAGCAAAAAACCTTTCCTGTAACTATGGAATACGGAAGATAGAAAAAAATAACAGGCACAATGCCGAAATAAGAATAATACCTACCTTCAAAAAACACATGGTCAAATTTGTACTGCACCTTATTTTCATTGAGATATGGAGTGTCGTATATTCGGTCTGAATTTAACAAGCCGTCATTCACTTCAATTGGTAAATGTAGCTGTTTTTGTCTGATAGCTTGTACCATGTCGTTATTAGATTGATGTAACACACGATTCCATTTAAGCCTATTTTCGCTGCCAGGGATATACCCAAAATCTTGAGAAAAAACAGTTATTAAAAATAAAATGCCAATAAAAAAAACAACAACGAAGCCGCTAATACATGATTGAGCCTTAGAGGAGGGGTCGAACCATATTTTGCCTAGGTCATGCTTTTTCCAAGCATAACAGAGTACAGCAATAATGCACACACTTATGAACCGTAACAAATGAAACCTAAATGGTAATGGCACATTAAACTCTATTTTGCTAATTGATATATGGTTTTTATTATAGGCTATGGATAGGTTTTCCACCTCGCCGCGTGTACCTATAGGTATGAAAAAGCTGTTTTGATACCCATTTATCAGTGTAACAGTATGTGAGCGTGTAGAATCCTCGTCTAGCCAGGATATTTTAATATCCGCAGATTTTCTTGTTTCGGTAACAAAGATTGGCTTGATATAAAGCGTATGGATTACCTTATTTACATCTGTTAGACTAATAATACCGTCCGTTTCAATAGCCGTGGCTTCAATAGTGACACTTTCTCTAGGATTAGAATTTAATGAAATATAATGAGCTAGATTAAATACTGTAATTTCAATGATAAGCACAGCAAATAAAAGTCCTGCTATATAGACCAGTGTTTTTAGGCTCTTCTTTTTATTAGACATGGCATTATTCTCATTTCTTTACAATTAACAAAAGATTCGAGGGAAACCCGAGGAATCTAATTGTATTTATCGTGTATTCAACATCGTGAAAATTTTTCATTATAGCTACTAAATCTTTTTTGCTAAGCAGATTCAAGTTGTCCTCCGATGCAAAAAAGGGCTTGTTGATTAGCTTTAAAATTCGCCTAAATATTGGAGCAGGCAACCAATGTATCAGAGGAAGCGCTACGTGCAATTCTATGGGGTAATACCTATTAGGTGTAGTGATAAATACATATCGAGAGGAAACCCTTATACATTCACGTATAAAAGTGATTTGATTATTTCGGCTTCCTGTATGTTCGATTACCGCATTTGAAAAAGACAATTCAAACGCACCATCTTCAAAGGGAATGCTTAATGCGTTACCCCTTACGAATTTTAAGCCATTCCATTTTTCTGCCATCCACGAAGCATTTTGGTCTGAAAGTGCCGTAATTCTATTTGGATATGGATACATCTTTTCAAAAAAATTTGACGAATCCTTTTTATCGTCGGCGGTTACACCTATATCAATTATTGACGAGCAATCTTCTATAGGAATCATAGCGTTCAAAAAATTATATATTTTCATTCTGGCGGAAAGCTCGGCTTTATCTCTCCATGATTGTGCTTTGCCAGATGAATACGTATCCATATTCATATTGATTCCTCCGTAGGTATTATACAGTACGCTTCCATGCTTTCATGCTTTCCTGTACCTGCATTAGCCTAAATTCATAGGATTGACGGCTGTTTGCGGAAACTGTTTCCAATATTAGCCCGCATACAAGGGACATGATGCCCGTAAGTATCGCAAATAGCGATACAAACAGTGTCGGGAAGCGCAAAACTAGCTCTACCTGCAAATAATCTATGAGTACAGACAAGAAGCCTATACTGCCAAGCAGTAAAAGAACAGAAGCAATTGCACCAAAAAAAGCAATAGGCCGATAATTTTTGAACATTTTGAATATTGTCATTATCACCTTAAAGCCGTCAGAAAAAGTGTTTAATTTTGAATAGCTCCCCTTGGGGCGGTCTGCATATTCAATGGGTACGGTACGCACCAATAAATTTTTATCCAACGCAAAAATAGTCATATCCGTTTCAAGCTCAAAGCCCCTAGTAATAACAGGGTATGATTTTACAAACAGGTATGAAAATGCACGATAACCGCTCATTATATCCTTAATATTGCCGCTAAACATAAGATTTACGAGGTATCTAACTAGCACATTGCCGACATTATGGAAGGGTCGCTTATTTTCTGTAAAATATGTTGTTGATAGGCGGTCGCCTACGACCATATCTATTTTATCCGCAACAACCATATTTACCATTCCGTGTACAGCCTCGGCGGGATAGGTATCGTCCCCATCAACCAAAACATAACATTCTGCATGAATGTCGCGAAACATTGCGCGGACAACATTTCCCTTGCCCTGTCGGTATTCCTTTTTTACAATTGCTCCAGCCTTTAATGCCGCTTCGTAGGTATTATCTGTAGAATTGTTGTCGTATACATATATTTCAGCCGTTGGCAGTTCCCTTTTAAAATCGGAAATCACTTTTCCTATGGTTAATTCCTCGTTGTAGCATGGTATTAAAACGGCTATTTTAACCAAATCCCTCAAGCCCCCAACTCCCAACCAACAAGCCATCTCATAAACGCAGTAACATCAGCCGCATCCACAACCCCATCACCATTTATATCCGCTACCGCAAACATCGGCTCTGACGACACTGGCAGGGCAAAGCCTGCATGTCCAGCAATGGCACGAGCGAGCCATACCACGTCTGCGGAGGACACGCTTCCTGTGCCGTTGGTGGAAACAGCCCCCAAGCGAAGCCACTTCGCCGTAGCTGTAATATTTGCGGTTACGTTGGCAATGTCAACGTCCCAACCGCCAAAGACCCAGCCCGAGCGCGTTGCCGTGGGCGCAGTTGCCGCGCCGTTTTGTGCCACTGTTTGGGAAATCTGACCGCCGCCAGTGTGCGTGCCGCCAGCGAGTTCAAAATTTACCGTAAACTCGGGCGGTGGAGGTGTACTGACCATTTGCATAATACGCACATTGCTGTAATTTATGTCAATCGTTCCGCTTGATGCCGATAGGCTAACATTGCGTGAGCCGATTGCGTTCAGCTGTTCGTGCGTAAGCGTTACCGAGTGGGTAAACGGCACACCTGCACCAACGGGCGAAGCATCAACTATTACGTGGCTGTCGTTTTGCACGCCGTTTGGTATTTGTGAAACAGGAACAATATTGCCCGAAGCGCCCTCAAAGCGTATGCGAGGTGTACCGCCAGTAGGGAATACCGCCGTGTATTCTATGCGGTACGAATGTTCCGCAAGCGTAGGTATAGCAACCGCGCCGCTACCGCCAAGCCCCTCCTCACCGCCGAGCATAATACGGATAGCCTGACCCACACCTCCCCTTGCGGTGACGGTAACAGAGCGTTCTCCTGCATTGCCCGAAGCGGTAAAGGTCGTATCTGTGCCGCCAGTTCTGTCCAAGGGCGCGAAAGCCGTCCTGTTTGCCCCCGACAGCCCGCCCATTCCCGAAAACTGGCTAAAGCCTGCGGAGGGGTGTCTGTCGGTGGTCTGCATATCATAAACCGCAATTCCGTGAATATGCGCAGGGCAAGGCTTGTCGCCGCAGTTGGCTGTCAAGCCTGCAAAACCGCAAACACCGCATACCGTGCAATCGTCCGCACTGCGAGTGTGCGCCCCTGTAGGCGGAGCGAGCTGGAAAGAGCATACGGTACAAAGCTGCGGCGTTCCGCAGGTTGCCGCCGCGCCTGGGGTATGCCCCGAAGCGCAGAGATTAGAATACGGCGTAATCGGACACCACCAGTTGCCTGAAGCGGCAAGCATGGTTAATACAAGGATATAATCGCCGTAATTGTCGGGGTTGGTTGCTCTGCTGCGTGCCGTCGTCCAGCCGTTGGTGAGCCATGCGGCAGGGCCGTACGCCGCCGAGGTCACTAAATATGGGGTTTGGAAGCCGCTGCCGCTGCTGCCGTCAAGTGTTCCGTCCAGGCTTCCGCCGCGGATAGCGGTGAAAACACCGCCCGCGCGAGTATTCATAGATGAATTAAGTGTTTGCACGGTGGAGTAAATGGGGGAATCCGCGCCGTTGTGCAGAATGTCCATGCCTATACGCCACGGTGTACGGCAAGCGTTCCAGTGGTAGCGCCCATCGTTTGCTCCCGCTTCGTTCCAGTGGGCTAGTCCGTCAGAGGGCGAAGTGCCTAAGGGTCGCCATTGTCCGTTAGTGCCGTACCATATAAAGTCTGGTAGCAAGGCGGTACTAGGGTTAAGCGCGGCTATTTGGTTTATTGCCGTGTATGTGGATTCAATTACATTGTTCCAGTTTGCGGTATTTCCTATTTCTCGGAACGCCTTAAAATGAGTAAGCATCATGTCGGAGGTACGAGTAATTCGTGCGGTATGGTTGGTTTGATGCGCCCAGTTTCCTACGGTTACGCCATAGGACGCGCCGAAGTTGGAGCGGTGGTTTACATGCCCTAGGTAAAGCTGGTGCATTGCTCCCTTTGCCCAGTATAGGTACTCGGAATCGGAAGCGACCGCATTACCGCCGTTTGTGTTGGTTTTGTTGTGGGCGGGGCCGCCCCATTGGCGGTCAGCCAAAATCAAGGCATAGGTGGTATCCAACGCGCCGTCAGTAGCCGAGCTCATGGAAATGCCCTGTGTCGTCCACGGGCCGGAACGCCCTCTTATTTGCCACGCCATTAAATAACGGCCTTGATTTGATGACTCGTTGGTAGCAGGAAACGCCTGTACCGTGCGGAACATAGCGTCAAAATAGTGCTTTATCGTCACCTCGTCCGCACCGAACGTGCTACGCAAATTCTCGGGCAAATTGTCGCGCAGGCGTTGTTTTAGCGGAACGCGCGCGGAGTTCATATTGGTGGGAACAGAGGGCACGAGCATATCCTCCGCGCCAGCCATAAGGGCGAGCATAACCATACCAAAGCCCTGCGATTCGCAAACCGCAACGCCGTCATCGCCTACGTTGCCTGTACCCGAGGCATGGTTTAATACCATGCGGAACGTATTTTTATGGTTTGTCGTATTATGAGTGGGGTCAACTATGAAATTAGACAGCACTCGGTTAAACTGGTCTGCTACGTCCTGGTTCATTTCCGCCTGTGTTCGGTTGGTAGGCAAAAAGCGCGGCACAGCGTAGCCGTGGTCTAGCGTTTGCCCAAACGGACGAAGCGCGCCGCCAGTATTCGCTGAAACGGTAATAGGCTCGTTTAGGTTTATGCCTAGATTTACGCCTGTGAGCGGCGCGAGGTTAAATAGCACGCTGATAATTAGTAGCCATGTTGCTAGTTTTGACATTACTGTTTTTTTTAATTTCATGCGTAACGCCTCCTTTTAGATATAGTTTATTTTATCAAAATTATTTTGCCCAATATATAAAAATCGGTTATGATAATATCAAAATCGTTCACGAAGGAGGATATGCTTTGAAATTCCAGCTCAATGTATTGTCAGACCTCTCTGAGCGAATACCGTATAGCATCCCAACCATTCCTATCTATGTAGGCGAGGGCGAGCTAAAACATTTCCACAAATATTCTGCCGCTTGCCATTGGCATCCCGATTTAGAATTTGCTTGGCTGATAAAAGGCGACATGGATTTTTTTGTTAATGGAAAAATATTTCATGTACCCGAGGGACAAGGAATTTTTATTAACAGCAAAAGGCTGCATTATAATTTTTCAAGCACTCAATCAAATTGCGTATATCTTGTGGTTACAGTTAATCCATTCATTTTTAATGATGGGCTTAGTTTATTGAGGAGATACATGGAAGAAAAATTTGGTTCATCATATGAAGATGTAATCCTTATGACAAATCAAGAGCTTTGGCATGGTGAGTTATTTAATAAAATACAGCAGATATACAAAGGGGTGTGCGAAAGAAAAAGCGATACCTTGCAAATTCTTTCTCTAGTATTTGACGCTTGTTCTATAATTCACGCTAAAATTAAATATATTGAACAGGAAGAAATGAATGAAGAATACTGGATTGCTATATGGAAAATGATGGGGTTTATCCATAGGCATTTTTCAGATAAAATTTTGTTGGACGATATTGCTTCGGCTGGTTCGGTTTGTCGAACAAAGTGCTGTGAATTATTTAATAAATATTTCAATCGTACACCTAATGTTTATTTAAACGATTATCGCATCCAAAAAAGCTGTGAGCTGCTACGTAATACCTCTTGTTCCATTACTGAAATTGCTTTATCTTGCGGATTTCAAAGCACAAGCTATTACACATATAACTTTCGTAAGGAAACGGGGTATACGCCGCGAGGGTATAGGAATAAGTACAATAACGAAAAAATTCGTCCTTAATCACGGATTCAGCGGATTTACACAGATTTACGCGGATTTTGCCCGAACGGATTTACGCACGAACGAATCCGCATAATCCGCGAAAATCCGTTAAATCCGCGTAGCATAAATCATTTGTTAAACCACTGGCTAAGGCAATTTGCAAGGTTTTTATTTGTTAAACCACTGGGCTAAGGGAATTTGCAAGGTTTCGTAGGGGGCGGATTTATCCGCCCCGAGGTTGCCACGCCCCAAATTGATGGGACGTTGTCCGTCCCAAATTGACGAACGTGCGGAGGTCGGGGACGGATAGCATCCATTAACGCAAAACGAGGTAACCTCGGGACGGATAAATCCGTCCCCTACAAAACCCCAAATGTGATTTTGCCCGAACGGATTTTCGCACGAACGAATCCGCATACTCCGCGAAAATCCGTTAAATCCGTGTTTAATTTACACTTATTGGGCTTCGTCAATAATCTTGAAGCCGTATTTTTGTGCCGCTCTTTCTGCGATTTTGTTGGTTCTTTCTGCTCGTTGTGCTGGTGTCATATACTTGGTTTCTTCATAAATAGCAAGGCGAATTTGATTGACCTCTTGCTCTATTTTACTAGCTATATTCATTTCCCACAACCTCGAATGGAATAAAAAACCCAACCCACAAAAAAAACGCTTGACAACAAAGCCCCCACTGTGCTATTCTGTAAACTCTTTTCATTTTTATAGGACAATACCCTAAATTTACAATAACACATGAGCCTTTAAAATTCAATAATATTTTTCTTATTCTTTGTTTCTTCCGCCATAAAAATACGTCCAAATTTTAAATACATTTAAATATATACAAAGTAATAATAAGAAAAAGGGGTTGCTAGAGTGGAGAAAAAGCGAATACGCGCGACTCGCGGCTTGGGGCCTGTAAGGGCGACATATTCACGAATTGCCGAGGTTTTAGACATACCCAATCTAATAGAAATCCAAAAGGAGAGCTACAACTGGTTTTTGCAAGAGGGACTGCTGGACGTTTTCAAGGACATTTCTCCAATCATGGACTATAGCGGCAACCTAGTGCTAGACCTCATAGATTTAAAGCTGGACGAAAAGCCGAAATACACCATAGACGAATGTAAGGAGCGGGACGCTACGTATGCCGCTTCTTTGCGTGTAAAATGCCGTCTGCACAACAAGGGCTTGGACGAAATAAAAGAGCAGGATATTTTCATGGGCGATTTTCCGCTTATGACAAAAAACGGCACGTTTATCATAAACGGCGCGGAACGCGTTATCGTTAGCCAGCTCATGCGTTCGCCAGGCATGTACTATGGCATGGAGCGCGACAAGGTGGGAAAAATTCTCGTTTCTGGGAATATTATCCCAAACCGCGGCGCGTGGCTAGAGTTTGAAACAGACTCCAACGATGTGGCGTACGTGCGTATTGACCGCACACGCAAGGTGCCTGCCACGGTGCTTATGCGTTGCTTTGGCATAGGCACAGACGATGAAATTTTGGAAAAATTCGGGCATGACCCAAAAATATTAGCTACCATAGAAAAGGACGTAGCCAAGTCGTACGAGGACGGGCTTGTGGAAGCGTACAAACGCCTGCGGCCGGGCGAGCCGCCTACGGTCGAAGGCTCTCATTCGCTTATCTACAACATGTTTTTTGACCCAAAAAGATACGACCTCGCCAAGGTGGGGCGTTACAAAATAAATAAAAAGCTCGCACTAAAATCTCGCGTGCGCGGCTTTGTTTTGGCGGAAAACGCCGTTTCGCCCGACACAGGGGAAATTATCGCCGAGGCAGGTACAGAAATCACGGTTGACCTCGCCGAGCAAATTCAAGACGCAGGCTGTCCGCACGTAGATATTGTCGTAGAGGACGGCAGACCCCTGCGCGTGCTTTCCAATTTGGCGGTAGACATCAACCCATATATAGAGCAGTTTGGCTTAAAGGGCGAGGACTTTGGCATTACTGAAAGAGTGCATTACCCTGCCCTGCGTAAGCTCTTGGAAAACCCCGATATAGACGAGCTTCCGCGCATAATCAAGCAAAGCATATCCAAGCTGTTGCCGAAAACCGTTACCATAGACGATGTTATGGCATCTATTAGCTATGCCTTTGGCGTAGAGTTTGAGGTCGGTAATTTTGACGACATAGACCACCTAGGAAACAGGCGTATACGCGCCGTGGGCGAGCTTTTGCAGAATCAATTCCGCATAGGGCTTACGCGCATGGAGCGTGTCGTAAAGGAACGCATGACAATCCAAGATATGGAAATAGTAACGCCCCAGGCTCTAATCAATATTCGCCCTGTAACAGCGGCGATTAAAGAGTTTTTTGGCTCGTCACAGCTTTCGCAGTTTATGGGGCAGACCAATCCGCTTGACGAGCTTTCGCACAAGCGCCGTCTGTCGGCTCTCGGGCCTGGCGGACTTTCACGCGACCGCGCAGGCTTTGAGGTGCGTGACGTTCACAGCTCGCACTATGGGCGTATGTGTCCCATAGAAACGCCCGAAGGTCCGAACATCGGGCTTATTAACTCGCTAGCCACCTACGCGCGTATAAACGAATACGGCTTCATAGAAGCACCCTATCGCGTGGTAGAAAAACGCCCAGGCGAGCCGCCAGTGGTAACGAGCCACTTTATTTACGTAACCGCGGACGAGGAAGAAAACTATATTATCGCGCAGGCGAACGAGGAGCTTACACCAGACGGACGTTTCAAAAACCGCCGCGTAGCAGGTCGTTTCCGTGACGAAATCCAAGAATTTGAGCCGTCACGTATTGACCTTATGGACGTTTCGCCCAAGCAGATTGTTTCCGTGGCTACCGCGCTTATTCCGTTCCTAGAGAACGACGACGTTTCACGCGCCCTCATGGGCTCTAACATGCAGCGGCAGGCTGTTCCTCTTATGAAAACGGAAGCCCCCATTGTCGGCACAGGCATGGAATATAAGGTAGCAAGCGATTCAGGCGTGGTAATAAAAACCGAGCATGACGGCGTTGTGGAAGAAGTTACCGCAAGCCATATAACCGTCCGCCACAGCAACGGCGAAAAAGCCACGCATAAGCTAACAAAATTCATTCGCTCCAACCAAGGAACATGCGTAAACCAACGCCCGATTGTTTCAAAGGGGCAAAGGGTACTGGCAGACCAGGTAATCGCTGACGGGCCGTCTACCGACCACGGCGAGCTTGCGTTAGGCAAAAATCCGCTAATCGGCTTTATGGCGTGGGAGGGCTACAACTACGAGGACGCTATTTTGCTAAGCGAAAATCTCGTACGTGACGATGTGTACACCTCTATTCACATAGAGGAATACGAAGCCGAGGCGCGCGACACAAAGCTAGGGCCAGAGGAAATCACCCGCGATATTCCTAACGTGGGCGAGGACGCTATGAAAGACCTAGACGAGGACGGAATTATAAGAATAGGCGCGGAGGTAGGGCCTAACGATATTTTAGTAGGAAAGGTAACACCAAAGGGCGAAACAGAGCTAACCGCCGAGGAACGCTTGCTTCGCGCTATTTTCGGCGAAAAGGCTCGCGAGGTACGCGACACATCTCTGCGCGTACCGCACGGCGAAAGCGGAATAGTGGTAGACGTAAAGGTGTTCACGCGTGACAACCGCAGTGACCTCGCGCCCAATACAAAGCGTGACGAGCTGCCCACAGGCGTAAATCAGCTTGTGCGTGTGTATATCGCGCAAAAGCGTAAAATCTCTGTAGGCGACAAAATGGCAGGCCGCCACGGAAACAAGGGCGTAATCGCCAAGGTATTGCCAGTAGAGGATATGCCGTTCCTGCCGAACGGCAGACCGCTAGACATAGTGCTTAATCCGCTGGGCGTACCCTCGCGTATGAATATCGGGCAGGTACTGGAGGTTCACCTTGGGCTTGCGGCTACCGCGCTTGGCTGGAAAGCGGCTACGCCTGTTTTTGACGGCGCGAACGAGATTGACATCATGGACACTCTCGACCTCGCCAACGACTATGTAAACCTAGAATGGGAAGAATTTACCGCCAAATGGCGCGAGGTTCTTGACGACGATATTTATCAGCAGCTAGACGAAAACAAAGCCAACCGCGACAACTGGAAGGGCGTACCCATTACGCGCGAGGGCAAAATTTTTGTGCGTGACGGCCGTACTGGCGAGCCGTTCGACAACCCTATCACGGTAGGCTTTATGCACTATTTGAAGCTGCACCACCTTGTAGACGACAAAATCCATGCACGCTCCACAGGCCCTTATTCGCTTGTTACGCAACAGCCGCTCGGCGGTAAAGCCCAGTTCGGCGGACAGCGTTTCGGCGAGATGGAGGTGTGGGCGTTGGAGGCGTACGGCGCGAGCTATACCCTGCAAGAGATTCTCACAGTGAAGTCTGACGATATTGTCGGGCGCGTAAAAACCTATGAGGCGATTGTGAAGGGCGAAAATATACCCGAGCCAGGCGTACCCGAATCGTTCAAGGTACTACTAAAAGAATTGCAAGCACTGTGCCTAGATGTAAAGGTTCTCATGGACGATGCTACCGAGGTAATAATAAAGGAATCCGTAGAGGATATAGAGGAAATGCACGTAGACGTAAACATGGAGGGCTTGGAATCCGACACCGACCGCGGCTATGTACGGCGCAGCGGCGCGCAGGCTGAGGACGGCTCGCCACTTACGGACGACATGCTAGAGGTAGATATTTCCGAGGACGCGTCGCTTATTTCTGACGATGTGGACGAGGACGACATACCCGACGATATTATAGACGTGCCAGTCGATGTGGCTATGGACTTTGAGCTGGATACAGACCTGCTTGACGATTTTGAACTCGAAGAGGATATTCCTGATGCAGAATTTGATTTGTTTGCAGATTCTGACGATGACGAGGAGGAATAATAAATGAGCTTCCAAGAAAAACCAACGCCTGCAATGACATTCTCCTCAATAAAAATAGGGCTTGCTTCACCCGAAAAAATACGCGAGTGGAGCAGGGGCGAAGTAAAAAAACCAGAAACAATTAACTACCGTACACTAAAGCCAGAGCGCGAGGGCTTGTTTTGCGAACGCATTTTCGGGCCTAACAAGGACTGGGAATGTCACTGCGGTAAATATAAGCGTATTCGCTATAAGGGCGTAGTCTGCGACCGTTGCGGCGTAGAGGTAACAAAAAGCAAGGTAAGACGTGAACGCATGGGGCATATAGAGCTTGCCGCCCCTGTTTCCCATATTTGGTATTTTAGGGGTATACCTAGCCGAATGGGCTTGATTCTTGGCATGTCGCCGCGCGCGTTAGAAAAGATTTTATACTTTGCGGCGTACGTTGTTTTAGACGGCGGAAATACTGGCTTGCAGGTGAAAACCCTCTTGACGGAAATAGAGTACCGTACCGCGTTGGAGGAACACGGCCAATGGCAGGAAACGGACGGCGGAAAGCGTACGCCTACATTCCGTGTAGGCATGGGCGCGGAGGCAGTAAAGGAGCTACTCCTAGCGATTGACCTAGAGCAGGAATCCGAGGAGCTAAAGGAAGCGTTAAAGGAAGCGACAGGACAGAAAAGAATACGTTATATAAAAAAGCTAGAAGTTATTGAATCGTTCCGCTTGTCGGGCAATCGCCCAGAGTGGATGATTTGTGATGCTATTCCAGTCATTCCGCCCGACCTGCGCCCCATGGTACAGCTAGACGGCGGCCGCTTCGCTACGTCCGACCTAAACGACCTATACCGCCGCGTTATTAACAGAAATAACAGGCTAAAGCGTTTGCTAGACCTCGGCGCACCCAATATTATTGTGCGTAACGAAAAAAGAATGTTGCAGGAAGCAGTTGATGCGCTTATTAACAACGGACGGCGCGGCCGCCCAGTAACAGGGCCTGGCAACCGCGCGTTGAAATCGCTGTCCGATTTATTGACAGGAAAGCAGGGGCGCTTCCGCCAAAACCTCTTGGGTAAGCGCGTAGACTATTCTGGCAGAAGCGTAATAGTCGTAGGGCCTAATTTGAAAATTTACCAATGCGGACTTCCTCGTGAAATGGCTGTAGAGCTGTTTAAGCCCTTTGTAATGAAAAAGCTAGTACAGGGCGGCGATGCACACAATATAAAGTCTGCCAAGCGAATGGTGGAAAAGCTAGAGCCGCGCGTATGGGACGCGCTAGAGGACGTAATAAAGGAACACCCAGTAATGCTAAACCGTGCGCCTACCTTGCATAGGCTTGGGATTCAAGCGTTTGAGCCTGTTTTGGTTGAGGGGCGCGCGCTTATGCTGCACCCGCTTGTCTGTGCCGCGTACAATGCGGACTTTGACGGCGACCAAATGGCTGTTCACGTTCCTCTTTCTGTGGAAGCACAGGCAGAGTGCCGTTTCCTTTTACTTGCGCCGAATAACCTATTGAAGCCGTCTGACGGTATGCCTATTACTGTGCCTACCAAGGACATGGTTTTGGGCGTTTATTACCTCACGCTAGAGCGTGACAACCGCTTGGGCGAGGGCAAGGTTTTTGCCTTTGATGACGAGGTTGTTCTTGCGTACGACAGCGGAGAGGTACACCTGCACGCCAAAATAAAGGTAAGGCGTATTGACCCGATAACAGGCGAAGCTCGGCTAGTAGAGGCCACGCCTGGGCGTGTTATTTTCAACCAAGCTATTCCGCAGGATTTGGGCTTTGTTGACCGTTCTGTTGACCGTACTTCTTATGAAGTAAACACGCTTGTAAATAACAAATTCCTAAGCCGTATCGTAAACCGTTGTATAAACAAGCACGGCTCTGTGGACACTTCTCTCACCCTAGACAGAATTAAAGACCTTGGGTTCCGTTTTGCTACCCAAAGCTCGCTTTCCGTAAGTGTTTCCGACATGGAGGTGCCTGGCTCGAAGCCCGAAATATTAAAGGCCGCAGATGATGCCGTAGAAAATATATACAAAATGTTCCACCGCGGGCTTATGACCGACGACGAACGCCGCGACAAGGTACTAAAGGTGTGGATGGACGCGGCGGACGAGGTTTCCGAGGACTTAATGGCAAACCTTAGCCAGGACAACAGCGTATTTATGATGCTTGACTCTGGCGCGAGGGGTTCAAAAATACAAATGAAGCAAATGGCGGGCATGAGGGGTCTTTTAGCCAGCCCGACTGGTAAAACCTTGGAAATTCCCGTGCGTTCAAATTATCGCGAGGGCTTGACCGTGTTGGAATATTTCATATCGGGGCATAGCGCGAGGAAGGGGCTTTCCGATACGGCTTTGCGTACGGCAGACTCGGGATATTTGACCCGTAGAATGGTAGACGTAAGCCAGGATATTATCATTCGCGAGGAGGATTGTGCCAAGGAAGGCGAGGATATACCAGGCATGAAGGTGTATGCGTTTGCGGACGGCGAGGAAGTCATTGAGCCGCTCGTGGACAGAGTTCGCGGACGTTGGGCAATTGAGGATATTGTTCACCCGACCACTGGCGAGGTTTTGGCAAAGGGCGATACGCTGATTACGCCCGACCAGGCCGAGGCGATAGAAGCGTCTGGGCTTACGGAGGTGCTAGTGCGTACGGTGCTTACGTGCCGCAGTCGAATTGGCTTGTGTTCCAAGTGCTACGGCGCGAACATGGCAAGCGGCCGCGCTGTGCGTATAGGCGAATCTGTAGGAATTATTGCGGCGCAGTCGATTGGCGAGCCAGGCACACAGCTAACCATGCGTACGTTCCAGGTGGGCGGCGTAGCGACAAACGACGATATAACAAAGGGGCTTCCACGCGTAGAGGAAATTTTCGAGGCGCGTAAGCCTAAGGGCTTGGCTATTATCGCGGAGTTTGGCGGCCGCGTTTCCGTTTCTGATTCCAAGAAAAAGCGCGAGGTAGTAATAGCCAACAGCGAAACAGGCGAAGAAAAGGCATATTTGATACCCTACGGCTCGCGGATTAAGGTATATACCGACCAAATAATCGAGGCGGGCAGTGAGCTAACCGAGGGTAGCGTTTATCCGCACGATATATTGAAAATAAAGGGCTTACGCGGCGTACAGGACTATATGATACAAGAGGTACAGCGCGTGTACGACCTGCACGGCGTAGATATTAACGACAAGCACATTGAGGTAATCGTACGCCAGATGTTAAAGCGCGTAAAGGTAGACGAAAACGGCGATACTGACCTATTGCCCGGCTCGCTTATTGACTGGCTTGAGTTCGAGGAAATAAACAAGGAAACAGTCGCAAACGGCGGCGAACCCGCCACTGGCACGCGCGTACTCTTGGGAATAACCAAGGCATCGCTGGCTACGGATTCGTTCCTATCGGCGGCTTCGTTCCAGGAAACCACGCGTGTATTGACCGAGGCGGCTATAAGAGGGAAAGAGGATAGCTTAATTGGCTTGAAAGAAAACGTCATTATCGGGCAGCTGATACCCGCTGGTACGGGTATGCCTGTGTATAGGAGCGTAGAGGTAGAAAACGCGCCCGGCTACGAGGAGGAGGAGGACGATTTGTTTTATCCTACGGTGGCTCGGGCGGAGAGTGAAATCGTCCCTAATTGACATTCCCAAGTAAAAGATGTATTATCGTCAGTGTCCCCTTTGGGGCTTAATATATAGGAGGTGTAGTTTATGCCAACGGCACCATGGCTTATTGCCATTATTGCCGCTGTGTTATCTGCTATACTGGGTTTTTTCGTAGGCATTGTTTATAGAAAAAAAGTAGCTGAGTCTAAGCTAGGAACCGCGGAATCACAAGCGGGAAATCTTATCGAGGAGGCCAAAAGGAACGCCGAAGCGCGTGCCAAGGAGATGCTTTTGGAAGCTAAAGAGGAAAGCATCAAAACTAAAAACGAAGCCGAGAAAGAGGCGAAAGAACGCAGAGCCGAGGTGCAGCGTTTAGAAAAACGTCTATTGCAAAAGGAAGAAGTGCTAGACAGGAAAATTGAGAAGCAGAACGAAAAGGACGAAGAAACAAAGAAAAAACAAGAGGAATTGGACAAAAAGCAAGCCCTTGCGGACGATGCGCTGTCGAAGCAGCATAAGGAGCTAGAACGCATAGCGGGCATGACAGCACATGAAGCAAAGCAGGAATTATTAGTAACCTTCGAGAAAGAAGCAAGATTTGAATCTGCGAAGCTGTTACGCGAGCTAGAGCAGAAAACAAAGCTCGATGCCGATAAAAAGGCGCAGGAAATTTTGGCAAGTGCGGTTCAACGCTGTGCCGTAGACCATGTAGCGGAAACAACGGTTTCGGTGGTAAGCCTTCCCAGCGATGAAATGAAGGGTAGAATAATCGGACGAGAGGGCAGAAACATACGCGCCCTAGAGTCCTTAACGGGTATAGATTTAATAATAGACGATACGCCCGAAGCGGTTATACTAAGCGGGTTTGACCCCATGCGCCGCGAAATCGCAAGAATAGCACTGGAAAAGCTAGTGCTTGACGGCAGGATTCACCCCACACGCATAGAAGAAATGGTCGGCAAGGCTCGCCGCGAGGTAGACGTACAGATTAAGGAGGAGGGCGAAGCCGTTACATTTGAAACAGGGGTTCATAGCATACACCCCGAGCTTACACGCCTTTTAGGAAAAATGAAATTCCGCACAAGCTATGGGCAAAATGTGCTGAAGCACTCGGTGGAGGTCGCGTACTTATGCGGTTTGTTGGCGGGGGAGCTAGGCGCAGATGTTACCCTAGCAAAGCGCGCAGGGCTGCTGCATGACATAGGAAAAGCGGTTGACCACGATATGGAAGGCTCGCACGTTTCCATAGGCGCGGCGTTATGTAAAAAATACAAGGAATCCGACATAATCGTAAATGCCGTAGAAGCGCATCACGGCGATGTCGAGCCTACAAATATTATTGCCGTTATTACACAAATTGCGGACGCGATTTCCGGCGCAAGACCAGGCGCAAGGCGCGAAACGCTCGAAGCCTACATTAAACGCCTGCAAAATCTCGAAGCGATTGCCGACTCCTTTGACGGCGTAGAAAAATCGTTCGCCATACAGGCAGGCCGCGAGCTACGTATAGTTGTATTCCCCGACCAAGTAAACGATGCCGAAATTACGATACTTGCGCGTGATATAGCGAAACGCATTGAGGGCGAGTTGGAATACCCAGGGCAAATTAAGGTTAGCCTTATTCGGGAAACTCGGGCTATTGATTATGCGAAATAAGGGGGCATAGCCCCTTTTCTCCGACTTATTTGTAGTGGGAATGTCGTCCCGAAGCCTTTAATGACGAAGCTGTTTTTGTGAGAATTTATGGAACACGGATTTACACGGATTTACGCGGATTTTAAAATCCGAGCTTCGCTAGAATCCGCTAAATCTGTGAAAATCCGTTAAATCCGCGTTTAATAACACGAAAAAGTATGCAATTTGAAAAGTTTGTGACATTTTGTTAATTCATGTGTTTGTCGTGCTTAACAGCTATAGAATAAAAAAACGGCACGTATATATCGCGCCGTTTTTTGTATTCTAGGGCGTGTTGCCACTAACGGTCTACGCTTCGTGACGTTGTGTGACTTTTGTCACGATAGTTCGCCGAAATTACACGCGGCGAAGCCGCCCGCTTAGCACTCGCAGTCTGAAAAGCTGTCACATTCCGTATCACAGCATTGGTGCGGAGCGGTGGTGCTACACCCTACAGTGATGTCTTTAAGCGTGCAGTGCTGGGTCTGGTCGTTAAAACGACAGTTTTTTACGCTACAATTTATCATTGTAAAATCTCCTTTCGTATGTTTCGGGCAAAAATTACCCTTGTTTTCATATTTTGTCCAACAAGTAAAGATATATGCAAAGAACACAAAGAAAGGACAACACCATGAACCTAAAAAAAATCATTAGAGAGATTCACGACTTTCCCATAAAGGGCATACTTTTTAGGGATATTACCACGGCGTTGAAGGAGCCGCAGGCGTTCAAATTTGCCATTGATTCTATGGCGGATTTGTTGGCGGACGTGCAGTTTGACGCAATTCTCGGGCCAGAGTCGCGGGGCTTTATTTTCGGTACGCCGCTCGCGTACAAAATGGGCAAGGGCTTTGTGCCTGTGCGTAAGGCAGGCAAGCTGCCTGCCGAAACCGTAAGCAAGCAGTACGCGCTGGAGTACGGCACTGCCACTATCGAAATCCACCGCGACGCGGTCGAGCAGGGCAAGCGGTTTGTGATTGTTGACGACCTGCTCGCCACGGGCGGCACGGCAAGGGCGGCAATCGAGCTTATCGAGGAAATGGGCGGCGCGGTCGTGACGAGCGTGTTTTTTATCGAGCTTGCAGGACTTGGCGGGCGCGAAATGCTCGCAGGGCAAGATGTAAGGTCGCTTTTGGTGTATGAATAATACGTCGGGGTCTTGTCACACGCCTAAGCAGGCAGTAAGGTGTTGTCTAAGTGCTTTTCTTAGACAACACCGCACGCCGACCAAAATCGTTGTCGGAATAAGCGGCGGCGCGGATTCCGTGGCGTTGCTGCATATTCTGCACAGTGACGGCAATGACGTGGCCGCGGTACACGTAAACCATAATTTACGCGGCGCGGAATCGGACGGCGATGAGGCGTTTGTTCGCGCGTTATGCGAACGGCTGGGCGTGCCGCTAAGGGTCGTTAGCGTAAACGTAAGGCGGCTTGCCGAGCAGTATAAGCTCGGTGTAGAGGAAGCCGCTCGCAAGCTGCGGTACGAAGCCCTCGAAACGGCGCGGCGAGAGCTTAACGCGGAAAAAATAGCCGTAGGGCATACCGCGGACGACAACGCCGAAACGGTAATAATGAACCTCTGCCGCGGCGCAGGCTTAAAGGGGCTTTGTGGGATTCCGCCCGAGAATGGGCGAATTATCCGCCCCTTGCTCAAAAAGAGCCGCGCGGAAATAGAGGAATATTTGCTGTTGCATGGGCTTGAGTATATCCACGATACGAGTAATTTCTCGAATGAATTTTTGCGTAACCGTATAAGAAATATAATTATGCCTGCGTTAGAGAAAGAGGTCGGTGCGAACGTAAAGGCGATAATCGCCAAGAATACGGAATTGTTGCGTGATGATGAGGATTTCCTTTCTGCGGCGGCGTTTGCGGCTTCTGGAGAATTGGGGAAATTGGGAGCGTTGCCCCTTTTATCCGAATGTTTCGTTGATGTTTTGCGTTCAACGCAAAACATCAATTTGGTGGGAATATCGCCTCGAAGCCTTGACACAGAATGTGAAGCAAACACACAACAAGCACAAGAGCAAGAACAAGAACAAGCCCAAGAACAAACACAAGGACAAGAGCAAGAACAAGCCCAACCAAAAATCACACTAGACATACAAAAACTAAACCTACTCCACCCTGCCATAAAAAAGCGGGTTATTCGTATTGCACTCGAAAAAATACGCACAGAGGAGCTATACGACATAAGCGCGGCGCATATTCTGGCGGTGCTTGGGCTTGCCAAGGCACAGTCTGGGCGAGAGATACATTTGCCTAGTGCGATTGTTGCTAAGGAGTACGACAAACTAATTTTTACGGCGTTGCCCCACCAAGTTGGGTATTGTAGGGCGGGGGCTTGCCCTTCCCGAGGTATGCACGCAACTGCGGGACAGGCAGGGTCGGCGTGCGGCATTATCCAAGAAAACCACTTGGACAATGCCTTACTTCCTGCTTGCCCCTCCCCTACAAAAAACCTTGCAAACGCCCCCATTCCCGTCCCAAACTTATCCGCCAAACACATCAACCACCTCTTAAAAGAAAATTTTTCGCCAAGGGGTTATTGTACCAAGGCATTTGATTGTGATAAAATCCATGGTGAGGTTTTTTTACGTACGCGCCTTTGCGGCGACAAAATCACGCTACGCAGCGGAAGCGGACAGCTTTTTACGCAAAAGCTACAAGATTTTTTTACCAACAAAAAAGTGCCGAAATCCGAGCGGGATAATATCCCACTTTTGGCGTATGGAAGCGATATTTTGTGGTTTTTTTGGGACAAGGAATACGCAAACGCTAATTACACTTAGGCAGGTGAACAATGGAAAAAGTACAGCCTCTAATAAGCGCGCAGGAAATAGCCGCGCGTGTAAAAGACCTAGCCGCACAAATTACGCAGGATTATGCAGGGAAAACGGTTACTCTACTCTGTACCCTGACGGGCGGCGTGGTTTTTTTTACTGACCTGGCACGCGAAATTAAGCTAGACGTGCGCGCGCAGTTTATAAAAGTTTCCAGCTACGGCAATAATTCCATATCAGACGGAAAAATAAGGCTTGAATACCCCGAAAAGCTCGATTTGCAAGGCAAAGATGTAATAATAGTTGAGGATATTGTGGATATGGGGTATACTGCTAGGTGGCTTCGCGAATTTTTGCAGAATGAAAGCCCTGCTTCTGTTAGATTATGCGCCCTTTTGGACAAGCCCGAACGGCGCGTAGCAGAGGTACGAATAGATTATTTAGGCTTTGCCATTCCAGACGAATTTGTCGTGGGCTATGGGCTTGATTATGCCCAAAGGTATAGATTTTTGCCGTATGTAGGCAAACTGATAAAGGACGTGGATTAGTGAATCAGCGACATTATAACGGTTTTTCCTCACTTCTTATATTGTTTTGTATTATACTCATTGTTATTTACATGGTTCAGCTTGTTACGCCGACTATTCCGCCAGAGCCGCCGCCCACCTATGCAGATTTAATGCGCGCCTTGGAATCCGACAGCGTAGCTTCGGTTACGATTACGCCTAGCCACGATGTTTCCAATGTCGGAATAGCCGAGGTGGAAACGCGTACTGGCAGACTGTACGAGGTTCACGTACCAAATATTTCCGTATTTATGGACAACCCCAATGTCGAGGGCATAGTCAGCACCAATCCGCCGAGGCGGCCGAGCTGGCTTGTGCAGTTATTGCCGTTTATCATTATATCGGCTGTGTTTATGGTTGTTATTTTTCTTGTCATGCAGCACGCGAACGGCGCGAACGGAGGCGGCGGCCGCGGCGCAATGAATTTTGGCAAAACACGCGCGAGAAGCACGCTACAGGACACGCGAAGGGTGACGTTTTCGCAGGTGGCAGGGCTAGACGAGGAAAAGGAAGAACTCGCGGAAATAGTAGATTTTTTGAAAACGCCGAAAAAATACCAGGATATGGGGGCGCGTATTCCTCGCGGCGTGTTGCTTGTCGGCCCGCCTGGTACTGGTAAAACCTACCTTGCGCGCGCTGTGGCAGGTGAAGCGAATGTTCCTTTTTACAGCATTTCTGGCTCGGATTTTGTCGAAATGTTCGTGGGCGTGGGTGCTTCTCGTGTACGCGATTTATTTGAACAGGCAAAGCGTAACCCTGCAAGCATTGTTATTATTGACGAAATAGACGCAGTAGGGCGTAGGCGCGGCGCAGGCTTGGGCGGCGGTCATGACGAACGCGAGCAGACACTTAACCAGCTTTTGGTAGAAATGGACGGCTTTGGCATAAACGAGGGCGTAATCGTTCTCGCCGCCACAAACCGCCCCGATATTCTCGACCCTGCGTTGTTACGCCCAGGGCGTTTCGACCGCAGAATTACCGTGAATCCGCCCGATATTGCAGGGCGCGAGGCCGTTCTTGCGGTACACGCCGAGGGCAAGCAAATTGGCCCCGATGTTTCGCTAAAAACCGTGGCGCAAACAACCGTGGGCTTTACGCCTGCCGATTTAGAGAACCTAATGAACGAGGCCGCGCTTCTCGCCGCGCGCTACGGCAAGGAAAAAATCGACATGGAATCCATTCGCAAGGCGTTCATAAAGGTCGGCATAGGCGCGGAGAAAAAGAGCCGCGTTGTTTCCGACAAAGACCGCCGCATGGTGGCGTACCACGAGGCAGGCCACGCCATTTGCCACGAAATTTTGCCAGACATGGACTCGACTTACATGGTGTCGATTATTCCCACAGGCCGCGCGGGCGGCTACGTAATGCCCCTGCCAGGCGAGGACCGCACAATGGGCATGAGCAAAAAATTCATGGAACAGCAGATTGTTTCCCTGCTTGGCGGTCGCGCCGCCGAAGCAGTAGTAATAAAGGACATCACCACAGGCGCATCTAGCGACATAGAACGCGCCACTACGATTGCGCGAAACATGGTGGTAAAATTTGGCATGAGCGAAACGCTAGGGCCGATTCAGTTCGGCAGTGACAACGAGGAAGTGTTCCTCGGCCGCGATTTTGCACACACGCGCAACTACGGCGAGCAGGTAGCCGACCAAATAGACATGGAAATAAAGCGCATTGTCGAGGACGCGTACAATCAAGCACTTAATATAGTAGAAACGCATATTGATATTTTGCATACACTGGCGGATATGCTGTTGGAAAAAGAGCGCGTGTCGGGCGAGCAGGTAAGGGAGATGTTCCCGCCTGGGGTGCTTGTGGATAAGGTGCGGAATAAGGGGTTGTTGGGGTAGGGGGTATTTTGTTTGAATTATGAAATGCTTGCGTTATCAAAAGTTATGGGTGAATTGGCTAAGAGTTGCCGATTGAATGTTTCGCAACTAAAGTTTGGGGATAAAGAGCCAACATGGGATGGCGATATTTACGTAAACGATACCCCCTCGCCTAAAAACACAGGAAGATTGATAAAAATTCCTGTCCAAATAAAAGGCTCTACTAAGGGTTTGAATAAAAATGGAACATTCACCTATTCCATAGCGAAAAAGCACTTGTTAAATTTCAAGAATGATAACGGTGCGATGTTCATTGTGGCAACTATCAATAAGGCAAATATGCAGACAGACAGGATATATTATGCCGCTTTAGATGTTGTGACATTGAATAAAATTTTATCATCTAATACAAATAAGGGGTATACTGCTAAAATAGCGGTTGCGTTCAACGTAATGCCCACCGAAATTGAACAAATAGAGCAAGTCTTTGATAATTTCTCAAGATTAAGGAAGAGCCTAGAGGGTTTTGACAGAATGAAAATTACACACACTGACCTCCCAGATAAAGAATTAAAATCCATACAATTTATGCCAACTGGAGATGCTATTTTTGCTAAAAATATATCAGACCTTGAGGGAAAATCAGTTGTTGGAATCTATAATTATGAGGATGGAGATTGTAGGATAATTGACGAACCCATCAAAATTATTAAAGCATATGCAACTCCCCAAATTTTAAAAAAAAGAATAAGCATAGATGGAGTTACTTATTTTAATGAAGTTACCATCAACGATAGTAAAGATAAACGCGAAGTAGCGTTCGGAAAATGTATATCCTTTATATATCCCCGACGTAGCGATACAACCAGTCTTTATACTGTGAGTATAAAAATTAAATTCAACAACGGAGAACTCTTTGACGAAAGATTAGCGGCTACGCGATTTCTTATCAATGCGATAGAAAAAGGAGGATATGAAATCAATGGTGTTAATAAGAATATGTTTAAAAAGGATAATGAACCAAAACCCTTACTAGATAAACTCAAAGATGACATTGTGATGCTTGAAAAGGCTGAATGTCTGTTTAGCTTATTGAAAATTCCGTTGAATATTGACTTGTCAAAATTGTCTGAAAAAGACCATAAAAAAATCAACACCCTTATTGATTTGTTGATATATGAAAAAACTTCAAATTATAGTGATGGCGATGCTATATTCTTTTGCGAAGTCATTGGAGAATTTAAGTTTGCACTGCAACGAAATTATTCTGCGGGAAAAAAGGGCTATCAACAGATAGTCCCATTCCCTTCAAAAACCAATAAGCCGTCAATACAAATGAGGCATAAAAATAGTACAGAAAAAGATGGTCACATAGTTCCGTGCTATAAAATAATTCCACCAGAAGAAATAGCCCAGCTTACAAATTTGGATTATGCGGATATTTATAACGACTATATAAATATGCCAGAAACTAACCCTTACAAACATTCGCTTATCGAAGAATTGTGCCTTGCCCTAATAAACTCATATGACCAAGGTGACATGAGAAAAGAAGAAGCACTTGCGTTGGCACAAAAATTTATTGAGTGGGAGATTTCCACATACGGCGAAAATACATCTGCAATAATTAGTTTGTTTCAAGTCTATAAAAGGACACGCTCTTTAACAACTGCCGAACGAAATAAACTCCTAGACATCGCAGATTCTGAATACTCGAATGAAACCAAGGCTGTAGTTTACCTATTGTTAGACAATCAAGAAATGGCAGAACACTATTCTAACAAAATTTGATTTTTTTAATATACTACTTGCAGAAATGCAAAAAATAGTATAGACTTGCAAATGTTGTTTTTGTGCGTAGCTGCACAAACCACATGGAGATGTACCCAAGCGGTTTAAGGGGCACGCCTGGAAAGTGTGTAGGTCGTTAATAGCGGCGCAGGAGTTCAAATCTCCTCATCTCCGAAAGTAACACGGTAACAAAGGCAACAAACGGCAACCTCTGAAGCCCAAGAGTGGGGTTTAGAGGTTGTTTTCAAAAAAACAAGGAGGAACAAAAATGAACGCAAAAAAATTCTTAATTGGCGGCGCGGTACTAATCGTGGCCCTACTGGCAGGCTATCTTGCATGGACGGCGTTGGACACCGCGCAAAACGCTAGGCGCGAGCTTGACAATATCGAAGCGACCGCCAACAACGGCACTAGCAACAACGCTAACAATAACGCGGACGAATCCGCCAACGCGGACGAGCAAGCCGCCGACTACATTACCATTAGGGGCGAGCAATACAGCACTGATTTGACTACGCTTTCGCTAGACGACATGGGCTTGACCGACGACGAAATCGAGCCATTGCAATATATGGTAAATTTGACGGTGTTGGAGCTGCGCGAAAATCAGCTTACCGACATATCCGCGCTGTCGAATTTGACAGGCTTGACGGAGCTGTACCTTACTGTAAACGAAATCAGCGACATATCCCCACTGGCTAATTTAACCAATCTGACGGAGCTGCGAATGGGCAGCAACCAAATTAGCGACCTATCGCCGTTGGCGAGCTTAACGAGCTTGACGGGCTTGCAGCTATGGGAAAACCAGGTTAGCGACATATCCACGCTTGTCAATTTGACCGCACTGACAGACCTAGGGCTAAGCGGCAACCCAATCAGCGATATATCGGTGTTAGTCAATATGACAGGCCTACAAGAGCTTGCCCTATATGAAAGCCAGCTCACCGACATATCCGCACTGGCGAGCTTAACGAGCTTGACGGATTTATGGCTCAGCGACAACGAAATAAGCGACATATCCGCGCTGTCGAATTTAACGGAATTAACAGTGCTAGGGCTAGGCAACAACCAAATAAGCGAAATATCCGCGCTAGCTAGCTTGCAGAGCTTGGCGCAGCTACAGCTATATAACAACCAAATAAGCGATATAAGCGCGCTGTCGAATTTAAGCGGCTTGACGGAGCTGTATATATTTGGCAACCAAATAAGCGACATATCCGCGCTCGCTAATTTAATTAGCCTAAACGACCTGCATATATACGAAAACCAAATCAGCGACATATCGACGCTTGCGAATTTAACAGGCTTGACGGAGCTAGGGCTAAGCGACAACCAAATAAGCGACATAGCCCCCTTGGCCAGCCTCACAGGCTTGACGGGCTTGTGGCTGCATAGCAACCAAATAAGCGACCTAACGGCGTTATCAGATTTAACGGCATTGACGAAGCTGTGGCTAGGCGAAAACCAAATAAACGGCATAGCCCCCTTGGCTAATTTAACGAGCTTGACGGAGCTTTGGCTAAATAGCAACCAAATAAGCGACATATCGCCGCTGGCTAATTTAACGGACGTGACAATGCTAGTTATGAGCGACAACCAAATAAGCGACATTTCGCCGCTAGCTAATTTAACGAGCCTAGCGAGCCTATGGCTTCTCAACAACCAAGTAAGCGATATTTCCGCGTTAGCCGATTTACAGCATTTGATGCTGTTGGATTTAGACGACAACCAAATCAGCGATATTTCCGCGCTTGCTAATTTGACTGGCTTAATGCTGTTGGATATAAGCAACAACCAAGTAAGCGATATTTCAGCGTTAGCTAATTTGACAGGCTTGACTAATTTGTGGCTGTCTAACAACCAGATAAGTGATTTAGCGGCGTTGGCAGGTCTGGCGGGCTTGGAGGAGTTGGACTTGCGTGACAATCCTGTTGAGGATTGGGCGGCTGTGGAGCATGTGGCGGTGGTTGAGGGTCGGGGGTATTTTGTGGGAGCATTAGGGAAAGGGCAAGGTAACGGTGACACCACTGGTGACGTTGGCACGAGTGTAATTTCCCACCCCGAGTACATTACCATTCGAAGGGAGCAGTATAGCACCGATTTAACTACACTTTCGTTGGGTGGCATGAGATTAACAGATGACGAAATCGAACCCTTGAAGCATATGGTGAATTTGACGGAGTTAAAGCTACATGATAACAGCATCCGTGACATAGCTCCATTAGCTAATTTAACTGCGTTGACGGTTTTAAGACTAGACCGTAACCCAATAAGCGACATAGCCCCCTTAGCCAACCTCACAGGCTTAACAAGCCTGTGGTTAGATGGCAACCCAATAAGCGATATATCCGTGTTAGCTAATTTGACAGACTTAACAGAGCTAGGTTTAGCTAGCACCCTTATCAGCGATATAATACCGTTAGCTAACCTAACGAACTTGACGAAGCTGTGGCTAAACAGAAACCAAATAAGCGACATAGCACCGTTAGCCAACTTAACGAGATTGACGAGCCTATGGCTACTTGAAAATCAAATTAGCGATATAGCCTCTCTAGCCAATTTAACGAATTTGACGAAGCTGCGGCTAAATTACAACCAAATCAGTGATATAACACCGTTAGCTAGCTTAACGGACTTGACGGAGTTGGGGCTAGATAACAACCAAATCAGCAGTATAACCTCGTTAGCTAATCTAGTGAATTTAACGGAGCTGTTGTTACATGGCAACCAAATCAGCGATATAGCCCCATTAGCTAATCTAACGAGCTTGACGAATTTATCGCTAAGTGATAACCAAATCAGTGATATAGCACCGTTAGCCAATTTGGCGGACTTAGCGGAGTTGTATCTACACGAGAACCCCATTGCCGATTGGGCGGCTGTGGAGCATGTTGTGGTGGTTGAGGGTCGCCCATAGCATAAAAATATTTAAAAAGCATTATCGCCACACCATGGGGGGAATCTAGGTGACAGACGAAATAATAAAGAGCATTAAGGAAAACGGCACTGTCAGAAACCCTTTTTACAATCGGCTAAATAAAGAGGTTGTTGTACCATTGGGCAATGAAATTTATCAATTTTATTCCGAGCTTGCCGAAACGAACGGCGAAGATGTCGATGTTCTATTGCGGCGCTGTTTAACGTGTTATGTAGACGAATTGAAAGAACATGAGTCGCCTGCTGTTATTTTGTCGTAGCGGTGAGAATACTGAAAAGCCCCCGCGAAAATTGGAAATAGCGGTTTTCGTGGGGGTTTTTGTGTTGTTGGAACGCGGATTCAATGGATTTTCGCAGATTTTAAATCAATGTCACTTGTGTTGATTGGCACACAAACGCCCCTCGGGGCATACGCATACTCACGATAAAGACACGTATCTATTCCGCACGCATTAACATAGTAAATTTTACAATGTGGATAATTTTCAACGATTTTTTTGAATTTTTCGCGTTATAGCTAGTTTTTTCACATAGCCAATCGTTTTTTTACGCTCCAAGTTTAACCGTTTGGGTGCGTAAAATACTGCCTGTTTTGTACAGTCAAACTCTTTCGCGACTTCTCCAAATAACTATCAAGTTTTGTGGTAATGTAGGCTCTTAGCTTCTCTGGGCAAATTTTCTTCGTTTGTCTGTTTAGTGGTCTTTTTTCCAATCTGCCTGTTTCAGCTTTTAATTTTTTCCACTCCTTTATTCTTGTTGTGCCCACCTCAAACTTCCCATGAGTGCCGCTTTTATAACCAACAGTGCATTGGTAAACTCTGTACCGTTGTCGGCTTGAATCATTCGTATGGGGAATGGTGCGTTTTTTGACAATTCATCTAAAGATTGTTTTGCTGATACTAATTCCAGATTAAAACCACGAATAGGCACAGCGGCGGAAAACTGTATTTTCTGCGTTTTTGCCGTGCCGTATGAGTGGATTTTTAATCGTAATTAGTATGAATAACCGCTCTTTTCGTCATACATTTGGCGGTATGTCCAACGAATACACTCGTCTACGGCAGTAAATTGGTAATACTTTCCGCCATTTACAACACAGGACGATGGCACATATTTTACATCTATCTGTACTTTTTGACCGGGACAGCAGGCACGCCGATATGGTCTTGGCTCCTTCTCTGCTTTTTTTATCGCTTTGTTTCCCTCAGCTTTCCAACTACAGTAGATTTCTCAAAAATTTTCACAAAAAACCACTTGCACAATTTTTTAAGACATGTTATATTTATCTTTGTTCGGTTGTGAACTGTGTGCATAGCTCAGCTGGATAGAGCGTCTGGCTACGGACCAGAAGGTCGTGGGTTCAAATCCTGCTGCGCACAGTGTTTAAAAAAGCCCTTAATTGCTGGGCTTTTTTTGTGTTTGGGGGTTGTTACGGCTTCGGGGTGAGATTTCCGCTAGGTGTCAGACGCAGGACGGCGGCGAGGTTGCTTTTTTGTCCAAATACGTCTGCCGTGTGCGGTTAGTCAATAGCTTATAATAGCTCGCCACTTGCAAATAGCCCTCGGTGGTCTTTATGTCGGCGTGTCCGAGTATGCGCGATAGCTCGTAGATGTCGCCGAGGTCGTGCAACAGAAAATTTGTAGCGAACGTGTGCCGCAAAAAATGGGCGTGCAATCGCCATATTTCCGTCCTGTGCTTTAGCCGTTTTAGCATTTGCACTATGCCGCTTGTCGTCAACGGTGTTTCGTGTACCGACAAAAACAGCTGCTTGTACTGCGAGTGCGGCCGCACCTGCATGTATGCGTTTAACGCTTCGCGTACCTTTGTGCCAATCGGTACGATTCGCTCCTTTCTGCCCTTGCCTGTAACCTTTACGTAAATTTCGGTTATGCCGCGGATAGTTATTCCTGCCACCTCGGAAAGACGAAGTCCGCAGTCGAGCATTAGTGATACGATTGCGTAGTCACGCCGACCGAGCGCGTGAGTGCCGCAGGCGTTAAGAAGCCGTTCCGCTTCCTCGTCTGTTAGGATTTCAATAAAAGGCTTTTCCGCGCGCGGGATTTTCATTTTCAGATGTAACGGCTCGGTTAAATAGCCCTCGGCGTAGCAAAAGACTAGGAATATGCGGATATGCTTCATATACGTACGCACGGTACGGCGGGTTAGCGGTTGGAGTTTGTTTTCGCATTTTCGGGTATCTAAATGAAGCTGATACTGCTGTACGTGCTGTAGCTCCAAGCTAGCGAGAAGCTCAACGCCATGGGCGGCAAGGTATTCCACGAATAGGCGTATAAAGCCTTGATAGCCCTTGATTGTCTTATCCGTATTGCCGCGTAGGCGTTGGTCGAGGATAAAAAGGTCGAAGGCTTGGGTTAGTGTCATTCGTTCTCCTCTATTTCGTACTCGTCATGCTCTAGGTCGTAATAGTAATCGTCTGGAATACAATCGTCGTCAAAAACCAACTCGTCAAAGTCTAAGCTGTCGCATATAGCAGTAACCGCCGATTCGTCCATGTCCCATTCTATGGCTTCGCGGTTGCTTATGCTGTTCTTGAAATCGTCCAGTATGCTCTCGAATTGTTCACGG